>Ga0134126_10005238_pt1 | contig 16208 bp, 30 predicted proteins | sample KB31752_FD_96881 | JGI IMG/M metagenome (GOLD analysis project Ga0134126, IMG submission 96881) | Terrestrial soil microbial communities with excess Nitrogen fertilizer from Kellogg Biological Station, Michigan, USA - KB3-175-2 | ecosystem: Environmental > Terrestrial > Soil > Unclassified ...
GCGAAGGAGTAGCGAACGTGTGAGCCGTGACTCAATCTCATCATCCACACGCCCCTCGCGGTTCCACTGCATCACCAGATCATGCGGGACGCTCACACTTGCGCCGCATTGCTGGCAGGTGAACCGCATCCCACCGAGTATGTATTCGCGGTTCACCTGCTCATGAAAGCGTGGCTGCATCATGGCACTGCCTCGATTTCGCGCGCATCCGGCAACGCCGGTTGTGACACATCCACAACGGGGATGGCCCGCACTTGCGCGATGATGCTATCTATCTCATGCGTCATCGTTTCTGCCCAAACAGACCACTTTTTAGACGCCATCACGATATGCGGACAGGCGAGTCGCGCCGCTGAAATATCCTGACGCAAGCTGATGGTGTTCTCACGCGCCATCAGCAGCCGTAGCAGCGCGTCTTCCCGTTGCTTCGTAGTCATCCCTTGTTGTTTCATCCCCTCCCTCCCCCGCTCGTCGGTTGGCGGCAACGCGCCGCACACGTCGGCTATCAGCATGGCGTAATTTGCGCAATCCGCCGCCTCATCAAGCACATCTCGCATGGCCTCCGATGACAGCCTATCGCATGCCTGCTGATAGACCAGAATATTCAGCGCAACGTTCAGTTCATAGACCTCATCACGCAACATACGCAGCAGGTCATAGCGGTTGACGTATCGCCATCCGCCCTTCACGTCGTCATTCGCCGCCAGCTTCCACTCCATCGCCTCGGCGAAGTGCCGGATGATGGCACGAGGCTCGTTTGGTTGTGCGGGCTGTGCTACTGACATAGCCGGTAAATCTCCCCGCGACATAGCGCCTATCCGGTTCACGATTGCTTGTGCCTGTTCCCACGGATTCGTCTCGTCTGCCATCTCGTTCCCGTCTCCTATCGCTCTACCAACTCGCGGCGGTCGGGAAGCACAGCGCACATACGTACCCCTGCCCCTGCCCCGTCGCTATCCGCCCATCGAAGCGCCAGTGTCCCGCCCGCGCATGCGCCGCTGGCGATCCGCACACGTACACCGTCCGCCCGTCCCGATGCCACTGTGAGCGGATGGTGTACTGGCCCAATAGCCCTGGCTTGCTCAGATAGGCGTTGCCCCAGGCGTCGTGACCCATATCCCCCATCGGCGACTCAGGCGGCGCGGCGTCCGGGGCGGTGTGCTGAGTTGTTGCGAAATTGGCTTGTGTAACGGCTAGAACATTTGTGCTAGGTTGCTGTGCCAACCCAAGCGCCGCCTCGCGTGCTGCCAGTCGCGCCGTGAAGTCGTCGCAGCCGTAGGCGGATCGTCGTTTGCGCCGTGCCGTTGTCATGCGTCCGCCTCCTGTGTGTGCCGTGGATACGCGCCGCGCCAGCCGCCTTCGTAGCAGTGATGGCGCATACAGTACCGCTCGCCAAAGAGCGCACGCCGTAGCACACGTAACCACGCTTCCGGCGGGAAGTCGGTATGACAGTCCTTGCAGACGCGGCCAGAGCCGTCGAGAAATACGCCGATGCGTCTGCTACCACAGCTCGGACATTTCACGCCGCATCTCCCTTCGTGCCCTCTACCCGGCGCATCTCGTCCACCAGCCACACGCCCGCCAGCCGCAGTCGCGTATCCACCATCATCGCCATTCGCCATCTTCTTCGCCTTGCTCAGCGGGCGTGTAGGGCATGCCGGGCGGAAGTTGGCCAGCAGGGTAGGTGAAATACTGATGCAAGCCGCCTCTGCAGTTCTCCTCGTCATGCGCCCATTGCAGCAACTCATGTTCGTAGAAGTAGACCAGCAGTAGGTACGCTGCGTGAGCCTCATGACATTCACGGAACATCAGGTCGTGGAACCGATCAATTGCCGCGCGGAACCCATCACGGTAGCCCTCGCGATATGCTTCCTCATGCCGCACGGTGAGGAATTGATGCACATCAATCGGGATGTGTTGCAACATCTCCATTTCCGCCAGCATCTTGTCTATGACTTCACTGATGTCTACTGAGTCGCGCATGGTATGCCTACGCCCGCCATTGCCTGAATGGTTCTGATTGTCCATGACTACTCCCCTCCCTGTATTTGCCAGCGTTTCACGTCGCTGGCGTCTCGCAGATTTGGCCCGTCCACTTCGATCAGGTCGCATCGTTCTACCAGCCGCCAGTACACGCGCTCCGTGAGATGCGTCCGTAGCTCGCCATCACTCAGGTTTGTGGTGATGAAGAGCGGCAAGTCATTGGCGTACCGCGCCTCAAAGATGCTCAGGTATTGATCTTGCCGCCACTTCGTCACCTGTTGCGCCGCGCCGAGGTCGTCAATCGCCAGCAGATGCACACGGCTAAACTCGTCTCGCGTCTTGGCGTACGTGTCGTCGTCTAGCCCGTCCTGTAAGCGGTTGAACAGTTCCGCGCCGCCCGTATAGAGCATGCTCCATCCCTCATCATCGGCGCGTGGCAGGAGGGCTTGCAGCATGGCCACGAGGTACGCCGTCTTGCCACGTCCGTATGGCCCGCGTAGCATCAGGCCGCGCCGCCAGTTCCAGGTGCGCAGCCAGTCCAGAATGTCGGCGTGCAGATCCGGGTTGTGCCGCGCCAGCGGATGCGTGTCCAGCGTGTAGCCGGTGTAGGCGGATGGCAGCACAAGCTTCTTCCGCAGTCGCGCCGCGTGTTGCGCTTTCAGATCGGTCACCATTGCCCGCCGCGCCGTGTCGTCACGCTTGCGCGCTTTCTGGCCCCACGCACACGAGCAGTACCGCTGTGCGCCGTCCGGGTCAGACGAGGCGGGCAGCATGCCGAGATAGCCGCACGTTGGGCAGCGCGGCGGCAATCCGCGCTTCTCCATCCACGGGCGCAATGCTTCGCCAAGCGATGACATGCTGGCGTGGCGTTCGGCAGAACGGCGGCGTTCCTGCTCACGTCGCGCCCATCGCGCCTGATAGCGCACTTCCTCTGGCGACCGCCGCTCACGCGCATCGGACGTGTCAGTGGGCGCTGGCGTTGATTCCGGCTGCTGTACGGGCGCTACACGGTTGGGATACAGCGGTATCGGGTCGTTCATAGCGTTCACAGGTTGGCTCCTTTCGCGGCTACTTCCGCTGCTTCACGTTCCCGGCGTTCGCGGCGAATACGTTCTCTCGTTGCTACTCCATTGCGGGTCAGGGCGTCGTCCGTATCGGGTGATGAGGGCGGCGGCGTGGTTGGCTGTGATGGGCGGTTGTATCCGCCACGCTCACGGAGTTGGATTTCAATTTGATCGAATTTCTCACGGAGTTTGCCGGGGCTGAGAATGACGCCGCGCCAGAACACAATGCGCGGGTTCGTCATGATGGCGTCTATCAGGCTGCGGACGCGCTCAGGCGTGCGACCGTCTATGCGGAGCATCAGGTCTATCACGCCAGCCCATTGCTGTAACTGAGTCTCAGCACGAGGTACACGCGCATCAGGCTTGTGACGCAGGATGCCATCACGCAGATGGAGCGCCAGCCGATAGGCGTCGCTGTCAGCGGCAAACACCTTGCGCGTCTTTGCGGCTGGCTTCTCTGCGGGCTTCTCTGGCGCTGGCCCAGGTGTTTCAATGTGAGGCGTGTCATTCGTCCTCAGTGCGTCGGTAGACGCATCTGAGAGAAGATCATTTCTTTCCTCTGGAGATTTCTTTTCAGTATCTATATTTATATGGGGTAAAGATTTTTTACCAATAATCCGGCGCTTTGGTAAAGAACTTTTACCATTACTGGCCGCTATTGGTGAACTTTCTTTACCAATACTCGCCTTGTCATTTATTGGTAAAGATTTTTTACCAATACTGATACGTTCCACTTGCCAGCACTCCACCGGGAATAGTTCATACGTGGCGACCGTCCCGCGCCCATGTCCTTCATTGCTGATAGCGATTACGCGGGCGCGTTCCAATTCATGCAATCCGGTGAGAACAGACGGGCGCGATAGGTCAGTGCCGCCATCGAAGCGCCCGCCGTCCTTGCGCCGCTTGCCTTTGCAGAACTCGTCTACGGTCAGCTTGACGGTTGTGGTGTGGAACCCGATGGTATAGCGGACGAGGTAGAGCAGGCAACGGGTAGCGCCGAGTGAGAAGCATCGCGCGCCCAACGTCAGAATGTCCATTTGGATTTGTGCCCACGGCTGGCGCATCGGGACGACCTTCTCAGGCGTTGCGCTCTCGTCTGCGGGTGTGCCCGCCTGATAGGTGCCCTGCGACTCCATGACCCAACTCCGCCCTACCGCTACCATGTCACTACCCCGCCGATTGCCTGATAGCCGTTAGTCGTCCGTGCTTCGGTCTTCGCCTAGCCAGTGCGAGTCAGGATACAGGCTGGCCATCCAGTGATAGCTGCACTCGCGTTCCGCCTCTTCGCGCGTCTCGAATTGGCAGGGGGTGCCGTCTACGCGCGTAATGACGTGGAACGCGAGCGGCGTCTCATCGTTATTGCGCTCCATCCAGCCCACATACCACGTCGCGTCATCGTCCACTTGGAACACCGTGTAGTCTGCCGGGAAGCCGCTTCTGGTCATCGCTGTCTCTCCTGTCTCGCTAACCACGTAACTCACGTCAGCATCGTAAGTCTAGTAAAGATAGTATACGCTATAATCGCCGTGATGTCTAGTCCTTTTCATTCGTCTAGTAAATATGGTAAAATGGTGGTAACGCCGATGCGCGACAAGCCCGAGCCGGGCAAGCCAGCCCCAGGCAGAGACAGCGACAGGGAGAACGCACTGATGAAAACTGACGAGGTACTTGCTACCCTGGAGATCAGCAAGCCGACCCTCTACGTCCTGATAGATGAGGGCCGGATTGCGCCGTATCCGCCCAAGAACCCGCTGCTGAAACGTCCGCGCCGCCTGACGTTCAAGCGCGAAGACGTGATGGCGCTGAAAGCACAGATTGACGAGGCACAGGCGAGCCAGGACTAGCGCGGGCGTGCGGGTGGGGCGGGTCATGCTCACGGCTAGCCCGCCCTTTCGTCATTGTCGTCGTCTTGTGCGTGCGCCCAACACGTCTGGCACCACGCGGTATAACCCCAGTCGGTATGCGTCGTGTCGCGGTCGCGGTCGTCTTCGTCTCGATTCAACACCACGAAAATCGCCAGCGACCCACAGGCGCATTCGATGCGCCTATCCGTCACTAGCATCACCGGCTGCCATTTGTGCGGTATCTCCGTTGCCATCGTTAGCCCGCCCTTCGTGCGCCGTGTGCGCCATTGCGCGCCCACAGCATGCGCAACACGCGCTCGATGTAGCTCACGGCCTCGCCACGCTCGATCATGCCCGGCGTGACACGCACGACGATGTAGCCGAGGAGAATCGCCTCGCAATCGCGTATCCGGTCACGCTCGTAGCCAACGCCCGTGGTATGGCCGCCTTTGGGCAGGTGTATGCCGCCGTCCACTTCGATGATGCACATTTCACGCGGGTCGGTGTAGGCGAACTCGCTGTGATAGCGGCGGCGCGGATGCCAGTAGACATTGCGTTCCGGCAACGGTAGATGGCAGGCGGCAATCTGCTGGTACAGCGTGTCTTCCCAGTGCGTGCGTTTGGCCGCAGCCTGCGCGCGTTTCAGCACAGCGGCGGGCGAGGCAGGCGTGGTGGCGCGGCGGCGGGTGGTGTGTGTGGCGGTCATGGCATATTCTCCTATGCTGCCGCGCAGAACATGCAAGCGGGTGTGCTGGCCAGCTCCTTCACCCGTGGCAACAATTCAAATGGCAATCCTGGCAACGTACCTGCCCACCATCGCTCACAGCGGCGGCGGAAGTTGCGTAATGTCAGATTGATGTCCGCACCTTTGCGCCTATCGCGCAGAATCGTCGCGTTCGTGCCGATCTGCCGCTGGAACTTCGCCTCGTTCGTCTCCCACCAGCGGTAGACATCGGGCAAATACCAAAGCAGTCGCGCCCACTCTTGCAAGCCCGCTTTGACACATGCGCCGCCGCAGTTGTTGTGGCTGAACCCGTATTCATAGAGGCGGGGCACGAATCCATACCGCTCACGACACTGCGCCATCAACCACTCACGGGTGCAGGTTGGGTCGTCAGCGAGGTCAGCCGCGACGCTGTACCCCTTCAACTCATAGCCCGCACGAATACGAATCATCCGGTAAATCTCGTGATACTGAATGCCCACGTGTACCATCGTTTCGCCGGGATCGCAGTTCTCTCGAATCCATTTGTCTAGCACGTCGCGTTTGAGTTGTTTGCTACAGGGGTCTATGCGCGGGCTGCCCATCATGCGAACCTTGAAAAAAATGTCCCACGGCGTCATATCCCTGCCGATATAGTTGATGGGCATGTCCAGATCAGCCGAGACGGCATCACAGAGTCGCCACACGTCGCAATCTTCATTGGGCAGGCGGCACATGATGAGTGTCACGTTGTCGCGTCCGTAGCGTTCCGCCACCCGGCGCGGTAACTCCATTGTTGAACTCAAACCGCCGCCGATGTTCACGATATGTCGCATCACCGCGCCCCTTCCTCTGTCCTATCCGCCAGCACGAACATGCGCTCTAGCGGCGCTTCGTACCAACCTAGCGCCACCTGCCACATGGCGTCATGCCACGGGACAACCTGTATCCATTGCGCGCGCCCGTACTCGACATGACCGAGATACGCCCACACGCCGCGTACGCCGCTGATGTGCAGTCGCGCATCCACGGATGGCCACGGTGGCCCCCACACGAGCGGGCGGCAACCAGCGGGCAGCGACGGGTCTAGCGTTGGCGGCGCGGATGGTGTAGCGCGTTTCCTCGTCGTCATCACCGTGACTCCGCTTCTATCTCGTCGCGTATCCCGCGCAGGGCGTCCAGCGTGAACTCGCCCAAACTCTCGTCTACCCGGCTGTCTCGGCACGCCGCTTTCAGATACTCGATGGCGTGATTGATCTCCTCGACTGCCAGCGCCAGATAGGCGGCGGTGCTGTCCGGGTCAGGCACAGGCGCGTAGGCGTCGTTCTGGCAGCGGCTCACGGTGTCCTGATTCACGTGGCTGTCCTGTATCGTCATGCGACCTGCTCCCTTCCCACTGGCTCCCACACGCTCAGCAGCGCCCCGTGGCTCTCTGGCCGCGTGCTGCTGGCATACCCCACCCGCCGTATCAGCTTGCGGCGGCTCCATCCACTCACCAGCGCGCCCACCGCGCCATTGCGATTGACGCCTACGCCGCCCGTCGGCAATCCCACGGCGGCCACCATGTCCTCGCTCGTGAACGCCGCTGTACGCGCCTGTAGCCACGCCTCGGCCCGCACGCGCCACGGTTCCGCCGTCCAGAGCGCCGCCGCCATGCCGTCCTGTTTGCGCTGCTCGCTCTCACGGCGGTCACGCACGATGACACCCGGCGGAGTAAGCGGCGCAAAGAGCGCCGCCTGTTGCATCGCCATCGTCGCCGGTATGGCCCGCTGTCGCTTCCTGCTAGCCATTGCCGCTGCCCTCCTTCGCCGCCGCCAGCATCCCGGCGCATCGGGCGTCCAGCGGATACCAGCGTTTGCCGGGACAGCCGAACGTGTTGAGACACACCCACCGCTGGCCCGTGTCGTGGCACGTGGAACACACCTGCCAGCGGTTGCCGTCCGGCTCCGGGGCTGGCTCCCACCAGCCGCCGAAACCGTCACAATCACAGCAATGAAGCAATAACATCGTTTCGCCGCACTGCGGGCAAGGGATACCGGCTGTCGTCATCACCGCGCCGCCTTCCCGTTGGCCGCCGGAATGCGCGTCAGGCGCTCACTGATTTTCGCCAGTTCGATCACACTCAGGTCGCTACGTCCCGTCAGCACGTCCGCCGGGTCAATCTCGCGCTCCGTCACACTGCGTAGGAAATTGGCCTGTGCCGTGGAGGTATGGAACCGCGCCGCCAGTTGGCCGGAAAGCCGCTTCTGATCGAACGCGCTGGCGTGGGTGAGCGCCATCGGGTCAACAGCGGGTGTCAGTCTGCGGTCCTCATCGTCATAGAGCATGTCGCCAATGCGGATGGGCGTATCCTGCGTAGAAACGCGCTGAGAAGGCGCTGGCGTGGCCTGCGGACGTGTGGACGGCTCGCTAGGCGTCTGTGGAGCGTCGCGCCGTGCTGGCGGGGACGCTGGCCGCGCTGGCGTCTGTCCATTGGGCGTGGGCAGCTTGGCGCGAAGGCGCTGCACATCGGCGGGTGTGATGCGCCCGTAGTCGTCTGGTGTAACCCATTCGCCGCCGATGCCATAGAGATAGCGCCCGATGCCCCACAGGACAGCCGCCCGTTTCAGCGCATCGGAGACGCACCCTTTGGACGGGTCAAAATTGGATGCCTCACCCACGTCCTCTTTCGTGACGCCGTGAATCGTGAGCCGCCCTTTGGCAATCTGCACCTGCCCATTGGCCGTTACTAGCGGCTCGTAGGTGAACTCCCATGCGCCCGGCTCCACCACGTCGTCCAGCCGATCAGCGACTGTGCGTGCGTCTATATAACAGACAGCCTGCACTTTGCCGGTTTTGCCCGGCTTGCCCTGCGGGCGGAAATCAACACAGGACGGGTCAAATGGTTGCGCCAATCGTTTTCCGACTTCACGCCATTCCTCATCTGATAGTGTGGTCATCACGCTACCCTCGCTTTTGCTAGTCGCCTCTTTGCGCGTGCGCGCTGGTTTTTCTCTTGAAGGCAAGCATTACAGCGTCGTCCGCCTTCTGGCCGTTCACGCCAACCAACCTCTGCGAGTAAATGCCCGTGCTTGCATCGTTTCTCGACAAATCGTTGTTGACGATTTTGCTCTTTCAGTTCAGGGGAGAGGCGTTCTGTGGCTAAGGCACGCGCCTTCAGGTTGTCATGGCACACTTGACATTGACGGCGGCCATCAGGGTAGTGATACCAACCCGTTTCTTTGTACACGTGGCCGCGATTGCATGTGATTCGCGGTGGGCGCGCTGCCCACGCCCGGCGGTTGTTCTCACCACGAGTGACCGGTTCCAAGTGAGCGGGGTTAACGCAAGCCCGATTTCTGCAAAGATGGTCTATCTCCATGCCCGCCGGTATTGGGCCGTGGCGTAGTTGCCACGTCCAACGGTGCGCTAATACCTCCCTGCCTGTCCGCATTGATCGCGACCCCAGTGTCAACTTGCCGTAGCCGGTGTTGATATAGGCGCCTTGCCAGACCCAACATCCCGTTTGTGCGTCACACTTGATGTTGTGGCGAAGGCGGCGAATGATCTTCCACACGTCTGCCGGGTTGAACGGTTCCCGCAACTTGGCGCTGATGTCCTGCCAGTCAATCTCGTTCGTCATGTTCGTCATCATGCCGCCCCTCGCTTCTGTTTTGCGCGCTGTTCACGGTGCCAAGCAATCTGGCACGTACGACATAAACGACCCCTTCCGTTGCGGATGTAGTAGGTGTTTTCAGGCGTCATCTCATGCCCGCGCTTGCAGCAACCGCTTTTCATGATGAGGATACAGGGCGCGTGACCGCGATAGATGTTTTCACGATCCGTGACAGTCTCTAAATGAGCGGGGTTCACGCATTTCCTGTTACGGCAAAGATGGTCTAGCACCAGCCCTTCTGAAATCGGGCCACATACCATCTCGTAGATGAAGCGGTGTGCGCCTTTCCATTTGCCCTGGCGTTTGATGAGGCCATAGCCAGCACGTGAAAGTCTGCCTGCCCAGTTCCAACACCCTGTTTGGATATCGGGGCGAATGCGTTCTTCAATCGTTTTGTGTGGTGTTTTGATGCCCATTAGATGATCGCCTCCCCCGCCGCGCGCAACGTCTGACGCAACCGCCAGACGCGCATATTGACACCGTGCTGTGAGATACCCAACCGCTCCGCCATCTCGGCAGGGGTGTAACCCGCCGCCAGTAGCAGCAACAATTCGCGCATCTCTGGCGGCGTCGCGTCCCACACCGCCCGCAGCGTCATGCGGACGGCGGTGGTTTGCTCCATGCCGTTGCTGTGCGTCTGCCAGTCGCGCGAGGCCGTCAGAGGTTGCATCGGCGCATCGGGCGTAGCTGAGAGCGGGATGGCGTCAATGCGGCGGCTCGTCCTGCGCCAGCGGTCACGCGCCGCGCTGATGGCCGTCTGAAACGCATAGCCGCGCCTATGTTCCGGCGAGAGCGTCACGACATGCGCAACCCGACGCATGAGCGCGATAAACGTCTCTTGCAGCACGTCGTCTACGTCCGGGCTATCGTCGCTCGTATGGAGCAGCACGCCCGCCACAAAGCGGCGCAGATCATGAGAGAGTTCGTCGTACCACTCGGCCACCGCCGCCGCTTGCAGCAACGTGAGTGGCCCCGCCATCGTCGCGTTAGTCATGCCGCGCCTCCACGTCCAGCCGTACCCGGTGCTGCTGTGATGGCACGCGCACATAGCCGAGCGCCGTCAGGTGTGGCGGATACGCGCCTTCTGGCAGCGTGTAGACATAGATCACGCTGTCCTCATCGGCTACCACCACCGGCTCGCCGTCCGTGTCATCGAGAGCCGCGTCCCACGCCGCCGTGATGTTGCGCCAGCCGGTCAGCAATCGTCTCAGGAGTTTTCGCATCGCTAGTCATTCCTCTCTCGTGTTCCTGTGGCCCGGCGTGGCGCTCAGACGTTAAACTCTGATAGAGCGTTAGCCGAACCGGCATTTCCCTGTCGCTTGCTCGCTCGCCTCAGCCGTCCTGTTCACAGCAGGACGGCTACTCTTTTGCTCGTTTCCTGTTTTTGTTCCCTCGCCTCGTTTTCTTCGCACCTCGCGCTCGCTGTACGAGCACGCTGTCATCGTCTACCCGCGCTAGCACGTCGGTCTCGTCTACGCCCGCGATTTTGCATGTCACCCACAGCACTCGCTCCGGCCAGTGCGCCCGCCCGTTGAGATAGCTGCTGAGCGTGGGGCGCTTGATGGCGATGTCTACCCGACGCGCGATTTCCGCAGAGAGCGCCGTGACCGTCCAGCGTTCCCGCCGGAGCGCGTCTCGCAGCGGCTCTAGCGCCTCTTTGCGCAGCGCACAGTCCCATCGCCAGCGCACTAAACCGTCCTCTGTCCATGCCACCCGCGCATCTCCCTCCCATCTCACCCATACCCGGTTATCCACTGGCAGCATGCTTTTCTCACTACATCGTCATGACGTTTCCGTGTTTGCTGCTCATCATTATAACGCATCGCTCATGACGAAGGTAACAATAGTATTATCACATGTGGTAAAACAAATGTCAATGATGGCGTGATTTGTGACGTTTTCACGGCTGGCGAATAAGGTGGTATTGTCGAATGTGGTAAAACTGTGTATAGTTGTAGGCGGTTGGCAGTCAGTGACAGGAGGCAATCATAGCCATCACAACCGCGATGGAGGGACGGAGAGGGACGGAATGGAGGCGACAATGGCAGGCAAGGCAGACACGGGAAAGCTGACGCTCGTAGGAGGGGATACGCCAAGCGCCGAGCCGCAACCAGCGACATCTAAAGCGACACCTACGCGGCGCACGCGAGGCGGAGCGCAGGGGCGCATGGCATTGAAGCAGGAACGGATTGCACGCGCCGCCAGCGAGCCGAGCCTCTATCCTGAGAAGCTGGCGACGCTGCCAGAGGCGGGACGGGCGAAACTGGCGCGGCTGAAAACGCCCTTCGCGCACGAATTGCAATTGTGGATATGGGAGCAGGGCACGCCAGAGTTGCACGTGAGCGACGTAGCGCGGAAGATGCGCCTGCCAGAGCCGACGGTACGCGCCTGGTTTAATCGCGGCACACTCCCGGATCGTGAATCGTATGACGCCATTCTGGAGACGACGGGCTGGCCAGAGGCGCATCTGCTGGCGCTGTTGGGACTCGACACACGCCCCGCGCCCGCGCCGTCGTACTGGAAGTTGGCGCACGATCTGGCCGAGGACTATCGCTATTTCGGCGGGGAACCGAGGAATCTGGAGCGGGTGCGCGCGTTATTAGATGAGGCGCAACGGCTCTACCTGGAACCGGCGCAGCGGCGATAGTGGGACGGTTATCAGTTGTGAAAACGTCACTTCGTCTTCATGAAGTTGCAGTTTCACAATTCATTCATGCCCGGTATTTCCAGGACTCGTCACACGGTACTCATCAGGCGACGCCAGCGGGAATAGATTGCAGGGTCGTCAGGAGGTCACGGAACGCGGGTTGAAGATCCACTCGCACGATAGCCCCGGATGGCGGGATAGGGCCGCCGAATGTATACGGCTGCCAGCGGGAACCGCGCCCCTGAGCGCCGCGCAATTCGATATGCAACCCACCCGGCGCAATGAGATGCGAGGCCAGCACAATCCGCTGCTCTGTTGACGCCCGTTCCCAGGCGTCGGCAATGTCAATCAGGAACCGCCCCGCGTCCAGCAACCGCGTCCGCTCTACCGCCTGCGGACGTTCCGCCCGCTCCAATGCAAGGATGGCCGCATCCGCCTCTTGTATTCGCGCCTCCATCCAGGTGCGATCTTTGAGTCCCTCCGCGTAGACTTCTACGGCCCGATCCCGCTTCTCTTGCCAGCGCAAGCGTTCCATCTGGCGTTGCGCCGCCGTACGCCGTCTATCGCTCGCCTCATTCGCCTCATTGCCCACGCCGCCCGCCGCCTGCGTCTCCTGCAACCGTTCGCGCACGATGCGCCGCCAGTCGTCTGGCAAGCGCAGATGTTCCCGCACCCATTCTAGCCAGAGGCCGCGCACATCATCCACCCGCGTCCATTGGCCATCATGGTCGCAGGGCGTCTCCCGGCGCGTGTCGCGGCAGAGGTAGTATTCATAGACCCGGCCACTGCTCATGGAGCGTGTCACGTAGAGGCGGTGGCCGCAGGCGCTACAGACCGCTAACCCGCGAAACTCCGCCGTGTAGGGCACATCATCTGGGAAGCGCCGATGCGTCTCACCCAACCCGAACCCGCGCCGCCGGTTGTGCGCGATGCGCTGGACGTGTTGCCATGTATCCCAATCCAGCGCCGCCGGATGCTGGCCGCGATACTCCGCGCCACGATGGCGAATAGTACCCCGCGTATCGCCCGGCGTGAACGGTCGGTAGTAGACGTTGCGACGGATGAATCCAACCGTCGCGCGGTGAAATAGGCGCTCGGTATCGGCGCTGCCATCCGGGTTACGCACGCGGCTAGGCGTTGTCTGACGGTAGCCTTCCGCGTTGAGGCGCGTGGCGATGGCGTGATCTGACAGGCTCGTTTGCGCGAGACGCAAGAGGCGCATCAGGCCGTTGTAGCTATACGCCGGGTTGCTCGTATCGGACTCGTCAGGCGGCGTATCCGGCTCGGCTACACCTTGTGCGCCGTTCCAGCGGTAGCCATACGGCGGACGGCACGTATGTAGCCCCAGCTTGGCGCGTTGCGCCTTCCCATTCCTGACCGCCACGGCCTTGTGGCCGGACTCGTATTGCGCCACCGCGCCGATGGTGTGCAGCATCATCAACCCGGCGGGCGTCGCGGCGTCCAGCCGTTCGGTGAGTGACAGGAATTGCACACCGGCGTCTAAGAGCGCCGGGACAACCGATGTGGTGATGCTCATATTGCGCGAGAAACGGTCTAAGCGATGGACAACCACCATATCCAGCAAACCGTCGCGCGCGTCCATCAGCATGCGGAGAAACATCGGGCGGCGTGAGAGGTCGTCAGTATACGCGGATGTGGCCGGTTCGTCATACCAGCGGATAGCCCATGTCCCGACCGTTGCCGCTTCTCGCTCCGCCGCCTCATGCTGTGCTTCCAGCGAGAAGCCGCTATCCTGCTGATGCGACGAGTAGCGGCAATAGACGCCCACCCGCAACCGCGCCGTGTCTAACGGCGCTTCTTCCGTTGGCGACGGGACGGCTGCTGCACGTTGGCCGCGCGCGGCTTGCGCGATGATGCGCGCGAGGCTGCTTTGTTTGCTCGTTTGTCGCTTGTCGGCTGGCATGAAACATCATCCTCTGCCGGATTCTCTGCTGGCGTGGTAGCGCCAGTATAGATGTCGTAGAGGATGTCGGCAAGCACGCAACAAAATGTCATAGCGGCTGCTGGCATCCCCGGATGGCGTGCGCGCATGGCGGAACTCGGCACGCCCGCATAGCGCCCGGCGTCATGGTAGGCGGGATAGCTGACCGCCGCCGCGCTAGCCATGATCTACTACCCCGCTTCCAACCGCTTCTGTCTCGCCTAGCTCGCAGAGCGTCTGCGGGGTCGTGCGCAGCGCCGCCGCCAGCCGTAGCACGTTCGCCAGCGAAATGACGTGGCCGCGTTCCGCCCGTGAGACGGTCATCCCCGCGACGTTCGCCCTATCCGCGAGCTGCTGCTGCGTCAGGAACGCCGCCCGCCGCGCCCGCCGCAACCCCGGTGTCACATATCCTGCCTCACCTGCCATCTCCAGGCCCCCTATCCTCACTGTTACTATTTCCGCTCTCTATCAGTCATGACGTATAACATACTGTGAGCGGTCACTAGCAAGTATAGGACATGTGACTAATTCGTGTCAATTGTCTATTGACAACCGTGATTAACATGTGTATAATGAGTGGTAGATGAATGATACACGCAATGAGCGTGACGAACGCGAGACAAGCGACAGGGAGAACGGCGATGCAGAAGCAGCAGATGACGACGAAGGCGGGCAAGCCGATGAGCGCGCGGGCCATTGCGGCGGCGAAGACGCGGGCGTACAAGGCGGAGATTGCACAGGCGGTCGCGGTGCTGAGCGAGGCCGAGGCGTTGGCGATGTACCTCACGGCGAGCAAGGCGGCGTGGGCGGAGAACACGCATTTGGCCAACCGGGCGGCGTTGCTGGCGCGATGCGTGTATGTGAAGGCGCACGATCAGGCGCGGTACATGGCGATGTACGGGCACATCTAGGCATAGGGGTGAGGCGAGCGATACGGGCCGGTGTGACCCGGCCCAATGACGGAGGGAACGGCGATGCGCCAGTGTGACGTTTGCAAAGCACGTTATGCGCCATACGCGGGCGCGTTGTCTGACCTGATCTGCCCGGACTGTGAGGCTATCCGACAGGCGAACATCGCGGCGGCGCTGGCGAAACGGGAAGCCGACAAGTGGGCGTCCGTTATCCGGAGCATCTGCGAGAAATGCGGGCGGCTCCGGCGCATCAAAGCGGATGGCGTGTGCGGAACTTGCCTCCATCGGGAGGCGCGGCGAGTAAACGCGCGGGAAATGTACGGACACGGACGGAGGGGCTACTGATGAGCAAAATGCTAGCCATGCTGCGGGCGATGGACGCCTTCACAGAACACACGGGCGGCGCGGATGAACTGGCCGCTGATAACGACGCCGTGACGTGCCCGACGTGCGGCGCGGCGGTTGAGGATGACGCGCTGGACGCGCAGACGATGGCGGATGGCTCGCTGATGTGGCCGAGGCCATTTTGCCGGGCGCATCTCATCAGCGGGCTAGAGCGGCTGCGTGCGACGCTGAACGAGCCGGAGACGCTGGAACTCTCACCAGCAGGCAAGCTGGCGCTGGCGGCGATACGCGCACGGCGGGAACGAGACGCACGGTCAGCGGCGGGAGAGGATGGCGACGCATGACACACTGCGATTTTTGTGAGCGATGCGGGGACGTGCTGCTGACGCTGGACGAGCTGACGGAACGGTTGTGTATCTATTGTGCATTTGACCGGGACTATGCGGACTATCAGGCGGATCGTGCGCAGTGGGCGCGAGAAGCGGGACGTACGCCGTCCCTCGGCCAAGCGCCACTTGAGCGGGAAGGGGCGTAGGGGATGACGGTTGGAAGCGAGCATTGCGTGTTGTACTGTCACGTGGGCTATGACGGCGACAGAACCTCAGCAGGACACGTGGACAAAATCAGCGGCTTTGGCTATGAGGCAATTCGCCAACAGGCTAAAGATGCGGGATGGGTAGACTGCGGCAATCGTTGGTGTTGTCCGGCGTGCGCGAATGACGCAACGCCAATAACTACGTACACCGTAGACGACGAATACGTTGGCGCGTGCGTGTTTACCAATCTCGGAGACGCGCAGGAACACCTGGAAGCATGCCGCGACGGCCTGGATGACGTGGAATCCGCCCGGATTACCATTGTCACGGGGAAAAATACGCGCGGATGGATAAATCAACTTCGCGAGTTCGAGGGCTGATAGAAGGGAGTGTAGTGGATGGCGAACCCGGTTGCATTGGACACATCTGAGCAGCGGGCGCGGTTGCGCGAACTGCTAGAGAACGGCACATATGCCAGCAATACTATCGCGCTCGATTTGCTGGCCGAGGTGGAGAATCTTCACGCCGATAATCAGTCGCTATCAGACCGCATGGAGTTGCTACGTGTCGCTCTGAAA
>Ga0134126_10005239_pt1 | contig 16207 bp, 10 predicted proteins | sample KB31752_FD_96881 | JGI IMG/M metagenome (GOLD analysis project Ga0134126, IMG submission 96881) | Terrestrial soil microbial communities with excess Nitrogen fertilizer from Kellogg Biological Station, Michigan, USA - KB3-175-2 | ecosystem: Environmental > Terrestrial > Soil > Unclassified ...
GCGTCGGATGGGATGCATGCACCGGGCTCGGTTCGCCAGTGGGAACTACACTGGCGACGAAGCTGTGAAAGCGCAAATAAAACTGTGGCGGTTACATTACTACGGGCTTCGTTCTGCTGATGCAAACGGATGAGTCATTCTGAACGGAGTGAAGAATCCAGATGATCCTAGCCATGGCTGAGCCGCCATCAGCCTCTGGATTCTCTGTCAGTCGCTTGGGGGACCTTCTCAGAGCGACTCATCGACTGGATGTAGGACAGGTTTTCCCTTGTGGTTTATATGGATCCTGCCCATGGGGTGATCGTGATCGTGGGTGAACAGGACCAGCCACTTCTCTGGAATCGCGTGGCGATAAAAGCGCTTGCGCTCTTCAATGCAGGTCAGCGGATAGAGATCGTAGCCCATCACCCAGGTGCTATCCAGGTGCGCGCTGGTCGGAATCAAATCTGAAATGTAGGTGGCGCGCTTGCCGGCGGAATCGATATGAATCGCCATAAGCTGCGCGGTGTGGCCAGGAAATAATTCGCAGGTAATTCCCGGAACAATTTGGAAGATCTTTCCGGGCGCGCAGCCTGCGAGAAGCGTCATCTGTCCGGACGCGATCAGCGGATCGTAATTGTCGCTGATGTAGCTGATGCGATCGCGGTCCAATTGTCGATGGCCATGCTCCACTTCGCCCTGATGGGCAAAGTAGTGGGCATTGGGAAACATGGGAACAATCTGTCCGGACTCACTGCGCACCGTATTCCATCCGCAGTGGTCGAAGTGCAGGTGGGAATTGATGACTATGGTGACTTCCTCTGGCCGCACATCCGCTGCTTCCAGGCTTTTAGGCAGCAATTGGTTGGACTTGTAGATGTCTCGCAGCTTGGGAGATAGCTTGTTTCCCAGGCCGGTCTCGATGGCGACAGTATGGTGGCCGGTTCGCACAATTATGGTGTTCGCGCCCAAGAGGATTCTGTTTTGATCGTCGGCGGGAGCGCGCTTTTCCCACAACGGCTTGGGGACTACGCCGAACATGGCACCACCGTCCAATAAATACGTTCCGTCCGTGCAGATGGTCAGCTCAAAGTCGCCTACGGTGGTGCGGCCACGCACTAGATCATGGGTGTGCGGGCCCTCGGCTGGGTGAGGCATATGCAGGTAGCTCCTATCTAATGACCGGCTGCGGAGGGATGCAGGCCGGTTTCAAAATTCTGCAGAACTGCATCGAACAAATGGGTCCGCGCAGGCGATCCTGCAATCGAGTGAGTCTTGCGCGGATACAACAACAACCTATATGGAACATTTGCAGTTACAAATTGCTGAATCATCTGGATGGTGTTCTGCATGTGAACATTGTCATCGCCGGTTCCCTGCACCATCAGCAGGCTTCCATGTAAATGGGATGCATTGGTGATGACCGAGTCGTCTTGATAAACCTTCTGATTTTCGTCCGGCAAACCGAGATAGCGTTCAGTATAAATGGAGTCGTACAAGCGCCAGTTGGTGACTGGAGCAACGCAAACTCCAGTGACGAAGCGATCGGAATGAGTCATGGCATATAGAGTGAAGGTGCCGCCCCAACTCCAACCCCACCATCCCATCCTCTTTGCGTCTAGCTGCGGATATTGCTGCAATGCCTGATCGATCATCGTTAGCTGATCCTGCAGTTGCACTGGGCCGAAGTCGCGATACGCGGCCTGTTGAAAGGCTCGATCGCGGTTGCCCATGCCGCGGTTATCGACATGGAGCACCGCGAAACCGTGCTGCATCAAGAGCTGATCAAACAAAAAGGCCTGCCCGTCGAACTGGTTACGCACAGTCTGGTCATGCGGGCCTCCGTAGGGATTCACAATGAGCGGCACGCTGGCGGTTGCGTGCAGATTGGGAGGCAATAACAGCTTTCCATACAAGGTGGTGCCATCGGAGGCTTTTCCGGTAAACATGATGGGCGCGACCAGATCGTATCCATCCAGCGGGCGCGAATTCCAGAACGGCGTGCAGGAACCGGTGACGCTGCAGGTGCTGACCACGGGCGGTTTCATCAGGCTGGAGGCGGAGTCAACATAGTGGCTCGCGTCGGGTGACAGCGCAATGTGATGCACGCCATGCACGGTGCTGATCAGTTTTTTCCCGGTGCCGTCGAGCCCGATCTGCCACAGCATTTCTTCTCGCGGATCGGTTTCGTTGGAGGTGTAATAGACGATTCCTTTTTTTCGATCGATGCCGGTGACGCTCAGGACTTCCCAGTCGCCATGCGTTAGTTGCCGCACCAGGGTTGCATTGGATGCGGTTGGATCGGCAGCATTGTAGCGATACAGGTAAAGGTGAGTGTTGCCGTCGCGCCAACTGCTCCACAGGAATTGGCCATTCTGCCAAAACCAAACATCGTAGGCTTCATCGAAGAATTTGTTTTCGGTTTCCTGCAGTACGCTGCGAATGGCGCCCGTTTCTGTGTTGGCAAAAAACAATTCGATGTGACGATTGTCGCGGCGCAGCACTTCAATCCACACGTGGTGGTTTTCGAGCCAGCCAAAGCGAGGAATGTAGTCGTTGTGCTGGCTGACTGGCACGCGCAGCCACAGGGTTTGGCCGCCATTCGCACTTACGATGCCGACGCGCACGCCAGGGTTGGGATCGCCAGGCTGCGGATAGCGTTGCTGATCGACGGTGCTGTGGGTCGGGATCCAGTCGGTGATGGGATAGGTGGGAACGGTGGCCTCATCCATCTGCAGATAGGCAATGTGCTTCGAGTCCGGCGACCAGAAATAATTGCTGCGTACGTCGAGCTCTTCCTCATACACCCAATCGACTTCGCCGTTGAGCAGGGTTGCTTCGTTGGTGTTGGTCAGCTCGGCGTCGCGCTTGCTCGCAAGCGACAGCACGTGCAGATTGTGATCGCGGATGAAAGAAATGGATTTGCCATCGGGAGAAAATTTTGGATCGTCGCCGCTGCCTGCGCCGGTATTGCCGACATTGACTGCGGAATTTTTCGCCGGGTCGTAGATCCAAAGGCTGCCGGTGTTGTCGAACAGCAGATGTTTCGAGTCCGGCGACCAATGATAGCTGGAAACACGGTAGCGGGAACGATGGTCGCGATCCCGCTCGTCATTTTTTTCGCCATAGATGGCAGCCAGGCGAGTTTCGGGCGCCAATATGGAGGCACCGCCGTTGGCGGCGTTGACGCTGATCACGTCGTCGGGCTGGCCGTGCTGGGAATCGCTGGAGCGGTAGGTGACGCTGTTGCTGTCGGGACGCCATAAAAACACTTGCGGAGGGAGTCCGAGAGGGCCTCCGGGTTGCCAGATATCAGCGTTGGTCCATGCCCTGCCTTGTCCCGGAGAGGTTGTTTGGGCAATGGCGCCGAATGCGGTACAACACAAGGCCACCAGCAGAAGCGCTTTTCGCATGCAGGTCGAAACTCCAGCAACTATTGTATCGGTGTCGCTGGTTTCGTCGCACTGCGGCAGTGCAGAGTGGACTGCAGGAGACGAGGACCGCGCGTAGTTTAACCAGCCGTTTTTCGCTGGCGATCTGCAGTGGGCAGCGGCGTCGGCTGCGTCCGTGCTAGACTGCGTTTTTAGCCTTCCTCCTATGTACGAAAAACTCGAAAAACTCGTTGAACTGCAGGAGCTGGAGCAACAGGCGCAGGCAATGACCCTGCAGATTGCGCAATATACCGGCAGGGTTGAGGTGCGCGAAGCGGCGCTCTACGATACCGGACGGCTGCTCGAGCAAGTGGCAACGGCGCTTGCCAAAGAGGCGTCGCTGCGCCGCCGGTTGGAATTGGATGCGGAAGATATGCGTGAGAAAAGCGCGCGCTATCGTCTCCAGTTGAACGATGCAAAGAGCGACGGCCAGGTAAAAGCGCTGGAGCATCAGTTGAAGTTCTGCAAGAAGGAAATTGATCGCATTGACGAGCTGGAATTCGCCAGCCTGATGGAAACCGAAGCGCTGGAAGTGAAGCAGCGGCTGCTGCATGAAACGCGCGCCAACCAGCTGCAATTGCTGGAGACAGAGAAGGCGAAGTCGCAGTTGGGACGGGACCGCGACAAGATCCAATTGGCGGAGCTGTACCGCCAACGCGATGCCGTGCGCGCGGCGGCTGACCCGGAATTGCTGGCGGAATACGATCGTATGGCCCAGGCGCACAAGGTGCCGATCGCGACCCTCGAGCAACAGCGTTGTTCTGCCTGCCAGATGATGGTTCGACCGCAGCGATGGAATGAAATTCGCCAGGGCGCGATACACTTTTGCGAATCCTGCGGACGATTTCTCCACTTCAATCCCGCAATCGACCTGAGTGACGCCATGCAACCACCTCCGCCGCCGAAGAAGCCGGCTGGGCTGGCGAAGGATACGGCTCACACCAAGCCCACCGGCTCCGACCGCCCCCAGCGAGAGGATTAACGGCTGATCCGTATGCAGCGAATCGCCGTGGACATGGATGAGGTGATGGCGGATACCCTGGGCGAATTGCTGGCCCGCTACAGCCGCGAACAAAACACCGCGATCACCAAACAGGACATTCAAGGCAAATGGCTTTGGCAGGTGCTTCCACCGAAGGGCCAGGAGCTGATCGATTCATATCTGCTGAGCGACGGTTTTTTTGAGGATATTCCCGTTATCGAGGGCAGCCAGGAAGTGCTGTTGCGAATGAGCCGCCGCTACCAGATTTTTATCGCGACCGCGGCCATGGCATTTCCAAGCTCGTTTGACTCCAAATATCGTTGGCTGCGCCGCCACTACGATTTTTTGTCTCCGCAGAATTTTGTTTTCTGCGGAGACAAGAGCATTCTGCACGCGGATTTTCTGATCGACGACATGCCGCGCAACCTGGCTTCTTTCCAAGGTGAGGGTATTCTGTTTACCGCTCCCCACAACGTCAACACATCGGGATATCGTCGCGTAAGCAACTGGCAAGACGTGGACGCGATGTTCCTGGGGTGAAGTTTCGAACCCCCCCTGTGAAAGCGAGTCGACGGGAAGCATAGCCTGAGAGGTTTTCCTTCCCGCCACTGGACTGACTCAGACTACCACTGCATCCCCGGATAAAGGCTCGGGAGGCGGTAGGAACGGTAGAGCGGCGTTGCGGTGGACTGTAACTCCCATACCGTGGACGCCTGGCTGTTTGGCGTAACTTCAAACACATCTGAATTCAGGCCGATCCCACACAGGTCATAGTGAACATTTCCATTCGGCAACACCTCCGCATTGCCGCCGAAGCTGTTGTACATACTGGGCGGAATGATCTGATGGAAGGTAAAAGCGGCGGTCATCTTCGACTCATTGATTTGAAAAATTGGAACTGTGGAATACAAACAAGGGGGAGCGCTTCCGGTGCCGCAAGTGACGCCGGGAGAGAAGATTCGGTCATCTCCGTTATCCATAAGCACCAGATTGAAAATGCCCGCGTTGCTTTTGCCGACGAAACTGGGTCCATGCTGCGCGTAGAACCAATCCGCGGGGTTGTTGTCCACCTGGCCATTGTTCATCAGCGTGAAATCACCGCCCTGTCCCAGCCTCCAAAGGATGTGGCCATCCCCGGCGCCGTTAGCATAGTTCACCTTGACGACCCAGTTCTGGTGACGGATCGAGACCATGAAATTTCCGTCGTCGGAGGAGTAGACGATGGCGTTAGAGTGAGTCCAGTCCGGAAACATATAAGGATGTCGGTTCACGTCAAGGTGATCGAACTCATTCCACACCCAGACAGGATTCCAGTTTTGATCGAGATCGACAACGACATCCCCAAGAACTTGGGTCGGTGTTGTCTGACCGTTCAAGACCACATTCTTCAGGGTGTTGGCCATGACAAGCATATGGCCATTGGGTAACGGGGTAATGTCATGGTGAAGCGTAGCGAGAACCAAACCCGCAAAGCCGTTGGCGGCAAGTGCAGTGTTCACCTGCGCAATCGACATTTGCCGAACGGTAGTGCCCGCCAGGTCGATCTCGCGGATCATGCAAGGTAGCGATGCAAAGTTTGGGTTCGTCAACGGTGCATCAGAGCTTGCACAGAAGTCGATCACAATATCGCCATTGGGAAGCATCTTCGCCCCATTGATTCCAGCTCCGGGGACCTCGTCTTTAAAAGGGTACGTCCAGATTACGTTTCCATTAATGTCGGTGGCATACAGACCCTGGGCTGGTCCCGCGACGCCGGTAATCATCTCGATCCCAGGTTCTGGAGTCATACCTGCAGGCACAGTTGCAGAGAGCTGGGGAAGCTTCTGCCCGGTAAACTGCGGACCGCCCATAAGGGGCACGGCGCCGGTTGTAAAGGTATGGTCGACATCGGTGGCAGTGACGCCGTTGGCCAGGGTGACAGATGCCTGCAGGTGATAAGCGGTGTTGCCTAACATGCCGGCAACTTCAATGCTGACCGGACCGCCGCCGCTGGGCGTGGGGACCGACCAGGTCTGCTTGCCATAGCTGGTGGTCAGGCCAAAGTTGACGGTCACGGTACCCGCATATGGCGGCGTAAGGGTGTAGAGCGCAACCTGGGGATTGCTGGTGGCGGTCACCGTGCCGGCTGTCATGGCAGCCGAAGTTCCGGTGAGCGTGACCAATCCCGGAGCCAGCGGCAAGGGCACATTGGCCAGCCCAAGATTCAGGGTTGCGGACTGTGTTCCAGCGGCTGCCGGGGCAAAGGTGATGACGATGGGGCAACTCGAGGCTGCGGCCAGAGTCGTGCCACACGACTGAGCCGCGACAACGGTGAAGCCATCTGACCCGACGATAGTGGGATTCAAGGTAAGCGGATTGTTGCCGGTATTGGTGACTTCGACAACGGTCTGAGTCTCAGGATTGCCGACAATGTTCTGGCCGAAGTCGTAGGATGTAGCGCTGATGCTGGCGGTGGTGTTGGGGGAAGCCGCATTGACCATGCTGCGGGATCCGCTGCCGCACCCAGTCAAAACCGCTACCGCTGCAAATAACAAACAAGCGCCGTTGAGAGCGCAATTCCTGGCCATCTCTAAAGTCTCCTAAAGGCTGTTCGATTCTTGCTCGTATCAGTGAGTTCGGAATCAGTTGGTCATGTCCGAGTGTTCTACCACTGCACTCCGGGATAGAGGCTCGGCAATCGATACCCGCGATAGGCGGCATTCGAATTCAGCGTCAGATTCCAGACCGTTTGCGGATTCGACTGGGTCGTCACCTCAAACACCTGTGACTGTTCCGGCACCAAACCGCAGAGATCGTATTCCAGGTTGCCGTTAGCGAGGGTTTGTGCATTTCCGCCCCACTGGCTGTACAGCGGTGTGGGCAGAATTTGATGAAAAGTCAGCGTAGCGGTCTTGGCTGCCTCGTCGATTTGAAAGATCGGAATAGTGCTGTAGTAGCACGGCGGCGCACTGCCGGTGCCGCAGGCCACGCCTGCAGGGAAAATGCGAAAGTTGCCGTTGTCCATCAGCGTCAAGCCGAAGATTCCGGTGGTATTCGAAGTAGTAAAGTGAGGCCCATGCTGTCCATAGAACCAATCCGTCGGATCGGTGCCGCCGATTAGCTTGAAGTCACCTTGATAGCCCAGTCGCCAAAGGACGTTACCGGAACCAGCTCCGTTGTTGTAATCCACCTTCACGACCCAGCTTTGGTGCCGCATGGAGACCAGCAGGTTGCCGTCATCTTTCGAATAAATCACGGCATTTGTGTGTGTCCAGTCGCCAAATGTTGGGGTAAATAGCGCGGGATGCCGATTCACGTCGAAGTGGTCGAACTCACTCCACACCCAGACTGGGTTCAGATTCGTGTCAAGGTCGACAATGACATCGCCCAGAACATTCGTCGGTGTTGTCTGACCGTTCAAGACCACGCTCTTGACGATGTTCGCCAGCACTAGCCAATGCCCATTTTGTAGCGGAGTGACATCGTGGGAAAACACGTCAAGAACTATGTTGTAGTTCGCCGCAGCCAGCCTGTCGTTTAACTGCGTCATCGTGATTTGTTTTACCGTATTGCCGATCAGGTCAACTTCGCGCACCAGATTGGGGTCTCCCGGATGGAATCCTCCATTAATAGGGGCGGATGAATCATCGCTGTAAAGATAAATAAAGTCGCCGTTGGGTAGTTGCTTGGGAGCCAGGAGCTGGGCCTGGGATGGGGGGTCGGGAGCAGCGTAAGCCCAAATAACATGTCCGGATAAGTCAGTCGCAACAATATGAGCGGACGCACCAACGGGGTTTGCGATTTCAATCCCTGGTTGCGGCGTTTGCCCTGCAGTAGCCGCGGCTGTGATTTGGGGAATTAGATTTCCAGGATAGCTACTAGTGGTGAAGGTGTGGTCGATATCGGTGGCAGTGACGCCGTCGGCCAGCGTGACGGCGGCTTGCAGGTGATAAGCAGTATTGGCCAGCATTCCGGCGACTTCAATGCTGACCGGGCCGCCGCCTGCGGGACTCGGCACCGACCAGGTCTTTTTGCCGTAGCTGGTAGTGGGGCCAAAATTCACCGTGACAGTGCCGGCAAACGGAGGCGTGATGGTATAGAGCGCGACTTGCGGATTGCTGGTGGCGGCCACGGTGCCTGCCGTCATAACAGCCGAGGTCCCCGCTAGGGAGACTAATGCAGGCGGCGTTGCCGAAGGCACATTGGACAGACCAAGATTGAGGGTTGCGGTCTGGGGTCCGGCGGTCGTTGGAGCATAGGTAATGACGATGGGACAGCTCGACGCCGCAGCCAGCGTGGTTCCGCAAGACTGGGCAGCGACGACCGCAAAACCGCCGGCCGATCCTGTGATAGTCGGATTCAGCGTGAGCACATTGTTGCCGGTATTGGTGACTTCGACGACGGTTTGAGTCTCAGGATTTCCAACGATATTCTGGCCGAAGTCATAGGAACTAGCGCTGATGCTGGCGGTCGTAGTGGTCACGACTGTCGAGGTTCCCGTCAACGTGACCAGGCCTGGAGCCACCGGCACGGGCACGTTGGACAGGCCAAGGTTGAGGGTTACATTTTGGGGCCCAGCGACTGTCGGAGCAAAGGTAACGACAATGGGACAGCTCGCCGCCGCCGCCAGAGTGGTTCCACAGGATTGCGCGGCGACAACCGTAAAGTCGGCGCTCGATCCAATGATGGTGGGATTCAGGTTCAGCGGATTGGCGCCCGTATTGGTGATTTCGACGACGGTTTTGGTCTCAGGACTGCCAACGATATTCTGGCCGAAGTCATAGGAACTAGCGCTGATGCTGGCGGTGGTGTTGGGGGAAACCGCATTGACCATGCTGCGGGATCCGCTGCCGCATCCAGTCAAAACCGCTGCTGCTGCAAGTAACACGCACGCGCCATAACGAACGCAAGTCCTGGCCATCTCAAAATCTCCTCAACGCTATCGGTTCGATTGGTTTCTTATGATTTATGAAAAACGGCAGGCAGCACGACAGTGGATGTTGGGCTAAATTTACCACGAAAGCATTACTTAAGTAAGTATGAAAGTACTTTAGATATCTGGATTTATTGTGCGTGTCATAGACAAGACGAAATTTGAACCGCAACAACTTCGGCTGAAAGATGACGAAACATTCCATGAAGCGAAAACAGAGCGCGGGGAACATGCAGCGCTCCGTATGGGCGATTTTGTTCGTGTATTCTGGGTGAATGTTATTGGCAGCTTCTGTATACACCACAGACAATCAGCGACTGCGCGCGCGTTGGAAGATCGAGGGCGGATTACCTCCACTGCCCGGGCAGAAAGTGGCAACAGCGCCCATTATCCCCATGCCCCAGTCGGAAATTCCGCTGAAATGGTTGAAGGAAGAATACCGTTTTCTTCCTGCAAACGATTTGGGGCCGACGATGGATGCGCCCTCCGATTACGCTGGAACGTTCGTGGTGTACGACTGGGGCACGCGCCAGATCGTCTGGCAATCCGACTGGGAAAAGCTGCTGGGAAATCCGGCGGGGTATTGCTTTGCCGACGGCCAGTTGTACATGAACGATTTTGAAGCGGGAAACATTTTCCGCATCGGTTTGGAACCAGACGAACCGGGCAAGCTGTTGCAGCGCATCTCTCATCCTTATTTCAACGATCTTCACAGCCTGGAGAGAACGAATCGGGGACTGATGGCGGCATCCTGCGGTACTGATCTGATCGTTGAAGTGGATCTGCAAGGCAATGTGATTTGGGAGTGGTGGGCGGCAGAGCACGGCTACGATGTCACACCCTCAGGCGATACGCGTCCCAGCGGGCGCGGCCGAGAGCATCGCAACGTCTACTATCACACGCGCTATCAGAGTACCCATGTGAACTGCGCCGTGGTGCGCGATCCTAAGGAAGAGAGATTCATCCTGGCGCTGCTGTTTCACCAGGGAATTTTGATCCAGATCGATCGCAGTCTTCCGCCGGAGCGGCAAAAGGGCAAAGTGATTCTCGAGGGCCTGGCGCGGCCGCATAGCCTGGAGAAAATTCCGGGTGGATGGATTTTCTGCAACAGCCTGGCCAAGGAACTGGTGCTGCTGGATGACGATCTGAAAGTCACCGGAAATATCTTTTACGATGGCGGCTGGATTCAGGACTGTACTCGCCTGCCGAGCGGGAACATTGTGTTGAATGATGTCGACAACTCAGTGCTGGTGGAATTCGCGGCTCCCGATTGGAAGATTGTCAGTCGCACGAATTACCCGAACACCTGGCGAATGGGCGAGTTGGTCGTGGTTCCTGCGCAACATGAACAGGCGTTTCTCCAAGCGAAGAACCGGAAGCCTGCATTAGTCGCCGGCTGAGGCATACGTTCGCGCGCGAAGCCGTTTACGCGAAGCAGAGCTTTTCTACCATTGCACGCCCGGATAGAGGCTGGGCAGCCGCTGGGCACGGTAAACGTTGTTGCGCGCGACGTGCATGTGCCACACCACTTTCGGATTGGCGCTCCGGGTGACCTCATAAATGTTGGACGCCTTACCTTGATAGCACAGATCGATCTGCACATCTCCATTTGCTAACGATTCAACGCCGCCTCCCCACATGGAGTACAGGCTGGGGGGGGAAATGTCGTGAAAGATGAGCGTGGCCGTCTTTGCCTGCTCATCGATACGGAAGATTGGAACCGTGGTGTAGCAGGCTGGCGCACCTTTCGAGCCACAGATTTTGCCATCTGGCATCATGCGATCGTTTCCGTTATCCATCATACCCAGATCGAAAACGCCGGCATCGCGATTGCCGAAGATTGTCGGGTTGTGCTGGCCATAGTTCCAGTCGGTCGGAGAATTTCCGTTGAGCAGCCTGAAATCCCCGCCTGCTCCCAGCCGCCAGAGAATTTTGCCGCTGCCGTGGCCATTGTCGTAATCGATCTTAATGACCCAGTGTTGCGCGCGCATGGAAACGATCAGGTTGCCATCGTCCCGTGTGTAGAGAACTGCATTCGTGTGGGTCCAGTCGGGAAAATCCATAGGATGGCGGCGCACATCCAAGTGGTCAAACTCGTTCCAGGTCCACACCGGATTCAGATTCCTGTCTAGATCGACCAGGACATCGCCAACCACTCGGGTTGTGCGCGGGTATCCAGGAAGGTTGGAATAGTTGCGAGTGCCATTCGCGATCACGATCCAGTGGCCGTTTGGAAGAACCTCCACATCGTGATGCAAAATCTCCAGCTTGGGCCCGCTGTATCCAACGGCTCCAAGTTTTTTATTCAGATCGGCAATCGAAAGTTGGCGCACGGTCTGACCGGCGAGGTTAATCTCGCGCACCAGGCTCGGCGTGTGGGGCGGCGGGCTGCCATCCGGGCTATCGACCAGCGCGTGCGAAGCTAATCCGATGACGATGACAAAGTCGCCATCGGGAAGCAACTTGATCGGGTTGATGATGGTAGCGAAGCGGCGGTTGGGAGGCGGCGTTTTCCAAAGCGACTTATCCCACAGCATCGGCTCCCCGCTGGGATGCAGATCCAGCTCTTGGACGATCCAATTGCGCCAGCCGATCAGCGTTAGATAAGCGGAGTGCACATAGCGATGGAATTGCACCCACGACGCGGATTCTCGATCCGGATAGTCGTAGGACCACAGCACGTTTCCATTCAGGTCTGTCACCGTAGCCTGCGCGTAGCGGCCAATGGTGGGATTCAGCAACTCTAGGCCGGGCTGCGGAGTCCCTGTGGTTTGCACCTTGATCGGCGGAATCCAATCCGCCGGATAATGCCCCGTGGTGAAGGTGTGATCAATATCGTTCAACGTGGTGCCGTCCTGAAAGCGAACCGACGCGCGCATGTGGTAGGTGGTGTCGGCGCGCATGCCTGCAACAAAAATGTTCGCAGGCCGACCGCCGGAATCTGTGACGATTGAAGTCTGCTTGTCATAGTTCGTGGTTGGGCCAAACTGCACCGTAACCTGCGCTGCGGATAGCGGGACGATGGTGTAGTGGGCGACCTGCGGGTTCTGTGTGGACTCGACCCTGCCGGGTTGAATGGCATCCGGCACGTGCCCGATGAGAGGAGCTGGTCGAACCTGTTGTTGTCCGCAGCCCAGGACGGCGCAAGCCAACAGGGAAAGCAAAGCCGTCGATGTGCGTCTCGCGAGAAGGCCGCTATCTCTACAATTCATCTGGAATCCTTATTGGATTTCCCAAAGCTTACCAAACGCACTGGCGCACTCCTGTAGACGACATATATTGAGCGCATACACACGCGAACGTAAGAGAAAACCTGCGGGGCGAATATCTCTATTCTATTTCGTTCGGCGAAACTTCGTCTGGTTGCGATAATTGCGGCTGCCGCAGATAACCTGACGCGATCGCACCTGCGCAGCAGGGTTGCACCTGCAACCCTACGTTCATTGACGGCTTCCAAACGGAGTGTAAAGGAGAACGTCTATGGCAACTAAAAAATCCACCAGTTCGAGCCGTACAAAAAAATCCTCATCGAAAAAATCCTCGGCGAAGAAAAGCTCAGCAAAAAAAAGTTCCAGCAAGAAAAAGTCGAGCAGCCGGAAATATGGACCTAAGGCAGGCAAGAGCGTCGAGCGGGAGATGAAGGCGTTCAAGAAGGGAAAGCTGAAGAGTGGATCGGGTCGCAAGGTCACGAACCGGAAACAAGCCATCGCAATTGGATTATCGGAAGCAAGAAAATCCGGGGCCAAGGTGCCGAAGAAAAAATCGTCCAGCTAATGGGCAGTTGGCAGCGGTTCACGGATGGTGTCGCGACTTCGGCGAACGCTCTGAGTCCGGTATGAGGTATTTCGAATTGAAGCAGCTAGGGGCTGAAGTCCTCTTGTTCTGTGCCATGAATGGGCCGACCTAAGTCGTGCCACTGATACAAACTCAAGGGAAGTAGAGTCAGCATTTTCCGGGGATCGAATCTATCGCGCGCTGTTCATTTATCCACGGCCTAGGTGTTCTGGCCTGGGATCCAGTTGGAAGGCCGCATTGACCAATGCGATATGCGACAGAGCCTGCGGGAAATTTCCGGTAAGCTCGTGCGCGCGGGTGTCGTATTCTTCCGACATTAGACCCACGTCATTTCTCAGCCGCAATAGCCTTTTGAACAGTTTCTCCGCATCGGGCTTTCTGCCTGCCAACGCTAGAGCCTGCACAAGCCAGAAGCTGCAAGCCAGAAAGTCGCCTTGTCGCACGGCTTTGTGGTCGGGGCGATTGCGTTTCAAAAAACCACCCGTCATCAGATGCTTTTCAATGGCGCGGATGGTTCCCAGGATGCGCTTATCCGTCGCAGGTAGAAAGCCGACCAGAGGCAGCAGCAGCAGAGAAGCGTCGAGCTTTCTGGCTCCGTAATACGCCACAAAGCTGTTCAGTTTACGATTGAATCCCTTGCGGCATACTTCGTCGTGCAGCTTCCGGCGGAGCATTCTCCATTCCTCGACGGGGCCCTCCATCCCGTGATGCTCGAAACTTTTGATGGCGCGATCGAGAGCCACCCAGGCCATGGCATTGGAATAGACAAATTGCCGCGGCTTTCCCCGCTCCTCCCAGATGCCAGAGTCGGGGTGTTGCCAGACGGAGCGGAGATACGCGACCAGTTGGCAGTGCAGTTGCAAATCTCGCGGGTCCAGATCGACGTTGCCGCGACGCGCCTGGTACAAGGCGTCGGCCATCTCGCCGAAAATATCGAGTTGAAATTGATTTGCCGCTCGATTGCCGACGCGCACAGGTTTGGAATTCTCGTAGCCGCGTAGCCAGGGAAGCTCCGATTCCGGAACCTGCCGTTCACCGCGAAGTCCGTATAGAATTTGCACCTGCGAGGCTTCACCACCTACGACGCGAACCAGCCATTGCTGCCATGCCGCCGCTTCCTCGCGGTGGCCGGCATTCATCAGCGCTAATAAGGTGAAGGTCGCATCGCGCAACCAGCAAAACCGATAATCCCAGTTGAGTGTGCCTCCACGCTGCTCGGGCAAGGAGGTCGTGGCCGCGGCAACAATTCCACCTGTAGGCGGATAGGTCAAGGCCTTCAATGTGATCAGCGATCGTTCCACTTCGGCTTTCCATTTGCCCTTGTAGACGCCACGGGCCGCCCATTTTTTCCAATAACTTTCTGTCTGCCGCAAGGCGAGCTTTGGATTGACGCGTTCGGGAATGTTTTCAAAAGAAGAAGCGTAGGTGAGGACGAAGGGGATCGTCTCGCCCTTCTTGACTCCGAACTCGGCCGACATCGTTCCGTCTTGAAATTCGACTTCAACGGGCGTACGCAGGTAAGCCGTTCCGGGTCCGGCTGTGGCCAGGTAGTCATGTTTGTACGGATGCTGCAGCCACGGAATGCTGCGTCCATAGTCGAGCCGCAGCGCGAGTTCCATAGTCATAGAAACTCGTCCTTCGACACCGTGTACCAGGCGCACAACGTCTGAGTGCTTGCCGCGGATAGGCATAAAGTCCGTGACCTTCACCTTGCCGCTGCGAGTGGAAAACGTTGTTTCCAGAATCAGGGTGTGGTTGCGATAGCGCCGTTGCGAACGGAAGCTATGGGCGGGGGACAATTGCCAGCGCCCGTTGGCGGGGGTGCCGAGGAGTGAGGCGAAACACGCGGGCGAAGCAAAATCCGGCCAGCATAGCCAATCGATGGAACCAGTTTTAGAAACCAGCGCCGCTGTCTCGCAGTCTCCAATCAGGGCGTAGTCTTTGATGCGGGAATGAATCTGTGCGTGCTTCACTTGGAATCCAAACCGCAAACGGCGATTGACATTCCGCGGGTCTCCTCTCCTAAGTTGTTCAGATGCAGGTCAGTGCTGCTTGCGGATTGAGATTTATCGCAGCTAGTCAGGCTTGTAATTGTTTCGACATCGTGCGTTTTTCCGTCGCGTGAGGCTGCAGCCGGGTGTATCTTAGGATTATCGATAATTTGCTGATCGATCCTGCGTACGTCGACCGGCTTCAATCTTCTACCCTGATTGGGAAATTTGTATGTGGATCGTCCGCCTGGCATTACGCAGGCCCTACACCTTCGTTGTCCTTTCCCTGCTCATCCTGATTCTTGGGATCACGGTGATTTTGCGCACACCGACGGACATTTTTCCTAATGTCGATATTCCGGTTGTCACGGCGATCTGGGGCTATACCGGCCTTTCGCCGCAGCAAATGGGAGACAGAATCGACACGGTTTTCGAGCGCGCAGTGACGACTACGGTAAACAACGTCGAGCATATGGAGACCCAGGCGGTCACGGGAATCTCCGTCACCAAAATCTATTTTCATCCAGGAGTAAATGTCGAGGAGGGGGTGGCGCAGGTGACCGCCATTGCGCAGACGATGCTGCGGCAACTCCCGCCCGGCGCCCAGCCTCCCCTGATCATCACGTATAACGCCTCCTCCGTACCGGTGGTAGACCTGGCTCTATCCGGCAATGGCCTCAGCCAGCAACGGCTGTTCGACCTGGCCGCCAACTTTATGCGTCCACAACTCGCCACGGTTCCGGGAGCTTCCAGCCCATGGCCGTACGGTGGCAAGCAGCCCCAGGTGCAGGTGGATCTCGACAGCGCGAAACTGCAGGCGATGCACTTGTCGCCGGCCGACGTGGTGCAGGCATTGGCTAATCAGAATTTGATTTTGCCGGCCGGAACCGAAAAGATCGGCAATTTTGAATACCAGATTGAAACTAACAGCGCGCCGCGCACCATCGAAGGTCTGAATAATATTCCGATCAAAACAGTGAATGGCGCGACGATCTATGTTCGCGATGTGGCGCACGTGCGCAACGGATTTCCTCCGCAGACCAACATCCTGCGCGTAAACGGGCAACGCGCGGCGTTGATGACGATTGAAAAGACAGGAGATGTGTCAACGCTGGAC
>Ga0134126_10005241_pt1 | contig 16204 bp, 14 predicted proteins | sample KB31752_FD_96881 | JGI IMG/M metagenome (GOLD analysis project Ga0134126, IMG submission 96881) | Terrestrial soil microbial communities with excess Nitrogen fertilizer from Kellogg Biological Station, Michigan, USA - KB3-175-2 | ecosystem: Environmental > Terrestrial > Soil > Unclassified ...
GCTGGAATCAGTTGTGATAGTGGAATCCGGAGGAACCTGGAATCAGCTGAACCTCTGGGTGCAGTTGTTTTATGGAATGACAGGCACGGATGCATCCGTGCCCCACCTGCGCGAACATCTAGGCGGGAGTTTGGGTGTGTTAGACAGGCTAGGCTTAGCCGGTAAGTCGTCGCCACCGTGATATTCGATCGGTATGCGACCCTTCCATCCGCGTATACCTCTGCGCCGGCGATCATACGATTACGGGCAGCCAGGTTCGTATTTTGTCACGATGGTCACGGCCGAGCGCAGGCCGATTCTCGGTGCACTCACCGGGCGCGGTGTGAAGCTGACGCCGAGTGGTGAGATAGTCCGGCGATACTGGGACATGATCCCGGACCGTTTTCGGAGTGCGTCGGTTGACACGCTCGTCATCATGCCTGATCATGTCCATGCGATAGTTGTGTTTTCAATGGATGCGGATCGCCGGTATACCCTGAGCAATGTCGTCGGCTGGGTGAAACAGCGTGCATCTCGTGAAATCCGTGCGAGCGGCTATCTGCACACCGGTGTCTGGCAGTCGAGCTTTCACGATCGTATCATCGCTAATCCAGAATCATTCGCGCGCATACGCCGCTACATCCTCGCGAATCCAATGCGCGCTTCCCCCATTAAGTCAGCGCTATGATGTTCGCGCAGGTGGGGCACGGATGCATCCGTGCCTGTCATTCCATAAAACAACCGAACCCAGAGGCTCGATCACCACACACTGCGCCAAACCGAGCTGCTGCGACCAATCCTTAACTGACGTCGGCTAAACAAGGAAGCCCGGCTCATCGCCGGGCTTCCTTGCTTTCCAGTATCTCGCGCGGCTACTCGCCTATAGTGTACAGCCGATCCCGGTGAGGAGCGACGGATCTACGTTGATGATCACGACTCCCTTGGCAGTCGCGCCTACGAGGATCAGCTGTCCTCCGGGTCGCACCGCTGACTTGATCGGACCGATGATCGGATTCTTCACGGGGATGACTGCGACCCGCCGGAAGTGGAGATTGTCATACACGTCGATCGACGGCTCGGTGGAAGCAGCGAACGACACACACGAGTTGCCAGTACCACCGGCACTCGATCGTGCGAAATCGAAACCCGGATTCCCCGATGTCGATGTCTGCAGCAATCCCTGCAGTCGGAGGTCCGAGTTGAGGATGTAGACAGAGTCTGCGCGAACAGCGCTCAGCGATCCGTCGAAATTGATCGCGACGCCGCCGACACGCGCGAATGTATTTGCGATGAAATCCGATACCTGTTCGGGCGCCGACACACCAAGATCCACGACGGGGAGTCCCAGCGGCTGAACGACGCCGTTCGGCAAAGTCAATGATGAGGCCAACCCGAATGCGGGGTTGAAACCGATCACGCGACTGCCCTGCACTGCGCCGCCTTCGCCCATGATGGCATGCGCGAAGTTGCCGGAGCTGCGGACGAACGTGCTGTCTCTGAATGCGATCTGCGACAGCTGTGCTACCACCGAGTAAAACACCGTATCCGGCTTGGTAACCGTATCACCCGGGCTGGACTGGACGTGCGGCGAGACCTTGACCACCTGCTGGAACGGCACCAGCACGGAGTCCGATCCCGCGGCGCAGTTATGGCCAGTCTGATCGCACCCGACACCAAAGCGGTCGATCTCGAGCGAATCCGCTCCCACCGTCGTTCCAAGCGCTTGCTCGAAGAAGAAATGCGAGCTCTTGGTGGTGAGATTTTCGTACCGTACGGTTCCCTGATTTCCGAAGGGCGTTGACTGCCCGGGTGTCGGAGTGGTCGAGTAGACCAGTAGTACCTGATCGCAACTGTTCGGTGATGGAATTCCACCCGCCGAACGACAGACTGGCGCGAGGAACTGCGGCCGGTCGCTGAAGTCGTACGGTGTCTTGGTGAGCGTTACGTTCGGACCCGACGCGCCAGTGGTTTTGACGGTGAGCACACGGATGTGCGGTAGCGGATATCGGTATACCTCACGACCCTCGGTCGAGAACGGGCTCGAATGATCCAGCAGGCTCACATACCCGATCGACGTACCGCCCGAGTTCGCGACAAGAAGCGTGTCGCCATAATCGCCCGTCGAAGGAGTACGCGGCCACGGGGCGATGCCCCACGGGCGCGATCCAACCGCGATCGGTGATTTGAAGCTGGAATCGGCGAGGTTGAATACTTCCAACTCGTTGCGATCGATGTTCGTCAGGTAGAGCTTGTCGTACCGCGGGTGATAGATCGCGTCCGCGATAGTACCGCCGTTTGGTACCTGGCGCGTCACGCCAGCTACGACTACGAGCGTATCGACGCGGTCGATCCCGCTGGCGAGCTTGGCATAACCCTTCACGCCACTGCTCGTCGTTGCGAACGCCTTTACATAAACGGTCGTCGGGAACGGTGGTACGATGCTGCTGGGAATCTTCAGATTGAACTTGCGCGGAAGAGATGTCAAGTGGCCGTCGGAAGTCGAATCTCCCTGCACGACTATCGGACCGCCGATCGTTCCGGTGATCTCGTAACCGATGTCCGTTATGCCGGAGCCGGTCGTGTCGGTAGCACTAACAGACAGTGTGTCATTCACCTCGACACGCTTGTCAGATCCAAAGTTGACTATCGCTGGCGCTTTCACGCCGGTAGCCGTCTTGACCTGCAGTGTTATCGGCGTGCCAAGGCCGCGGTTGCCCAGCGAGTCGCGAATGAACGGCGTCAGCGTGACTGCGCCAACCGCTGTCGACGGAGGAACCGGCATCGTCAGCTGCGTGGCCGTCGAGTCCCCGAGTGGACTTGAGAACGCGATCGAATCCGACGATGTAAACGCGCCCGAAGTCTGGTAGCCAAGCCACTGAACCTTCACCTTGCTGGTCCCGCTAATACCAATGACTGTAGACTTGCCCACGATAGTCGTGGAGCCGGTTACCGGTGCCGTGATCACAACACTGGCCGGCGCGAGATTTCCTGTGCCCAGCTTGAGAGTGTCGGGCTTGGAGGCGTTTCCCGCGCCGTCGTATGCGACCGCCACCAGAGTGACCGGCGTTCCGGCTGGAACGCTGCGCGGTACCGATAGCGAGAAGGCGAGGCTTGTGCTTGTCACCGCCGAGTGAAAGGCGGTGTCGAATGCCGCCGTCACACCGCCAGTTGCGTCTACATGTACGCGTGCGATTCCAAGATTGTCGCCAACGCTTGCCGAGAAGGATAGTACCGAATCCACACTGCTCGTCACCTTCGCCAGCGCGATGGTCGGCGCGGTGTGATCGCTCGTTCCGTCCAGCGTCTGGTCGCTGCACGCGAGCGCGCCAAGGGCGAGCGCGCCGAGGGCGAGCGCCGTGAATACCGCGGCGGAGTGCCTAATGTGCTTTGTCATGTTACCGCTCACGAGTCGATCTCACGCGCTCACCGTCGTCGATGACGTGCGGCGTGATGAGAATGAGAAGGTCGCGCTTCTCTTCGGACTTCTGCGTAACTCCGAACAGCTTGCCAACCAGCGGGAGATCGACGAGCACCGGAATGCCGCTCTTGCTCTGCGTCACCTGCGTGACGGTGAGACCACCGATCACGGCCGTCTCGCCGTCGTTCACAAGAAGCCGGTTGTCGGCGCTCTGCTTGTTGAACACGTAGCCGATGTCGGATCCTGCGAGCTGCGCATCCGAGTTCTCGGCGTGAACGTCCAGGAGCACCTGATGGTTGTTCGTTATGTGCGGTGTGACCTGAAGAATGATACCGACCGAGTGGAAGCTCACAGTCGCTTTCGGCTGAACAGCTCCGGCGGCGCCCGACTGCTGGGTGCTCAGGTCGAGCACGCGCACGGGGATGTCCTGACCCACCTGAATGTTTGCCTGCCTGTTATCCACCGTCACGATGCTCGGCTCCGCCTGCAGGTCTGCGAGGCGTACTTCCTGAAGAGCGTCCAGGAAGCTTGTGAGTGAGAAATGACCGAGCGCAGCGGAGTAGACTAGCTGCAAGGCCGGCGATGCTATGCGATTGTTCGCGTCCGCGATGCCGGACAGCGTGTTGCCGCCCAGCGCGATCCGGTTCCCTGTAACCGGTGTGCCGCCGCCAAGTCCGATCGGCACGCCGTCGGCGTTCGTAATCGGTTTGAGCGTGGTCGGGTCGATGCGCGGCGCGAGCGTGCTGAAGAACTGGTTCTGAGTGCCGAGGTCGTACGAGAGACCGAGATCCTCGATGTTCGTGCGATCGACGAACACGATCTTCGCCTTGATCGAGACCTGCGGCGTGCGGACGTCCAGCGCCTCGACGTAATTGATGATGCCGGCAATGCGCGAAGGCGTCTCAGTCACTATCAGCGTGTTGGTCCCAGGGTTCGACGCAACCGCGCCACGCGTGATGCAGGTCTGGTTGCCGAAGCTGGTCGCTGCACCGCTTCCTGTACCGCCGGCTGCGCTGGCCGGCCCGCCGGCGACGCAGTCCTTTGCGAGCAGCTTGGTAACGACGGGCACGAGCGAATCGGCCTTTGCGTAGTTGACGGGAATGAGCTGAGTGACCAACGGCTCGAAGGCCTGACGGGCCTGTACGTTGGCGTAGCTGTCGACGGTAATGATTCCCGACGCAGGATCTTCGGAAGCTGCAAGACCCTGTCCCTGCAGGATCGCACGAAGTGCGACGTCCCACGGTTGATTCCGGATCTCGGCCGTAACCGTTCCTGTAACGTCGCGGCCCGTAACGATCGTGCGCCCGGCAAACGTGGCAAACGCGGCGATGACGTCGCGAATGTCGGCGTCCTGGTATGTGACCGTAATGCGTGGCTGCGTCGACTGCTGCACGCTCGGCAGATACGACGGCTGACTCACGACTGTCATCGTGGAGCGCGGCGGTGCGATCGACGGTGAAGCGTCATCGCTGGAGCGAGCATCTTCGCGCGCCCGGTCGGCCGCGCGACCGTCGAGGCCGGTCCAAGAGGCGAAACCACCCGAGCCGCCACTGATCGCGATGCGCACCTCGTTGTTGCCGCGCTGTACCTGGTACGGATGAGAGCCGTCCAGTTGCAGCACGACCCGGACGACCGTTGCCGAGAACTGTGAGACGCGGACGTCGGTGATTCCGCCGCGTGCGACCTTGTCGTATGCAGACGGTGTCTCGGCAAGCGAAGCGCCCTTTATATCCACGACGACGCGGTACGGGGCGTCGAGTGTGAAATCCTGGATCTCGACCGGACTCTGAACGCCGATCACGACGTCAGCGTGGCCAGTCGCGGGGACGACGCTCACTCCAGTTACGGTCGGTGCGGCCGTCCTGGAACACACACCAGAACAGGCGGTGTATCCCTGTGACGCGGCAGGAGTGAGAGAATGACCCGGCGCGATTGCAAACGCGGCGAGGGTGATCAGGGGCAACTTCATGGTGTCCTCTTTATTGTGGTATCACCGATCGCGAGCGTTTCCTGACGGCTGAATCCGAATTCCTCGAGCGCAAACGTGACGACCTTTGGATCGATTCTAACGACGCGCATGCGGCCCAGTGCGGTGCCGACCTTGACGCGGTACTGCTCCTTCGTCCCGAGATCACGAAGGACGGCAACAGAATTCCGCCCAAGGGGATCGAATGCGATAGTAGTCAGTCGCAGATCGGATAGCGTGGGTCGGATCTCGCTGCTCTTGACCAGCGAGACGAACGGATCGCGCCGGCCATCCGGATCGTAACGGAAGACTTCGCGATTGAACGTGACGGTAGTCGCGCTGTCCCGCGTGCCGCCCGAGTCTGCGACCTCATCAGCCTGTGCATGTGCATCACCCCTGACCAGGAGCAACAAGGCAATTGCCATTACCAACGTCGCTGCAATCGCGAGAGGATGGTTCACAACGCCATTACGCTTGTGCGTCGTCATTTTGTCTCCTTGCTCAGCACAAGCGGAGTTGTGCGTGCGACGTAGGTCTGGAGTTGAAAGCTTGCGTCGAGCAGTGACTCACCGGCTTTCTGGTGGGACTTGTCCTTGTCGCCCGGGTGAATCTTGAGCTCGAGTCCCAGTGGTGCCATGATGCGGTTGAGCGAGCCGACGTTGGTGAGGAATTCGGCCAGCTCATGGTAGCCGCCCATCACCGACACCTTGTAGCGGTACGTATCGAACTGCTCGCCCGGAATCACAGGAACCGGCTCGACCGACGCGAGGTCGAGCCCCACGCGCCGTGCCGCCGTGGATACATTCTCGAGGAGCGATGGAACTTCGTTCGAGGTCGGTACGAGCTCGCGCATCATGTCCAGATTCTTCTGATATTGCGCGGCTTCTGTCTGCAACTGCTGTACGGTGCCGCGAGCTATTGCGACACGCGCCTTGCGATTGTTCGTCTCGACGGAATCGACGTGTGCACTGAGCGACCCGATCGTTACGGCCTTCGGTGTGAAGATGAACCACCAGAACGCCACAGCGAGCAGAATCGCGATGATTCCGGATCCGACCAGCGCCTGTTCGCGCTGCGTCATGTTTGCGCCGATTGCCATGCTAGCGCACCGCTATTGAAAGTGGAACCGTCTGCAGCACATGCGCAGGCGGAACTTCCGTCTGTGCTTCGAGCTGGAACTCTGTCACTTCCTTGCCCTCGGCGGTGACGAGATCGGAGCGGGTAAGCTGCACATTCTTGATGAACGGAGACGCCTCGAGGTTCTTCATGAATTGCGTGAGAGCCTGGACGTCGACCGTCTGCCCGACGATGCGGAACGTCATCGTACTCGCAACGCCGTTGAACAGCGAGTCCGCGCGCGCCTTGCGCGCCGCCGCCGAAGCCTGCTTCATGCCGCCAGCCTTCTTGGCGCTGTCCACCTTGGCCTTTCCAGCGGCAGAAGTGTCACCGATCATTGCTGCGGTCGTAGTGACGGCACTCGTCTGAGCTATGGATACCAGCCAGGTGTACTGCGGTACGGCGAGATTCACGGCCTCGAGCACGTGCGGCCACGTGTACCGCGTATCATCGATCGACTTGATGATGGCAAGCTGCTGATATACCGAGTCACGCGCCGTCTCCGCGTGACTGCGCGCCGTGAGCACAGCGGCAAAGCGCGCGGAGTCGGTCGCAGCTGCGGATTCACGTGTGTCAACGGCACTCTGCTGTCTTACCTGCAACAGGTACATGCCCGCGATTCCGCCGAGCCCCAGGACGACGCCTGCGACGGCAAATATGAGGTACTTGTCCTTGAGGTTCGCGCCAAGACTCGCGATTGCCGCGCCGGGGGCAAAGTCGACACCACGACGAGTGGTGCGCTTGGCGCCGGGCAGAAGATTGATCTCTATCATGATGCCTTGCGGAGGCCGAGCCCGACGGGGAGCATCAGGAGCGGCGCAATCTCGTCCATGGTGAAGTGCGAGAGCGCACCGTCGCGTACGTGGAGATTCGCGAGCGGGTTGGCGTATTCGACCTTGAGGTGAAGCCGCTGGCCGAGGACGTCAGCGAGGCCTGGAACCCGGGACCCACCGCCGCAGATGTAGATCGCGCGAACCTGCGGCGCGCCGCGCGCCGATGCGGCCAGAAAGGCCGCCGCCCGCTCGACACCGACGGCTATTTCCTCTCCGCGAGCTTCGAGGACCGCGTCGAGCTGAGCGGTACGATCGTAGCCGCGCACCATGCGCTCCGCATCGTCCGCCGCAAGTCCGTGATGGCGTTGAAGATCTTCTTGAAAGCGACGAGTCCCGACGGCCAGGTCGCGCGTGAGAATCGGCACGCCGTTGTCCAGAACATTGACGTTGGTTATTTCGTTGCCGACGTTCACCAGCGCCACCGCGCCGCGCATCGCTTCGGGATGGTTCAGCTCGAATGCATTGTGCAACGCAAACGCGTCGACATCCACCAGGCTCGGGGTAAGGCCGGCCTCGGCGAGAATGCGGAGCTTTGCGTCCACGAGCTCCCGCTTGGCCGCGACGAGCAGCACGCTCATCTCTTCGGGGTTCGAACCTTCATCATCGTCGAGAACCTGGAAATCAAGCTCAACCGATTCCACGTCCGGGACATGCTGCTCAGCTTCCCAGCGCATGAGCTCGCGCGCCTGCTGCTCCTTGACACGCTCGGTCTGGATGCGCTTGATGATGACGTCGCGTCCGCCGACAGCGGTGACGACCTGAGTCGCCTTGACGCCCGCCCTTTCCATTGCTTCCTGGATCGCATCAGACACGAGTCGTGGATCCATAACCTCTCCTTCGACTATTGCGTCAGGAAGAAGTGGTGCAACGGCAACCTTCACCAGCTCCGGAACCCCGCGGGCGTGATCCATGACCACGACCTTGATGAGTCCGGAGCCGATGTCGAGTCCAACCGTTGTCTTACTGCGGCCGAAAAAGGACATGCGACTCCATCTTGAGTTCGGACGGGAAGTCCGTTACGCAACTCTTATCGAGGTCAATACGACTGGTCGGCCCAAAAGGTCACGTTTTCAGAACAACTCCACCCAGGCGCGTTCCGGTACCGGGTGAAGCGAGAAATCGGTGGTATCGTGCGGGATCAGCGCGGTAATGCCAACCCGGTGACGGGCTGACAGGCTTCCCCCATGAATTGTCGCTGTCGCGACTATCCATACGATGGAAGTATCGACCTTTTCCACCGTTGCGTTGAGCACGATGTTTCCATCGCTACGACTGGTGGCTCCGACCGGTCCGAGCGGGAGGTGGCGCAGGGTGCGGACATCGGCGGCTGCAAGCGCATTCCACGCTTCGGACTCAGCGCTGACCAGCACCTGGCGCTGGAGAGTGCCGGCTCTGGCGGTTTCCGCCTCGGTGAGAGAACCGTCGATCGCACCGAACATGAGCGCGCTGCCGAGTATCATCAGGAGCAGTACGATGACGAGAGCGAAGCCGCGTCGATCCGGCCTCGCCGTCCCGCTATTCGTGACCATCATCTGTTGCGGACGGCAACGGTCACGGTTGCCGAATCGGCAACGAGCGGCGCGGCGAGTCCCGGCAACCGTACCGGACGCTGATATCTCGCGCGCGATACGATCTCGACACGCGCGACATCGGTCGTGGGCCCGTTACCTGTGAGAGGGGCGCCGCTGTGCGTGAAATACCTGAACTTGATTGGCGGGCCCACCAAGCCCTCGTACGGTCCGCTCACCGGTTGGACCGGTGCACAGCCGCCCGTGCATCGACGATAGCCCAGATACCATTTACCGTCGCCGCCTCGATACACGTCGTACCGGACGCGCCGGACAAAGCGCACTGGACGTCCACGGTGCACGCCAGCGGTCAACGCCGGCGTGAACGATATGTCATATGAACGGCCAGATCCGGCTTCGCTCGCGAACAGCAGGCCTGCTGAAAGGGGGCATCCGGTGAATGTCGGCGTAGTTCCGAACGAAGCGATGCGCGCACGCGTCCAGCCTGAAGGAGACGCCGATGACGAGTCCTTGAAGATGAGCACGTAGTCACCGGTATCGGGAGTGGTAACCCAGCTGGAGAGCGTGCGGCCGCTCGCGATAGTGTCGGGTGGCAAGGTGATTCGCGCCGAGGTCGGAACCGTGCAAACCGTCGACGACCCGATCGCCGAATAGAATTCGACTGCAGTGTCGGATGCGAAAAGGATGCTGTCTCCCGCCGAGGAACTGCCGCGCAGATCGGCGGCGACCAGATCGGACGCGTCACGGAGTCGCGTGCGCAGATCGATGCCGGCTGCGATCGCGTCGTAGATCCGTTGGTGGCGAACAACGTGAGAAACCGCCATCAGTACGACGAGCGCCGCAACGACGATCCCTGTCAGCAGCTCGACGAGTGATACCGCGCGGCGTGCGTGTATCGATGGCATACGCGGGGTTGCTGAGCCTGGGTACGCTTTGTCTGATCGATCCGGATGCGACATGCCGATACAGTACAACCGGCGTGAGCGGACGGATCAAGCGGAACAGACGGCACACAGTCATTTCACTGCAATCCCGTGTACCTGCAACCTCAGGGACAGGCGCTGGTCGCGATGTAATGCTCGACACGTGCTCCGGATCGCTGAGCGAACCGAACTGTCTGGGTGACGTGAATGAGCGCGCCTGTGGGCGATGCGGACCAGTCGGCCGCGACGGCGTTCACGGAATCCGAGCCGGCACCGGCGACGCAGCCAACCGCGAATGCGTGCTCGCGTTGCGATTCGGCGAGCCGCGTGGCAGTTGTCTGTCGCTCGGAATCCGCGAGGGCACGGAGGACGAGCGTGAGTGACCCTTCGAGTCCAAGGAAGACGACGCCGACCAGGACCAGAGCTATCAGAGCTTCGATGAGGATGAAACCGCGGGGTGACTGCAGGTGGCGAATGTGCATGCCCGACGATACAGCCGACATGACGGAACTGGGCTCATCCGAAACGCGACAGGTGGGTCACATCACAGCGCCATGGGCAACTCTACCCAACCAATTCGTACGCCGACCCGGCCAATCGCCTGGTCGATCCATACCAGCAAAAAAGAACGGCGGCCGAGTGGGCCGCCGTTCTTCTTGCTGAGCTGCTAACCGTCTTTACTTACAAGCCGGTGCGCCGGCGACGGTGTCAGCACCGGCGAGACCCGGTGTGTTACCCGTGTGCATACCGCACTGCTGGCTGGTCTGCGTGCTGGTCGCGAGTGCATGCCACGCGGTCGGAGGGCCTGCCTCGAGCGTCGCGGTGATGGTGTTGCCAGTCGACGGCGAGAAACCGTTCGTAGTATCACTTGGCGCGGCGAACGTATGCGTGAAGTAGGCGCCGTTATTGGCGGATGCATAGCCCTCTTCGGCCGTCGCGAGATTCTTGAGGTCAGTCTTCATCGACGCGACGTATGCGCGCTCTTTCGTTGCTGCGAACTTCGGGATCGCGATCGCGGCCAGGATGCCGATGATCACGACGACGATCAAAAGCTCGATGAGGGTAAATCCTTTCACGTTGCGCTTCATTAATCAATCTCCTAAGGAGTCGTGGGGATGCCGCTGCTGCGGTGATAGGGCAGCGTAATGGCAACGGTCGCGCCAACAGGTGACCGCGTTGTAACTCATTATCGTCAAAGCACTTGCAAACTTTAGTAAACGTCTGGCGAGGCAATGTGCCAGCGCATTCTGCAATCTCTCTGGCGTTTCGCAATGTCGCAATCCTGTACAGTGGCTATGCCGAGCCCTCCATTTTCTGCAGCTTCCGGTGCAGCGTGGACGGATCGATCCCCAGCACCTCTGCGGCGCGGGTCTTGTTACCGCCGTTGGTCTCGAGCACCCACTTTATGTAGGCACGCTCGATCACGTCGAGCGTCGGATCGAGCCGCTCGGCGTCCCGTACCAGATGCTCGCCGGACTTGCTCGTAACGCGTTCGGGTAACGCGTCCGGCATGATCACAGGGCCGCTCGTAACGATCGACGCCCGTTCGAGTGCGTTCTCCAGCTCGCGCACGTTTCCCGGCCAGTCGTAGTCGCACATCGCGCTCATCGCTTCGGCGCTCACAGACTTGTTGGGATCCTTGGCGCGCATGAGAAAGGCTTCGACCAGCAGCGGGATGTCTTCCCTTCTCTGACGCAAGGGCGGAAGATGAATCGCTATCACGTTGAGTCTGTAATACAGGTCGCTTCGAAACTGCCCGGTCTTCACGTCGCGCTCGAGATCGCGGTTGGTGGCTGCAATGACGCGCGCATCGACGGGAATTGCTTCTGTCGCGCCGACAGGAAGTACTTCACGCTGTTGCAGCGTGCGCAGGAGCTTCACCTGAGTCGCGGGGGTCATCTCGCCGACTTCATCGAGAAAGAACGTGCCACCCATCGCCGCGGCGATGAGACCAGTCTTGTCCTTCACAGCGCCGGTGAAGGATCCCTTGACGTGTCCGAACAGCTCGCTCTCCAGCAGGCTCTCCGGCAGCGCGCCGCAGTTCACAGAAAGAAACGGCTTGCCAGTGCGGCCGGACATCTCGTGGATGTAGCGTGCGACAACTTCCTTGCCGGTACCGGATTCACCTTGCAGCAGCACCGTCGAATCCGTGGGTGCGACGGTCGCGGCGAGCTGAAGCACGGATAGCCAGTTGGCACTCTGCCCGATGGGAGAGTTCTCGCGATCGCGCTTGCGAATCTCCTGTCGCAGGGTGCGGTTCTCCACACGCAGGGCACGGTGTTCGGCAGCTCGATGCACGATGGCCAGGAGCTCATCGTTGCGGAATGGCTTCTGTATGTAGTAGAACGCGCCCTCATTCACCGCGTGCATGGCGGACTGCAACGTCGCCTGCGCGGTCATGAGAATCACCGGTGTTTCGGGGTTGGCAGTACGTGCAGCCGACAGCACATCCGCGCCACTCACATCGGGCATGCGTATGTCGCTGATGACGATGTCGGGCTCGATCGCCCCGATCTGCTCGATCCCGGCCCGCCCGCCGTGAGCTGTGTGCGCCACGAAGCCATTGTTGGTGAGCAGGATTCGAATGACGTCCAGGATACCCTGCTCATCGTCGATGATCAGTACGCTGGGTGCTCTCGTGGGCGCGGTGGGTGTCATGTGCGTGGGAATAGGACGGTGAACCGTGATCCGCGAGCATCGCTGTCGACCACTACGACTCCGTGGTGTGCCTCAACTGCGCGATGCACGATCGCGAGCCCGAGCCCGCTTCCGCCCGGCTTGGTGGTGAAGAACGGATGGAACAGCTTGGGACGCGCAGCGTCCGTGATCCCAGGACCCGAATCGATCACACGCACGGCGATCGCGCCGCTCTCGAAGGCAGCGGCGCGCCAGTCGAGCTGCTGGGGAAGCAGTGTGGCGGCCTCGATACGCACTACTCCATCATCCGGCGATGCCTGCAATGCGTTCAGCACCAGGTTGAAGAAGGCGCGGTGCAGCATGTCCTCGTCGCCACTTACTTCCATTGAGCTTCGAGGGAAATCGCACTCGACCCGCGTCCCCTGGGGGCGTGACGGATGAGATGATGCCAGCTCAGCGGCGTTACGCACGACACTCAGCAGATCGAGGCGGCGCGTGAACGGGACGTCGACGCGGGCGAAATCGAGGAAGCCGGTCAGCAGCCGGGCGAGTCGATCGGACTCGCGCACCACGAGCGATGTGAGAACACGGTCGTCGCTCGATGTCTGGGCGGACAGTCCCAACTGCTCGACCGCGCTTCTGATCGAAGCGAGCGGGTTCTTGATCTCATGTGCCATCGACGCGCCGAGCTCGGCGACGGCTTCCAGACGCTCCGCGCGCAGATGAAGCCGTTCGACTTCACCCTGATGCAGACGGAAGCGGGCTAGCTCTTCGGCCATGGCTTCAGTGCCGGCGCTCTGGGCGCGCAACCGGGAGGCGATGTACCCGCTTCCGAGCGCGACGACGCCGAATATGGCCAACTGAAGGAAGACGCCGATTCCCACCGTGTCGCCTTGAATCAGAACTCCCTCTCCTGCGTACAGCAGGATCGCGAGTGCGGAAATCAGTGTGACGCCGCGCGCTGGCAATAGCAGCGCACTTATGGCGATGACCAGGATGTAGAGAGGGGCGAATTGAGACGAGGTCGATTGCCAGGTCAGGTGCACCATCGCGGTGACGAGCAGGACGTCGAAGATGGCCTGAGAATAGAGGACAGCGATCGCTATCGAGCGGCGATAGACATGGGTGTAGAGGGCTGACAGGCCGGTAAACAGCATCGCTGCCGCGAAGATCAGCGACGCCAACAGCGTATCCGCGCGGGACGCGGACTGCCAGGAATAAACGGCGGCGATGTAGACCGAGCCCGCCGCGGCCAGGCGCGCGACATAGAGCCACCAGAGGATCCGGCGAGCGGGGAGCTGTGGCGGGCGCGAGGTCGATATCGCAGCGACTGATTGCGGAGTGCGGTATTGCATTTTGCAATAGTTTGACGATGGGGGGCGGGCTGGTGCAACGGAATCGCGTCGTTGCGCCGCCCCTTACGGGCGAGGCGCGTGGGTGGGGCCATTGAAAAGGTGGTCTCACGCGCGGGCGCAGAAGGTGGATGTGGAACGTATGTTCGAGTGGCGGCTTTGGTCCGACCGGGCACCGTTCCGGTAGATTTAGAGACGGAATGCCGACAGACTTACAAGACCATAGTTGGGCTGGCACCTTGGCGACCAGGTTGATCTGGATCGTCGTGCTCGTCGCGGTGAGCGCGATATTCGCGGCTGCCGAAGCCGCTTTGAGCATTCCAGTCGACGAGGAGGACGGGCGATCCACGCCGACCACCGCCGCGCGAATCGGAAGCTCGCTCAGCGCGGTCGGCCTCGGTGTGGTAGGCGGGGCGGCCTGGTTCGCCCTGGCTGTCCTTCTTCATATAGTAGTCGGCGAGCTGGTGCCGAGAGCTGTCGCCCGGGAGCACCCGGATATTGCCCGTAAGTATGCGGTTCCGGTGGTGCGCCTTATCGGCAAGATCCTCACGCCGTTCGTAATCGTCGTCAACTCGATCGCCAGTCTGGTTGCGCGTGCATTCGGAATGCACGCCGTGGTCGAGAATGAGGTTCCGGCGCACTCGCCTGACGAGCTGAGAACGCTCGTAATGCACTCGCACGCGCACGGCGAGCTCAACGAATCCGAGCGAGCGATGCTCGCGGGCGTCTTCGACTTCAAGCAGAAGCGGGCGCACGACGTGATGCGGCCGCGGACCGATGTGGTCGCGATCGACATCGATTCGACATCCGAGGAAGTGCTGCACGTGCTGCGCACCGAGCGGTACTCGCGATACCCGGTGTATCGAGAAACTCTGGATGACATAGTCGGTGTGTTTCTCGCCAAGGATCTGTGGCTTCGCGACCAGAGCTCGCCGTTCAAGCTATCCGAGCTGATGCGGGAAGCGCTGTACGTTCCTGATAGCCGCGCGGCCGAGCGTGTGCTGGACGATCTCCGACGAACGCGCGCGTACATGGCGGTGGTCATCGACGAGTACGGCGGGACGGCCGGCATCATCACTATCGAAGACCTGGTCGAAGAGGTTATGGGCGACATAACCGACGAGTACGACATGGCTGCACGGACTTCGCTCGAGATGAACGGCGTGCTCGAGCTGGCGGGCACGCTGTCGCTCATCGACGCACGGTCGGATTACGAGCTCGAGATCCCCGAGGGAGACTGGTCCACGCTGGGCGGATATGTATTCGCGCGTCTGGGCAGGCTCCCACGCGTGGGTGACAGGGTTCGGATTCCGAATGCCGGTCTCGAGGTAGTCGCCATGGATGGGCGGCGGGTCGCGGCGCTGCGCGTCCTGCGGGAATCCGCCGACACCGCCGCAGAAGCCCGACAGAAGGCGTGAGCACCGGCTCGTAACCGGAAGATCCACACGTGTGACGCCGTTGGGAAGAGGAGTCACTCGCACCGCCGGGACCGTCATGCCGGGTGTTGGAAGAGCAAGTGAATCGACGATCAGCGTGACCGCGGTATAAGGGATCACGTCGTCGAGCCGATATGCGCCGACTGAATCCGTTTCGATCTGCACGTCGCCCGTGGAGATAGATATACCCGGAAGTGTGGGCTCGGCCGCATCCCGGATTCCGTTGTCGTTGTCATCCAGAAACAACACGCCGCCGATGCTCGCGCGTCCACGGAGCTGCGTCGGCGACAATGCCGCCAGGTGCGCACCCGACATCAGTACGACCGATCCACTCAGCGAGTGCACGGTCGCCTCATTGGATCCGGCCGTCGAACGCGCGTCGTATCTGGCCGCACGCGTCAGCATGTCGAGAGACACGGTGAGGCGCGGCGCGACGACGCTGGCTGGCCACTCCAAGCCGACATCGAATCGCCCGGAGCGCGCGAACGGGACGGAGATCGTGATGTAATTGTCACCCGCTCCGCCAGTTGCAAATCCCGAACGGAGGCGGCTACCGATCGGGAACAGGATCGGGATCGGCGCTTCCGCGAACAGGCCTCGCCCGGTTGACGTCGAAGCTCCGTTGAACTGACGCGCGACATCGAGGAACGGACGGAGATACAGGGATCCGAGAGGCAATGACATGAAAAGGCGCAGGCGTTGCGTATCCGTCAGTCCGTAGCCTGCGACGGAGAGAGTCGCGCTCGCGGCATATCCCGATCCAGCGATGCGCCAGATCGCACTCGCCGTTGCGTTGGAATAGCGGAGGGGAAATAGCGCCGACATGGATGCAAGCCGCCTGTTCGCATATGTAAGGAATGCATCGAATATCGGCGATGGCGCATAGCGCAGATCGGCGATCGTCGATGCGCTCGCGTAACGGAACGATGCATTGAGGTCGTCGCGCAGGTGCGTCGTCAGGAGCAGCGATGGCTCGACCATGGTGCGGCGCGATGCGGTCGAGATGCGCAGGCCC
>Ga0134126_10005242_pt1 | contig 16202 bp, 16 predicted proteins | sample KB31752_FD_96881 | JGI IMG/M metagenome (GOLD analysis project Ga0134126, IMG submission 96881) | Terrestrial soil microbial communities with excess Nitrogen fertilizer from Kellogg Biological Station, Michigan, USA - KB3-175-2 | ecosystem: Environmental > Terrestrial > Soil > Unclassified ...
CGCAAGCCAGTCGCTGTGGTACTCGAAACTGATTGCTTCTCCGCCGCGTCGCGCATGGCGGTGCAGCGTCCCAACGCGCTTCAGTCCCGGTGCGAAGTCGATATGGACTTCAATGTCAGCCACGATTGCTCTCGGATACGCGCCGCAACCGAATTCGCTGCGGCAACTTCTCGCTGACGATGGCAACGCCTGTAGCGTCGCGACTTACATCAGCGACCTGGCTCAGCCCATCAAGAAATCCGAGCGCTTGAATCACTGCGGCATAGATGCCAATGCCTACGGCTGGATCTCCCTGTTCGACGCGTTGAAGGGTTGGCCGGCTAGTAAAGGCGCGTTCGGCCACGACCCCGGCCGGAAGCCCGCGACGTCTTCTCGCGTCCCTGAGGTCGTGCCCAAGCTTGCGTAGGGCTCGTCGGACGCCAATGGAGGGCCTATGAGGGGTGGGCATAAATGTAATCTTCATGTTCCATAAATGCCGTATAGTGTAATAGGAAGATTACATTACGCAAGCGATAAACCACGCAAAGTCTTGTTCTTTCCCTTTCTCAAAGGGAGCTGCCTGCTGGCAAATCCTCCGTAGGTATATATACCCACGGGGATTTGCCAGCAGGAGCGAGTCCAGAAGTCTCTTTGGACCCGCTTTCCAGGAAGGTATATATACCCTCCTGGAAAGCGGGTCCTACCATGCCCTTCCGAACCAAGCTCGTAAGAAGCGAAACGCTCATCCTCGCCGCCATTAATCTGCACCCAGGGCGCATCTACACGCGCCTCGAGCTTGCCGAACCATTTCGTCGGCTGCGCCGCGAAGGGACCTTGGCAAAAAGCACAACCCTAGACGAATTCATCGATTTTCTCGCTCTCGCAGACATCTGATCTCGATCTCCCTCAAGTCCAAGGAGTACTCGAAGGAAGCAACCCGGTATTGCGCTGGCCCACCCTCCCCGTTTGCACTTGCCGCCTAACTACGTAAGAACGGCTATCTCAGCCATGGCACCGCGGTATATCTGCATAAGCTGGTCAAGGCGCCACCAGCTGCGATCCATCTGAACGTAGAACAAAGCGCCAAGGCCACCAGCAATTCGCAGTTGTCCCAGGTTGCAATTGACCGTGCATTTGCGGGCAAGCAACGACACTCAAAGCTCTCCTACGAGAACGGGAGCCTGAAAGTGATGATCCTGGCCGGTAAGAACACTGGCCGGCTTGGCGTGGAGCCGAGCTCCCATCCACAGGCATTGGGTACAAAGGCCACAAATCTCGAAAGAACGCTGATCGATATAACAGTTCGGCCAGCCTATGCAGGCGGTATCCAGCAGGTTCTTCACGCATTTCAGGCAGCGCGTGAACAGGTATCGGCGCCGGCGCTTGCCTCGATCCTCGATCAACTAAACCACTCTTATCCATACGCCCAAGCTATTGGGTTTCTGATGTCGCGCGCGGGATACGACGCAGATAGTCTTGAGCCGTTTCGGTCTCGAGTCAGTCAATTCAACTTCTATCTCGCACATGGCACAAAAAACTCGGTTTATGATAACGATTGGAAGCTGTTTGTCCCGAAGAGCCTCTAGCCTACTGGTTTGACCGATTCTTGTGCTGCCCGTCTATCGTCGATGCCAAAAGAAGCGCCTCTTTTGATCTTTCTCACCACCCGGCGCGGCAGCCGCCGCCACTGTGCCAAGCAAGTCGGTTAGTTCATTCTCGAACTCCCGCGTGACATCCTCATACCCGCTTCGCGCGTGCGCCAGTTCGTGCAACAATGTGCCTGCAAACAGCTTGAGTGATCGAAGCTGATCGCGGCGTATGACAATACTGGATGTGCCGGGGTCCCAGAGTCCCTCAGCATCTGTTCCGCTCACGAAATCCGGTCGCATCGTCTTGCTGATACGGATTGTTCTTACGTGCTTGGGTAAGCCTCCAACAATTTCTGCGATGGCCGAAGCTCGGGAGAAGACTCGCCGCTCCGCTTGGGTCATTTTTTCGACCGGAACCCAGTCGAACTTAAAGCTACTATTCCACTCTGTCTGGTACACAGAGATATCGCGTATTGGTGCCCCGTCTATTCCCTTGGCGCCGGAAATTTCGGCGTGAATATTGTCCGGAACGGTAATGATTGTATGACCGTCCTGTCGCGCATGGTCGACAGCATTCGCGTTTCCAAGGAGTTGGGACGCTGTTACGAATAGATAGGAACCAGAAGCGCTGAGAATTTTGCAAGCGTGCACTGCAACGTCTTTCCATTGAACTTCGTCCGAGCCCGTCCCCTGTTCCTGGGCCCTAAGTTGGGCGGCTAGTACCTGCGCAACCGCCTGACTCTTGGTCTGGAGCAACATGGCCTTTACGCGATCGCTATAGGCGGTCCGGCCCACATTCGTCCTCTCCCGGTTGAGTGCCTTCCTCATCGCCTCGGTTAGGCTGGTAATATCGTAGGAGAAGGCAAAGTTGCCTTCTTCGGCGACCAGCAGTCCCGCTACATATATTCGGCTAACGTCGCCTCTGCGCTCGAGAATGCGGCCGAATCGGGTCTCTTCGACGATCTTTTCGCCGGAAAATTTGAGGAAGAACCCTTTAGCGCGGGCCATGTCATTGTCGGGTAGACCAGTCAGCCGAATCGCAGTTCCACGAAAATCACCATTACGCGGTGGCGCCACAGCCGCGTGAAGAGTGATCACGTCGCCGAAGTCATGTTTGCTCCGTTGCGTAAGCGTGATGACTCCAAACGCTGATTCGATCTCCACGTCTATTCGGTTGCGGTTAAGAGTCGCCAATGCATCTTTCAGTCCGACACCGAATTTGCCAACCACCTTCCCTACGGCATTCAGCTTTTCCGGATTCTCGTTCTGGGTAAAATTCTCGTACCGGAGTCCGCGACCAAAATCGCGGATAACCCAGGGCCCTCGCGGCTCCTTGAAGATGTCTACTTCTCGTGTATTACTGAGGACTTGCTCGTCCAGAGCATTGGCGATCAACTCGCGGACAGCGTGTGAACTGTCCCAATCCTCAAGGATCTTTTCAATGTTCAAGTCGAACAGACGGATACTATCCATATCAGCCTCAGAACGTGATCTCACCGTGCTTCAGTGGTATTTGCCCCTGCGGTTGTCGAATGCCGGCTTAGTCCCCTCGAGGACGTTTACGACTTCATGATTCATCGGAGAGCTTTCAATAGATCCGGATCGATACTCGATTTTGCATCCGCACTTTCTATCGAAGACGCTGTGAATAATTTGTTCTGCATCGCAGACCACCGCCAGATTGGGGTTGTGAGTCACCATGATTATCTGACGGCGTTTCTTCGCTTCGTTAACGACTGGTACCAACAGACTTACGACGGTCTCGTTATCGAGGTTTTCTTCTGGTTGATCGAGAATAATGGGGTTGTGACCCTTGTCTACGAGCAAATAGAAGATCAGCAGTAGCGCGCCTCGCTGACCTGGCGAAAGTTGCTCGATCAGAGTGTCTTGGAACACAAGCGAGTAGCGGGGCTGCAGAAAGGTCAGCCCAAATAGAAGGTCGTAGGCATCTACCGCCACTTTGTCTTTACGAAGGATGCTCGAGATACCAACTGTTCCTGGCGCTACGGACGCGGAGGCATTAGCCATTCTGTCGTCGAGATGAGTAACGAAGTCAAGGACGCCTTGGCGAGCGATTAACCCATACTGATCTGCCAGGCGCTTTATGGCGGCAACACTTTCGTCCTCTCCGCGAAACTCTCCGGTGTTCTGCTTTACCAGTACGAACAGGGATTCTGCAATGGCTTCCGGAGAGGCCCCGAGAAAGGCTCGAAATTGCAGTTTGTACTCATCTCTAATCAGAGCATTGCCCTGAATGAGATCTTGAACTGGCTTGAACAGCGCAGCCCGTGCGCTACGCTGCTCCTCAAGAGTGTCGTAAATCTCACCCGTCAACGTGAGTCGAGCCTTTCGCTTCTCCTCAAGCACAGTCGGAAGCTGATCGAGTTGCGCTATACGAGCTCTTAGGCCCTCTAGCGTATCCGGCGATTGCGGTGTACCAGTAAGCTCTCGCTGCTTCGCCTCCCAGGTTGATCGCTGCTCAAGGTATGCCTGGTATCGGAGCTGTGGCTCATTGAGCTTGGCGGATTCCACTCTTTGCTGATCTTGCAGGGCAGCTCTCCGCTCAGAGTCCTGGCTTTCAGTCACATCGAGAGCCGAGCGTTCCTCTGTCAGTTCCGACTGCACCTCATCCAGCCGCGTGGAATTTATGGTCAGTGATGCGACGTCGGACGGCTTCAAACCAAGTGCCGAGAAGTCTCCCCCGGCGTCATCCGCGAACTGCTTATAGGCTCGCTCCAGCAATCGAGCCCGCTCTCGAAGTGTCTGCACTGCGCGTTGTCTGCGCGCGAGCGTTTGAGACGCGGCGGTTCGCGCCTGAGCGCGCTCGCCCAATATCTTTAGTTCCGAGGTAATGCCTTCTAACATTTTGGAGGCGTGCGCCTGCGCCTGATCCAATTGCTCCGATGGCTTAAAGACTTCCGCTGGAATCACCTTGACGTGTTCTTCGAGCTGCCGAGCTTTCTGGGTAAGCAATTCTGCCAAGGAGCGCTTCACCTGCGGCGCCAGCTGGTCCTCAATGGCGGAAATCTCGAAATTCAGCTTTCTCAGATCCTTACGAAGCTCGCCGAGTTTGTCGCGGAAGTTCGACTCCTGCTGTACGATCAACTGATCAAAATCTAGCGCACCCTGGCGAATTGAATCATCGGCGTGCGAAAAGATCACCGCGCGGAGTTCACGCTCGAACGCATTCGTACGCCCAGAAACGTGTTCGTTGCAAAGCTCCTCGAAGTGGCCTTGAGGAATGTACCGCACCATCTCTACGGAGTCCGGCGGTGGATCGTCAGCCAGATTGCGCTCGACCGTTGTCTTATCGCGCCAAGTTAAAGCGCCGATGAAATTTTTAGCAGGCTCGCCGGACTTCCCGCGGAAGCGATCCTTTTTGAGAAACGTAAAGTGTGCTGTTTGCCGAGAATTTCCGAGTACGGCGATCACATCGGCAAGCGCGCTCTTACCGCTGCCCTTGTTTCCGATAATTGCTACGAGGTCTGGGTTTAGCGGCAAGCTGCAGCCGTCGAGCCAAGCGGGATCAAGATCATTCGACTTGGGTCCTGTGACTCTCTGAACGGATATGCTGTCGATATAAAAGGTCTTGTTTTGGGTGACATCTACAAGCTTCGGCGGCACATCTCCAATGAACGAGCGCTTGGCGGGCTCCTTAATAGCCTGAAGTAAGCCAAGGAACGTTGGATCTGCCTTCAGCCAGGTCGCTTTTCCGGACGGGAATACTCCGTATTTGGCGAAGGCATGTGCGTCACTTCCGCAGACCGCCAAGCGAGGGACATTCCCCAAAGCAGCTTGAAATGCCTCGAGCCAAGAGGAATTCCCTGGGGTCTTGACGCCAGCGAAGGCCGCCCACTGCTCAAGGTTTCGCGTCTCGAATATGGGCGACGCTTTCATAAGCCCAATCACATACGCGTAATGTGTTCTCCAATCCGCGTGCTCCAATCCATCATTTGTGTCCCAGGGCATAAACCCTATCGCCTTGCCGGCCGGCACTTTTGCAATGGCATCTTTGTAGCTTTCGGCGGTGATTTCCGCACAGTGCGAGCCAGCCGTGCAAGCGACCTGCTCGTCGCCCTGTACTCCTGCGAACGTGAATCCCTTCGGCTTCAACAAATCGGTCCCAAGTTTCTCTCGCGCCAACTTGATTAGGCATTCGCGCGACAGAGGTTGCTCGATTAGAGCAACTTCGAGACGAGACTTGAAGTCCTGAAGCTCCTGATCTGTGGTTTTGTCCGAAAAAACAACGTGTGCGTTAAGCCGATACTTCGTGGGCGAGACGAGCCGCAATTCGATCCCAGGGAATACTGTCTTCTTTAAAGGCGGCGCGCCGGGTTCCGCAAGCCTTCGTCTGAGAGCGAGCCACCCGTCAAATGTCCAATAATCCATTATGGCGAAGACGGCTGGTTCCGCGGAGTTAAGCGCCTCAATCAGTTGGTCCATTGAGACGCGCTGTTCCTCGGCCGTCATCTGCGAGAGTTGTTACCCGCTCCAGTGAAATGATGCGGGTGTATGAACGTGACGATCCCACTTACGCCACTCGGCGCCCCGGCGAAATTCAGTCAGTTCACTGGACTGATTCCAATCTTTATTCAAAGGGTGCCAACCCCCCTATGTCTTCTTGACGGCTGTCATATTGAGCTGGAATTTTGTGACACGCCGGGAAATCTGTCACATTTTACAGCCAAGGCGGTATGTTTGTATAGCCTGCTAACGCAGTTAGGTTTTGCAGTCAGCGGACGGTTTCGATTCGGCTTGTCCGCGGGCCGACTGGCGTCCTACCTCAGCCTCAGACAGGCCACCTGTGATCACGGCGTTGCGCAAAAGATCTAAATAGTCGGCCCAAGCCTGCATCATTCTGCGCCGGTCCGGGATGCGTTGGGCTCTGTTGTACGCGGCTCGTACCTTGTTACGCTCGGAGTGCGCGAGCTGGAGCTCGATGACGTCTGGCGGGAATCCCTGCTCGTTAAGAAGGATGCTCGCCATACTGCGGAAGCCGTGACCCGTCTGCTCGTTGCTCCCATATCCGAGCCGCCGCAGGGCCGCATTAACGGTGTTATTCGACATCGGGCGCTCCCCAGACAATAACGAAGGGAAGACGTAGCGGCCGCGGCCGGTAAGGATGTGGAGCTCGCGGAGTATCGCCACAGCTTGCCGAGACAGCGGAACCATGTGCTGCTCTCCCATCTTCATCCGAGCCGCCGGAATCCGCCATTCCGCTGATTCCAAGTCGAACTCGATCCATTCCGCGCCCCGAAGCTCGCCCGGGCGTACGAAGACGAGAGGCGCCAGTTTCAGCGCGAACGCGGTTATGGGCTGTCCGGAATAACCCTCTATGGCTCGGAGGAGCTCGCCGACCCGCGCCGGCTCGGTGACCGACGCAAAATTGCGCGACTTGACCGGCGCCAAAGCGTCTTTAAGGTCCGCCGCGACGTCGTGCTGAGCGCGGCCAGTAGCCACCGCGTATCGAAACACCCTCCCAGCAAGCGAACGTACCCGGTGCGCGGTCTCGTTCGTCCCACGTGCCTCGATGCGTCGCAGCGCTGCCAGCAATTCCTGAGCAGTAATGGACGCGATCGGACGACTCCCGACATAAGGGTACAGGAAGCTCTTGAGGCGTGTTCCCAGGATCTCCATCGTCTCCGGCGCCAGTGATTTGCTTTGCAGCTCCAGCCATTCACGCGCGATCGCCTCAAAGGTATCGGCCTGCGCAGCCCGTTCAGCCTGCCGCTTCGCGCTCGGATCGACCCCATCCGCCACCAACTTGCGCGCGTCTTCGCGCTTCTCGCGGGCGCGCTTCAACGTGACATCGGGGTACGCCCCGAGCGTCAACAGCTTCTCTACCCCACCGAGCCGATACCTGAAGCGCCACAGACGCCCGCCCGTCGGGGTGACGAGCATGAATAGCCCGCGCTCATCGAAGAGCTTATAGGCCCTCTCCTGCGGCCTAGCAGAGCGGATCTTGGCCTCATTGCGAGCTGGCATGCGAAAGTGGGGTATCTGGCTGTTGGTTCCTGAGATACCCCTCTCATGTACCCCACCGTGTGCCATCCTGTCAATGGACAGCTCGAGACGCCGATAGGCTGGATTTGCAGGGTTTTCCGGGCTTTTTGCGACGTCGTTGATCTTCTTGGTACGTCGCAGGACAGAGGAAATCAGGCTAGGGTCGGAATCGAACCGGCGTAGACGGCTTTGCAGGCCGCTGCATGACCACTCTGCCACCTAGCCATGGGACGACAGGAAGTCCGCGGGCTGTTCGCCGGGACCTCGGGGCGGGATGGTGAATTTTGGACTGAATCGAGGCAGCTGGCAATGCCGTGGACGGCGCGCATTGACAGGCCGGTCGCTGCCCGGTACCACCAGGACATGGGCACCGCGGCTCGTCGGAAATTCTGCTTCGTTTGCGCAATGGCGCTGTCGTGGGGCGCCATGCAGGCGCAGGGGGCGCAGGTCCTTCACGTGCAGGTGACGCGCGACGATGGGCGCTTCCTCATCGGCATGCAGATCATGATTGATGCTCCGCCGCCCGCGGTATTCCGCGCATTGCAGGATTACGGCGCGATGATGCGCTACAACCCTGACCTGCGTGCGGTGCGCGTCCAGTCAACCGGCGTGCCGGATCGCGTGCGGCTCTTCACGACGATTCATACCTGCGTCCTGATCTTCTGCAAAACCATGCATCAGGAGCAAACGATGACGGCGACCGCAGGCGCGGACGGCGGCGTGCTCGAAGCCAAGCTCCTGCCGCATGGCGGTGCCTTCAAAGCCGGCGGTGGGCGCTGGACCGTCAGAGCCTGCAGGGCGATGCCATCGACGACCTGCCTGGACGCCCGGCTCGAGCTGGTGCCGGCATTCTGGGTGCCGCCCATCATCGGGCCCTGGGTGCTGCGCAGAAAGATGACCGAGGAAGCGCGCCGCACCAGCGCCGGCCTCGAGCGGATGGCGCGCAGCTCGAGAACCCGATAGCCCCTCCGGCGCGTTGTTCGGGTAGGGACTCTACTTTGATGACGATTTACACCATAGGTCATTCGACCCGAACGACCGCAGAGCTCGCCTCACTCCTTCGGGAAGCTGGCGTCGACCTGCTGGTCGATGTGCGCTCGATTCCGCGCTCCCGCACCAACCCACAGTTCAACCGGGACATGCTGCCGCAGGCCTTGAGCCAGGAGGGGATCGGCTACCACTACATCGGCGCCCTCGGCGGTCGGCGGCACAGCGCGCGCGGCGCACCGCCCTCCCCCAATACCTACTGGCAAAACACCTCCTTCCGCGCCTATGCCGATTACACGGCCACGGACGCGTTTCGGGCCGGCCTGGATGAGCTTTGCGGGCTCGCGCAGAAGCACACCTGCGCCATCATGTGCGCGGAGGCGGTGTGGTGGCGCTGCCACCGGCGGATCATCACCGATTACCTGCTGGCGCGAGGGATCCCCGTGCGTCACATCATGGGCCTGAATCACATCGATCCGGCATCCCCGACTCCCGCCGCCCATCCGCTGCCGTCGGGAACGATCGTGTATCCGCCGGAACGCGCTGCCTCGTCGTGACATCCAATGGGTGACGCCATTGTCCTGTTCTCCGGAGAGTCGACATGAAAAGAGCCGTGTACCTGATGACCGCCTTCCTGGGCGCAAGCATCGCAATCGCCTGGGCGCAGGGCGCCGCGCCCACCGACCCCCAAATCGCCGCCATCGTCGTCGCCGCCAATCAGGTCGACATCGACGCCGGCAAGTTGGCTGAGCACCGGGCACACTCCCGGGCGGTCAGGGACTTCGCCAAGCGGATGGTCACCGATCACGCGAGTGTCAATCGATCCGCGGTCGCGCTCGTGCACGAGCTGCACGTGACACCGGAAAGCAACCCGACGAGCAGGAGCCTCAGTCAGGGAGGCAAGGAAAACCTCGCGACGCTCAAGAAGCTCCACGGCGCCGCGTTCGACAAGGCCTACATCGATCACGAGGTCGCTTATCACCAGACCGTCATCGATGCGATGGACAAGGTATTGATTCCAAGCGCTCAGAACCCCCAGCTCAAGGCGACACTCGTGAAGGTGCGGCCGCTCTTCGTCGATCACCTCGAGCATGCGAAACGGATACAAGCTTCGCTGGGAGGCTGAAGTGCCGCGCCGCGCCCGCTTCCCCGTGCGCGCCGTGACCCCGGTAGCTACCCTCATCGTGGCCGCGGCGCTCGTCGCCGCGGCCCCGGGGTTCGTCAGGGCGGCACAACCGCCGCACGCTGCCGCGAGGAAGGTCCACACCGTCACCATCGAGGCGCTGCAATATCACCCTCGAGTCATCGTCGTCAGGCGCGGTGAGGCGGTCAGGTGGATCAACGACGATCTCGTGCCCCACACGGTGACCGCGACCGGCGGTAGTTTCGATTCGCACAGCATCGCGCCGAATGCCTCGTGGACCTACGTCCCCAAAAAGCCGGGCGCGTATGATTACATCTGCAGGTTTCACCCGACGATGCACGGTAAGCTCGAAGTCCGCTGACGGCTAGAGATATCACGATGACGCAAAACGCTCTCTTGCCCGCACGCGCAGACGATGATGGCTCGCTCGTCCAGCGCGTCCTCGACGGCGAGCAGCTTGCCTTCACCGTGCTGATGCGCCGCTACAATCAGAAGCTCTACCGCCTGGCGCGCGCCATCGTGCGCGATGATGCCGAGGCCGAAGATGCGCTTCAGGATGCCTATCTGAGCGCCTACCGCGCTCTGCATGAGTTTCGCGGGGACGCCTCCCTCTCGACATGGCTTTCCCGCCTCGTCATCAATCAATGCCTCACCCGCAAGCGCCGGCACGAGCGCAGACAGAGTGTGATTCCCATGGTCCCTTCCCCCGCCGATGAGGAGCTCGATCAAGTGGCCGGCGACGAATCCGGCGCGCCGGATGCGGCCACCGATCGCGCCCAGATGCACAGCCTCCTCGAGCGCAAGATCGACGAGTTGCCGGAGAGCTTTCGCGCCGTATTCGTCCTGCGCTCGGTCGAGGAGCTGACCGTGGAGGAAACCGCGGACTGTCTCGGCATTCCCGCGGAAACCGTACGCAGCCGGCACTTCCGCGCCAAGGGCCTGCTGCGCGAGGCGCTGGCGCGAGAGATCGATCTCGCGGAGCGGGACGTCTACGGATTTGCCGGCGCGCGCTGCGACCGGCTGATCGCCCGCGTACTGGCGCGGCTCGCGACGGACGGGAGCCGCTCGCCGGCATAGCGATTGCCGCGCGCGCGGCGTACCCTGTGCGCGACGGATGGACGATTCATCCCAAGCGCTCGAGGCGCAGCCCCCAGCCAAGCCTGCACGACTCCCGGTGGGGCGCATTCTCATCACCGTCGCCGGGCTCGGGCTCGGCGCGTATCTCGTCATCGATCATGGCTGGAGCGACGTGCTGCGGGGACTGCAGGCGGTCGGCTGGTCAGGCCTCGTCGGGATCACCCTCTACCATGCCCTGCCGACGCTCCTTTGCGGCCTCGCGTGGTGGGTGCTGCTGCGACCTCATCTGACCGAGGGCTGGTTTGCATTCGTCTGGCTGCGCTGGATCCGGGACGGGACCGACGGCGTCGTCCCGATTCTGCCGGTCAGCGGGGAGCTGCTGGCGACCCGGATCCTGAAGCTGCGCGGGACGGCCATCGCCGGCGCGGGCATCATCGTCGATCTCACGGCGGAGCTGCTGGGCCAGCTCCTCTACGCCATCCTCGGGTTCGCGCTCCTCGTCGCGACCCATCCTGCCTCGCATTACCGGTCCTGGGTCGCCCTAGGCATCGGCATCATGGCGGTGCAGTTCGGCGGCTTTCTGATTGCCCAGAGGAAGGGGCTCTTCCGGCTCATCGAGCGGCCGCTCGACTGGATCAGGCGCCGCCGCCGTCCGGAATCGCAGGCGGAACGGACACTGCACGATCAGATCATTCAGCTCCATGCGCACTACCGGGCGTTCCTCGGAGCGGTTCTGTTGCATTTCGTCGCCTGGGTCACCGGAGCTGTGGAAGCCTGGATCGCCCTTCGCCTCATGGGTCATCCGCTCGCCATGGCCGACGTGTTGATCATGGAGAGTCTCGTCGCCGCCATTCGCAGCATCACCTTCTTCGTTCCACTCGATGCCGGCGTGCAGGAAGGCAGCTACGTGCTGGTCGGGAGCCTCCTCGGCTTGCCCACCGGCCTCGCGCTGGCGGTCTCCCTGGTCAAGCGCGCGCGGGATGTGCTGAAGGGGCTGCCCGCCCTGTTGCTCTGGCAACTCATCGAGAGGCGCCAGCCGCGCCCTGCCGCCGGTGCGGTAGACTGATGCCGGGATGAAAGACCTGGCCCGAAGAGTCCCCCTGCGCGATGCGGTGCTGGTCGCCTCAGTGACCCTGGGCACCTGGGTGGTGTGCGGGCTCTTCAACGTCACGGAGATGCTGCGTCACCTGACCGCCCCCTACGAGCGCTATCAGTTCGATGAGCTGCCTTCGGTCCTCCTCGTGCTCGGCCTGGGATTGACCTGGTTCGCCACCCGCCGTTATGCCGAGGCGCGCCGCGAAATCGCGCGCCGGCGATCGGCCGAGGCGCAACTCGCCACAGCCCTCGCCGACAATCGGCGGCTGGCCCAACAGTACGTGGAGCTGCAGGAAAGTGAACGCAAGGCGCTGGCGCGCGAGCTGCACGATGAGCTCGGACAATACCTCAATGTGATCAAGCTCGACGCCGTCGGCATCCGCGACGATCTGCGCGTGACCCAGGCGGCAGCGCATCAACGCGCGAGCACCATCGTCGAGAACTGCAATCACATTCATGGCGCGCTCGCGACTCTCATGCGCGAGCTGCGGCCGACGGGCTTGGACGAGCTGGGCCTGGCGGCCGCCCTGGAGCACTGCGTCGAGACGTGGCGCGTGCGCCTGCCCGCCGTCTCTCTGCGGTTGTCCATGACGGGAGATTTCGGCTCCCTCCCGGAAAGCATCACGGTCACTCTGTATCGCCTGGTTCAGGAGGCGTTGACCAACGTCGCCAAACACGCCTGCGCGAGCAATGTGACCATCCGCCTGGACCGACCGGAAGGCGGCGCTGCGGGCGATAGGGTCGACGTGGCGATCGTGGACGATGGGGTGGGCGCGGCTGCCGGGGTCCCGGCCCGGGGGCTGGGACTCATCGGTATGCGCGAGCGCGTGCTCGCCCTGCAGGGCCGGCTCGCCTTCACGAGCTCGGGCGGACGCGGGTTCGAGCTCTCCGCGCAAATCCCGGTGGAGCGCGCGTTGGAGTCCGTGCCTTGACGGGCCCGACCAAGGTGCTGCTCGTCGACGATCATGCCGTCGTGCGCGAAGGCTATCTGCGGCTCCTCGAGGATGAGCCGAGCATCAGCGTCGTCGGAGAAGCCAGCAACGCGGTCGAGGCTTGCGAGCGGGCGCGTGCACTCGCCCCGGATGTCGTGGTCATGGACATCGCCCTGCCCGGGACCAGCGGAATCGAGGCAACACGCCGCATGCTCAAGGATCAGCCGCATTTGCGGGTGCTGATGTTCAGCATGTACGACGATGCGATCTATGCGCGCCGCGCCCTCGAGGCCGGAGCTCTGGGCTATTTGAGCAAAGCAAGTGCTCCGGAAGCCCTGATCCGGGCGATCTATGCGGTCGCGCGCGGGGAGCGCTACCTGAGCGAGGATGTTGCGACCCACATCGCGCGCTCGCCCGACCGGCCCGGCAGGGCGCAGCTCGAGGCCTTGAGCCCCCGGGAGTTCGAGGTGCTGCGTCTGCTCGTGCGAGGCGAGACGGTCAGAGCCATTGGCGAGAAGCTCGGGCTCTCGGAGAAAACCGTCGCCAACCATCAATCGGCCATCCGCGAGAAGCTCGGCGCGAGGAACAGCGCGCAGCTCGCCCGCCTCGCCGCCGAGATAGGCGTCTGCGGATGAGCGGGCGTGCCCCGTCAAAACTGCCAGTGAATGCGCACCGTGAGCACGTTGACCGGGCCGCGGTCGGCGTTATATCCCGGATCGTCGATGAGCTGATAATCGACTGACAGCGCGGTCGACGGCAGCAGCGCGCAGTTGTAGTAGCTCTCGAAGACCTTCTCGAGCCCGGCATGAGGCAGCTTGCCGTCGCCCACCAGAATGCCGAGGCCGCCGCGGTTGAGGAACGCCTGGTGAGCTCCCGAAATGCCGTTGAACACCGCCGCGATCCCGACGGTATCCTGCGGACGCTTCCAAGAGGTGCCTGACAGGGACACCCCTCCGGATAGGGTGCGATCGATGTCGGTGAAATCCCACGGCTCGACACTGCCATCCGCCCAGCCCACCCGTGCGAACACGCCGAGGTCGGCCGATACCCGTTGCTGCAGATTGATGCTGCCTCCCGGCCGGCTGGTGTACCTGCGAACCGCGGTGATGTCGGCGGGCTGACCGGTCACGGCCGCGAGAGCGACGGCGTCGATGAAGCGGCCCGCGCGGCCGCGGCTCAGGAAGCCGGTGACTTTGATGTCGCCGGGCTCGCCGAGGAGGCGATGCCGCTCCTCGGCCTCGGCGACCCATTGGAACTGCTTGAACGTGCCATCGAGGCCGTAAGCGGTGGGACTGAGGCCGCCGGCCGGCGTAGCCGAGAGGTCGAAGATTCCCGCGCGCATCACGTACCGACCCTGGTACCACTCGAGAGCGAGGCCATCGGTGTAGCCCCATGCATTGGCGGCATAGTCGAACGTGCCGGCGTTGATGAGTGACCAGTTGAGGAAGTCCCGCGCCGGATCGTTGGCGTAATCGTTGGTGTCGAAGATGTCGTTCACCCCGAAGCTGCCCAGGGTCAGCACCAGGCGATTCGCGCTTTGCGTGTCTCCAAATTGATCCGGCCCCGTGGCGATGGGCTGCTGCGCGCCACCGATGTCGATCGTCTGCCGGATGAAGTAGCGTTGCAGGAGGGTATAGGGATAATTCGCACCGGACTTGTAGGCCTCGGCGCTCGGGAAGCCCGCGACGCCGTGAGTGTTGCCGAGGCCGAAGCCCTGATCCAGGACCGGATTGATCCAGATCTGCGCTCCGCGCCAGAGGCGCACGCCCGCGTAGAGCCCGGCATCGGCGATCTCGCGAGCCTCGGTGCCGCTCGGCAGGCTGTTCGCGCCCTGGTAGGGCGAGGAGAAGGCGGCATTCCCCTGATAGGTGAAAGTCACCGCGCCGTGGAAGGCGAGCCGGCCGGCTATCGATGCCAGGAACGCATCATCCAACGAGGGACCGGTCGCGGCCTCGCCGAAGCGATAGCTCAAGCGAAGATGCAACTCCTGCAGCGAGAGGTCGGAGTCGAATCGCTCGTCCGTGCTTGCGAAGAGGACCGAGCGGCGCCCGAAGCGGGTGAGAGAGTATTCGAGTGCAGCCGTCCAATGCGCGCCGATGGGCGCCTCGACGCCCGCGCCGAGATTCCATCCCAGCCGCCAGAGGAGTAGCGAGTCGGCCGTCGCGTTCGTTGGCCGGATCAGCGTCGATTGATCGTACGCGAACGCGAGTCCGCCCGCGGCATACAACAGAAAGTCGCCGGGGGCATAGCCGATCCGCCCGCGGAGGCTGCCGAAATACAACATGTTCTCGCCGTAGAGCTCCTCCGCACCCGACGGCGAGCGCAGGCTCGAGGCGCCGCCGATCGCGATGCCCGCGAGGTTGGGGAAGCTCGGAAACGACACCTGCGCCTCGCCCCCGAGGACGAGCCGGCCGAGCTGGCGGTCGTAGCCGGCATGCAGTCCCCCGAAGAAACTGCCGGACTGATAGAAGGTGTCGACGGGATGCGAGAGACTGAATGAGCCCGACGCGGCAGTGCTTCCTGGAGGCGTGCCCATGGCTCTCCAGTCGGATGCGCCCCACGCATCGCCGAGATCGAGGCCCAAATGAAAGCCGCTCCAGTTGCGACCGGAGCCGCCGTCATCGGCGCTGGGCGTCGTACCGCCATCGGCTCCAGAGGCAATACCCGCGCGCAGACCCAGCGAGGTCAGTGTGCCGGCGAGGATGATCGCTCTGACGAAGCCGGCGATTCCCGGCGCGCGGCCAGACAGCGCCCGCGGATGAGGCGAAACGCGCACGGGAGCCTTTCAAACCCTCATGCGGCGGCCGCCGAAAGGCCGCCCCGAGGCGACCCCGCCGAAGACCAGCGTCGCGAGGAGAGCTGAGCCGGCCGCGTAGAAGTACGGCGCCGAGCGGCTCACCGAGAAGAGCAGTCCCATGACGAGATTGGACACGAAAAGGCCCACGCCCCTCGACACCGTGAGAAACCCCATGCCGCGGGCCAACCTCGACTGTCCCACGAGCGAGGAGACCAGCGTCGGCTCGAAAGTCTCGACCCCGCCCATCCCGATGCCGAGTATCGCCACCGAGAGATAGAACGCCGCCGCCTGCCAGTGCAGGAGCTCCGTTACTCCGATGAGGGCCGAGCCCAGGGCGGAGGGCAGGTAGCCGAAGAGCCATACCGAGCGGACCGCGGAGGAGCGGCCCGCGCCGAGGATATAGCCGCTCACTGCCGAGATGCCAAGATACGTCAGGTAGGCGAGCACGCCGGACTCGTAGGCGCCCTGAGTCGAGTGACCGCCGGTCGCCGTGAGGACCGGAAAGCCGAGATTGTAGAAACTGAACCCGTAGAGCGTGGCGGACACGAGCAGCGCGATGAGGAGCGTCCGTCCTCCCGGATCGCTCGCACCCGTTACCG
>Ga0134126_10005243_pt1 | contig 16202 bp, 15 predicted proteins | sample KB31752_FD_96881 | JGI IMG/M metagenome (GOLD analysis project Ga0134126, IMG submission 96881) | Terrestrial soil microbial communities with excess Nitrogen fertilizer from Kellogg Biological Station, Michigan, USA - KB3-175-2 | ecosystem: Environmental > Terrestrial > Soil > Unclassified ...
ATACTTTTTGTGGTTTAAGGTTAGGGGCCGCAGGGCACGGTTTGTAAAACTGAAAAGGTAAGATTGTCGCAGGCGCCCAGGTTTATCGTAAAACTGTAAAAATTAGTGGACGAATATATTTGGCACAAATTTACCCCGCCGTCGCCCGTTTCCGTCAGCCCGCCATAACCGCCGCTTCCGCCGGATGGATAAGGGTACTGCTGCGAGCCTGAGGCCATGGTCACCTTCATGGTGTAGGTGCCCTTGGTTACCTGCGCCGTGCCTGCCAGCAGCTGCGCTTCGGTAAAGCTGGCTATCAGCGTTGCGCCGTTGTAAAATGCGGCGGTGGAGACATGCCCGTTAGCAGTAGTATTGTTGTAATAGGTAATATTGGTAGCAGGCCCCGAGGTTACGGTGATGGTATCTTTTGATTTTATCAGGCCGAACACCGGCGAATTGGTGGTGAGATTCGCTATATAGGTGCCTGTATGCGTATATATATGCGACGGCGCGCTGGGTGAATAGGTTAACACCGGGGACGAGCCGTCGCCGAAATCCCAGGTAAACGTGGTATTGTTAGCCCCGCAATAAATCGAAGAGCCCTTTGTGCGCAGATTAACAGCGGTGCTGGTATTGGCCGACTGATGGGATTGAGCGAAAGTTCCGGGGCCAAACAACCTCACATCGGCGGGCGTAACATAGGTGTTTTTCCGGACGATATTATGGTCCTGGTCATACGCGTAAATAAGCCTGCCCCAGTTATCGTATTTATAATAGGCCGAAACGCCGTTGGTGTTGGTCTCGCATATTTTAAAAAACTGCACGGCATCGTAAGCATAGGAAGCAGCCTCCGCATTTTCGGGGTAAAACAATATGTCGTCGATATTTACCGGCGTGGCTATGGTTAGCCTGATCGCAAAGCTGGAAGTCATGCCTGTTACCGGTATCAGCTTCTCAAAGTACTGCCAGCCCGATGTTACCGGGAAGCTGATGGTTGACGTCACAACGGAACCGGTCGTAGGGGTAAGCTTTATCGTAAGCGTACCCGCTGTTGTGGCATTTAGCCAGGCCGAAAATATGTAATTAGCCGCCAGTGCATTTTTGGTAAGCGTGTAGTTGATAAACTTACCCGATGTAAGCGTTTTCGCGTTTTTGCCATTCCTGTCGGTAACATTGCCAAGTGTGCCCGAATCGGAGTAGTTGCCGTACGTTTCGTATACATCGCTGTCAAAGTCACAGAACCATACCTCGTTTGCGGCCGCATTGGTGAATACCGCTACCGGGCTATTGGTGATATGGTCGTAAAACCGGCTGCCCTGTTGCTTATTGGCGTCGTCGCTGGTTTGCAGCACTCCCGCAAGGTCGTAATCGGTAAAGTTGGCAACCGCAAAATAATTGCTGTTATAGGCAATTGTATGACTTGTAAGGTTGACGGAGAATGGCGTAAAACCGGTTATTCCATCCGGCTGCATCAATTTCAGCTGCTGCGTCGCCCGGTAAAGCGAAACGCCGCTGTGTACAAAAGGCCCGAACAGGGTAAGCGCCGCCTGCGTGGTGTAGGTTGTGGCGCCCCCGCAAAACGGTAGTATAGGTTTCAACCGGCCAGTTAATGTTTTGCTGCTGCAGCTTATATAGCGCTGTAATATTGCCGTTCGCGCTGGAATCTGCCGTAAAGTCCTTTACATAGGCATAATTTTGCGTAACGGTGCTGCCGTCGCTGTTTACGGCCTGCTGGGTTTGCAATTTGTGATAAGTGCTGCCATAAGTGTAATTTACCGTGTTTTGGTTTGCGTGCGTGCTGTTTTGCGAATCGAAAACTTTGCTCACCTGCTGGGTGGTAAGCTCCCTGGTATTATAATAAATGTTGTATTTATTATATCCCCGTAAGGTGAGGCTGCTGTTAGTTGCATCTTCGTATTTGAACGCGGGAATTACTGACGGACTTGCTGTACGGCCATAGGTATAGCTGGTTTCACTTACTTCCTGTCCGCTGCTATTATATGCCGTCATTTTTTTCGGGATGCCACGTTCAAAATCATAATTCGGGTTCGGGATAAAGGGATAGGAGACCGCAAGGCTCGCTGCCGGGCCATAAGACGTGCAGGTCGGCCTTCCCGCCAGATCAACGGTCGGATACCATTCGGTGGTGCAGCCGCTGCAATCGGGCGCCGCGCTGGCGTCCCAGTTGGTTGCGGGCACATAGAACTGGCTCAAGGTACTCCCCGCCCCCGTCATGCTTTCCTTTTCATATTCATACATAATGGTATGGTCTTCGTTTGACAGGTCATAGGCCGAAAGGGCCGTCGCGTTGGTCCACAGGGTAAGGCCCGTGGCGCTGCCGCTGTAGGGGATGGTAAAGGCAAATTGCGGAAGGCTAACCGGTTTTCCGCTTGATAGTCCCGTTGAAGGATTGAGATAGCTATAAGTCCGCACGATGTTATGCGCTGTGCTCACACTGTCGTCACTGGTGATCTGTTTTACCCTTATACCGCCGCCCTTTACAACAGCCCCGGCCGAAGGGTCGTAATAATCATTGGACTCGTAACTGATGGTCGTACTGCCCCCCTGCGCATTGGATATTTGCGTAAGCGCCCCGAGGTAAACTACGCTGGTGTCTACCGCCCGGTTGGCCCCGGTAAGCGAATAATTGTAATTTGAATTCGATGAAGATGCCTTGACAAGGTATGGCTGGTAGGCGGTGGAAGTGGGGTTTGCATAAACAGCCGGTAGCAGTTTCCCGGTCGTTGCGAAGGTCGTGTAGTATCCCCAATAGTCGAGCTGTGTGGAAGTTGAATCGGGCAGCGAAGTTGAGTAGTTAAAGCCATCATAACTTTCCCCGGCATAACTGAACGTATAGTTGATAGGCGTTCCGCAGCCAGCGTCCTGGAAACTCCGTAAGAATGCACGGGTATAATATACCCCGCTGGGCCTGGTATATTTTACGTCGCTGTAGTTGAATTTGAGGCTTCTGTTGCGCCCGTGTACAGAATCGATAAAACTTTGCCCTGTTTTGCTGTAAAGGGAATTGTTCCAGGTGAAGGTAAGCGTTTCATTGGGTATGTTCTGGTCCTCATCCTCAGCCAAGACCACCGTCGATAAAATTTTAGGGCTTACGCTTTGTCCTACAATATATTGCAGCGAGGCGGTCGTCGATCCGCCGATATATAGTTTTACGCTATCCTGGCTTCCGCGTGACGGGGCTGTTGTATAGGTTAAAGCTATGCTGTTGCCATCAACGTCGGTTATGGAAGAAAGAAACCACTTATCATTGTAACTAATGAAATTTTTATACTGGTTATAAGTATTACTGAAGTAAAGGGGCGTGGTTGAACCGATAATGTATTCGAGTGCCGACTCAGGCACATTAAAAATGTATTTGGTACCGGCATCGTTGATTATGGTAAATGAATTAATAGTGTGATCGCTAGCAGTGCCATAAGTTATTACCAGGTCCTGGTATTCAACGGGCTTAAATTTGCCGCTGGTTTGGTCGTAAACCAGCTGGCAGCTCAGCCCCGGGGCGTTTACGTACAAGACGTCCGGTTCAGTATCTACGGTATACGGGAAGGAACTGTTGATATTTGTAATATCAGTCGATTCATTGCTGCAATTGGGCGTTCCGGTATTGTGTATCGTGAAGCTATTGATTGTGGACTGTATACTGCTGTACATCCAACCTGTCCGGGTATTACCAAGGTTGTCCTGTTGGCAATCATCAGGCAAGCCGCGCACCTGCCTGCTTACCTGTCCGCCGCACTGAAATTGCCAGTCAATGCCTGCCGTGCCTTCTATATCCGTTGGCTTTACCCCGGAACCGCTATAGACCAAGTTGATAGGAAAACTTATTGAGCCACGGTGGTAATTGCCCACCGGAATTACCACGTTGGCAGCGCCGGTAAGGGGGTTAACGCCGACATTTTGTGCAAACGATGCGGCGCAAAACGTTACGCTGATTAAAAACAGGAATATATATTTCTTATTCATGAAAATAAGGTTTTAGGAGGTGAAATATCTCAAATAACAAAAGCTAAGCCCTTTTGAAGGAGCCCCTCGGACGAGGCTTAATTAAAGCATTAAACTGACACTGGCATCAATATGGAAAGTTGATACTTTGGATATTGATAAAGTTTAAGATCGAAAATTAACGTAATACTAAAAATTTATTTTCAGCCCGGCAAGCATTTTTTAAAAAAAATATTTGGTGCAATTTCAATTGAACATCCCCGTGCAGTGGGTTTCCCGCCCCCTCAATATATCCCCCGCTGCTTCAGCAATTCAACGTCGGGCGGTAAAATTTTGGCGATGGCATAGGTTGGTACATTGGTAATGCGCAGCTCATCGAGGGTTTCGACCAGGTTGGCGTATACGGAATGTTCCGACGGCTTTACCACTACGATGAGCCCTTTGCCCGACGCCTTAAATATTTGCTTAGCCATTTCGATGATGGTGGTATTCAGGTCCCTGCCGTAACCGATTTGTTTCGGCGGGGTGAGCGGTTTGCCGGGGATGCCCATGTACCACACCAATTGGTCATGTTTGCCGAGGCAAAGCGACATGGTGCGCGTTTCGGGTACAAAACCTGCCGGACCGGGAACAGGCATTACTACGGGCATTGCCTTTGGTTTTTGAAGCGTGGTGGTGATCATGAAAAAGGTGATCAGCAAAAATGCAAGGTCAACCATTGCAGTGAGATCGACGCGAACGGGCATTCTCTTTATGGAGTGTTTGCCGCCTGATTTTCCTGTGGAAAGATTTAGTTCAGCCATGATATTGAAGTTTAAGGTTAATCCGAAAGTGAGTTAGTCCCGGATGCCCGGAAGCAGCTGCATTTCGGCGTATTATTTAGAGTATAAACGTTTGCGGGATAAGGTTTATTGCAACAATGATGCAATTAGTTTTATGCCCCTTTTTTACTCATTAGTGTAAACCATGATTTTGCACTGTAAACCATTTAAATACCTGACTAACAAGTGGTTATCTGTGGGTTTACAGTGAATTATGTAAACCATGTGTAAACCATGTTTTGTGCTTTTTCAAGCTCATCACATTAGCAATAGGAGTAAAAATAAACCACGAAGCACACTAAGGCTTCACTAAGATCACCGTGACACGGATGCTTCAGAAAAAGATTGTGCCCTTTGTGAAATCTTTGCGCTCTTTGTGTTAAAAAACCGAACAAAGCAGCATGCGGGAAAATCAATGGAAATAGCACTTTTGCGTGACAAAAGTATAAGAGAAGGTTATCTGCGTAAAAAAATAGGTATCGCGCGGCACAAGATCGCCGCGCTGGGTGCCGGGCGAGCCAATATAAACGCCCGTCGTTTCGCCCGAACGGTCTGACAATGCCTGCGCAATGGGGGAGAGGTTAGCCTTATTGGGATAGTAGCCGCCGACATCGTCGAGGTAATCGGTATTGGGGTTGCGGTAGCCCAATTCAATACCCATAGTCAATTTGCCGAAAATATTATACTTAAAGCCCAGGCCGTAGGGGATTGAAAATGCGGTGTTAGGGTAAGGCTTTTTTTGATCTTCGGTTTTCAAATCCCTGAGCGCATATTTTTGGCCGTTGTAAATAGTTGTCGGGTTATAACTTACCGAGGCCACTCCTAAAAAGATATAGGGCGTATATTTATTCTTACCGGCTTCGGGTATATAATTCATAAAGTTAAACTCGCATAACAGGCTTATTTCGGATAATGTGGTTTTGAAGCTGAGGTTGCGGGCCCGGAATTGGGCGTCGCTGGAGTTGCTGTCGGCCGCGCTGATGGTACCGAAGGTAAAATTCGCCCTTGCCGACAAATAGCCATCGAAATTGCGTTTTAAAAAACCGCTGACCGACGGACCGCTGATCTTAACCGGGTTGTGTGTATTGAGGTCGCCCATATAGCCCGAACCGCCGGCGGCAATTCCAATTTCCCAGGTTTGGGCTTTTAAACTGCAAGTGCAAAACAATAAAAATATAAATAGTACAATTTTGGGCATCAGGCAAATTTAGTAATTGCGGGCGTCAAGCCCCCACAAAAGTTTGTTTCTTAACGTTGATAAATAACTTTCATTATTTAAACGTATAAGATTTAACTTAAATCCGGCCTTATTAACCTTAAAGCGCATGGTTTTTTCAATTATGGCAGTCCGCGAATCGCACGATACGAGGTAATTGGCGCTGCGGCATTCCACATCGAAAGATAAGGTGCAGCTGTCAGGCAGTACGATGGGCCTCACGTTGAGGTTATGCGGTGAAACGGGCGTTAGCACCATGCTGTTCGATTCTGGCAGGATAATGGGGCCACCGCAGCTTAACGAGTAAGCGGTTGACCCCGTAGATGTTGAAATAATGATGCCATCGCTCCAGTAGGAGTTTAAAAACTCCTCGTTTAAAAAAACGTGGGTGGTTATCATCGCCGAATCGTCGCGCTTGTGAATGGTGATGTCGTTAAGGGCAAAATTATCCTTGCCAAAAATTTCAAGTTCCGAGTTCAGGCTGAGCAGTACGCGGCTGTCTAGGGTAAACTGCTCATGCACTACCGCATCGATTGCAGCGGTAATGTCGTTTTTATTGATACTGGCCAAAAAGCCGAGCCTGCCAAAATTAATGCCTATTATCGGTATGCCCGTATCCCCGATCACGGTAACCATATCCAGCAAGGTACCATCGCCGCCAAGGGTTAAAAAAAGATCGATAAAGCCCTTTATCTTATCCTCTGGCTTAAGCAGGTTATATTGTACCGAATGAACATTGTCCTTTAAATAAGCATGCAGTTGCTGATGCACGTAAATCTCAACGCCATGCCGGTTAAGGTTATCAAATACCTGCTGGATGTACGGGAGTACAACCGGATCATTAAATGGCCTGCCGTAGATCGCTATTCTCATTTGGTCATTGGTCATTAGTCATTGGTCATTGGTCATTTGTCATTGGTCATTGATCATTGATCATTGGGCTATTTACCGGGAATGCGTATCAATAGGAGGGCTGGTCGTTACAGTTCGCAGAAACGACCCGGCTACACCAATGACTAATGACCAATGACTAATGACCCATCACAGGTTAAGATAGTTCATCAGCGAGTCGTATCTTTCCTTTGAGTTATCGTTTTCGCCGCTGTGGTTAAAAGTTGCTTTTATAGTGTATTCATATCGCAGGAATGTGGCTATAATGGCCGATATGTCCTGTTTATTTACTTTAAGGGTGACTTCCATCCGGGTTGAATCGGGGAAGGTTTGCACATAGGAGCTGAGCACCTGCGCATTATCGGATTCAACGATCTGCGACATGTGGGCCAGCGAATTGTTTTTGTTATTGATCTCGAGCACAATGATACCGCCGGGCTGATCGACCGAGGTTAGGTGCGCAAAATATTCGGTAAGCGCGTTGATGGAAATAAGCCCCAGGTAATTTTTTTTGGCATCCAAAACCGGCACCACAGTTAACTGCCGCTCATAAAACAGGCGTATAACATCGTACACATGCTGATCTTCGAGCACGTACGGGTTTACCAGCGAAAGCGCCAGCGCGCCCACGGGCGTCTGGTAATCAGTTTCTTCAACCATGTCGTCTTCCGCTATCAGGCCTAAAAACTGTTCCTCGTTTACAATGGGCAAATGCCTGACACGGAACTCTACCATACGGTCAATAACCTTCTGAATACTGTCAGAAGTATTTACCGGGGGGATCACATCAGCTATTAACTCAATTGCAAGCATGTTAAACGCTTATTTTCTCTAAAAAACCTTTCAATATCCTGTTAAACTCCTCGGGCCGCTCCATCATCGGCGCATGGCCGCAATGATCTATCCAATGCAGCTCCGAATCGGGCAGTTCCTCATGAAACTCAAACGCTACTTCGGGCGGCGTTATTTTATCGTCCTTACCCCAAATCAGCGAGACCGGTATATTTATTTTGTGCAGATCTTTTTTCATATTGTGCCTTATGGCCGATTTTGCCATCGCCAATATCCTGATCACACTATGACGGTCATTTATTATTCTGAATACGTCGTCAACAAGCTCTTTGGTTGCTACAGCCGGATCGTAAAACGTGTATTCAACTTTCTCCTTTATAAAATCATAGCTTCCGCGCCTCGGAAATGAGCCGCCAAAAGCATTTTCATACAGGCCCGAGCTCCCGGTTAATACCAGCGACCTGACAATGGCCGGATGCGACAACACATATATAAGCGCCACATGGCCCCCCAATGAATTACCAAGCAGGGTAACATCCTTTAACTGTTTGTGCATCACAAATTTGTGCACAAATTTAGCCAGGCTTTTTACCCCGGTAGTTAGCAACGGCAAATCATAAATAGGCAATATTGGTATAATTACCCTGTACTCCGACCTGAAATCTTCTATTACTCTATCCCAGTTGCTTAATGCACCCATTAAGCCGTGTAATAATAACAAAACTTCGCCTTCGCCCTCATCGATATAACTGAAACCGTTTTCCTCTTTAAGCACGAAATCCATATAAAATTGTAAAGTTTAAATTTAACTAGCCATCATAGAAGTTCAGGACAATCGACTATTTGAACATTCCGCTATAAAAATAGTTTATTGAAGTTGAGTTGCAACATTTATTTTAGTTATTTAGTGAGTGGTGAGTGGTGAGTAGTGAGTAGTGAGTAGTAGAGCGTGAGTCTGATATATTCATTTACCGCCGACTACTAACCAGTCACAATTGACCACTCACCACTGACCACTCACTACTCACCAACTTAGCCCAACAATTTCTTCACCGCTTCGGATATCGTTCTGCCGTCAGCTTTGCCCGCGAGCTCTTTATTGGCCGCACCCATCACTTTGCCCATATCCTTAACCGACGATGCCCCTACGCGGGCGATCAGTTCTTTTAAATATGCCTCAGTCTCCTCCTGCCCCATTTGCTTTGGCAGGTACGGCTCAATCACCTGCATTTCCTGCATCTCAATATCATAAAGGTCTTCTCGGTTCTGGGCCTTATAAATTTCCGCCGACTCTTTGCGCTGCTTTATCAGCTTTTGTAAAACCTTAATTTCGGCCTCTTCGGACAGCTCTTCAGCTGCGCCTTTTTCTGTCCGGGCCAGCAGTAAAGCCGATTTTATAGCACGCAGGCCGCGCAGCCTGTCGGCCTGTTTCGCCAGCATTGCTTGTTTTATATCCTGGTCTATTTGGTTGATGAGTGACATGGGCAATTATCGAATTATTGAATTATTGAATTATTGAATTAGTCCGAAAGTCGGGAAAGTCCGAAAATCGGGAAGATTATTTTTGATCAGGCCAGAAACTCCGTTCCTGATTTATATTGTTTTTATGCAATGCCCGGGATGTTTCCCTCTTTCGGACTTTCCCGACTTTCGGACTACTTTCTCGCAATAATTGTAGCCGAAGCTTGTGCCGTTGGCATAACCGTTAGTTCATTAATGTTTACATGTGCGGGGCGCGATACGGCAAACCAAATGGTATCGGCAATGTCTGCTGCCACCAGGGGCTCAAAACCTTCATAAACCCGTTTCGCCCTTTCCTTATCGCCTTTAAACCTCACTTCCGAAAACTCCGTCTCCACCGCTCCCGGATGGATGCCGGTAACTCTTATGCCGTGTTGCAGCAAGTCTATCCGCATAGCCTTGTTCAGGGCATCAACGGCATGTTTGCTGGCGCAATACACGTTTCCATTGGGGTAAACTTCTTTACCGGCAACTGAACCCAGGTTTACAATATGTCCAAATTTATTAATTATCATCCAGTTTGCCACTACTTTGCTCACATACAACAATCCTTTTACATTGGTGTCGATCATGGTATCCCAATCGTCAAAGCTCCCGTTTTGTATTGGGTCGAGCCCCTGGCTCAAACCGGCATTGTTGATAAGCACATTCACCTTCTTCCAGTTTTCAGGAAGCGCTTCGAGGCTGGCCACAACCTGGTCACGGTCCCTTACATCAAACGACGAAATGATCACTTCAACGCTATACCGGGCCTTCAATAGCTGCGACAGTTTCTCCAGCCTGTCAAGCCGCCTCCCGGTAAGGATAAGATCGTAGTGCTCACGGGCAAATAAATGTGCGCAAGCTTCGCCGATGCCCGAAGTGGCGCCTGTTATTAATGCAATTTTAGTCATGTAAAGCTAACTATCGCGGCGAAATTATGTTTTTAGTTGGAATAACTTGTCATTTACCGGCAATTAATACCGATGTGCAAATGTGCGGATGTGCGGATGTGCAAATGAGGAAGATGATGTGCAGATGTGCAAATGTGCAAAGGTGGGGATGTGCAGATCAATGTCGTTTACTTAAAGAAATAAAGCCGTCCAAAATGCTCCTTTAGGAGCAAAATATCGGTAGAAAATTGGTTAAAAGAACAATACGTGCCGTCAGGTACGTAACTGGCGCCACGTTCCGCACCTACGGAGCGGTTTTATTTTTTGAAATTTCTTCTACCGATGTTTGCCCCCGATGGGGGCTAAATAGTTAACGACATTGATGTGTAGATGTGCGAGTGATGACGTATCTGTATTAGCACTACCCTACCCTGAAGTCTAATTTTCAAATCTTCAAATCAACACATTTTCAAATCAATTCATCCGCACATCCGCACATCTGCACATCCGCACATGCTCCCCCCCCCCGTTATTCGAAATACAAACTGAACATTATAGTATGTAATGACAATTTGCTGATCGGCGTGGAAAAAGGCTGATTCTCGGGGATCAGTATATTACCGAAGGAGTTGGAAATCTTTATTTCGGGCGACAGTTTAAAAAATTCAAAATAAATGTCGCAGCCGATCCCTGCCTCCCACGATCCGAAGCCGCTGGCATTTCGTACGGTACGCTCTAAAGGATCGAGGTTTGGCGATGCATTGCCCCTGCCGATTGCCTGCGAATATTTTACCCCGCCAAGCACATAAGCCCTGAAGTCTTGTATCCTGTCGGATTTTAATTTGAATAAAAGCGGGAAATCTACTGTGGTGGTCTGGATCTGTTTGGTTACGTTTTGCGAAGGCGTCGCATAGGTGTATTCGATCTCACGGTCGGCAAAGATGAGCGAGGGCGTTGCCCGCACTTCGAGGTGGGGTGTCAGTGTATAGCGGGTAATAAAACCCACGCCAAAACCCGGCAGCCTGGCCGATCCTATGCTGTTTAATGAGTCGGTAATATACTTATTGGTGCCCTGGTCAAAAAATGGCGCCCGCCAGTTGGGGTTTTTAACTATCTTATAATTGCTGCTGATGTACGAGAAGCTAAAGCCAAAGCTGAGGTCATTTTGGTCGGCGCCGCCGCCCCATGCAGGCGCCTGCGCCAGCAATACATTACCGCTAAATAGAAATAAGACTATGGCTAAGTAAAAGTTTTTACTCATTTAATACCCGTATATATTGAACAAATACCAAACGCTAAAGGCCTGCATTTGGTATTTTTAAAGCCTACTTTATCCATTAGCCCGGTAAAGGCTTGCCCATCGGGGAAAGCCGCGACCGATTCGGGCAGGTAATTATATGCCCTGGCGTCTTTCGAAAATAACCTGCCCACTGCCGGTGTAATATAATTAAAATAGATATTGTACAGTTGCTTAACCGGGAAAACCTTTGGCTTTGAAAACTCGAGCACGACGGCTTTCCCGCCGGGCTTTAAAACACGCTGAATGTCGGAGAGGCCCGCTTCAAGGTTCTCGAAGTTACGCACACCATAGGCGACAGTAACCGCATCAAATGTATTGGCTTCAAAAAGCAGCTTCTCCGAATCGCCCAGCTTTACTTCAAACTTATCACCTAAACCGCGTTTATTTATTTTTTGCTGCGCGATATCAAGCATGCCCTGCGAAATATCAACGCCGATAATTTTTTCGGGTTTCAGTATCGATAGCGCCTCGAAGGCAAGGTCGCCGGTACCGGTGGCAACGTCAAGTATCAGGCCGGGCTTATCTTTTTTCAGCTCGTTTATCGCTTTTTTACGCCAGATAATATCGATCCCCAGCGATAAAAAGTGGTTCAAAAAGTCGTAGGTTTTTGAAATGTTATTAAACATATCAGCTACCTGCTCTTTTTTGCCGCCCCGGCCGGTTTGGTAAGGGACTACGGTTTTGCTCATTGGCGCAAAGATAGTGTTTGATTAAGTTGTCTGAACCTGAATTCATCGAATTTATAGAATTAGATGAATTTAGGATGCATCGTTCACCTGACGATCGCTTGCTTTAACATTCTGGAGATTCGTTAAATTCGGATAATTCGAGTTCTGACAATAAACCTTTTTAAAAAAATTTAAAATATCGCGCTAAAATTATACCTTCACCATTCGAGTCAATACCTGAATTAATATACCTTAGTTATGAAAGAACAATCCGAATCATCCCGCAGGGGCTTTATTAAAAAGCTTGGCGCCGCTACTGCCGCGGTTGCTATTGGATCAAATGTATTTGCCGATGGGAAACACACCGGCGCCTTCGCTTACCTTAAACGCCGCGGCGGCATAGGCCCCAACGACCAGGTCAATTTAGCCTTAATTGGCGCCGGGGGACAGGGCAGCGAAGACACGAAAGTAGCGCTTCAGGTTCCGGGCGTAAAATTAGTTGCTGTTTGCGACCTGTACGACGGCCGTTTAGCGGATGCCAAAAAGCGCTGGGGCGCAGATATTTTCACCACCAAAATTTATAAGGAGATACTGAACCGCAAAGATATAGACGCGGTAATTATCGGCACACCTGATCACTGGCACCAGCAAATATCCATCGATGCCCTGCACGCCGGCAAAAACGTTTATTGCGAAAAACCGATGGTCCACAGTATTACCGAAGGGCCGGCCGTGATAAAGGCCCAGCAGGAAACCGGTAAGATATTCCAGGTGGGCAGCCAGGGCGTGTCGTCATTGGGGAACGAGAAGGCAAAAGAACTATTTGAAAGCGGTGTAATAGGCCAGCTAAACTACGCCGAAGGCTTTTGGGCCAGGCGTAACCCGGTAGAAGTGTGGCAATACCCCATACCGGATGATGCTTCGCCGCAAACGGTTGATTGGGATACTTACGTTAGTAATACGCATAAGCGCCCCTTTGATGAAAAACGTTTCTTCCGGTGGAGGAACTATACCGATTATGGCACAGGCATGTGCGGCGACCTTTTTGTACACCTTTTCTCAAGCCTGCACTTTATTACCAGTTCGTACGGGCCTGAAAAAATTTATGCTGCCGGCGGCTTGCGGTTCTGGCATGACGGCCGCGAAGTACCCGATGTACTGTTAGGGACCTTTGACTATGGCCAGGCTAAGGCCCACCCCGCTTTCAACCTTTCGTTACGGTGCAACTTTGTCGACGGTACCAGCGGAACAACCTATTTAAGGCTGGTAGGAAGCGAAGGCGCCATGGATATTACCTGGGATAAGGTAGTGCTTAAAAGAAACAGTACAGTAGAATCGGAAGATCCGTTTTATCTCGAAAAACTAAAACAGGCAGGCGGTGGCGCCCCGGGGCGGAAAAAGATGCTGCCTCCTGAGGAAATTAGCTTCGAAGCGGAAAAGGGCTATTTAGGTGGGCCATATGATCATATGAATAACTTTATGACGGCCATCAGGAATAATGGCAAGGTGACAGAGGACGCCACTTTCGGCTACCGTGCTGCCGCGCCGGCGTTACTTTGCAACGATAGCTATTTTCAGAACGTGCCCATGCATTGGGACCCGGAGAAAATGGTTCTGAAGAAAAGCTGAGAAGAGTAGAGACTAGAGGTTAGAGATTAGGAGGGAGGCAAGGAATGCTTTCGGTATTTGTTTTCTTAAGTCTTAAAAACGGATATTATGAAGAAATCGTTGGTAAAAATTGGCGCAATTGCGCTGGCTGCTTTAGTAAGCTTGTATAGCTTCGCTAAACCTCGACCGCGTCATCACAATACATCAACAACCAAAGGCGGCGGTTGGGTTAGCCTTTTTGATGGTAAAACCCTCAAAGGCTGGCATACCTTTAACAGCAAGCGCCTGGCAAAGGACTGGACCGTTATTGACGGCTCCCTGGTATGCCTGGGCCCGTCGGCCGACGCAAAGGGCGGCGACCTGGTCAGCGATAAGGAATACGCCAATTTTGAACTGTCGTGGAGCTGGAAAATTGAAAAAGGCAGCAACAGCGGCGTGATGTACCATGTTATTGAAGGGCCGAAATACCATGCAACTTATGAAACCGGCCCGGAATACCAGATACTTGATGATCTCGGCTGGCCGGGAAAATTGGAGGACTGGCAAAAAGCCGGCTGTGATTATGCCATGCACCTGCCGAACAACCAAAAGAAACTAATGACTGTTGGCGATTGGAATACCAGTAAAATTGTTTTTAACCACGGCCACGTAGAACATTGGCTGAACGGCAAAAAAATATTGGAATTTGAAGCCTGGACCGCCGATTGGAATAAGAAAAAAGCTGCCGGAAAATGGAAAGATTATCCTGATTATGGCAAAGCAAAGATTGGCCATATTGCTTTACAGGAACATGGGCATAAGGTTTATTTTAGGGATATCAAGATAAAAGCCCTGTAACCGGGATTAAAGGATTAGATGGATTTACTGGATTTTAGAAATTTGATTTAACGTCAAAAATAATCCTGAAGATCCATTTATTCCCCGGTCTGCAATTATCATCTAATAATCCGTCAAATCTGCTTAATCTCGGTCAGTAAATCTTCCACATCCAGTCGCTTGGTAAACATGGTTAAATGCCCTTCCTCATCAAGCGGCCAAAGTTCACGCGGCCGGTCCCAGTACAGTTCAACACCGTTTTTATCGGGGTCATCAAGGTAAATAGCCTCGGAAACGCCGTGGTCCGATGCCCCGGTTATCGGATATTTGGCATCGATCAGGCGCTTGAGTATTTCAGCAAGATCTTTCCTTTCAGGATACAGAATAGCGGTGTGGTATAAGCCGGGGGCATATTCGGGCGCAGGCGGCGCGCCTTTGCTTTGCCAGGTATTTAAACCAATATGGTGATGATAACCGCCGGCCGATATAAAGGCGGCCTGGCCTCCGTACATCATTACCTTATCAAAACTCAGCAAGCCGCAATAAAAATCCAGCGATTTTTGCAGGTCGCTAACCTTTAAATGCACATGGCCGATACGGGTTTGCGATGGTATTTTATAGTCGTTCATTAAATTACATGTTTAAACATCAAATTTACAAAATAAGCGCAATCATTGTGTTTGGTGATTGTAAAATTAAGATTAACGCTCGATATCAGTAGTTAGTTTAAGCCTCCAACCGACCGAACCGATAAAGTTAGTAAAGTCGGAAATGCCCGAAAGAAAAGGTCAGGTCATTCTCCGGCTTTTTTCGCGCTTCCCCAGCAGCTTCTTTCGGACTTTGCTGACTTTCCGGACTTTTCCGACCGCATTCCAATCTCCCATCTAAAACCCTACCTTTGCGCCATGATCATCAAATCGGCAGAGTTTATTTGCAGCAATACTCAAATTTCAAAACTACCGCCGCCGGTAAAGGCTGAATATGCTTTTATCGGGCGGTCGAACGTGGGTAAATCTTCGCTCATAAATATGCTTACCGGTAAAAAGGGCTTGGCAAAAACATCGCAAACACCAGGCAAAACACAATTGATAAACCATTTTTTGATAAATGATAGCTGGTACATTGTCGATCTGCCTGGCTATGGTTACGCCAGGGCGTCGAAAAGTAAAAAGGCTGACTGGGATAAATTTATACATACCTACCTGGACAAGCGCGAAAGCCTGCAATGTGTAATGGTACTGATAGACAGCCGCCTTGAGCCACAAAAAATCGATCTTGAATTTTGCAACTGGCTTGGTGAGAAAGGCCTTTCATTTGTGCTGGTGTTCACCAAGGCCGATAAACAATCCGGCGTAAAAACTGATCAGAATATCGCCCTGTTTAAAAAAGCGCTGCTAAATACGTTCGATGAAGTTCCGGCATATTTTATTACGTCCGCAGAAACACAATTGGGCCGCGATGATGTTTTAGGTTTTATCGGCGGGGTGAATAAGAACTTTGAAGTACCGTTTTATAAGTCGTAAGTCCGGAGTCGTAAGCCCTGGGTCATAAAAATTATGGCAGGTATTCAAGCCTGAATATTAACGCACAAAAATATATCTTTACCCAAAAAACAACAAAACTATGAAACGCACTGCACATGCACACTGGAAGGGAACCCTGAAAGAAGGCAAGGGAGAACTTACCACCCAAAGTACTACATTAAACAACACACAGTATTCATTTAACACCCGCTTCGAAGATGGCGTAGGCACC
>Ga0134126_10005244_pt1 | contig 16201 bp, 18 predicted proteins | sample KB31752_FD_96881 | JGI IMG/M metagenome (GOLD analysis project Ga0134126, IMG submission 96881) | Terrestrial soil microbial communities with excess Nitrogen fertilizer from Kellogg Biological Station, Michigan, USA - KB3-175-2 | ecosystem: Environmental > Terrestrial > Soil > Unclassified ...
CGCAATCAGGCAAGGCACGACTGCTGGTCCAATGACCCATAAGGCGAATGGCAGTCCTCCCATCCACCATCGTAGATGGCTCGGCTCCCCCGCGTAGAAGACAAGCGCGCCAAGAACGAATGCGACAAGCGCGCAAAGGATGCGGAGTACCGTTATAAGCGTAAGCGTGTGGATACCCCGCATGGGCGACCCGATGGAATTCGGTCGCTGGCCTAAAAACCGCCAACCATCTACATCGCGGAATAAGCGTCTGTGTCCTCTGGAAATCCAAGGGAGTCGAGGGGAACTGCGAACTCTGTAAATCGCGCGCACGACCGCTCGGAGATCTGCTTCGTGCCTCGCATGATCACAAGGCCCGAACTCGCTGCGGCACCCACCCGACTGTTGCCCTCGTTATCGTAGACGATGTAGCTGTATTCGCCGTTCCTGAATCGCAGCTGGTATTCCATTCCGGCGAACCGTTGGGACATCTGGAAGACGTTTCCCGAGATTGGAGTGCCGATGATCGACATTTCCTCTTTTATGCCGTTGCCGTAATGGTAGGTCAGCCGACCGTCGGCGTGCGTCACGGAAACCGTGTTCTTGCCGAGTGAACATGTGAATATCGTCTTGGAACTGCCTTCGGCATGAACGGTCGACGCAGGACCAAGGGCGATCAGCGCAACCAGTCCCGATACGATCATAGCCTTCATTCGCCAATCCATTTCTCAACTGCATTATGGTGGGCTGAGCTGTTGCCGGGGCTATCTGGGATCGGCGCCTAGTTCGACGCCGGTATTGAGTTTGCCGCGCGCGTCAAAGAGGGGAGCCCAGGTCTGCACCATGAATCCGCGGCCGTCGAGCGGCACGGTCGCGATGATTTTCGCGGTCGGGCCCTGGCACCGCCAAGTCGACGAGGAGTTGCCGATGGTGGCCGTGGCGACGAAATCCTGTCCGGGATTGTCCTCGCAGGTCTGCCGAATATCCTGGGAAGGCTCGCGGCTTGGATTCATCTTCTTGCAAGCGCTTCCCGACGCCCCGCCCGCGCAGACATAGACCTTGCCATCGCTGCAGCGCCAGTTCGTCGCTCCGACCGCCGCCACGTCCCTGGGAAGGATGCCATCCTTGGCATGCGGCCCGTAGAAGGCACGGTTGGGAAAATCGAGATTGGGGTTCGCCTGGCAAAATTCAGTGATGGACTTCGGCGCTGCTGCCGCGCGAGCGCCTGGAAAAGCGATACTCGCCGCGGCCGCGAACATCAAGGTAAAGTGCGCTGTGTTCATCGGAAGGTACCGATACCTTTCTGCGCTGACGCGCAATTAACCGAGTGGACTCGGCGCAAATTGGGCCACTACAGCATGCCTCTAGCAGTCTACCGGGGCAGAGCGCGGCATCGCTCGCGATGCTGCCGCATCTTGCGGTGCTGCTCCTCTCTCACAGCAAGCAACGCCTGCTGATCGGCGCTCGTGAACATTCTGCCTCCTCATCCGACACGGTCGAGATACGCTGGCGACGACGAACCCGTTCATGCCACCGCAACCGTTATCGCTTGATGAATTCGGTTTTGTCGGGACCCCCGCCCCGGGCATAATGCACCGCCGCCTGCGTCCACTTCCCCGACTCGGCGAGGCCCTGGTATTTGGACCGAATCATACAAGCAAGAGGCACGCCATGGCGATCCTCCGCTTCCAATGCTCCGAATGCGGCTTCGGTCACCACGAGGTCGGCCATCTCATGGATGAGGGCGAGATCTACTGCGTCGTCTGCGTGGAAGAGCAGGGGCGCTTTATCCGCGTCCGCTGCTGGGAGCAGTCAGATCAGGCCCGCTTGCGTCCACCTTTGGAGGCCGCCTGAGGCGGCTTTGCGGCCTCTTCGGCGGCTTCGGTCTTGCTGCCCTTGATCGCCAGCTTGAGACCGGGCTGACGGCGCATGTCCTCGGGTGAGGGAGATTTCTTCTTCTTGGACGGTGCACTTTTCGCTGTGGCGGCTTCTTTCGGCTCATCGACTGCCTGCCCAAGGCTCTTTTTCAGGGCCGCTATCAGATCGATGACGTTGCTCCGCTCGGCAGGGCTCTCTTCCTCGGTGTCGACGCCCTCGCCCTTGAGCTTGGCGTCCAGCATCGCGCGCAGTCGGGTCTCGTAGCGATCCTCGGTATCGGCAGGGTCGTACTGTGCGGATTGCCGCTCGATCAGCTGGATTGCGAGCGATACCATCTGCGGATCGGTCTTGAGCCGCGCGGCGTCCTCGAACAGCTCCTTCGGGCTGTTCAGGTCCCGCTCCTCGTAAAGCGTGTGCGCCATCAGCCCGGCGCCCATCGGGCGCAGCGCCACGGTGCGCTCCCGCTGCGCGATCACCACCCGCGTCAGCGCGACTTTGCCGGTTTGGGCAATGGCCTCCCGGAGAACCGCATAGACGTCCTCGCCCGCCTGGCCGTCGGGGGCGAGGAAATAGCTCGCGTCGTAGTACATCGGATCGATGGAATCGGCGTCGATGAATTTCTCCACCGTCATCACCGCGGAGCTCTCGACCTTGACGCTATCGAGATCCTCCTGGCTCACGATGAGGTAGTGGTCCTTCTTGAACTCGTAGCCCTTGACGAGATTGCGCCGCTCCAGCTCCTGCCCGGTTTCGCCGTCGACCGTCACCATGCGGACGCGGTTGCCGGTATCCGGATTGATCAGGTTGAAGCGGATGGCTGATCGGTCATGCCGGGCGTTGTAGAGCGCCACCGGACAGGAGACGAGCGCCAGCCGTAGGTGGCCGCGCCAGACAGGTCTTGCTGCCATCAGGCTTCTCCCGGAGGCCGTGGAAACCGTCGACGGAGGTTTTCTCGCGCGAAATCGCCGCCGGCCAAGGGAACATACCGGCCAATTAGATCCTACACCATCGTGCAAAGAGAATCGGTCGCCGCCGACGGCAAGGAAAAGGCCTAGCTGAGCAGAACACAGCGGGGTTACCCAAATCGGGAATGAAGCTGGTCAGCCAAGTCGCCGATGACTCCCGGTAGCAGGGCTGTGAAGGCCGTGTCGATGAGAGTTCGGATAGCGCATAGGCGCTGGCGTGGCGACCGCTTGTCAGAAGCAACGCCGAAACGCCGCGACCAACTCGGTGGGCGTCTCGAAGGTCAGTAGCGGCTCCCCGCTCACGTCATATAGACCGAGCCATCCGTGCGGCTCCGCAGTCACGAAGACGAATGCATACCCGCTGCCGCGGATGTCATAGATTGCTGCCCACTCGCTACCGTCGTCCAGGTGTTCCTCGAATCGGACACCCCACCTGGGCAGCGCATACGTCAGCCCATTGAGGGCATTGCGTGCTTCCCGGGTGAACCGGCAGGGGGCCGTAGCGGGCTGTGACATTCCCGCGTCCGGCTGCTCGGCGAAAGGGGTGGTAGCAGTGCGACGGTCTATCGGGAAGGGAAGCACCTTGGCGGACATGACAGGCCCCTGCACGGCGTAGTGCCCCATATGCCCGATCCGCATTAACGCAGCCTTCCTATCCCTCGGTGCCGATACGCTCGGGCATCGTCATCGCCCGCAAGCTGCGGAAGCGGCCGCTACACGCCTATTGGGACACCGTGATCGTGAAGCGGTTGGGCAAGGATCCGGAGCAGGTCGCGACGGCGCTCGAGCAGCGGTTCGGGTCCCGCTGCGACGGCTGGATGCAGGGAGCGCCGGCGGATTGGGCCCTGGAATCCTTCGCCGTGGCGCGCGATATCGCCTATCAGCTCGGCGAGTCGACGACGGACGAGCGCGACCAACCCGCTTACCGGTTCAGCTCCAGCTATCAGCGCCAGGCGAGCGCCGCGGCGGCCGAGCAGCCCGAAAAGGCGGGATGCCGCTTGGCCATGGTGCTGAACCAGGCGCTGCGCTGAGACCGCAATAGCGCGCGAACTCAATTCGGCCTTTCGCAGGCATCCGCCAACGCCCTTGGAACGTGTCTGGATAGAGGCCGACATATCGTCGAGCCCGCCTCCAGGCGGCTAGCCGGCGAACCGTTTGCCTATTGCAATGTGAGCCTTCGCACATATCCCAGAACTCGCATCTGCGTGCTAAACAGACCGCCCTAGACTACACAGCTATTGCCGTAGAGACCGGCAAACCTAGCGCATCCATCGGCCCGAAGGATGCCGCCCTCGCGATCCGGCAAGTAGCAATGTAGCACCGCCAGCGGATCCGCCCGCCAGCGAACGGCCACATAGGTCCAGAACCGCGCATGCAATACGGCCCAGACCGAGCTCGAGCACCGGCACCATCATGTCGTCGGCATGTGCGCGGTCGCGACCATGACGTGCTGTGCGAGCGCTTAGATCAGCGGCCGCACATGGCAGGCAATGGGGCCCACCATGTCGGGCTAGCGTCGAGCGGGGCAGGTCGATGTCCTCGCTAACGTAATTTGAGCCTGCCGGTGAAGCGGGCAGGATCACAGCATCACGAGACCAGCACGTGCGCGAGCGTCCAGGACCAACGCGCCTGCTGCGACGGATCGGACAGGCTGGGGTACCGGCGCTTGCGCCCGAGGGCTTACGCGGGAAGGCCGTTCTCCCAGTGGATACCTGCCGCGCAGGCCGACCGAAGCAAACCATTCGTCAATGTTGTGAGCGCCTAGCTTCAGCTGTGCCGGCATACGGCAACCGAGCGGAACCCTCACGGCATGCGCACGAAGACCTTCCTGACCCTCCCGATTTTGACAGCCGGACGCGCGCTGGTCCTACTCGACACGGCTCTGACAATCATCGGCTGGTCGGCCGCGGCGGTTATCTTTGCTGGCATGGCCAGCGGCGGGGTCGGGACGCTCATTCACCTCTCGCTCTATCCGCTGGCATATCTGCTGCTGTTATATGCGCTTGGCCTTTATCGGCGGGACGCGCTGCTGGAAATGCGCAAGTCACTCATCCGCGCGCTGCTCGCTGCCGTGCTGGGCGTGCTGCTCGCCGGGGCGGCGGACTCCGTGCTGCCGCTGCCTTTCACCACCAACGCGACGCCGGTGCTGATCGCGACAGCGATCCCCTGCTTCGTGGCTGCCGGCTTTATTGCCCGGGTCACGCTGTTTGCACTGCGCAGGCGCGGCATGTTCTGCCGTCGCCTGTTGATCGTCGGTGCCGGCAAGCGGGCGTGGGACCTCGTCTGGCTGCTGCGCCGGGAAGGGCGTACGCTGGCCTACGACATCAGCTTCGTCCACGACGTGGCGATGGGCGAGATAGACCCGCGCCTTGAAAGCGCTGGAGATAGTCGTATCATTCCGGCGGAACGCGGCTTCCTCGCCATTGCTCGCCACATCGATGCCGACCAAATCGTTGTGGCCCCGGACGAACGCCGGGGCTTGCCGATGCATGCGTTGCTGGAGTGCAAGACCGCCGGCTTTCCGGTCGTCGAGTATCTCAGCTTTCTGGAGCGCGAGATCGGTCGGGTCGATGTCAAGCGGCTCGAGTTGGGATGGCTGTTGTTTTCCGACGGGTTTTGCGTCGGCGTGCTCGATCGCGTGCTAAAGCGCGGCCTCGATCTCGCGGTCAGTCTCGGAGGGTTGGTGCTCGGCGCACCCCTGCTGGCCATGGGGGGCCTGGCGGTGATGCTAGAGGACGGCGGCCCGGTGCTGTACCGGCAAACTCGGATCACCCGCGGCGGGCGCGCATTCTGTATCACCAAGCTTCGTACCATGCGTATGGACGCCGAGCAGATGGGCGCGGTGTGGGCGGCGGACCAAGATCCACGCGTCACCCGGGTCGGGCGATTCCTTCGCCGTACGCGGCTCGACGAGTTGCCGCAGCTCTTCTCGGTGCTTACCGGCGACATGTCGCTGGTCGGACCGCGGCCCGAGCGGCCGGAGTTTACTCAATCCCTGGCCGCGCAGCTCCCTCTTTACCAAGAGCGCCACCTGGTAAAGGCGGGGCTCACCGGCTGGGCGCAGATCAACTATCCCTACGGCGCTTCGGTGGACGATGCGCGCTCGAAGCTCAGCTACGATCTCTACTACGTCAAGAACCAGGGTATCTTGCTTGACCTGCTAATCCTATTGCAGACGCTGCGCGTCCTGCTCTGGCCAGGAGGCGTCCGCTAATGACGCGCCTCAGCAGTGAGGCGCCGGACAAGTAGCTCCTGGATAGCAGCTTGCTACACAGCCCAAGCGGCGGAGTGGTGGGACCAGGAACCAGCAACCAATATGATCGGATCCTGTCCGACCCGACCGTGACGGGGATGTTCGTTCCACATTGCAGTGCCTGTGTCAGTGGGTTGGCTCCTCGGATCTGCGGATGGTGCGACGGAGTTCGAGGATCGCGTCCATCACTCGTCCCCAGATTTCTTCGCCCTCCACATCCCCGTTGCCTTTCAGTTCAAGCGCCCGCGCGGCGGCCCGCCCGACAGCCTCCTCGCCCAAATTCGTCGACCAGAATCCTCGCGGCACGCCAGATGTCTATTTCATCGACCATGTCTCTGATCGTCATCCAACAAAATCGCACCAACCCTCGCGAAGTCAGAACTACACGTCCATCCGAAAAGTCATACCCCAAGTCGTCTCCGCCTCCCTCAGATCGATGCAGCCGGCGATCCCACGCCGGCACTCACCCTTTCCCGGTCCTGCAGCACCGGGATCCGAGGCTGCAGGGTGTCGAGCGAGCGGTCCGATAGCCGTTCCGACCAGTGCTCCCACGCGTTCCTCGGTGCGTGCGGCGGGACTGGCGGTGTGGCGGCACCCATGACGTCGCCGGCCGCCGTAAGTCCGCCCTCGGCTTAAGCCCGCGAAGCCTAAGCCACCCCATGGCGGTTTGCCGCCGTGAACGGGCTCAAGCGCATCCATCTCCCTTTTCTCCGAGTCGCAGCTTGCCTGGACTCTGCTCACAGCCGAGCGGTATCCACAGGAGAGTGTTTGGACTCTACTCACCCCGCACAGGCTGGACCCTGCTATCGCGACTCGGAGTTGTCCCCAGGACTCTGCTCACACAAACTAATAACAGTAACAAATAATCTTCGAATAGCTTGCGTGAGGAGAGTCCAAATTGACATCCCTGTACGGCAGCAAGCAGGGTTGCAACCTATGGGAACCATTCATCAGCTCATCCTACGGCAAGGTGTCGAGGAAGCGCGAAAAGCTGCTTCGAGGAATAAGACTGAGCGTCTGTGTGTCGATGCTGCCTACGAAGTGATGTCAGATGAACGCGGCACAATTGGCATCGCCCATGCTGGCTTCGCGATGGCAGCCTTGCCTCACAAGAAGACTCCCGTCACAGTCTGGGAACGTGACGGGGGTCAGATCAAGCTACTGGTGGAGAGCGGGCTAAATAGCGCGAAACAGCCAATCGGCGTCCCCTACGGTTCGATTGCTCGAATGATTCTCCTTTACCTGCAAACGCAGGCGGTGAAGGCGCGAAGCCGCGAGGTCGAGCTAGGCGCGTCGATGAACGCATGGCTTAACACGATGGGGATTACAGTCGGTGGAAAAACCTACCAGATCGTGCGCGAGCAATCCCGCCGGATTAGCAGATGCCGCCTAACATTCTTCCGCCGGTCAGGTAACACCGAGCTGGTCACGAATGGCGCCTTCGTTCGCGATGCGATTCTACCGGTAGATCCAGACTCCCACGATCAGCTGCCGCTATGGCAAGAGCGGGTAAGGTTGGATGAGGGCTTCTATCAGTCGCTTCTCGACCACCCTTTGCCCTTGCGGGAAGCTGCAATTCGTCAGATTTCGAGCCGGTCTATGGCGATCGATCTCTATGTCTGGTTAGCCTATCGACTGCATGTTCTGCCGGGGCCTGTCGAGGTCGGGTGGCCCGCACTTCGTCGTCAATTCGGCGAAGGCTACAAGGAACTTCGCTTCTTCCGACGCGACGTCCTCGCACCCCTGCAGTTGGCGCTGGCGGTCTACCCCGAAGCTCGCGTCACGGTCGACGAGAAGGCCGGACTCACGCTTTACCCTTCGGCACCGCCAGTACCCGAAAGGAAAGCGATCGGGGTGTAGGGTTGGACTCCACTCACGGAGCCAGAGACGAGGCGGCTTCTGGCTCTACCTCGCCGTAAATGTTGGTCGACACCCTCCAGTAAGGCAGGGTGCCTATGGCGTCCAATCAGAACGACATAAGATACGTGCTTTCGCGCGCAGCATCCTATCGTTCTAGAATTGCTCGACGGCGGCTGAAGTCTGCTTGGGGTGCGGCAGCGAACGCGTCGCTGGTCGATGGTGGTCCGGACCTTCCATGACCTGGTGCGCGATGGCGACGAGGTGCCGCGCCGCGGCCATATAACCTCCACGATCCGCATCGATTGCCAAAGCGATGAGCCGGTCCGACAGAACGAGCGGGCTTGCAACTCCTGGCAGGCAGTTGACTGAAGCAGACATGACTGGAGCTTTGCTTTCCCTGCGGATTTCTATGTCTGAAGAGTGAGGTGGGCAGGTTTCTAAACGCCTAACGAGTAAAGAATCGCGCGTCCCGACGCAAACCGGCGGGCATTCCAAGGGAAGGCAGCCGCCCTGAGAAGGGCTGGCTCGATCGCTGGCTAGGTGAACGATTTTCCGCCTATCAGGTATGAGGGAACCGATATTGGCCGGCCTCGGGCTTCGAGGCGACGAACATGTGCGCCCGCCGCTTCTCTCCGGTCGCCCGTCGAACACCGGCATGGTGTCTACTCGACCGCTACCCACTCCCCGACATCTCGATCCGCTGCATCGATGCTGCACCTGTGGCAGCCACGCTGGCTGCCACAATTCGTCGCCTTGTCCCCGATCTCGTCTATGCTACGCCGCCCACTGGCGGAGGCTTACGTGGGCAAGGCGCCCCTCTGCGGACGCCTACGAATGGCCCACAGTAACGCAAGTCCGCTCGCCAACAGGATGGCCGTGCAATCAGGTTCCGCCACGGCCTGTCGTCCCTCCGGAGGGAGCGGGATCGGGGTGAGCCCCGGCAACTCGAAACTAGCGATGGTCGGGACCTTCCAGGAATTCGGTTCATGGAGCCAATCCGGGGAAAGGGTCAGTTCGATCGTTATCGGTATCGCTGACGGCGGGAGGACAGTCTCTGATGCAGAAAGGGCCGGAATATTTTGCTCACCCAGGGCGTTGAGCCATTCCGGCCGTCCGACTGACGGGAGCAGTATGACGCCGGTCGCAACGGGACCTGGCACCCTTCCTGCTTCCAGGGATGCGGGCAACTCGGAGGAAGCGGTCAGATCGGCAACGACGATTGCCGGGCTTGCAGGGGCAGGCTCTTTCGTGAGAGGCGGTGTCTCGACATCGGCGACCAAAAGATTGCCACCAATTGCGACACAGGCTAGCACCGAATAGTAGCTTCGCCGCCCGGCTGCGTGAGCGAGATGGGCAACGTGATGCTTGAGCGAGCGACGGTGCCCATGCCGTACAACATGTGCGACATGTTTGGCGGTCCGGGTACATGCCAGCAAAATGCCCGTCGGTACAGCCACCTCGTTCCGCCTTTGCTTCCAACACTTTCAACACTGCGCTGTGCCGGCACAGACGCGATCGCCCGATCATGGCGTAATGCAGTGGGTCAGAGAGAACGCCATTGAATGCTCTGGAAGACATTGACGGCACAGTAGTTAACAAGAGGTTTGCGGCCGGCTTCGGTTATCACGTCAAATGAGTGCCTGCTATGTGCCTCGGTCGGCGTCCGAACCGTCTCACGCGATGCCGGTTGGCGACGTCATTAGCAGAGATCGCGAAGTGTCAGCCGTGCAGCTCTTCAGCTGGACCAAGTGCCTGGCTTGCACAACAGGGCGGCGTGGCTGCCGCGTAGCGGCCGACGGCTGATGAGCATCAGGCCTGCCTGAGCAGTCGCCGAAAGCTCCGCAACGAATTTTTCGTCGTTGACATGGCGGGCGGGTTCCGCGAGCAGGAAGGCGGCGCCCGGCTTCATAGCGCGCGCGGCCTCGGCGAAAAACTGAGCGGGCGTCGGCATCTCGTGCACGACGGCAAAGGCGAACACGAAGTCGACTGCTCCTTTCACGTCATCGAGGTTCATGGAGGTTGGCTGGACCACCCGTGCATCGATGCGGTCATCCAGCCCAGCCCGGCGGGCGCGGCGCTGCAAGCTATTGACCATCCGCGGCTCGACATCCACCGCGATAACACGGCCAGTAGGGCCGACGAGGCGTGCCAACTCCAGCGTAAAGAAGCCCATACCCGGACCAACTTCGAGGACTGTCGTGCCGGCATGGACGTATGGGACCAAGAGGCGCGTCGGATCCTGTATCAGCCGCCGCAGAGGGCTTACGAGAAAGTAGCCAACCCACCAGGGGCAGACGCCATGACGAGCCAAGTCAAACCCCCACAACAGGCATTGGCTTCTGCTTGCCCGCCATCTTCCCGCAGGGCGGCGGCGAGCGCGAGTCCTTGCAGGTCGATCTTTCGCCCCTTCGCCGTTCGCACAGCTCGGCCGCTCGCCTGCCGCTTGTGCAGCAGCCTCCGTATAGGACCCGTATTGATCTTGTCGGAGTACCGGCAACCCGGACAGTGCTCCGCTAAGCAGCCCGGCTGTCCTCTTGGGCGGCCCGTTTGCTGACCAATGCTTCAAACCGCCGGCGCAGGCTCATCTTTACCCGATGCCAACTCGCGAGCACCTCCTTGAGGGCGAGATCGAGCCCCCGAGAATCTCCCTCACGCGCGGCATCCTCCAGCAGAAGTAGACTGTCCGCGAAGCTAATTGCCCCAAGAGTGCCGGCTACTCCAGCCAAGTCGTGGGCAAGGCGGCCGAGCACTGGAAACTCAGAGGTGCGCAGGAGACGTTCCATTTCAGGCAAATGAGCTTCGGTGTCGACCAGGAAAGCGTCCACACAGGTGCGCGTCCGCTCAATACCGACCTCCAGCAGCAAGGCTTCCAGATACTCGTCAGCAATGTCCAGGGCGGAGTCGGCCTCTGCTTTGAGATCAAGCTGATCGGCTTCCCCGGCTACCGTGGCCTTGCGAGCCGTGCTGATAGCCTCTCGCAGCCGTAACGGCAGTCGAGACACGTCAACAGGCTTATGCAGCACTAGGTCCATGCCGGCATCCATGCAACTCCTTCGGATCATGGCTCCCGAATGCGCTGTATGTCCGATGATCGGGGTTCGCGATCTTTGCTCGGCGGCGCGGATGAGGCGTGTGGCTTCGATACCGTCGATTCCAGTCATCTGCACGTCCATGAGAATCGCATCAAAACCACCACGAGCGGCGGCCTGGACGGCTTCTTCGCCACTACTGGCCGCATACGTTGAGAACCCTGCGCGCTCGAGCAAGTCCACAAGCAGGGCCTGGTTGATTCGATTATCCTCGACGACCAGTACCCGAGGGCGCTGCGGTGGCGGCGCACGGGGATCCAACTCCTGGAGCAGAGAACTTTTTCCGAAGAGATTGGTTACAATCCGCTCAAGATCACGCGTTTCGACAGGGTGCGGCACCATCATGTCGGCGCGTCCCTCGGCCGAGGCCGGGACCCGGCCATTGTCGACGAGAACCGTCCGAGTGCTCTCAAGAGAACGGTTCGCCTGCAGTCGCGCGAGGAAGCCGTCAGCGGGCAATCCGACCAGCGCCGCATCCACTACCACAAGATCGAGGGTACCGTGTTGGAACGCGGTGCGCTCCGCCTGGCCGAGCGCAACGAAGCCGTCCGCCGCAGTCTCCACTCCGAAACCCAAATGCTCCAAATAGGAGGCTACCCGCCGGCGCACGCCCTCCGAGAGGCCAACCACGAGCGCCGTGCGCCCACGCAACGGGGAGGCCGAAGGCGAGAGATCCTCAACGCGCTCAATCGGTATCTCGAAGGTGAAGACGCTACCCAAGGAGAGTGTACTCTCAAGCGAAAGGCTTCCTTCCAGGAGCGTGGCAATATCGCGACAAAGTGCCAAGCCTAGGCCCAGGCCTTCTCGACCGCGCGAAACTTCCTCTCTTCCACGCCTGAACTGTTCGAAGATGAGTTCCTTCTCGTATTCGGCTATACCAGGACCGGTGTCCGATACACGCAGTTGTAGGACCTTCGCGCCCCCGCTATCGGCCGTGAGGGCCCTTATTTCTACGGAACCGTGCGTCGTATATTTTATTGCGTTGCCGGCCAGATTGAACAGGATTTGACGGAGTCGGGTCGGATCCGTGCGCCACATGCCGAGCACCCCGTCTTCCACGGCGACCTTGAGCTCAAGGCCCTTGTCATGGGCATGCGGACGAAAGACCTCGCCAACCTCCTCTATGAGAACCGCGACGTTCACCGGCTCCAGATGAATCTCGGCCCCGTCAACCTGGGCGGCAGCGATCTCCAACATGCCATTCAGCATTGCGAGCAATACCTCGCAGCTCGCACGAATACGCTGAAGCCATTTACGTTGCGTGTCGTCCAAATCACCGTCCATGAGCAGAGCGCTAATGCCCAGAATGGAATTGATGGGGGTACGGACATCGTGACCGATTGCTGCGAGCACGCGGTCGCGCCCCCCTGTAATGTCGGTGAGGTTTTGGCGAAGCTTCTCGACTTCGTTCTCGGCAGTCTCGGCCCGTGTGCGCCAGCCGTCAGTTTCTACGGCCGGGACCTGTGTGCTTCCTGGGTGAACGTTTACCCGCGGGCGCCGTCCGAGCAGAACTACGAGACCGAAGACGCCGACCAACGCAATGACGACGATACCACGTTGGCGGACCTCCTGTGCTCGCTCCTTGAGAATGGAAGCTGATGTCACCTGACCAATCCAACGCAGACCACCTACGGAGACTTCCGCTGTGGCTAGATCGGGAGCAATCCAGGCGTCCGGAGTGAAAACTTGATAAAAGTCGAAGAGCCAGGAAAACGCGCCCTTGCTGTCATCGCTCGCCGGAATGCTACGTAGAAGCTCTTGGCCGTTTGCATCGATCAAACGAACAGAGAGCATTCCGGCTGAGGACGCCGGTGGTCCCACCATGGCTCGGACGGCGTCTTCCCTAAGGAAGGTGGCCACGACTCCGGCCGTGCCGCCCTGTGCATCCTCAATGCGTCTTGCGAGTACCCATGCCTGGGTGTTGTTCACTGGAGAGGGACCGGGCCCCAGAAGCACCGCCCCATGTGCGCGAAGCGACGGTGCGACCGAAAGCCACCAGGATGGGAAACGAGCATCGATCGAACCAGGAAAGGAACCGGCAACGGGGAAGCCTTTGGCGTTGAAGACGAGCAGGCCCGACGCAGGAGTGACTTGCGGCTCAGCCCGGACGAGGCGCCCTGCCAATGACGTGGCATCTCCTTGGACGTCTTGAGCGCGCAGTCCTGCCGTGGCGCGCTCGAATCGTGCCACGGTGTCGTCCAGATTGTCTCGCGCCCGCACGGCAGCGGCATCGACCAGGATCTTCGCCTGCTCAAAGGCAGAGCGAGCCTCCAAAGCCGACCAGAGATACGGCGCGAGGGTCATCAGGAGAATTGCCGACAACAAGCCGAAGCCGCGAGCCGCCGTGCTGCCCATTAGCCGTAGGCCTTTGATATCCAGGCTCATTCTGTGCCTCTATCCGCCGCGAGGCCCCGGGTGCCGAGCCCTCCTCTTCTTAAGGAAGCGGAAACTGGTTAACAAATCCTTGGAGTGAGCAACCGCTGGACCCCGCTTCACAGCCGTCGTAGCGGCATCGCCGGAGATAGCGGCGGGCACCTGTGGGGGCTTCGAGAAGCGATCGAGGCAGGCGCCAATTGTGGTCCCAAAGCCGTCGAGAGTGCCGCCAGCGCGGCGCTGGGCAGGAGCGCCCTTGAGCTTGGCCGACGAGCTCCGCGGGCAGGTAGAGCAAGTCGGAGTCGCGTGCCTCAATCAGCGTGGGGGATGCGTGGCGACCTTGCAGAACGATGTTCATCTTGTAGTAACCGCGCAACTGTCGGGCCTAATGACCGAGGAGACGCTGACCTCCAAGCCTGCCGCGACCCTTCGTGCGCTGCCTCCATACACCAAGACAGCCGTCGCGCAGGTTTGCCGGAGTACGCACGCCCCGTTGCTAAAGCCCAATATCCGCGTCCGACCGATGCCCGAACTGATGAATCTTACCGCCGCACTGCCGGGTGCCCGAGATTCAAACCGGGCGAAGAAGGTGCGAGTCAAAGGCGCTGAGCTCACGGAAACAGTCGACGGCGAACACATGCAAACCAGGTCCGCCCAGCCGTCCCAGCATCCGGCACTCGCAATGAAGGCAGCCTGCTATGTGGGCCGCCGACCTGGATAGTTCCACCAGAGAGTAAGACAAGCACTCGTCCTACAGCGGCTTCGCCCATCGGTTGAGACGCCGTTACTACATGTGGCGTCGACACACGCCCGGGGGCGGTCCACGAGCCGGAACCTCCCGAAAAAGCAATAGCTGCGTGCGCACCTCGACGCAGGGCGGGACGTATCTTTGCCTGTGCAAGCAGTTGCAGCCGGTCATCAGAAACCGCGATCTCCAAGGTGAGGGCCGGATTGGTCGCGGCGGCTTTGCATGATTCCCCGTCCTCCTGGAACTTCCATGTGGCGACGACGGGCTCGGGCGTTGAGGGGGGTTGACGGGGCGGTTTTGGTTTTTGCGGCTCAGGAATGGCGACCGATTCTGCGGCAGGTGGAGGCGTCGGGGCACACTCCGCGAGGGAGAGCGCAATCATCAGTATGATCGGCAAGCCAGCTGGCGCGAAACGCATGCAGTAGGATCCCTCGCGGCTGTTCTTTCTCATTCTGAGAAGGGATCATAGACCAACGTTTTGTGGTCAGCCATTCGGCTTGGGGCGAAACTTTTTCCTTCGACACGCCAGAACCGACTGCGCGGAAGTCATAAGGACTCGCCCGGAACGGCCGCTTTGCCTTACGTCTCGGCGGAATAGGAGACCGCGGCCAAGAGCCATCCGGTCATTTGCGATCGCGTCTATGGCGACCTTGGTCCGCCACCCGCTCCACCGCTTGCCGTTGAGCAGGCGCGTACTCAATCTCCCCTCGATCGCGCGTTTACCATTTGAAAGGCATTGGCCCTCTAGATTCTCGGTCGCGGACGGCCCGCCCAGCATTCCTGCTTCGGAACGGTAGATTCAAAAGAAAGAAAGCAACGATGATGATGGTCGACGAGAGCCCCGTGACGACGCAGTTCATTGATGCTTTGGAGCCACACCAGCTAGTGATCGCCGCGGAAGCGGTTCAGCTGCTCGGCCTGAACGAACAAGCAGAGTATCTGATCGAGCTGGCGTATCTTGGCTTCGACGCGGCGACCCGTTCGGGGTCAATCTGATGTCAACGACCTCCCCGTCCGACCGGCTATCCAAACTGGCTCGCCACCCCGAGAGGTAGTTTGCTCGTCCTCAGGTGGATGAGCAGGGGTAATGAGGCCTCATTCGCACCGAAGCCGATCGTAGCGGTGGGTGATCCAGCGCCTACCTGCACGTGGAGGACTTACATCGCGGGAAGATCATCCGCCCAACCGAATCACGTTCCCTTGGTCCGGGCGGCCGGCGCCAACCTCTCCAGTAATCAGCTTGACGGGTCGACGGGAGTGCTGTTCGGCATGCACCAGATCAGGAACGAGGGCAGTTGGACCTCATCTGCATCGGCACCAGCCCTTCGCGTCGAACGGAAGGCCCGTGGCGGTGGCTTCAGCAAGCCATTGCGGAGGAAGCGCAGCACCATAAGGACCGAGCAAAAGATCCCGAGCGGGGTAATATCGTCACCGTCAAGGTGCTCCAGATAGAGGTATTCTCCCTCCCGGCTGATGACGAAACCCTCATCATAAACCGAGTCGTCGCCGCTCACCTCGAGCAGCATTGCCGTCAGGCCGTCCAGTGGATCCTCTATCCGTTCGATCAACCAGCCAGCCGGCAGCTGGCGACAGAGACGACAGACCGCTTGGAATTCTTCATCGGATAGACCCGCCTCCGCCGGCAATTTGCCGATAGTACGCTTCTGCGGAAAGGCGATCACGTGTCCAGTCATGACGGGCTACTCCATCCGTGGTTGGACGACGGCAAAACGAATCGTTAACCAGTCGATGATGAAGTTCCGAACCCTAACGAGAACTTAAGCAGGAGCAGTTGTCACAGATTGTTGAGAGGTAATCTTATCCTGCAACCGTGATTCATACCGCGGGAGCGACGGCGAGCATCTTCCGCCCGCGCCAAATTCTGATCCCGTATTGGTCCGAGTGGCCCTCAATGCAAGGTTGGTCCGCTTTGCCCCTCAGTCGACCTCCGATTTCGAGCCGCCGGTGGCCCTGGGGGCGCGTGTCCCGGTCTCGGCAAAAAAGGTAGGAGGTTGTTCGCAAGGAAAGATGGCGCCTTGTTTGGTTCGCATCGTCA
>Ga0134126_10005246_pt1 | contig 16196 bp, 9 predicted proteins | sample KB31752_FD_96881 | JGI IMG/M metagenome (GOLD analysis project Ga0134126, IMG submission 96881) | Terrestrial soil microbial communities with excess Nitrogen fertilizer from Kellogg Biological Station, Michigan, USA - KB3-175-2 | ecosystem: Environmental > Terrestrial > Soil > Unclassified ...
GTTCCCTGGTCCCACACCATGACCGGGAAGAAAACCTTCACGCCGTGCCGGTGAAAATCCTCCACCATGGCCCGCACGCCGTCGAGTCCGCCCGGCATATCGCGCAGCCAGTCGTACTGGTTCCGGTTGTCGATTCCGATGTTGGTGTACGTGTGCCAGATGAGCACGGAGTCGATGCCGCCGTATCGTTTGTTCACATCGTCGAGATAGCGCGCAACCGTGTACTTATGCGCGACTGGATCGTAAAAGTACCGGTCTTCCATCATCATCTGCGGCTGGATGAAGCTCGATTGCGTCCACTTGAGTGCGGGAAGATCGTACAGATTTCTGTCATACCCCATGCGGAGGAGTTGATCCGCGCGCCAGGCCCGCATCTGCTCCAGCCATTCGGCGGTGTCCTGCTGCGAGCAGGATGGGCCGCCGTCGAGTACAAGCTTGGGGACCTCGGCGCAAGCGGGCGCTTCGATTCCCTGGGGGTCAAACTTCAGATTTGGATAATTGACTGTTTGTGCGCCCGCAAGGCTGGTTATGCCCGCAACGGTTAATGTGAGGAAGATCGCACGGAGCTTCATCCTGTTTCTCCGATCCTGCAGAGCGAAAAGGCTTTTTGAAAGAACGACCCACTTCCCTTACGTGGGGTATTTGCCAGGAACGTTTCGCGGCAGTATCCAGCCATGAGGAATACCGAACCTCATGGCTGGATACCGAGCCACGATCCCATCATTCGCCCTTGTTACGGTTATTCGGCGTCCTTCACGCAGCGGAACCCGAGGGTCCCGGAGCGGTCATAGCTGGGCGCCATCAGCAGGAGCTTTCCGTGCTGGTCGTTCCTGTAGGCTTCGGGGAAATACCAGATGGAGCCCTGCGGCTGGTAATAGTTGCCGCCACGAAGAATAGCTCCTCGCGTGTGGTCGTCCTGATACTCGTCCGTCCACTGCCATACGTTACCCACCATGTCCATGACTCCGAATGGGCTGGCTCCGGCTGGGTGCGCGTCGACTGGATCCGGCGCGGTGAGCGAGCGGCCTTTTACCGGAGTTGGAACATCGCTGGCCACCCACGTATTGCCCCATGGGTAGATGCGATGCTGGTCGCCACCTTGAGCCGCATACTGCCATTCCCATTCGTGCGGCAGACGCTTGCCGGCCCACTTCGCATAGGCTCGCGCGTCTTCCAGAGAAACCCAGGTTACTGGCCGGTTGCCCCAGCCGTCGGGGTAGGTTCCGTTTTTCCAATCCTTCAAGAAGTCAAGGCTGTCCGCCGGGCTGTAGTGCGCGGCATCCATAAATTTCTTGAACTCGGCATTTGTGACCGGATACTTATCCATATAGAAAGCGTGGATGGTCATCTTGTGCTCGTGGAAGCGGCGCGGCATATCTTCCCATGGATACTGCACGTCGACGCCGATGTCGTTGAAGCCTTCGATCTCGATTCCCTGCACCTTAAATACATATTCGCCGCCCGGAATTGCGACCATCCCTTCCGGGGCGGTCGCCGCCGGCTGAGTTGGCTCAATTGCCACGAGTGTCTGCGGCAGGGTTTTCCATTGATCGGAGTAGGAAGAAAGCGGCGTTGCCGTCATCTTCTTCATGCGATCCATCAAGTCCTGCATCTTGCTGTCCGGAGCTTCCCTGGTCGCAAGGATGGTTCCGAAGCCGTGCGCTTCCATCTTGAAGGACAGAATGTCGTTGGATCCTTCGCGCTCCGGAGTCAGTTCCACGCCGTGATAGAGATCGTAATAATGAACTCCTGTTTCAGCGGGGACTGACATCTGGCGGCCGCTCACGTCGTACTCGTTGCGGTTCACAATCGTCCATACCGTCTGGTTATCCTTAGGCCAGCGACTGGCGAATACGCCGTAGAGATGCATTGGATAATAGGGCTCCCAGCCGGAACTGGTGAGGAATGGAGCCACTCCGCGCTCGATCGTTGCCATCCGGCGCGTGGCTTCTCCGTCGCGGGGGGTAATCCCATTCCAGATTCCCCACACATTTTCCCAGCTTTCCCAACCGACGCCGTTGAAGAAGGCGAACTGCAGATCGTCCGTTTTGCTGCGCGCCCAGCGATCGGAAATGTTCACCATGTGGCGGCTTTCCAGCCACTTATATTTGTCGACTTCGGGGACGAAGGGATGCTTGTATTGGCCCCAGGTCATGACGTTCCATGCCAGCGCTTCGTCGGACGGGCCGCCTTCCGGCTGGAACACAAGCGTATGGCCAACCTGGTCCGAGGCTAAGGAGAATGCGAGCGGAACGCCATCCTGTGTGTCGCCGTTAATTCCGTCGGCGTCGATTTCCTTCATGATCTCGGCGATGGCCTGTGGCCACGGTTTGCCCGGATCGTGGGTTCCCTGGTCCCACATCATCATTGGGAAGAGCACCCGGACGCCGCGGCGGTGGAAGTCTTCCACCATCTGGCGGACTCCGGCAATACCTCCCGGCATGGAGCGGATCATGTCATGTTGATTGCGCGCATCGATGCCCATGTTGGGATACGTGGGCCAGATCAGCACGGCATCGATTCCGCCATATCGCTTTTCAAGATCGTCGAGATAGCGATCCACAGTGTATTTGTGGGCCACCGGATCGTAGAAGTAGCGGTCCTGCACCATCATCTGAGGCTGGATGAAGCTGGACTGCGTCCATTGCAGGGCCGGCATTCGGTAGCGGGCGTCATTGTAGCCAACACGAATGCGGCGCTCCGCCCTCCAGTGGGTTACATCCTTGAGCCATTCCTCGTGCGACTGCGGAGTGCATGGCGTGTATCCGCCTTGCCAGGCACCACGGAGCGTGAAGCACGGAGGAGAAGGAATTTGCTGTCCTTCCGGCCTGTACTTGCTGTCCTGAGCATTTGCCTGCGTGATGAACATTGCCATTGTGATTGTCGCGACCAGGCCGGCGACGTTTCTCTTCCGCACCATCCTTACCCTCCTTCGTATACAACTTTGATTGAAAACCAAAACCAGCACGCGCCCTGCTCCTGAAATCTCCCCAAGGCCGCGACCGATAACACTAGAGCGTCGGCACCTTCATCATCCGCTCAACTTCCTCCATGGTCGGCATGGAAGGCTGCGCGCCATGCCGAGTGACGGAAATAGCCGCGGCCGCCACCCCCAATCTCGCGCTGTCTGCCGGCGTCATGCCCAGCATCATCCCTGTGGCGAACGTGCCGTTGAAGGCATCCCCCGCAGCCGTTGTATCCAGTGCGCGCACCGGAAAGGACGGGATTTCGAGCTCGTCTCCGCCCTGCTCGGCCAGGTAAACACCGCGCGCTCCCAACTTCAGCACCACCGCCGGCCACCCCTGATCAAGAAGAAGGCGCGCCGTTTCACGCGGCGAAGCGCCGTTCGAGCCCCCGGAATAGAACGCTGCTTCCGTCTCATTTGGAGTGAACCACCGAGCCTGTCCGATGAGCCCCGTGGGGAGTTCTGCCGCTGGGGCGGGATCCAGCAAAAGCGGAATGTCTTGCTGGGCGCAGATCGCGGCCAGCCGCTCGACTGTCTCCAAGGGGGTTTCAAGCTGCGTGAGCACCATTCCCGCTTCGCGTACCACGTCGAGATTCGCGTCAATGTCTTCCGCGGTCAACGCGGCATTTGCGCCGGGATTCACGATGATCATGTTGTCCCCTTCCGGGGAAACGATGATGACCGCCGAGCCGGAGGTGCCGGAAGTTTCGCCAACAGCCGCAGTATCGACGCCCGCGTCCTGCAGATGAGCGCGAAGCTGTGTTCCGAAAAAATCGCTTCCCAGCTTCGCAATCATGCGAACGGGATAGCCAAGGCGGGCAATCGCAACCGCCTGGTTTGCGCCCTTGCCGCCGGGGTGAATTTGAAAGTCGAGGCCTGTAACCGTCTCTCCTTTTACCGGAATGCGCGCGGCCTTCGAAACAAGATCAATATTGATGCTTCCTACCACCACAATCGGCTTACGTCTCAACATGAAATCCCCTGTGAAGAGCGGCTTTCTCAGAACACCGGAGCCAGAGCAACCAGGCTCAGACCAGACAGGAACAGGACAAACATCCAGATCAGAAAGGTCTTTGCGCGGGAGGAGGCTGAAGCGAATTCCCGCCACACAAAGACGCCCCACGCGGCGGAAATCATGGTTGCGCCCTGCCCGATGGAATAGGACACAGCCGGCCCAACCACGTGCGCCTGAGAAGCCACAAAATTAAAGACCGCCCCGGTACACCAGATGACGCCTCCCACGATGCCCCACAAATGCCACCGCGTGAGCGCACGACCATAGCCGCGCATGGCCACCGGCGGCTTGCCATCAAGCGGGTGGCGCATGAGCAGGAAATTCACAGGAACACAGCAAATCGCCACTCCAATTACGAAATAAACTGAGATTGCATACGGGCCGGAAGCTCCTTCGCCGCTCATAGCCTTTGCGACGAAGGGATAGAAGCTGCCCATCAGCAATCCGGAAATCACGCTGATGATGACTCCGCGCCGGCTCAACGCGGTCTTTTCGCGCTCACGATACGCGATGGCATCGCAGACGATCGCGGCCAGCACCAGCGCGATCCCGCCGAAGAGCAACAGCACGTTGCCTGTGGGCGAAACCAGATAGCTGCTGACGGCGCCCACGACCAGCGCGATGCCGATACCCACCGGGAAGGCGACTGCCAACCCGGCAATATCGATGGCCGCCACCAGCAGGAGGTTCGCCACGTTGAAAATGATGCCGCCGATTACGCCGAAGAGAATGCTTTCAGGACTGGCATGCAAAAAGTCGGCGGCGAAGGACCTTCCCGTTGAGCCGAAACTGCCCAGCGTGACTGCCCAGCCAAGAGCGCCCACGAAGAGCCCAATCACGTAATCCCAGTAAAACAACTGGAAGCGGTATCCAGGAACCAGCTTGACCGTATTCGCCCATGATCCCCAACAAACCATGCTGAGGATCATGAAAGCGAGAACAACAGCATATTGCTCCGGCTGATACAAAGTCTTCTCCTTCAGAACGAAATGCTACTTCTGACATTTAGAAGATGAACTTGAGCGCCATCTGCATATGCCGGCCCGGACGAGAACCGGTTACATAGCCGAATTGGCTTGCCGGATTCAGCCCGCGGTCGTCCCACGTATTGATGCTGGACCACTGAGTATGATTGAACGCATTGAAGGACTCCGCACGGAATTGCAGTCTCCTGGTCTCGCTCCAGAGTGGAAACTCCTTCTCCAGCGACAGGTCCCAATTGTTGATTCCTGGATTGCTCAAGTTATTGCGGCGCTCATTCCCGCGATGGTCCGCAATCCCTGTTTCCGGATCAGGCAGCGGCTCCACATAGCAACTGGTATTGAACTGCCGGGTGAAGGTGCGAGAGCCACGCGATAAGTTGCCGTTGCAAGTGCGGTCAGGAACATCGCCCATGTAGTCGAAGGAACTGGTGTAGCCATTCCAGACTGTGGTGGGGCTGCCGGACTCGAACGTTGCAATCGCATTGGTCTGCCATCCGCCCACGAACTCGCGAACAAGACGGTTGGATAGGTTATTTCCCGGAAGCTGATACATAAGCGCACTGACAAGGCGGTGGGTGTGATTGGCGTCCGAGGGGCCGTATGACCACTCCGGATGCCATTGTCCGCCAAGCGACTGTATGCCGCTCTCTCCGTTTTCGCCAAAAAACGTATCCATCTGCTTTGACCACGTGTAACTCGTCATGCTGGTCAGGCGATGCCAGCTCTGAGTCTTCAACTCCGCGGTAAAAGCATGATAATTATTGCTGCGGTTGTGATGGACGGCCCAAATGGATTCCCAGCGACCGGGTGCAACCGCGGTGAGAGGCCGGGCCGCGTAGTATTCATCACTGTTCAAGTACACCCCCTGCGGCGGCGCGTTGAGGTCATACTGCGTGGACAGCTTTACCCCCTCAGAGCCGACATACCCAACCGTGAGCACCGCGCTCTTTCCCAGCTCACGCTGGATATCAAGGCTCCAGCGTTGATCATACGGCGTAACCGCGCTGTCTTTATCAATTGTTTGTGGAGACTGGCGGGGGTAGAGTTCTCCTCCATCATCTCCGATAGGAATAGGCCACGAGCCTTTGGTGATGGAGACTGCCGCCGGAAACACGTCATTGAGCGTGAAATAGGTCTCATTCGGGTCAGAGGCATAAGTTGTGGAGTCGTAGGTAACGCCACCATAGCCGGGAGAGTTCCAGAACATCTGATCGAGGAACTTGAACCTTCCCGTCTCAAAGAAGATGCCAAACCCGGTGCGGATTACGGTCTTGCTGTCCAGTCTGTAAGCAATGCCGAGCCGAGGACCAAAATTGTTCTTGTCCGCGGGATATGGCGGGTTGTGGGTTCCCGGAGTCAGACCCGGCATGACCAGACGCCCGCCGGGATAGGACATATCCATCACTCCCCAGTAGTTATCCACGCTGAATGCCGGAATGCCTACATCCCAGCGCAGGCCCGCGCTTAGAGTCAGCTTTTGGCTCGCGTTCCAGGAATCATTGAAGTAGGCCGAATACTCGGGCATACGAAACCACAGGCTGCCGTCGCCATTCGTCAGCGGCGTGCGCTGATTCATGCTGGAGACCGCGCCCGTTTCAAATTCGGCGAGGGTATTCCATCCGGAGCCATCATTACTAAAAGGACCGCGGCCTGTGTAGTTGTTGCCGCCGATACTGACAGAGCGAATCACGTCATTGTCCCGCTCGTCCCTTCTCTGCCAGTAGAACCCGGCCTTCAACGAATGCCGCCCGACGATTTTGGTTACATTGTCAGAAAACTGGTAGATTGGCACAGCCTGATACCAGTACTCCGTCGTTCCCAGGCTCAAGGGAGAAAACAGGTCTCCCGACAACTTTACGGAAAAACTGCCATCGTTCTTGATTCCCAACTGCGCAAGATCGTAGGGAGTAAAACCGGCGCCTCCTGACGACGTATTTTGAAACATCCCGGTCAGCCAAGTGGCTTGCATGAACCTATTAATCTGGCCCGCTTGGTTGCTTGCGTTGGCGGCGTGGGTGAAGCTGAAGTTCGCCTCATTGTTGAAGGAGGGAGAAAATGTGTGTACCCAATGCCCCTGGTAGCTGTCCGTGGTATGCACCGGACCGTCCCCCAAAGCGACCTCTGGAACCAGACCGCCCTCGCTGAGCAGTGTCCCATAGTCGTGCCCGAAGCGGAAGTAGAAATTATCGTGACTAGACAGCGTATAGTCGATGCGAATCGAATAATTGTTCCCGTTAATTCCGTTGGTCCTGGTACCTGTCCAATTGTCGAAATCTCCCGATATTGGCGAAGTGTAGTTAGGTTCAGGAAAGTGGGAGAGGTAGGCGAGCGCCTTCGGATCGGGGCTTGTGATGACATTCCCGGAAAAGGGCTGCCGAGTCGCGGTCTCCGTGTTGTAGGTGGACGGGTCGTAGATCACATAGCGGCAGTTGGCGGGCGCGGCTCCGGTTCCATCGCATTGCGAGGGGTCCACCGGAAACTGCGTCAACCAGCCGCTGAAATCGCCCGTGCGCTCGGCGTCCGTGGGCACATAGGCATGAATGGTGTCCTGGCTCCGATTCCGCAACCGCTCAAAGGCTCCAAAGAAGAAGAGCCGGTTGCGGCCGTCAAAGACTTTTGGCAGAAAGACCGGACCGCCCACGGTGAATCCATACTGATTCTGGTGGTAGCCGCTCCGAGGGTCTCCGTAGGCCTTTGAAAAGGGATCGTTTGCATTCAAGCCCGCGTTCTGGAAAAACTCATACACGGTGCCATGGAGCGAGTTAGTTCCTGACTTGGTGGTGAGACTGATCTGGCCTATGTCGCGGCCATACTCGGCGGAATACTCCGTGACCACGGCCTTCACTTCCTGTACCGCGTCCATGTTCACGTTCGTAATCGGGCCCTCAACCCAGTTGTCGTTGTTGTTCAGCCCGTCAATGTAGTACCCGACACCATACTCCGTTCCGCCGACGTTCAACTGTTTTGCGCCCGGCGCGCTGGATGCCGAGGCCACGCCCCATTGAACCCGCGTATTATCGCCGCTTCCGCTATTGAACATGGGAACAATCTGGGCGTAGTTGAGAAAGCTGCGGCCTTCCACCGGGAGATTGCGCACAAAATTGTTTTGAATGACCTCGGAGACGTTTGCGTCATCAGTCTTGATCAAGGCCGCCGCGCTCGAGACCTTCACAACCTGAGTCACCTTGCTCACCCGTAGGGTAAAATTCACACGCTGGGTCTTTCCATTCTCTAGCGGTATTGCAGTGGAAACCGCCTGGCCAAAGCCATTCGCTTCCACCTGAACTTCGTAGTGGCCGGCAATCAGGTTGGAGAATTGATAGTTTCCCGCCGTGTCCGTAACTGATTTGACCGTGACACCGGTGTCAAGGTTTTTCAGGACGACGCCGGCTGCCGGAATGATCGCACCCTGAGGATCGGTAACGGTACCGACGATCGTGCTCGTAATGACCACCTGCGCCATCAGTCCGGACACACTGAGCGCAAGCACAAAGAACAGCACCAGCCAGGAAGGCCTCCGATACATAACTTCTCCTTTTTCCTGGAGAACGCCGAGCCTTAGGGTCGGCTCTTTGCGGAATCCAGGGCAAAAAATGAAAGCTTTCATTTCTCGAAGGAGATTGATACTCCGCGTAGCGTGAGCTTGTCAACAATTTAATTTCTGGACGGAAATCGCTCGCGGAACATATTGGTTTCAAAGGCCTCCGCCGGTTGGCTCCGCGCATCGTGAAGGAGCAGGCCGCATCGCGCGTCCGCTTCCCTGGCCGTTTTGCGGTCACCTTTTCCGGCGGCGTTATGAACGCCTTGTTGTACCCTACTTATCGTATGCCGAACATGAAACAGATTGCCCGGATGGCCGGAGTGTCACTGGGAACGGTGTCGAACGTTTTGAATGATTCGGCTCCGGTGCGCGATCCTCTTCGCCGCCGTGTAATGGAGGCAGTCGAGGCGCTGGGGTACCAGCCCAGCGCATTGGCGCAGGGCCTGCGGCGAGACAGAACCAACATGATCGGAATGATCATTCCCGATATCACGAACCCATTTTTCCCAGCCGTAGTGCGCGGCGCGGAGGACGTTGCCTTTACCAGCGGCTATCGGCTGGTTCTTTGCAACACCGACAATGATCACACCAAAGAGCTGACTCATCTCAACGCATTGCGCACATACCTTCCCGCCGGGTTAATTGTGATTCCATCGAGTTTCAGCGATTTGACCGCTCAGGCCGAGTCTTACCGCAAGGCCGGTTCGGCCGTGGTGTGCGTGGACCGCACGCCCCGCCATTGGAACGGTGACAGCGTTACGGTCGCCAACGAGGAGGGAGCCCATCGTGCGACACAGCTCCTGATCCAGATGCGGCACCGGCACATCGCCATGATCGCGGGGCCTCTCCACCTGACGAATGCGCGTGAGCGATTGAATGGATTCAAACGCGCGATGCATGAGGCGCGAATCACCGTCTCGCCGGAATATATTCAGGAAGCCAGCTTCGATAAGCAAAGCGGATATGCGAAGAGTCTGGTCTTGCTGCGCATGTTGCCGCGCCCGACGGCATTCTTCGCCGGAAACGACATGATCGCGCTGGGCGTACTGCTTGCGATCCGCGAACTGGGCCTGCGCTGCCCTGACGACGTGTCCGTGGTGGGATTCGACAACCTGGATTTCGCGGAAACCACCAGCCCATCTTTATCCTCGGTGCATCAACCCGGGTATCAGCTTGGCGCCACCGCGGCTCGTATCCTGCTGGATCGCGTGGCGGGGGATTCCAGCCCTGCGAAAAATTGCGTTTTACAGACAGAGCTCAAAATTCGAGGTTCCGTGGCTGCGCCTGTGGGTGCTTACGGAGGAGACCTTAACCCCGCGCTGAGCCGCACCCCCGTGAAAAAGCGCTCACAACGAAGCAGAACGTCGTAGCAGCAGCCGCGGCGGCTGGCGATCAGTTTTCCTGCCCGCCGGGCTCCAGCAGGTGAAGCTTCTTTGCAAGTTCAAGGATGGCTTCGGCCCTTTTGATAATGGGCTCGTCGATCATGCGTCCATCGAGCTTGAATGCTCCCGCTCCGGCCATCGCTGCTTTTCTTCCCGCTTCCGAGATGCGTAACGACGAGCGAATCTCTTCGGGTTGCGGAGAGAATATTCGATTCGCAATAGGTACCTGGCATGGGTGGATGCAGCTCTTGCCCACGAATCCGAGGCTGCGCGCCATGTTCGCTTCGCGGGTAAAACCCTCCTCGTCCTCGATATCGGAATACGCGCTGTCGAAGCAAGGAACGCCGGCTTCGCCCGCGGCAATCCGCAGCATGAAGCGAACCTGGTGCGCCGCGAAGGGATTGCCCGGCTCTATGCCCAATGATCCGAAGAGATCAGCCAGGCCGATCTGGAGCGCCACAACCCGGTCATCGCATTCGGCGATTTCGCGTGCAAGCCGCAGGCCGCGAGGAGACTCCACTGTGGCCGCAATTGCGATGGGCCGTTCCACATTCCGTTCCTTCTCCAGCGCGGACAGCGCGGACGCCACGTCCTCGATCTCGGAAGGGTTCTCCACCTTGGGAAGAACCAACAGCGAGACCGCCGGCGAAGCCACCGCCGACAGGTCTTCCGCGAAGAAAGCAGAGCGCGCGTGATTCACGCGAACTGTGATCAACTTTTCCGTGTGAAGGCCATTGCCCAAAAACGCCCGTAGCGTATCGCGGGCCTCCGCTTTGCGGTGCGGCAAAACCGAATCCTCCAGATCAAAACAGATCGCATCCGCCTGCGAAGCCAGCGCCTTGGGAAAAAGCGCGGGGCTGCCGGCGGGAACAAACAGCTTGCTTCGCATGATTCCCGGCATCTCGCACTTCATGGCTGCTCCCCGCTTTTCACCGCGCCGCCCTTTTCCAGAGCGTCGATCGCGTCTTCGCGGTAGCCCAAACTGCGCAGCACTTCGCACGTATGCTCACCCAATGCCGGAGCCGCCCTGTAAAAGGCGCCGGGAGTTTCCGCAAGGCGCGGCGAGATGGCATGGACCGGAATTGTGCCCATCTCCTTGTCGGGAAGTTCGACGACAATGTTGCGCTCCTGAAAGTGCGCGTCTTCCTGAATGTCCGTCATGTCATAGACCGGGCCAACGGTCACCGCACGCTGGTTGAAAAAATCGACGCACTCCTTCTGCGTCATCTTTGCAATAAAGCTCTCGATGATTGCGTCGAGCGCCTCGACATTTTGCAGCCGCGAAGCGTTGGTTGCAAAGCGGGAATCCTCGACAAGCCCCGGCTGCCCTATGGCGTGAAACAACCGTTCGGCCATGGCCTGCGTAGAGGCCGAGAGGCAGACCCATTTGCCGTCACGAGTGCGATAAACGTTGCGTGGCGCGCTGTTGGTTGAGCGGCTCCCGGTTCGCGGCTTCGCCACTTGCGTAAGCCTGTAGTTGGCCGCCTGCGGACCAAGGATCGCAAAGAGCGGATCGAGCAATGGAATATCGATGACCTGGCCATTTCCGAAATTCTGCTCCACGTGTCGAAGTGCCGCGAGCACGCCGATCGCTCCATAAAGCCCGGCAGTCATATCCCCCAGGTAAATCGGCGGCAGGACCGGCTCGCGGTCCGCAAATCCGTTCATGGACGCAAACCCGGAAATGCCCTCGACCAAAGTGCCAAAGCCCGGCCGGTCGCGGTATGGGCCGCTTTGCCCCCACCCCGAGATCCTCGCGATGATGAGCTTGTTGTTTCGCGCGAAGAGCGCATCCGGAGCCAGGCCCATCTTTTCCAGCGTGCCCGGGCGAAAGCTCTCCACCAGAACCTGCGACTGCGCCGCCAGGTCCATTACGATTCTGGCGGCTTCCGCATTATGGAAATCGAGGCAGAGGCTTCGCTTATTCCGGCTGTAGGCCTTCCATGCGGTGGATACGTCGCGGACCTTCCAGTCGCGCAGCGTGTCTCCTGAGGGCGGCTCCACTTTCACAACATCCGCGCCGAGGTCGGCCAGCGCCATTGTCAGGGTATTGCCGGCAACGAGTCGCGATAAATCCAGGACGTTCACTCCAACGAGCGGGCCGGACGGGTGATCCTCAAGTTTGATTCGCTTGAACATACAAGGGTCGATGATCGCTATTTGCCGGCGTCGCCGCGTGTCTCGCGGTAAATCGTGAACTCCGCTTGACACTCAATATCCACCACACTATATTCCTTTGCGAGGTTGAATGCTTTCAAAGTATCACTTGCTCCGCGAAAAATCGACGCTGAATTTTTCGCCAGCGAGATGCCTGTGGCCTTTTCTGGCTGCGCTGCTGGCAGCCGTCGCCGCTCCATCGCTCGCGGCGCAAATCCAGACTCGTCCATTCGTTCACAATGGTTACAGCCGCCCGTACATTGTCTTTCGGCCGACGCATCTTTCGGCTCATCCGGCAGTCGTATTCATGCTTGGCGGCATAGGCAGCACCGCGGAATCGGAGTCGCAAAACTTTGGATGGATCGACATCGCGGAGCGCAATGGAATTCTTGCCGTGTTCCCCACTCCGGTCAGGACCGATCTCAACCTGCCCGTCAACCTCAAGAAGAATATTCCCTTCTGGGAGATGCGGGGTTCGCGCACACACCTGCTCGCCCCGGGCGGCATGCCTGTAGATGATGACGGGTACCTTTTGGCCGTTTTGGAGGATGTGATTCATCGCGATCATCCGGATCGAAAGCGCATCTTCTTCGTCGGATTTTCCAGCGGGTCGGGGATGGTCCAGTTATTCGCGGCGCGCCACCCAAAATACGTCAGCGGCATTGTTGCCGTTGCCACTCCGCTTATGGATCCGCCGGTAGATCTCGCGGTCGCGGTTCCGGTTCTGTATATCCACGGGGATGATGATGAGCAATTTTCCGGCTTTGAGACACATTCCCCTCATTTCGCGACCACTCCTCACGGCAACTGGGTAACCTGGGGCTATCTTGATGGATGCCGGGTGCAGACCGCTGCGAAGACGGATTGGGGAGTGCGTCTTTCCTGGGAGGGTTGTAAAAGCCAGGCGCCGGTGGTCGCGGATTTTGTCGCCCATCTCGGCCACGAGTGGCCCGGCAGCCTCGACTCACACTGGAACCAGAAGCATCGTCCTCACGACCCGCTGAATTTCACGGCGATGGCATGGCATTTTCTTAACGGAATTCATCCGCGGTAGCATCCATCGGACCCGCCGGCTCTTATGAATCTCTCCACGGCTGACGCGCTGACCACTGATCAGGAAACGCCGCGCTGGCAGTTCGCCGTGGGTTCCGGAATTCTGGGCTGGGTGCTGGATGCCTTCGACTTTTTTGTTGTCATCTTTCTCCTGGATACTTTGGCTGCGCGCTTCGGCGTGAGCAAGGCGGATATTGTTTACACGCTGACGCTCACGCTGGCCATGCGTCCCGTCGGAGCGCTGCTCTTCGGGCTGCTTGCTGACCGCTTCGGGCGAAAACGCCCACTGATTCTGTGCGTGCTTTTTTTCTCCGTGATTACCGTCCTCAGCGGATTTTCTCCCTCTTATGTTTTCTTTCTAGTCATGCGCGGGTTGTACGGCATCGGCATGGGTGGCTATTGGGGAATTGGAGCGTCCTACGCCATGGAAAGCGCGCCTCGCCGCAAGCGCGGCATCCTCTCCGGGATTATGCAGGGCGGCTACCCCTTTGGCTACTTGCTAGCGGCCCTGGCCATGCAGTTCGTAGCGCCGGTCTTCGGCTGGCGCTCCATGTTTCTGATTGGTCTGAGTGTGACGGCGCTCATTGTGGTGTTCACGCTGCTCGCGCCGGAATCAGAAGCCTGGAAGCTGCATCATCAGCCGTCACTCGGAAAAATCTTCGGGACGCTTTTCGAGCACGCCGGCATTTTCGCTTATCTGCTGCTGGTCATGGCAGTCATGAGCTGCCTTTCGCATGGCACTCAGGACCTCTATCCGGATTTTCTGAAGTCGAGTCCGTGGCTTGCGGACCGGAGAGTTCTGGGAATGAAGCTGCTTTTCGGCCTGCCCGTCCTGTACAACATTGGGGCTATCGTCGCAGCGCCGCTTTTTGGCCACCTTTCGGAAAAGATCGGGCGCAGATACGCCATCATGCTGGCGCTGGGAGTTTCGCTGCTGTCCATCCCCGCGTGGGCTTTCGGGTCCACACTGCTGGCGCTGGCGTTGGGGTCTTATTTCATGCAGACCGGCGTACAGGGAGCCTTCGGCGTGATTCCGGCGCACCTGAACGAGCTCTCTCCAGACTCCGTGCGCGGCCTCTTTCCCGGTTTCGTGTATCAGTTGGGCGTGCTGATCGCCTCTCCCGCTGTCTCTTTTGAATACACGCTGCGCAATTATTTGGGATACCCGTGGGCACTCACCGCTTTTGAAGGAAGCGTCATCCTCGCATTGTTCTTTATCTTTTCCCTGGGTCCGGAACGTCTGGGGCGTAATTTCCGCCGCGTCGAGAAGGGATGAGGGCTTTTTACTCTCCGCTTCTCGATGAATCAGAAAAAAAGACACCGCCATGAGGAGCGAAGTGGCGGGCTGCTTCGTCTACAATGACGGCTGACGAAAACAGAAAAGACGAGAGCAAATCTCCGCACTCGGATCCAGTGGGAAATGGATCACCTTTTCGTCTACCGCGGTTGCATTTCCAATCAGCGCACGGCATGGATTGCCAGGCCAGCTTTCTCTGGTCCGGGCGTGGTGGAGGGGTGTGCGGAGTGGCAGGTCGCAGGTTGATGCTGTTCATACAGGTTCTCGCTGTTCTGGTCATCACTGGCCCTTCGAGTTTTTCCAGGCGCCCGTTTGCGATGGGGCAATCGGCTGTGGCCTCAGTATTGGAAGCCACATCGGCGGAGTCGCCCGCTGAGGGGACCGGTGGGCTTTCGGCGACCATTGTGGATCCGACGGGCGCGGTGATTCCGGGAGCCATTGTCACGCTTTCGCGGCAGGGCGCGCGCGCTGCTACGGCCACATCTGATGGGCAAGGCATGCTTCTGGTTTCCAACTTGCAACCGGGAGACTACGCGCTGGAGGTGCGGGCGAAGGGATTCAGCGTGGTCAAGCGATCACACGTGAGCATTCATGCGGGACACGTGCAGCGGCTTACGATCAAGCTTCCGGTGGAGGGTCGGCAGCAACAGGTGCAGGTGAATGGAAACGAGCTGGATGCAAGCCCGGACAGCAATGGCGGCGCGATTGTGTTGAAGGGCTCTGACCTCAACGCACTACCGGATGATCCGCAGGAGTTGCAGGAGCAGTTGCAGGCGATTGCGGGTGCGAATCCAGACGCCGGGACCCAGTTCTTTGTGGATGGATTTTCCGGAGGCAGGCTGCCTCCTAAGTCGGAGATCAAGGAGATTCGGATTAACCAGAATCCCTATTCGGCGCAGTATGACGAGATGGGCTGGGGGCGGGTGGAGATCATTACGAAGGCGGGGTCGGGTCAGTGGCATGGTTTCTTATGGACACAAGGCAATGATTCCAACTTCAATTCGCGAAATCCGTTTGTGACCACTCAGCCGCCGTACCACTCATTTGACCTGCAAGGCAGTTTGAGCGGGCCGGTAACGAAACACTCGTCGCAATTTACCGATGTGTGGCACCAGAACTCGGCGGACAACTCGATTGTGAACGCGTTTATATTGGACGACAAGCTGAACCAGGTTCCATTTACGGCGACGTATCCCAAGACCGGCGGTAACACGGAGTGGAGCACGCGGTTTGATTTGGACCTGGGTGAGAGGCAGACACTCAGTTTCCGGTACCAGCTATTCCAGCAATCACAAGGTAATGGCGGAGTTGGGCAGTTTGAGCTGGCTTCGCAGGCTTATGACAGCAATGCCACCGAACAGACTTTCCAATTCAGCGATACGCAGAGCTATGGCGTGAAGCTGCTGAACGAGACTCGGTTCCAGTACATTCGCGACCGCAACCGGCAGCGTCCGCGGGACACGGGGCCGACGATTGTGGTGCAGGGCGGATTCACGGGCGGCGGCAGCAACCAGGGCGCCACCGACGATAACCAGGACCACTATGAGTTCCAGGACTACGTGCAGACGACGCGGAAGAAACACACCCTCGACTTTGGCGCGCGGCTGCGATTGAGCAGGGACGCCAACTACTCGACGGGAAACTTCAACGGCCAGTACACATTCGCTTCGCTGACGGCGTACGCCGAAAAAGCACCGAGCCTTTTCAGCCAGACGAGCGGAGCGCCTTCGATCGCGGTTTCACTTTTTGATGTGGGACTATATGCGGAGGACAACTACAAATTCAAGCCGAACATTACATTGA
>Ga0134126_10005247_pt1 | contig 16196 bp, 15 predicted proteins | sample KB31752_FD_96881 | JGI IMG/M metagenome (GOLD analysis project Ga0134126, IMG submission 96881) | Terrestrial soil microbial communities with excess Nitrogen fertilizer from Kellogg Biological Station, Michigan, USA - KB3-175-2 | ecosystem: Environmental > Terrestrial > Soil > Unclassified ...
ACCCCACCGCCACGCCGGGGGGGGCGTGGAATTAACGGGGAAGAACCTACCGGGCGGTGGGGGGGGGGTTCCGGGGGGGGCCCGGGGGGGGGGGGGGGGGCGGGGTGGGCTGCCTCTGACCGCGACCCGTTGCCCATCGAACTGGCGTGAGGAGTTCCCAATCTTTTAGTTGATCGTGCAGGCGATCCCGCGGCGGGGAACGGGTCACCCGGCCGCCCACCCCGCCCCCGCCGCCCCTCCGCCGCCCTCCCTCGCGCTTGGTTCTCGCCTCGGCGTTGCGGGCTGATCGTTGCCTGCTCCTTCGTCGCTTCGCTCCTTGGAGTCCGGCAACGGCTCCAGCGCGCGCGGCAACATCCCGGGGAGACGGGTGGCATATCGATTGCTCTGTTCTTGCGGGATGAAACGGTTTGGAGTGGTGGCCGTGCTGGTGGTGGCGGTGGCCGCGCTGTATCTGGCGCGGGCGGTGGTGGTGCCGATCGCGCTCGCGATGCTGCTCGCGTTCATGGTGCACCCGATCGTGATCCGCTTGACCAAGGTCGGGCTCGGGCGGGGTCTGTCGGTCGCGGTGGTGGTGACGATGCTGTTCGTCACGCTGGGGGCCGCGTGCTGGGTGCTCATGATCGAGTTCGCCAGCCTGTCGACGCAGATCCCGGTCTACCGCGACAACCTGATCCGCAAGATCAACGAGGTGCGCCGGCTCGGGCAGGGCGGCGCGCTGGAGAAGGCGCAGACCGCGGTCACCGACGTCGCCAACGAGTGGCAGAAGGACAGCGCCGCCGGGCGGGCGAAGAAGGCGCCGACCCCGGTGGTGGTGACCTCCGAGCCGACCGGGCTCTGGCAGCTGCCGTCGGTCGTCGAGAGCCTCGGCGGCGCCGGCACCGTGATCGTGCTCGTCATCTTCATGCTGATCGAGCGCGAGGACCTGCGCAATCGCGTGATCCGCCTGGGCGGTTACGGGCGGCTCATCACCACCACCCGCGCGCTGGACGAGGCGAGCCAGCGCATCAGCCGCTACCTGCTCATGCAGTCGATCATCAACACGAGCTTCGGGACCGGCATCGCGCTGGGTCTGCTCCTGCTCGGCGTGCCCTACCCGCTCCTGTGGGGCTTCCTCGCCGGCGTGCTGCGGTTCATCCCCTACGTCGGCGTGGGGCTCGCCGCGCTGGTCCTGATCACCTTCGCGCTGGCCGCGTTCCCGACATGGCTGACGCCGCTCCTGGTGGCCGGCCTCGTGGTGGCGCTCGAGCTCGCCTGCAGCCTCGCGCTCGAGCCCCTCGTCTACGGCCAGAGCGCGGGCGTCTCGCAGGTGGCCCTGCTCTGCTCGGTCACGTTCTGGGCGTGGCTCTGGGGCCCGGTCGGCCTCCTGCTCGCCACCCCGCTGACGGTGTGCCTGGTGGTGCTCGCCAAGCACGTGCCCGGCCTCGAGTTCGTGGGCATCCTCATGTCCGACGAGCCCGCGATCGCGCCCGCGGCCGCCTACTACCAGCGGCTGCTCGCGGAGGACCCCCAGGAAGCGAGCCGCATCGCGGCCACCCACGCCCGCGAGCACGGGATCGAGGTGGCGTACGACGACGTGATCGTGCCGGCCCTGCGCCACGCACGGCGCGATCACCGCGAGGAGACGCTCTCCGACGCGAGCCTGCAGGGCATCTGGAAGGCCACGCGCGAGATCGTGGACGAGCTCGCGGCGCAGCGGCACGCCGACCCGGCCGCGGGCGAGGACGGCGCGGCGGCGCCGCCGTTTCGCGCGGTGCCGGCCCTCGCGGTCCCGGTGCAGGACGAGGGCGACGCGCTCGGGCTCGCGATGCTGGTGCACCTGCTGAGCCCGGGCCGCTGGGAGGTCGAGGTGACCTCCCCGCACGTGCTCGCCTCGGAGGTCATCGCCCTCATCGAGGAGACGCGCCCCGCGGTGGTGTGCCTGGGGGGCCTGCCGGCCAGCCCGCGCAGCGCGCACACCCGCTACCTCTGCAAGCGCATCCGATCGCACTTCCCGGACCTCCGGATCATCGTGGGCCGCTGGGGGCTGCGGGAGAGCGTGGCCCCGGTGCGCCGCCAGCTCGAGGCCGCGGGCGCGAACTTCGTCGGCCTGTCCCTGGTGGAGACGCGCGAGCAGCTGCAGCGCGTGCACGCGCTGGAGCCGCCCACGTTCGCGCCGGCCGCGGCGCCCGCCGAGGGCGTGGAGGCCCCGGTCAGCGCTCCGGCTCGAGCGTAGGGCGGCCCAGCAGGTCGTCGAGCATCGAGGCGTCGACCGGCTTCGTCACGTGCTGGTCGAAGCCGGCCGCGAGCGCGCGGCGCCGGTCGTCGGCCTGCCCGTACCCGGTGACCGCGACCAGCCGGATGGCCTTCGTCTCCGGCCGGCTCCGCAGCTCGCGCGCCACCTCGTAGCCGTCCATGCCGGGCAGGCCCAGGTCGATCAGCGCCACCTCGGGGCGGAACGCGTCGACCTTGGCCAGGCCCGCGGGCCCGTCCTCCGAGGTCTCCACCTGGTGGCCGGCCAGCTCCAGCAGCAGGCGCAGGCTCTGCCGGGCGTCCGCGCTGTCTTCCACCACGAGCACCCGCCGCGGCGGCGTCTGCCGCGCCGTCGCTCCGCCTGCCTCGGCGGGCACCTCCGCGGCCGCCGCCGCGGGCAGTCGCACCGTGAACTCGCTGCCCTGCCCGGGCCCGGCGCTCCACGCGGCCACGCTGCCGTCGTGCAGCTCCACCAGGCGCTTCACCAGTGCCAGGCCCAGCCCGAGCCCGCCGCGCGAGCGGTCCAGGCTCTGCGGCTCCTGGACGAAGAGATCGAACACCCGGGCGAGCAGGTCGGTGCGGATGCCCTGGCCGGTGTCCCGCACCCGCAGCAGCGCGACCTCGTCGACCCGCTCGATCGAGACGGTGATCCGCCCGCCCGGCGGCGTGTACTTGAGCGCGTTGTCGAGCAGGTTGTTGACCACCTGCTCGAGCCGCGCCGGATCGGCGTGCACGTGCACCGGGTCGCCCTCGCAGCGCACCTCGTGACGCGCGGTGCGGCCCGCCTGCGCGAGGGCGTCCACGCAGCGCCCGGCGAGGGCGCGGAGCTCCACCGGGCGGAGCGCGAGCTCGATCTTGCCCGAGGCGGCGCGGGCCACGTCGAGCAGGTCGTCGACCAGGTGCGCCAGGTGCGCGGTCTGCCGCCCGATGATCGCCACCACGTGGCGCATCGTCTCGTCGCGGGCCAGCCGCTCCAGCACCGCCACCGCGTTGGACAGGGTGCCGAGCGGGTTGCGCAGCTCGTGGCCCAGCATCGCCAGGAACTCGTCCTTGGCCCGGGCCTCGGCCCGGAGCGCGCGGGCCTGGGCCTCCGCCGCCTCCTGTCCCTCGCGCACGCGGATCTCGTGCTCGATGCGCTCGGTGATGTCGAGCGAGACCGAGAGCACCGCGGGCTCGCCCCCGAAGGTGATGACCTCCGAGTTGACCAGGAGCCGCCGCTCCTCGCCGGCGCGGGTGCGGAAGCCCACCTCGAAGTCGCGCACGCGCCCCTCGCTCTGGAGCAGCGCGAGCATGCGCTCCCGCTGCTCCGGCGTGACCCAGAAGCCCAGGTCGGTCTTGCGGCGCCCCAGCATCTCCTCGCGGGAGTAGCCGCTGTGCCGGAGCGCGGCCTCGTTCACCTCGAGGTGCCGGTGGTCGGCGAGGCTCGTGATGGACATGGGCAGCGGGTTGGCGTGAAAGGCCACCATGAAGCGCCGCTCGCTCTCGCGGAGCGCGACCTCCGCCTGCGTGCGGTCGGTGATATCGGTGAGCGCGCTCAGGATGCAGGCCTCGCCGTCGAACTGCACGATGTCGGCCGAGAGCACCGTCATGATCTCTTGACCGCCCTTGACCCGGAAGCGGCACTCCTGCCCGCGCACCGGCCGGCCGGCCTTGAGGTTGCGGATCCCCTCGTCGCGCTGGACGGGGTCCACCCAGAGGCCCAGCTCGATCGGGGTGCGGCCGAGGATCTCCTCGCGGGTGTAGCCGCTCGTGCTCAGGAAAGCGTCGTTGGCGTCGCGGATCCGCCCGTCGGCCAGCCCGGTGAGGCAGAGGATGGTGGGGCTCAGCCCGAAGACGGCGCGCAGCTTCTCTCCGAAGCCCGGAACCGGTTGCGTCATGGGGCGCTGGCCCGACAGTATGCCGGGGCGCGGCATCGGCTGGCAAGATCGACCCGGCCGGGCGTATCATACGCGCCGACGCGCACACGCGGCTCCCATACCCCAGCCAGGAGGCCAGCATGCCGAACGGAGCGACCCACGACATCGACGTCCGGGACCTCGAGTACCTCCGTCACGGCGACAAGCCCCTGCTGGCGCGTCTGTTCGTCCCCCGCGGTGACGGCCCCTTCCCCATGATCGTGGAGCTGCACGGCGGCGCCTGGTGCAAGGGTGACCGGCTCGGCGACACCATCATGAACGAGCCGCTGGCCCGGAGCGGCGTGGTGGTGGCCGCGCTCGACTTCCGCCAGCCCCCCGACGCCTCCTACCCGGGCTCGCTGCAGGACATCAGCTACGCGGTGCGCTGGCTCAAGAGCCGGGCGGCCGAATTCCACGGCCGCGCCGACCGCGTCGGCCTGATGGGCGCCTCCAGCGGGGCCCACCAGGCGATGCTCCTGGCCATGAAGCCGCGCGATCCCAAGTACGCGTCGCTGCCGCTGCCCGCGGGCTCGCCCGCGGTGGACGGCTCGGTGCGCTGCGCGGTGCTCTGCTGGCCGGTGATCGACCCGCTCGGCCGTTACCGCTATGCCAGGGAGCTGAAGGCGGGTGGCGGCTCCTACCCCGAGGTCGTGGATCGCGTGCTGCCCTCCCACGATCTCTACTGGGGCACCGAGGCCGCGATGGCGGAGGGCAATCCCACCATGGCGCTCGAGCGCGGGGAGACGGTGGAGACCCCGCCGGTGCTCTACCTCCAGGGCACCGACGACAAGGCGCACCCCCGGCCGCACCTCGAGCGCTTCGTGCAGCACTACCGGAAGGTCGGGGGGCAGGTCGACCTGGAGCTGATGGAGGGCGAGACCGAGGGCTACATCAGCCGCAAGCCGGCCTCACCCGCGGTGGGCCGCACGATCGCGCGCATCATCGAGTTCGTGCACAAGCAGCTCGGCTGATCCGATCGGGCTAGCCGGCGAGCGCGCGCCGCACCACCGGCAGGACTTCGCGCGCGACCCGGGCCGTGTACCCGCGCTCGGGATCGTCGGGCCAGCGCGGATCCGGGATCGGGTGCAGCACCACGTGGTCGAACGCGGCGGGCGAGCCGCGGAGCGCCTCCACGAGCTGGCGCGCCACCTCCGGGGGGCCGCCGCGCAGGCAGAAGGCGTCCGCCGCCTTCTCGGGCAGGAAGTCCACCGCCCGACCGCTCGCCTCGAGATCGACCGCGTGGTGGAAGTCGGGCCAGACTCCCCGGGTGTGCTTGAGCGTCTCCGGATCCGGTCCGCTCCACGTTAGGCCGGGCGGATCGAAGAGGGCCGGCGAGTACTCGAAGTAGCCGGCCGCCATCGAGCGCGCCATGGCGAGCGCGCGCTCCGGCTCGTCGACGAGCACGGTGTGGAAGACCGCGCCCAGCCGCACCGCGGCCGGGTCCCGACCCGCCGCGACCGCGCCGGCGCGGATCGCCTCCACCGCGATGGCGATGTTGGCCGGGTGCGTGCCGACGCGGATGAACACGCCGTCGGCGACTCCACCCGCCATTCGTAGAGTCCGCGGACCGCCCGCCGCGATCCAGATCGGCACCGGCCGGTGATGCGGCAGCCGGGCCGGGCGCGCCGCGCCGACCTCTACCTCGCGGCCGTCGAGCAAGGCGCGCATGAGCCGGGTGCTCGACTCGAGCTCCGCGACCTTCGCCGGCTTGAGCCCGGCGAGGCGCACCGCGGTGTCGCCCACGCCCCAGCCCAGCAGCACGCGGCCGGGGGCCAGCTCGTCCACGGTGGCGATCGAGGAGGCGGTGACGCTCGGGTGGCGGTTGACCGGATTGGCGAGCAGCGGACCGAGGGTGATGCGCTGGGTGACGCGCGCGGCGGCGGCCAGCAGCACGTAGGTGTCGCGCCGGCGGAGCTGCGAGTCGGGCTGGAGCGCGGCGTCCCAGCCGAGCTGCTCGGCGCGCGCGACGTCGGCCGCGAAGTGGTCGACGGAGCGCGAGTCGAAGCGGTTGAGGCCGAACCGCGGCACGGTGGTCATGCGAGCGACGACGCGGGGGCGACGGGCCCGGGCTACGGCATGCCCGGCATGTCCACCTTGGCGTAGTACCGGTCCTCGCCGAGCGCGTCCACCCGCTGCCAGAAGTCCGGGAGGGCGGCGAAGCCCATCTCGTTCACGCCCGCGCTCTGGCGCCAGATGCACCAGGAGTCCGGCCAGAGCCGGCTCGCCTCGCGGCTCATCCGCTCCGCCTCGTCGCGCCGGCCCCGCCGGAGCAGCGCCTGGGAGAGGCGGAAGAACGCCTGGGCCCTCGCCGCGTCCTCGGTCAGCGCGGGGAGATGCGCGCGGGCCTGCTCGGCACTGAACGCGTGGGGGCTCTTGCTGCCGTGGCGGACCCAGTCGCGGATCGCCTCGAGGTACGTGGTCTTGGCCTTCGCGGTGACATGCGCCGCGTCCTCCGGCATCTCCCGCGTACTGCGGTTCATCTTGCGGAAGCCCTCGTAGGCGCCGGCCGACTCCGCGGGCCGCACGATGCGGCCCGCCTCGTCGATCCACACCGCCTGCGGCACGTTGACGATCCCGTAGAGCTCGGCGAGCCGGTGCTCGCGATCGATCGGCGTGGGATAGGTCGGCTGCGCGGCCTCGATCCAGGGCAGCGGGTCGCCCTCACGGCTGTCCATCGCCACCGCCATCACCATGAAGCCACGGTCGGCCAGCTCCTCGTAGAGCGCCTGCCACACGGGCAGGTCGCGGCGGCACCCTCACCAGGAGGCCCAGGTGACGAGCAGGACCTTCTTGCCGCGATGGTCGGAGAGCCGGTGCACGCGGCCGGACGGGTCCGGCAGCGCGAAGTCGGGCGCCTCCAGCGAGGCGAGCGCGGTCGATCGGTCGCGCGCGGCCTGGCCCAGCACCCACACGTCGCCCGCCTCGCTCGACACCGCGGGCCGGCCGAGGTGGCGCCAGAACGCGGCCAGGTCGATCCGGTCGCCGTCGACGAGCTCGCGCTCGCGCCCCGCGGGCAGCGGCACGCACACGGACCCGCGGCAGAGGCCTTCCGGCTTCGCCACCCAGCCGGTCGCGGCCTCCGCGTCCCGCGCGGGACACCAGAGCGTGGTCGTGGAGGCCTGCGCCCCCGTCACCTCGAGCTCCCCCGAATCGGTCAGCACCGTCACCATGGCATGGCTCCTCGACCGGGATCTTACCATCGGGACCGCGCGCGCGCCTTGACGGAGGCCGCGCCCGCGCGTCAGTATCGCGCCCGATGCCTCGCTCCCTCGCCGCCCCGCCGCCCGGCCGCGGCTGATCGTGTCCCCGAGCGCGCGCGGTCAGGGCATCGCGGCCCTGCTGATCGTGGTGCTGGCCTGGGGGCTCACCTGGCCGGTGAACAAGGTCGTGCTGCAGCAGCTCTCCCCGCTCTGGGCGGTGGTCCTGCGCTGCGCGCTGGCCACCGTCGCCCTCTTCGCCCTCACCGCCTGGCGGGGACGCATCACGCTGCCGCCGCCGGGCGACTGGCCGGTGCTGATCAGCATCACGCTGCTGCACATGGTGGGCTTCAACCTGCTCGCGAGCTGGGGCCTCGGGCTCGTGCCGACCGGGCGGACGGTCGTCCTCGCCTACACCACGCCGCTCTGGGTCACGCCCGCCGCCGCGGTCTTCCTGCGCGAGCCGCTCACCCCGCGACGGGCGGTCGGGGTGGTGGTCGGGCTCGCCGGCCTCCTGACTCTCTTCAACCCGCTCACGTTCGACTGGCACGACCGCGCGGTGGTCCACGGCAACCTCGCGATCCTGGCCGGCGCGCTCCTGTGGGCCGGCTCGATCGTGCACATCCGGGCGCATCGCTGGCGCTCCACGCCCTTCGCGCTGATCCCGTGGGAGACGCTGCTGGCCACGCTGCTGCTGGCCCCGATCGCGCTGGCCGGCGGCGCGGCGCCTCACGTGGCGTGGACGCCCACCTACACCCTGCTGATCCTCTACCTGGGCATCGTGGGCACCGCGGTCGCCTACTGGGCCGCGGCCACCGCGAGCCGCCACCTGCCCGCGGTGACCACCTCGCTCGGCCTGCTCGCCACGCCGGTGGTGAGCGCGGTCACCGCGACGCTCTGGCTCGGCGAGCCGCTGACGCTCCAGCTGGGGGTCGCCATCGTGCTGGTGCTGGGCGGCGTGGCCATCGGGGCCACCGAGCGCGCGACCGCCGCGCCGCGGGCGACTTGACAGCCCTCCGGCCTGGCCGCATTCTCCCGCCATGGCCGACTACCACGCGACGGCCGACGTCCCGGTGCCGTCGAAGGCGGAGCTGCTCCGGGCCCTCCGCGAGAGCCGCGACGAGGTCGTGAAGCTGGTCGGGTCGCTGCCGGCGGCCCGGTTCGAGGAGGGCCGGTACGAGGGCGGCTGGAACGGGCGCCAGATCCTGGCCCACGTCGCGTCGATCGAGTGGAGCTATCCGCGCCTCATCGACATCGCCCGCAGCGAGCCCGTCCCCGCCGAGGCCCCGCCGCCGACCCGCGCCATGAAGGGCGGCAACGACTCCTACAACGATCGCCAGGTCGCCAAGCGCGGGCACCTGACGGTGGCGGAGCTGCTGGCCGAGTTCGAGAAGAACCGGGCCGCGACCATCCAGGCGGTGGAGGCGGCCGACGAGGCGCTCTTCGCGCGGCGCATCCGCTCCGCGGGCGGCGTGGTCGGCCCCCTCGCCGTCGTCTTCCACCAGATCGCGGTGGCCCACGTCCTCGGCCACACGCGCGATATCGCCGGAGACTCCACTCGCCATGGCTGAGACGACCAAGAGGGGCCCGCTCGACGGCGTGAAGGTGCTGGACCTGACCGAGCACATGGCCGGCCCGTACTGCTCCATGATCCTGGCCGACATGGGGGCGGAGGTGATCAAGCTCGAGCGCCCCGGCGCGGGCGACTCGTCCCGCCAGATGGGCGACGGGAGCGAGCGCAACCCGTACTTCCGCTACATCAACCGCAACAAGAAGAGCCTCACCCTCGACTACAAGGGCCCGAAGGGCCGCGAGATCTTCCTGAAGCTCGTCCCCTCCACCGACGTGCTGGTGGAGAACTACCGCGCCACCGTGATGGACCGGGCCGGCCTCGGCTGGGAGACCTTGAACCGGTTGAACCCTCGCCTCATCTACGCCCAGCTCTCCGGCTTCGGCTCCGACGGCCCCTACCGCGAGAAGGGCGGCTTCGACCTGATCGCCCAGGGCATGGGCGGCATCATGCACGTGACCGGCGAGCCCGACGGCCCGCCCACCTCGGTGGGCCTGCCGATCTGCGACCTGGGCACCGGCATGTGGGGTGCGCAGGGCGTGCTGGCCGCGCTCTACGAGCGCACCCGCACCGGCCAGGGGCAGAAGATCGAGTGCTCGCTGCTGGAGACCGCGGTCGGCTTCTCCTCGTGGACCAGCGCGGGCTGGCTCGCCGACCACGTGGAGCCGGTGCGCATGGGCTCGCGCCACCGTCAGAACGCGCCGTACCAGCGCTTCGAGACCGCCGACGGCTACATGATGATCGGGGCCTCCGGGCAGTCGATCTGGGAGCGCTGCGCCCGCGCGCTCGGGCGTCCGGAATGGCTCGCCGATCCCCGCTTCGCCCGGCCCCCGGAGCGGCGCAAGAACCGCTTCGCGCTCGAGAAGGAGATCACCGCGGTGCTGACCACCGCGCCCACCGCGCACTGGACCAAGGTGCTCGACGACGCGGGGGTGCCCTGCGGCCCGGTCTACACCTACGAGCAGCTCTTCGCCGACCCGCAGGTGCGCCACCGCGAGATGGTGGTCCACGCCGACGACGCCGAGCTCGGGCGGGTGCCGCACATCCGCACCCCGATCCGGATGTCCACCGCCGCGGTGGCGGTGCGCCAGACCGCGCCGCGCCTCGGCCAGCACACCGACGAGATCCTGGCCGGGCTCGGCTACCCCCCGGCCCAGGTCGCGGAGCTGCGGCGCGAGCGCGTGATCTGAGCGCGGCCGCCGGCTCCCGCGTCTCCTCATGGCCATCTTCCTGATCCGTCACGGCGAGACGCTCGGCAACGCCACGCGCACCGTCCAGCACCCCGACATCGGGCTCTCGCCGCGCGGCCTCGAGCAGGCCGAGCGGCTCGCCAAGCGGCTCGAGCGGGAGGGCATCACCGCGATCCTCGCCAGCGACTACGCTCGCGCGGCCCAGACCGCGGCGCAGCTGGGCCGCGTCACCGGGGTGGCGGTGCGCCACGAGCCCCTGCTGCGGGAGCGGAACTTCGGCGACATCCGCGGCACCTCCTACGCCGATCTGGGCTTCGACATGTTCGCCCCCGACTACGCCCCGCCGAACGGCGAGACGTGGGAGGTCTTCCACGCCCGCGTCGACCGCGCGTGGGAGGTGGTGCGGGCCGCGGTCGGACCCGACGCCGGCCACCTCGCGGTGGTGACCCACGGGCTCGTGTGCCGCTCCCTCGCCGCCCGCCACCTGCTCCTGCCCGAAGGCGCGGTGGTGCCGGAGCGCTGGGAGAACACCGCGGTCACGGTGGTCGACGTCCCCGCCCCGTGGCGCGTGCGCCGGCTGAACTGCATCGCGCACCTCGACGGCCTGGCCGCGCCGCCCGCCGAGACCGGAGCGGTCTGATCGTGCGCTCCCGCTGCCGCTTCCACCCCTGCTCGCACTCCTGGAGGACGTGACCATGATCCGCCTCGCCCGTCGGCCCGTGCTCGGCCCGCTCGTGGCCGCGCTGCTCCTCGCCGCTCTCGTGCTGCCCGCGTCGCTGCTGTGGCCGGCCGCGGGCCGCGCCCAGTCGAAGCCCCTGCGTCCCTACACGCTGATCCTCGACTTCGTGCCGACCGGCGAGTACGTGCCCCACTACACCGCGCTCGAGAAGGGCTTCTACCGTGACGAAGGGCTCGACGTGAAGATCCTCCGCGGCCAGGGCTCCGGCGACACGATCAAGCGCATCGCGGCCGGCCAGGGCGAGGTCGGCATCGCGGACATCTCGGCCCTCATCGCGGCCCGCGCCAACACCGACGTGGCCGTCAAGGCCATCGCGCTCTGGTACCGGCGGCCGCCCCACGGAGTGTTCGTGCGCGCCGACTCCTCGATCAAGACCTCGAAGGATCTCGAGGGCAAGAAGCTCGCGATCTCCCCCGGCAACAGCCACCAGATCCTCTGGCCGGTCTACGAGAAGCTCTCCGGGCTCAAGCCAGGCTCGGTGTCGTGGGTGACGATGGACGCCGCGTCGATGCCGCCCGCGCTGATCCGCGGCGCGGTGGACGCGGTGCCCTTCTTCGTGGTGCACGAGGCCCGCATCCGCAAGATCGCCAAGCAGCAGAACACGGACATCCGGGTGCTGGCCGCGTGGGCCGACCTCGGGTTCGACGTGGCCTCCACGTCGCTGGTGGCCCGTGAGGACACCATCGCCAAGGACCCCGAGGGCCTCAAGGCCTTCCTGCGGGCGACCCTCAAGGGCGCCGACTACGCCTTCCGCGACAAGCACTGGGACGAGGGCGTGGGCTACGTGGTGAAGGCGCACCCCGAGGTCGATCCGGACGGCGCCCTCGGCGCCGCGCAGGTGGGCGCGCGCTTCGTGTACGCGAGCGAGGTCACGAGCGGCAAGATGGCGGTCGGCCAGTTCGATCCTGTCCAGCTCGAGAAGACCCGCGACCTCTACACCCAGTACCTCGAGCTGAAGCGAAAGGTCGGGCTCGGGGAGATCTACACCAACGACCTGCTGCCGGCGCGGAAGTAGCGCGCCCCCCGGAGGACTCGATGGCTCTGCTGATCCGAGGAGGACAGGTCCTGGTCGGCACGCCGGCCGCGCTCACCCGCGCCGACGTCCTGATCGAGGGCGACCGCATCGCGGCGGTCGGCCCCGGGCTGGCCGCCCCCGCCGGCGCCCAGGTGATCGACGCCGCCGGGCACCTCGTGCTCCCCGGCATGGGGAACGCCCACACCCACGCCGCGAGCCACCTGGCGAGGGGCCGGGCCGGGAACTGGACGCTCGAGGACCTGCTCACCCACTCGGCGGCAAACTATGGATTCCGAACACCGGAAGACGAGTACCTCTCGGCGGCGATCGGGGCGATCGAGATGCTCAAGACCGGCTGCACGGCAGCCTACGACCTCTACATGGCGGTGCCGGCCATCACCGACGAGGCCTTCGAGGCGGTGGTGCGGGCCTACACCGACGTCGGCATCCGCGTGGTGCTCGCGCCGGCGGTCGCCGACGTGGTCTTCTACCAGACCGTCCCGGGCCTGACCGACCACCTCCCCGCCGACCTGCGGCGGACGGTGGCGGACATGCAGCCCGCGCCGACCAAGGGCCTGCTCGGGCTCACCGAGCGGGCCATCCGGCGCTGGCACGGCGGGGCCGGCGGCCGCGTGCGCGTCGGGGTCGCGCCGACCATCCCGAACCAGGCCACCGACGAGTTCCTCGACGGCTGCACCGCGCTGGCCCGCGAGTACGGGGTGGGCGTCCACACCCACCTCGCCGAGTCGCGGGTGCAGACGGTGGAGAGCCACCGGCGCTGGGGCAAGTCCATCGTGGCCCGCCTCGCGGACCACGGCCTTCTCGGGCCCGGGTTCGTGGGCGCGCACTCGATCTGGCTCACCGACGACGATCTGCGCCTCCTCGCCGACGCGGGCGCCGCGGTGGCCCACAACCCGGGTAGCAACCTGCGGCTGGGCTGCGGCATCGCCCCGGTGCGCGAGATGCTCGACCGCGGGGTGGCGGTCGGCCTCGGCACCGACGGCTCGGTGTGCGCGGACAACCAGAACCTCTTCGAGGCTCTCCGCATCGCCTCGGTCATCAGCACGGTGCGCTTCCCGCACGAGACCGCGCGCTGGCTCGACGCCGACACGGTGTGGGGCCTCGCCACCGCGGGCACCGCGCGCGTGCTCGGCCAGGCCGACGACCTGGGGGCGATCGCCCCGCGCCGCAAGGCGGACGTGGTGCTGCTCCGCGCCGACTCGCTCTTCCTCCGCCCCCTGGCCGATCCGGTGAAGGCGCTGGTCTACGCGGAGACCGGCGCCGCGGTCGACACGGTGGTGGTCGACGGGCGCGTGGTGGTCGAGCGCGGCCGTGTGACCACGGTCGACGAGGCGCGCATCCACGCCCGCGCCCAGGAGGCGGCCGATCGCCAGCGCGGGCAGAGCGCGCAGGCCTGGGCGCTGGCCGAGCGCCTCGCGCCCTACGTGGCCGCCGCGTGCCGGAGCGCGGTGACCGCGCCCCTGCCGATCGACCGCTTCGCCGCGGGGCGTCCCGGGGCGTGATCCGGCTGCAGGAGGTCGAGAAGACCTACCGCACGCGGAGGGGCGACCTCGTCCACGCCCTGGCCGAGACCACGCTCGAGATCGGCGACCGCGAGCTCGTCACCCTGGTCGGCCCGAGCGGCTGCGGCAAGAGCACGCTGCTCAAGCTGGTGGCGGGCCTCGTGCCGCCGTCCAGGGGACAGATCCGGGTGCGCGAGCAGCCGGTCACCGGCCCCTTCCCCGACGTGGGCTTCGTCTTCCAGCAGCCGGTGCTCCTGCCCTGGCGGAGCGTGCTCGACAACGTGCTGTTCTCGGTGGAGATGCTGGGTCTCGACCTCCGGCAGTACCGCAAGCCGGCCGGCGACCTGCTGGAGCTGACCGGGCTCGCGGGGTTCGAGACCAAGTACCCGCGCGAGCTCTCGGGCGGCATGCAGCAGCGGGTGGCGATCTGCCGCGCGCTGCTGCCCGATCCGAGCCTCCTCCTGATGGACGAGCCGTTCGGGGCCCTCGACGCGATGACCCGCGAGGAGATGAGCCTCGAGCTCCTGCGCATCTGGGAGGAGCGGCGCAAGACGATCCTGTTCGTCACCCACTCGATCCCGGAGGCGATCCTCCTCGCCGATCGGGTGGTGGTGATGTCGCCGCGCCCCGGACGCGTGGCCCGCGTGCTGCGGGTGGACCTGCCGCGGCCTCGCACCATGGAGCTCGAGTTCGACCCCCGCTTCAAGGCCCACAGCGACGAGATCCGGTCCCTGATCTTCGCGGGCCGGAAGGAGCGACCGTGAGCGCGGTGCGCCGGCTCCTCGGCGAGGCCGTCGTGCCCGCGGCCACGCTGGTGCTGGCCCTCCTCGCGTGGGAGGCCGCCACCTGGGCCTTCCGCATCCCGCGCTTCATCATGCCCGCGCCCTCCGCGATCCTCGGCGAGGGCTGGGAGTGGCGCTACCGCTTCATCGAGCACACCTGGGTCACCCTCTACGAGACCCTGGGCGGCTTCGCGCTCTCGATGGCGGTGGGCGTGCCGCTGGCGGTGCTCATCGTGTACTCGCCTCGCCTGCGCGGAGCCATCTACCCGCTGATCGTCCTCACCCAGTCGGTCCCGAAGATCGCCATCGCCCCGGTGCTCCTCCTGGTGCTGGGCTTCGGCGAGATCCCGAAGATGGTGGTGGCGTTCCTGGTCGCGTTCTTCCCGGTGGTGGTGGACACCGCCACCGGGCTCGCGGCCACCCCGCCCGAGCTCCTGGACCTGAGCCGCTCCTACCGGGCGAGCGCGTTCAAGACCTTCATGAAGGTACGGCTGCCGCTGGCCCTGCCGTTCATCTTCGCGGGGGCCAAGGTGGCGATCACGCTCTCGGTCATCGGCGCGGTGGTGGGCGAGTTCGTGGGCTCCGACCGGGGCCTCGGCTACGTGATCCTCTCCTCCACCTCTTACTGGAAGACCGAGGTCGCGTTCAGCGCGATGATCCTGCTCTCGCTGATGGCGATCGTGCTCTTCGCCGCGGTCTCGCTGGTGGAGCGCGTAATGTGCCCCTGGCTCGCGACCGAGGAGAGCTAAATTAGCCGGCTCGAGCTAGGCGGGCCCGGCCAGCCAGTCCAGGATCCGCGCGTTCTCGTCGCGCGGGTAGGTGTGGGAGAGGTCCTCGATCTCGCGGTAGACGAGCCGCGCCCCCGCCGCCTCCAGCGCCTGCCGCGCCATGCGGGCGGTCTGCACCGGAAACATCCAGTCGAGCGCGCCGTGCACCAGGTAGATGGGCCGGCCGCGCGCGCGGGCGATGCCGCCCTCGGCCAGCAGATACGGGTGCAGCACGCCGCACGCGGGGGCCAGATGGGTGAACGGCATCCCGGGGGCGAGGCCGGCGAGCAGGGCGTACGTCGCGCCGTCCGACATGCCGGTCAGCAGCACCCGCGAGCGATCGACCGGGTAGAGCTGCGTCACCTCCTCCACCGCGGCCACCAGCCGCGGAGCGTCCACGTCCTCGCCGCCCATGATCGACCACGTGCGGTCGGCGGCGGTGGGCGAGAGCAGGAGCGCCCCGCGCGTGCGCGCCTCGCGGAGCCAGGCCCACAGGAAGTCGCGCCCGTGCCCGCTGCCGCCGTGGAGCGCGACGAGGAGCGGCGCGGGCCCGCCGGCCTCCACCGTCTCCGGCACGTACAGCGAGACCCCGCCCCGGTCGTCCCGCTCGTTGCGCGAGTGGAGCACCCCGAGGCGGAGGCCGCCCTCGCGGAGCGCGCCAGCGTGCAGCGCCTCGACGAGCGCCGCGTCCTCGCGGCGATCGGCCTCGAGGAACCAGCGACTCACCGGCGTGAGCAGCGGATGGAGCGGGTAGAGGCCTTCCAGCAGCGGGGCCAGCCGGCGCAGCGCGCGATAGAGCCCGATCGGCTCGCCCTCCGCCGCCGCGCGGCCGAAGGCCGCGATCAGCTCGAGCGCCTGCCCGGTGACCGTGACCAGCCGCTCGCGGAGCGCGCGCAGGTCGTCGGGCCACTCCGCAGCCTCGAGCGTGGCCAGGGCGAGGGCGAGCGGCCCCGCGTGCGCCTCGAGGCGCTCGGCCAGGGCCGGCGCGCGCGGCGGGAACAGGTGGCGCTGCACCCACTCCACGCGATCGAGCGTGGGCAGGAGCGCGCCCAGCAGCGCGCCGATCGCGTCCGCGCCGGCCGGCGACAGGCTCATCGGCTCGCCGGGCCGCGCCGATCGAGGAAGGAGCGGAGCGCCCGCCCGCACGCCTCCCCGTGCGAGCAGGGCAGCCCGTGGCGGGCATCGGTGAAGACCTGCAGCTCGGAGCCGGGGATCGCGGCGTGGATCTCCTCCATCACCGGGAGCGGCACGAAGGGGCTCCCCGCGGGCGCGAGCAGGAGCGTCGGCAC
>Ga0134126_10005248_pt1 | contig 16194 bp, 14 predicted proteins | sample KB31752_FD_96881 | JGI IMG/M metagenome (GOLD analysis project Ga0134126, IMG submission 96881) | Terrestrial soil microbial communities with excess Nitrogen fertilizer from Kellogg Biological Station, Michigan, USA - KB3-175-2 | ecosystem: Environmental > Terrestrial > Soil > Unclassified ...
ATAAAGGCGACACCGTTTCCACCATCGGTGAGGAGAAACGCTACAACCCGCGTCTGCAAGTGAAGTCGATGGACGAATACGTCGAACTGATGCGCAACCTGAAACTGCCGAACCCGAAGATGATGGACGTCGCCGTGCCGTCCAACATGAAGGTCGGACTCGCACAACAGGAAATCGCCAGGCGCGGCTGGGCGCTGAGCGCAGCGCAAGCGATGGCCCTGAGCGGCCGGCCGGGCGTCGCTTTCATCGACCTGCGTGAAAAGAGCGAACGCGAAAAGCACGGCAGTATTCCGGGCGCGCTGCACGCGCCCTACGGCGATTTGCAGGACAACATCCGCCCCGGCGGAGTCCTGCACGCCCTGGCGGCGGCCAGCGACAAGCGCATGATATTTTATTGCGCCTATGGCGAACGTTCGGCGATGGCCGTGCAGGCGGCGCAGGAAGCAGGACTTCTTACGGCGGTCCATATCGAGGGCGGCATTGACGCCTGGAAGAAGGCCGGCGGCGCGTTGATGCGCTAAGACGTACACTCATAAAAGTGCGTTAGTCCGCGTTAAGCGCAGCGAGATACCGCAGTGCCTTAATTCCGGGAAGGAAGAAATAGGCGCCACCCTTGAGCGTCGTGAAGGCTGGCAGGCCGGTTATCTTTCTGCGGATCGGACGTTTGGGAATCGTGAAGTCGAAAGTGCCGTCCTGATTTCCGATAAGCGGGTCTCGTTCATTGCCGAGTTCATGAAAATTTGGATCATTGTTCCAGACATTTTGCGCGAACTCGAATTGCCTCACGAGACTCGCACAGAGAATGAAAGCTGCAATTCCGCGATCGACACCATCTTCTGGGGCGCCTTCCGGCAACGGAGGGCCGTAGGTCGCGCCACGGCGGATCATTCTTCGGCGCTGAATGTTCGCCGCCGTGTCCCGAGGGTTCATCCGCCGAATATGCGCTCCCAGCGGAACTGCATACCCTTGCGGATCCATTTGCGCGTAATTGAAGTTGTTGTTGCGATGGTAATCAGCACCAAGGGCCGGATCGTCCTTTTCGGGAGCCAGGACAAGCGGTGCTCCACTCCGCCAGCGTCCCATCAATTTTGCTGCGATCAATTCTTGGCCATCGGTTGTTGGCCCACCCTGCTGGCGGAGAAAGTCGCGAAAGGCGCCGACGTGCTCCTGCAATCTGCGATAAGCCATGAAGGTGCCGTTTCGCGACAGAACTTCCGGCTTTGGCAACGGAACCAGTTGGCCGCTCTCATCCACTTGTCCGAGAATGAACTCACCCGCCTTTACAGGCGCGCCCGAACCGGGCGTCGGCTGTATTCCGCTTCCTTCGATTTGCGGTTCAGAGAGTCGGTCTCGATATCCGAAATGCTCGTGCGCGTAATCAAACGGTGGAATGCCGTCAAGGTCCAGTGAAGAAAGTGTTTCGACACCGGGAATACTCGCCAGGAACGCTTGATGTTCCCGGGTTACACGCTCGCGTTCGGTCGCATTGCGCGCGAAAAGAATTGCGATGGCGTGCAGCGCCGGACCGGCAAAGCCACCAATCCACTTTTCTGGACTATCCTTCCCTGTATCCCCGAGCATTTTCGCACGCGCCGCCATGCCCTCCTGAAATTCTTTTGGGAACGTGGCGAGGGATTTCTCATCTACTCCGAGCGCGCGAAGTCCTCGCCACGTGAAAGCAACGGACACCCATCTTTGCTCGTGTTCAATAGATTCTCCGGCCTGTCGAGCCGAAGCAACCTTGTCCAGGACACCTGCCAACCAGGCTCGTCCTTGGGCAGCCTGACGAAACGAAAGGAATTCATATCGACCCGTGATTGCAGGTACGCGCGTCAGCAGAAGATGTTGGATGTCCTCACGCTCAAGCATGGGCGCATCTCGGGGGTCAACTCACGTTGCGCCGGGTGAAGGGCGTTACTGCATTTGATCAAGCATTGCGGAGAGCGAACTCTTGACCCGCAAAGCCTTCTTTACCTCATCCGCCGTCACATACGGATATTCTCCATATTCCAGAAAACTCGGCCTTTGGTGATCTCGGAAGAATTTGATCACGGCTGCGCTGTTTGTCCTCCAATCTGCCGGCCAGCCTTCCAGATTCACAAATACGGTCGTGATGCCGGTCGAGTTGAAAAGCGCCACGGCATCCTCAACGTATTTATCGAAGTCAGTATCGAAGATGCCCTGGTACATGAAATGTAGACCGGAGCCGACGTCGAACAACACCCAGCGGAGATAATGAAGGCGCAAAGGCGCAAGCACCGTGGGGGAGCCCTTCACCGCGTCCTCGATCGTTTTACCGTACTCACGAATTGCTTGTTCTCTTCCGGGTTTCACCTTCGCAATGACAGTAAAGCCGTAATTCGCGGGAGTTCTTGGAAAGACCGCACCATAGCGGCCTTGTTCAAGTTTGAAATATCCCTCCTTGGGGATCGCCATTGCGGTAGGCCGTGTCCAGTCAGGTATTCCAGTCGCAGTTGACTGCACATTTTGAGCGGCCGCCAGTTGCGCAACTTGGACTTCGTCGGATTTGACAGGAGCGGTTTGCGCTTCGACACCCGGCGACGTGCCGAGGGTCAATGCCGCTGTGGCGGTGGCTGTCCCCAGGAAGTCGCGGCGAGTGGTGTTTCCGATCAGATTATGTGACATGAAGCTCTCCATTATGCGCTCATAAATGGACCTGCCGCTTATCCCTTTGTCGCGAGGTTGTACCAAAAATTATCGAGACTCTCGGCGCCGCCAAAAAGAGTGGTGAAAATTGTCAGGTCCGCAAGCATGATGTGGCCAGCGCGCGCGCCTGCCGGCGGCATCCAGAGGAATGAATTGAATTCAGTGTTGCCGGCCTCGATGAAAGGATGCGGTCTGGTCAAATCAACGGGCTGTCGAGCAAGAACACGAATTGAGTTTGTGTCTTCAGTCGTCAGCGCGTAGTGCGGCAAGTGTTGGTGAAAGTTGAAGGTTGTTACGTTTGCGAGCCAACCGTGCCTGTCGAGATCGCGCATCGCCGTCAGCGGCGCGATCTGATTGGTGTCCTTGACGACCGCTGGACGAAGGCCGAAGCGATTCTCCACAGGCACTCCCAGGCCTTTCATGAGAGATCGTGTGTATAGGCCGAAGCGCTGCTGGCGGGGGACCAGGGGATCGCCATGATGGGCGTACTCCATTTGAAGCCGTTTCACGTCCTGTGATGCGCCAACATCGTGGTGCGGCCCAATCATCAGGCAGGTGCCTTCACGCGCCAGAAACTTCTTCAAGGCTTCGATTTCTTCCGGAGCGGCTTCCTGCTCGGTAATCATGTGATCAAGACCGAACACCATCAGAGTATCGGTGTCCGCGAGGATTCGTTCATCGATGGGTAATTTCTGGCCGGCTTGGTCGATCCGTTGGTAAACCACGACCGGCTGCCCCGTGACTTGGCCGACGATCGTTTGGAAGCGAACTGTAGAAAGGTGGAACAGTTCAAGCGTTCCGGCGATTCCCTGCAAAAACACCTTCTCTGAATATTCCGATTTTTCGTAATCGGGCCACGCTACGCGACGCACCTCGGTCATGGTTGAAAAGCGATTGTCCAATTCGGCTACATCGCGATTGGCCTCCCAGGGATAGCTCCACGTCCAGTAGATCGTAAATCGACGGCCAACGCCGGATTTTCGCGGCACATTCACTTGGTTGTATGCGCGCGGGGAATGCTTGATGATGATATTGAATTTTTGCGGCGCAGATTGCGTAGGCGGCGACAGCCCCTCGTACCATTGCGCAAGGCTGCGATCTGACAGCATTGGACTTAAGCCCGCACCGAGCGCGATTCGATTGAAGTCTCGCCGCTTCATTTGAGCCTCCCACAATATCGGGGCCGTGCTTCACAAATCGAGCTTGATCGGTGCGCCTTGATAGACGTCCGCTGGCTTCGCTACATCCGGAACTCTGTCCTCCGGAGTCGAAGGCAGCCGTTGGCCAATGCTGCAATACAGCTTCACCATTTGATTGTTATGCAGTCGATCGGTAGCGCAATGAATTGGACTGAGGTCCAACACGGTTGAATGTGCGCTAAAGGCCAGCAGCGGAAATCTCCAGCATGTGGCCGGAGTCATGCGGCCGGCTTACTACTTTACCACCTAATGCAAAATCTGACTGAGAAAGAGCTTCGTGCGCTCGTGCTGCGGATGGTTGAAAAACTCCTCCGGCGCATTGGCTTCGACAATCTGCCCTGCATCCATGAAGATCACGCGATTGGCGACCTGGCGCGCGAAACCCATTTCGTGCGTGACGACAAGCATCGTCATCCCGTCCATGGCCAGCGCCACCATCGTGTCGAGCACTTCTTTCACCATTTCCGGATCGAGCGCCGATGTCGGCTCGTCGAACAGCATGATCTTGGGATTCATGCACAGCGCACGGGCGATGGCGACACGCTGCTGCTGCCCGCCCGATAGCTGGCCCGGGTACTTGCCGGCCTGCTCCGGGATCTTCACGCGCCTGAGGTAATGCAGCGCGATTTCCTCGGCGTCCTTCTTCGGCGTCTTGCGCACCCAGATCGGCGCCAGCGTGCAATTCTCCAGCACGGTGAGATGCGGAAACAGATTGAAGTGCTGGAACACCATGCCGACGTCTCGCCGCACCTCGTCGATCTTCTTCAGGTCGTTGGTCAATTCGACGCCGTCGATGATGACGCGCCCCTGCTGGTGTTCCTCAAGCCGGTTGATGCAGCGGATCATGGTCGATTTGCCCGAGCCGGACGGCCCGCAGATCACGATGCGTTCGCCGCCCATCACTTTCAGATCGATATCGCGCAACACATGAAACTCGCCGTACCACTTGTTCATGCCGATCAACTCAACGGCCACCGGATTATTGAGCGGGGTCGGCTTGAGCCGGACGTCTGCGGTCGCGGTGTTCATGATCATCACCTTTACTTCCCTGCGCGCAATCTCGTCCGAAACCGGTTCTCGCTTTTCGGGATCGTGCACTAACGTTTATCGCTCAAAGCGAGACGGGCTTCCGTAGCACGGGCATAGCGCGACATGCCGTAGCAGAAGGTCAGATAGAAGATCGCGGCGACCGCATAGCCGGTCGTGCTGGTCACCGGCGTCGCCCAGCGCGGATCGATGCGCGCGACCTCGATGGTGCGCAGCAGATCGAAAATGCCGACGATGAAAACCAGCGTCGTGTCCTTGAACAGCCCGATATACGTGTTGACGATGTTCGGAATGGTGATTTTCAGCGCCTGCGGCAGGACGATAAGCCGCATCATCTGCCAGTAGCCGAGGCCGACCGCCATCGCGCCCTCGAACTGCCCTTTCGGAATCGCCTGCAGCCCCGCACGCACCACTTCCGCCATGTAGGCCGATGCAAACAGCGCAATGCCGACCAGCGCGCGGATCAGCTTGTCCGGCGAAAATTGCTCCGGCACGAACAGCGGCAGCATCACGCTTGCCATGAACAAAACGGTGACGAGCGGCACGCCGCGCACGAATTCGATGAAAACAACCGAGGACAGCTTGACCGCCGGCATGCGCGCGCGCCGTCCGAGCGCAAGCAAGATGCCGAGCGGCAGCGAGACCACGATGCCGACCGAAGCGACGACGATCGTCACCAGCACACCGCCCCACAATACGGTATCGACCGACTGCAGGCCGATTGCATCCCAGCCCGCAAGCAGGATGAACGACGCGATCGGCAGGACAACAAAGAAGTAAAACACGCCGATGTCACGCCGCGGCGCCCTGAGCCACAGCAGCCACGCCACCCCGATCGCCAGCAGCAGAAAAAACACGTCGACGCGCCATCGTTCCGAAATCGGATAGGAGCCGTAGATGAAATACGGCAGCCGCTCCCATACGAACGGCCAGCACGCGCCGATTTCGCGGTGCTGCGCGATTTCCCGGCAGACGTCGCGGTTGTCGCCGGTCCACACCGCGTCGATCAGCAGGAATTTCAGCAAATCCGGAATCAACCATGCCAGGAACAACACGATGACGATCGTGAGGACAATGTTGAACGGCGTGGACAGCAGATTGGTGCGCAGCCAGAACAGCGCGCCGCTGGTTGCGACCGGCGGCGCTTTCGGCGCAATGGTGTTGCGGCGCACGAACGCAAGCTCGGTAACGGCAAGGTCGCCTTCGGCCATGGTCATGGCGGCGCCCTCACCGTTCCACCAGCGCGATGCGGCTGTTGTAGATGTTCATCAGCAGCGACGTGGTGAGGCTGATGGTGAGATAGACCAGCATCGTGATGGCGACGACCTCGACAGCCTGCCCGGTCTGGTTCAGCACCGTGCCGGTAAACACCTGCACCAGGTCCGGGTAGCCGATCGCCACCGCCAGCGAAGAATTCTTGATCAGGTTCAAATATTGGCTGGTGAGCGGCGGCACGATCACGCGCATCGCTTGCGGCACGACGATCAGCCTCAGCGTCGGTCCCGCCTTGAGGCCGAGCGAATAGGCCGCCTCGGTCTGTCCTTGCGACACGGCAAGGATGCCGGCGCGCACAACCTCCGCGATGAAGGCCGCCGTGTAGATCGAAAGTCCGAACAGAAGCGCCGCAAATTCCGGCAGGACCTCGACGCCGCCGGCAATATTGAAGCGCCCGGCTTCCGGAAACTGAAACGCCAGCGGGAAGCCTTCGAGCGCCAGCACGGCGAGCGGCAGACCGATCACCAGCGCCAGCGTCGTCCACAGCACCGGCGCCTGCTCGCCGGTCTTCTCCTGCCGCTTGCGTGCCCAGAAATAAAAAACGGTCGAGACAACAATGCCGAAAACGATTGCGATCTCGACCGCACCAAATCCGCTGTTGAAAATCGGTTTCGGCAGAAACAGACCGCGATTGTTGAGTACCGTCCCACCCCAGAAATGGACGCTGTCGCGTACCGGCGGCAACGCCTTGAGAACGGCGTTGTACCAGAACAGCAACTGCAGCAGCAGCGGCAGGTTGCGGATGGTTTCGACATAACCGGCCGCCACCTTTGCGACGAGCCAGTTCTTCGACAGCCGCGCGACGCCGACGGTAAACCCGAGAATGGTGGCAAGCACGACACCGAGGCCGGCCACCAGCAACGTATTGAGAAGCCCAACCCAGAACGCCCGGCCGTAGGTCGAGGCTTGCGAAGAATATGCGATCAGCGTCTGGCCGATGTCGAAGCCGGCGGTTTCGTACCAGAACCCGAAGCCGGAGGTGATGTGGGCGCGATCGAGATTGTCGATCGCGTTGGTGGCTGCGCCATAGATCAGGAAAACGATCACCGCGCACAGAGCAACCTGGTAAGCGATGCTCCGGACTTTGGGGTCGTTGTAAAAAGCAACGTGCGGCGGGCGCGAGCCCGTCGGTAAGTCGATCGACATTTACCCCTCGGCGGGCTTTGCGATGCTGCCCGTTCGTGCCTCCCGGCCGGCCGCCGCGTGCTTATCCGCGGCGGGCGGCAATCCTCTCAATTTCCGCTCAACGGATCGGCGGAGCGTATTGGATGCCGCCTTTGTTCCACAACTTGTTCAAGCCGCGGTCGATCTTCAGCGGCGAGCCGGCCCCGACGTTGCGATCGAAGGACTCGCCGTAATTGCCGACCTGCTTGATGATGCGCACGGCCCAATCCTTGGTCAGGCCGAGCTGTTCGCCGTAATTTCCTTCGGTGCCGACAAAGCGCTTCACGTCCGGATTGGTGGACTTCACCATCTCGTCGATGTTCTTCGACGTGATGTTGAGTTCCTCGGCGTTGATCATCGCGAACAAGGTCCACTTCACGATGTCGAACCATTGGTCGTCGCCGTGGCGAACGGCCGGCCCAAGCGGCTCCTTCGAGATGATCTCCGGCAGCACGATGTGATCGTCCGGATTGGCGAGCCGCATGCGCTCGGCATAAAGGCCGGACGCATCTGTGGTGTAGGCGTCGCAACGTCCCGTGTCGTAGGCCTTCACCGCTTCGTTTGCCGTCGCGAATGTCACGGTCTTGAGCTTCATATTGTGACCGTGGAAATAGTCGGCGAGATTAAGCTCGGTCGTCGTGCCCTGCTGCACGCACACCGAAGCATCGCCAAGCTCGAGAGCCGAATTCACCTTGAGCGACTTGCGCACCATGAAGCCCTGGCCGTCGTAGTAATCGACGCCGGTGAAATTCAGGCCGAGCGAACTGTCGCGCGACGACGTCCATGTGGTGTTGCGGACCAGAACGTCGACCTCGCCCGACTGCAGGGCCGTGAAGCGATCCTTCGCCGACAGCGGCACGAATTTGACCTTGTTGGCGTCGTTGAGGACCGCCGCCGCGACCGCGCGGCAAACATCGACGTCGAGTCCGGTCCATTTGCCTTGCGCGTCGGGCAGGCCAAAGCCGGCGAGCGTGCCGTTTGCTCCGCAGTTGAGCATGCCGCGTGTCTTGACGGAATTAAGCGTTTGCGCGGATGCCGGCGATGCGGCCATTCCCAGCGCCGCCGCGAGAGCGAACATGGCTACGGTACGTTTCATGGCACAACCTTTGCTGACGGTTTGCATTCTTGTTGACAAGACACCACGTGCACCGCCCGGACCTGGCGGCAATCCCCTCTGAACGAGCCTCGCGAAGCGGAAGCGGCGGGAGCCCGATGGCGCCGCTTTCCTTGAGCTTTCTCGCTCGTCCTTGTCCGTTCGCATCACAGAACGATAAAACAACAAGGTCAAGGGGTTGAGATTGGCGGGAATGCCAAGGAATATGCGTCTCCCGCGCGATTTGCAGGATTTGGCGTCAATACAAGCAAGGGCCGGTTTGCCGGCGAACAGTCCATGAGCAAGAAAACCGGCCAACGTCCCCTCAAACCCGCCACGCGGCTGGTAACCGGGGGGCGCGATCCCGAAAACAATTTCGGCTTCGTCAATCCGCCCGTCTATCACGCGTCCACGATTCTTTATCCGACCGCGGCGGATCAGGTCGCGCACCGTGGGCGCTACCAATACGGCCGCCGCGGGACGCCGACCTCGGAAGCGCTGGAAAACGCGCTGACGGGGCTGGAAGGCGAAGGCTGCGCGGGAACCGTGCTGGTGCCGTCGGGTCTGGCGGCGATCTCGACCGCCCTCATCTCGGTCCTCAAGGCCGGCGACCATATTCTTGTGACCGACAGCGCCTACCGCCCAACGCGAACGTTTTGCGACGGCATCCTCAAGCGGATGGGAATCGAGACGACCTATTACGATCCGCTGATCGGCTCAGGCATCGCGGCGCACTTCAAGCCGAACACGCGCGCGGTATTCGTCGAGGCGCCAGGATCACAAAGTTTCGAGATGCAGGACATTCCCGCCATCGCGAAGATCACGCACGGCAAAGGCGCGGTCGTCCTGATGGACAATACCTGGGCGACGCCGCTTTATTTCCGCGCGTTCGAGAAGGGCGTCGACATATCGATCCAGGCCGGCACCAAATATATCGGCGGCCATTCCGACATCATGTTCGGGACGATTTCCGCCAGTGCGGCGACGCTGCCGGCGCTGAAGGAAACCTTCAACACCATGGGCCTGTGCGCAGGCCCCGACGACATCTATCTCGCCTTGCGCGGCTTGCGCACGATGGATGTGCGGTTGGCGCGTCACCACGAATCCGGCCTGCACATCGCGCGCTGGCTTGGCGAACGGCCGGAAGTCTTGCGCGTGTTGCATCCCGGGTTGGAAGACAATCCGGGTCACGCGATCTGGAAGCGCGATTTCTCCGGCGCCTGCGGTTTGTTCGGCGTCGTACTCAAGCCCGTCCCCGAACGCGCCGTGCATGCCTTCATGGATGCGCTCGCGCTCTTCGGCATGGGCTTTTCATGGGGCGGCTTCGAAAGCCTGGTGATCACGTTCGATTGCGCCGAATACCGCACCGCTACCAAATGGGCGCCGGGCGGACCGACGCTGCGTTTTCACATCGGGCTTGAAGACACCGGCGACCTGACCGCCGATCTCGAAGGCGGATTCGCCGCGATGGCCGCCGCGCGTTGAGGTGCACTATATCGCGGCTGCGCCACCGCTGCGAATGACGAATTGCAGGTTGCGCAGATAAACGAATACGCCGAACGCCTGGCCGATGATGAACACCGGATCTCTGCGGTAAATCGCGTAGGCCAGCAGCATCAGCCCGCCGCCGATCGAAAATACCCAGAAGGCCGTCGGCACCACGCTGCGCCCGGCGCGCTCGGAGGCGATCCACTGCACCACGAAACGCATGGCGAACATGATCTGCGCGACATAGCCGACCAGGATTCCCCAGTCGGCATGACCGATGAATACGTCTTGCAAATAGCCGCCCACGGCATGCGCGATATCGATGAGCATTGTGTCATTTCCTTTGTCAGCGCGCGAAGCAGGATTGCGCGCTAGTCCTGCAAAATTTCCGGAATGCGCTTCTTGCGGCGGATCAGCCACCACACGCCGGCGAGATCGAGGATGCCGACCCACAGCCGGTCCCATAGTCCGTAGTTTGAGACGCCGTGACCGCGCTGGCGATCGACGACATCGACATAACCGATTTCATATCCCTCGCGCCGGACCAGCGCCGGCAGGAAACGATGCAAGCCGTCGAAATACGGCAGTTTCAGGAACACGTCGCGGCGAAATGCCTTCAGCCCACAGCCGGTGTCGCGGGTGCCGTCGCGCAGCACGGCATTGCGCACCGCATTGGCGACGCGCGACTGAAATTTCTTGAATCCGCTCGCCTTGCGGCCGACGCGCTGGCCGGCAATCAGCCCGACGCGCGGCGCGCCTGCTTCAAGCGCCTTGATCAGGGCCGGAATGAAAGCGGGATCGTTCTGCCCGTCGCCATCGATGGTCGCGACCAGCGGTGCGCGCGCCGCCATAACCCCGCTCCTTACCGCCGCCGACTGGCCGCAGGATTGCTTGTGCCGCACGCGCCGCAGCCACGAATACCTGGTCATCAGTTGCTTGAGGTCGGCCTCGGTGCCGTCGCTCGACCCATCGTTGACGTAGACGACCTCGAAGGCCCATTGGCCACCGAGCGCGGCGGCAATTTCATCGATGAGCGGCGCAATATTGCCCGCCTCATTCCTGACCGGCACCACTACCGAGACCGCCGGACCGTTCGCATCCATCGTGAGTATCCCGTCGGCCGGAGCGGCCCTGAAAGCGCGAGTTTCTTATTAAGACAGCAGCGCGCGGGCAACTGCTTTGATCCGCCGCCAGCGCGGAGCCGGCAGGCGCCGCACGCTGCCGTCCGCCGCGATAACAAAGCCAAGCCGCCGCTCGGCAAAATAGTGCCGCACTGCCAGTGCCCCTATCCCGCCCAGAAAAGCGCCCGCCAGCGCGTCGCTCGGATGATGCGCCAGCACCATGACGCGGCTGACGGCGATCAACAGCGCATAAAGCCACATAACCGGCCGTATCTGCGGCCAGAGCGAGCCGATCGCAACCAGCGCGCTGAATGCCGTGGTGGTGTGGCCGGAGGGAAGGCTTTCATAGGCGGCCCGCCACGTGAACGGGTGAAAGAGAAACGGGTCCGCCGCGCCGCTCACGAACGGACGGGCACGGCCGATGATGCCCTTGATGAGCAGGTTGACCAGTCCGGGAATGGCGATGGCCGTGAACACAAATCCGACCCGCACGGCGACGGCGGCAAGCACGCGCTGCGCCGGCCGCGGCAAATCCGGCGGCGCGGCGGCGATAAGCAGAAACAAAATTCCCGACGGCCAAAGAAACCAGCCCGACTTTCCGAAGTCCGTGATCCGATCGAACGGCCGCACAATCCAGGGCGGCAGCGTGCGGACCGCCAGGATCGTCTGCGCATCGATCAAAAACATCAGGAGAATGATTGCAACAAGCGCCACGGCGCACACGGCCGCTATCGTGCCGGGCGACCACGGCGTGAAATACCGCGCCGGCATCCGCCGGCGGCGCAGCAAAATGGTGAACGCGGTCTCGACATTCGCCACCATCCGCCGCAGCAGCGGCTTGCCGTCATTATCGGGATGCGAGGCAAGCCCGGCCATGATCAAGGCGCCGCAGCCGAACGGAAGATCGAAATCGCTACCGGACGCCCGATGCTGACGTTGTAACCCTCGACGCTGCCGACCCGATCGTAGCGCAGCGCGACCGCATCGGCACGCTGCACGAAGCTGCGCTCATTGTGCGCGTCGATCAGCGCAAAGCGGCACGGCTTCTGCCGCAAAAATTCTGCTGCGCCCGCGCCATCCGAAAACCGCGTGTCGGTGCCCAGCAGGAACACAAGGCTCGGCTCCTCGTAGCCGGCTGACGCGACGTGCGGTTTCTTGCAATCGGTCGCGGCAATTTGCTCGGCGATGAGCGGAGCCGGAAACAGCGCCGGCAGCGATGGAAAGATCACGCCGTACACCGCGAACGCGATCAGCACCGAGGCAACGATACCGCGCGCCAGCGCGCGCTCGGCGCCGTCGGCGTCATAAAGCCGCCATGCGAACAGGCCGAGGATCAAGGCCGCCGCCGCAAACGGCCACGCGAGGATGTTGAGGTCGCTGCCGATGACGATCGACATAACGACGCCACCGATGCCGATGGCAACCGGGAACAGGAACCAGCCGACGGTGCCCTTGGTAAGCCAGTGACCGCGCACAAGGCTGTCCTTGTCGAGAGCACCGGCAATGAGGATCGCGATGGCCGGATAGAGCGGCAGCACGTAATGCGGCAGCTTGGTCATGACGGCTTCGAATACGATCCAGGACGGCACCAGCCACGCCAGCAGGAATCGCGTGCCGGATTCGCGCCGTGCTTTCCACACCGCCGGCGCGGCAAGGCCAGCAAGTACGGCACCGGGCCAGAACGTCACCCAGAACAGCAGGAAGTAATAGCCGGGCGGCGCGCCGTGCGCCTCCTGCCCGCTGATAACCTTGTCGAACATGTCATGGCCGAGCGATTGCGCGAAGAAACTGTTGCCGCTGCGCGCGACAATCGCAACGAACCACGGCAGCACCAGCAGGATCATCCAGAGCACGCCTGGCAGCGGCCGCATCGCCTTCATCCAGCGCGCATTGCGGTCGCAGATCGCGAGTGTCACCGCAGCCAGCCCCGCGACCATCAGGATCAGCGGACCCTTGATCAGAATGCCGCCCGACACCGCCGTCCAGAAAATTGCAGGCCACGTCCAGTTTGTCGCCGAGCCGGGCGCGCGCCGTTCGGCAAGGTAGACGCGCGCCATCGCGCCCATCGCCGCAACAATCGTGAACAGCAAAACGGCGTCGGTCTTGGCCAGCCGCGCTTCGACGCCGAGCAGGATCGAGCTTGCCATCATCATCGCGGCCAGCAAGGCGGCACGCCGCGGCACGAAAGCGAGCGCGCACCAATACGTCAGCAGAACCGCGCCGGTCGCACCGAGCAGCGACGGAATGCGATAGAGCCAAATAGTAGTGTCCGCATCCGGCATGCGGAGCACATCCGCGGTCTTCACCACCGCCGCCTGCAGCCAATAGATGCCGACGGGCTTCTTGTAGCGAACTTCATTCTGAAACCGGATGTCGACGTAATTCCCGCTCTCGACCATCTGCTTGGTCGCCTGCGCGAAGCGCGCCTCGTCGCGGTCGACCGGCGGAATCTGGAAAAATCCCGGCAGGAACGAGAGCATCGCAAGCACGATAAGCACCAGCGCCGCGCGCCGGTGCGACGCGCAGGCATAATCCAGCACGGCGCCCAGCCCTTTCGCCGGGCCGATTCCATGCCCCGCATTGTCGGTCGTGCTGCTCATGCGGCTGATTTGCGTTGATTCGGTTATTCGGCCGGGACAATAGAGACAACGGGGGGCGCCGGAAAGAACGCCGTCATGGCGCTTGCATCCGCACCATGACGCTGTCGGCAGCGCCGCGGGCATCCATCACCGTGAGCCGCACGAAGCCCGGCCCGTCGGGCTGGAAGAATATCGTGTGCCGCCCGCGTTCCGCCGGCAACGGCACGCCGTTCACCAGCACCGTCAATGGCGCCACGCCGCCTGAAACCTTTACCGCCACCGGACTCGACGGCGCGCCGGAAAATTCGAGCCGCGCGCCATCCGGCGGGAACATGATGCGCGGCGTTTCCGCCACCTCGCCAGTCGCGCCGCCGGCATGGAAGCGCTGCAAAGGGGGCGGCAACTTGGCGGTCGCCGCGAAGATAACGCCCTTCGGCGCATGCGGCAGGGGTGCCGGCATTTCACCGGTACGCGCGAAAGCGTCGAACAGGATCGGCGCAGCCGAAGCGCGCCCAACAAGACCCGGCACCGGAACGCCGTCCGGCCGCCCGACCCACACGCCGATCGTCATGCGCCCGTCGAAGCCGACTGACCACGCATCGAGATAGCCGTAGGAGGTGCCGGTCTTGAACGCGATGCGGCCGGGCGCGGCGTTCACCGGCGGCGGCGCGCCGATCAGCACGTTGCCGACGTACCAGGCTGCGACCGGATCGAGCAGCCGCACCGGCGTTGTCTCGGGCTGGCCCTGCCGCTCGATCAGCGGCGTCGCCGATCCGAGCCGCGCCAGCCCCGCATAAAGCATCGTCAAATCGGACAGCCTGATGCCGACGCCGCCGAGCCCCATCGCCAGACCGGGCGCTTCACCTTTCGGCAGCACCAGCGCCGCGCCCGCGTGCGTCAATCGCGCGCCGAGCCTGTTCACGCCGACTTTGTTGAGCACCGCGATCGCCGGTACGTTGAGCGACAGTTGCAGCGCCCGCCGTACAGTCACGGTGCCCTGAAACGTGAGATCGAAATTTTCCGGCGCGTAATTGCCGTAGCGCGCCGGCGTGTCATCGATCAGCGTCTCCGGATGCAGAAATCCGTCCTCGAATGCGAGGCCATAGATGAACGGCTTGAGCGTCGAGCCCGGCGACCGCAACGCCTGCGTCATGTCCACCTGCCCAGCGCGGCGCACGTCGAAATAATCGGCCGAGCCGACCCGCGCCCGCACTTCGCCGGTCGCATTGTCGACCGCGACGATAGCCACGGAAATTCGCGGTCCGAGCGCATGAGCGCGCTCGCGCGCCAGATCTTCGAGCGATTTCTGCAACACAGCGTCGATGGTCAGACGATGAACACGTTTGTCCGGCTCCGCCGACACGATCTGATCCGACGCATGTGGCGCCAGCGTCGGCAGCATCTTGCGCGCGGTCGGCACCGGCTCGGCCTTGGCATGCGCCACCTCATCGCGCGGGATAGCCCCCGCCGCCGCCGCGCGGTCGAGCACACGGTCACGCGCCGCTCGCGCTGCTTGCGCATAGCGATCCGGACGCCGCAACTCGGGCGATTGCGGCAGCGCCACCAGCAGCGCCGCCTGCCCGAGCGTCAGCCGTCGCGGCTCCTTGCCGAAATAGGAAAGCGAAGCCGCGCGAATGCCTTCGAGATTGCCGCCGTAGGGCGCAAGGCTGAGATAGAGCGCGAGAATCTGGTTTTTGTTCAGCGCGTGTTCGAGTTCAACCGCGCGCACCATCTGATGCAGCTTGGCGGTGAGGCTGCGCGCGCGCCGGGGCTCCAGCAAGCGCGCCACTTGCATTGTGAGCGTCGAGCCGCCGGAAACGATGCGAGCATTGGTTATGAATTGCAGTGCGGCGCGCGCGACGGCGGACGGATCAATGCCATGATGCCGGTAAAAGCGCTTGTCCTCGTAGGCGAACAGCATCCGAAGAAATCGAGGATCGACGTCTTTCACCGTCGCCGGCAGCCGCCATCGTCCTTCGGGTGTCGCATAAGCGCGCAGCAACCGGCCTTCATGGTCGAGCACCACGTGCGAGTAAGCGATGTCCTTGCCGAGCGGCGCCGGCCCAAGTGACGTGACCCACCACGCGCCCATCAGCACCGCCATCACCATGACGGTACAGACGCCGGCGACGATGAGACGCAACGGTTTCATTTCGCCGTAATCTCGACCGCGCCCGTTCCGGTACGGCCGTAGCGGTCTGCTCGGTACATGTCCTCGACCCTCGCCTGCGGCAGCACGTAGCGCCCCGGCGACACGGCACGCACCACATAAGCGACCGTGAACACGGGCGCGTCGCCCGCCTTGCGCTCAAACGCCGCGGTGAAACGATCGTCGCGGAATTCCGAATGCGAGGGCTCGGCACCGTCGGTGATCCATTCGAGCTTGGTGGCGTCTCCTGACGACACCAGCGCCGGATTGTCGATTTCGAAGCCGGCCGGCAGATAATCCGACACGACGATCCGCTCGAATTTCGGCTGCGGCTCGGTGATCTTCAGCACCACCGCGAAACGCTGGTTCTGCGTGGCGTGTGAGGGATCGGCCTTCTCGCCATCGAGCGTGA
>Ga0134126_10005249_pt1 | contig 16192 bp, 15 predicted proteins | sample KB31752_FD_96881 | JGI IMG/M metagenome (GOLD analysis project Ga0134126, IMG submission 96881) | Terrestrial soil microbial communities with excess Nitrogen fertilizer from Kellogg Biological Station, Michigan, USA - KB3-175-2 | ecosystem: Environmental > Terrestrial > Soil > Unclassified ...
ATTAGTGTCCCATTCGGAGACACTAATATCGCGTCTTCAGGCGCGGAGGGACGTCACGGATGCTGGCTGCTGACCGATATGACCTCGCCGGTCAGATAGGACGCGTAATCGCTGGCGAGGAACACCATTACGTTGGCCACCTCAAACGGCTCGGCTGACCGGCCGAACGCTTCCTTGGTCACGAGCTCGTCGAGCACGTCCTGGCTCATCACCTTGGCGAGGAACGGGTGCATGGCCAGGCTCGGCGCAACCGCGTTGACTCTGATCCCATGCTCGGCCACATCCATGGCGGCGCACCTGGTCAGGGCCATGACCCCGGCCTTCGCGGCGGCGTAGTGCGCTTGGCCAGGCTGCGCTCGCCAGCCGAGCACCGAGGCGTTGTTGACCACGGCGCCACCGCCGCCCTGCTCGATCATCCGGCGCAGTACCGCTCGCGTGCAGCGGAACGTCCCGTTCAACGTCACGTCAAGCACCCGAACCCACTGCTCATCCGTCATCTCGACGACCGACGCCGTCCCGCCGAGCCCCGCGTTGTTGATCATCACGTCGATCCGGCCGAACCGGTCGGCCGCCCCGTCGATTAGCGACTGCACCTGCTGCTCGCTGGTGACGTCGCACTCGGCCGACCACACCCGGTCGACGCCGTAGGTCCGCTCAAGCTCGGCGTGCGCGACGGCAAGCCGCCCGGCGTGCGCGTCGCTCAGCGCGAGGCTGGCCCCCTCGTCAAGACATCGCCTCGCCACCGCCCCGCCGATCCCCGTCCCGGCCGCGGCGGTCAGCACGACCACCTTCCCCGCCAGCAGGTCACGCCCAGGATGACCCCCCGGCGTCATGCCTGCCACCCGGCGGGCTCGGGCGCTAGGCCGCGGTAGCGCACACAGCAGCGGAACTCTTCGTGGGTCACGGTAGTAACGCTAGCGCGGCGGCAGCTAGGCTCCCTACCAAGCACTTGCTTGCTTGGCCGGGAGGTCGCTTGGCTGAAAGCAGCATTCCGGCGGCCGTGCGGGCCGCCGCGCGGGAGTTCGGGGCGGCCGTCGCAGTGGCCGAGCCTGGCGGCGTGACCCTGACCTATCGCGAGTTGCTCGACGGGGTACGCGGGGTCGCTGGCGCGCTGATCGCGAGCGGAGTCGCGCCTGGCGACCGCGTGGCCATCTGGTCGCCGAACACGCATCACTGGATACTCGGCGCGCTCGGAGCGCTGTACGCGGGCGCGATTGTCGTTCCCGTGAATACGAGGTACACCGGCTATGAGGCGCTCGACGTGCTCGCGCGAACCCGCGCCCGGGCGCTGCTGGTCGCGGGACCGTTCCTTGGCGCCGACCGGCTGGCGCTGCTCGAGCACGCCGCGACGCAAGCCAGGCCCGAAGTCGCGTTGCCCGAGCTGATCGTCGGTGTCCCGGTCGAGTCAGGCAGCCCGGCCGGCGATCGGAGCGTGGGCTGGGCTGAGTTCCTACGGCGAGCCGACCAACCCGATCTCACGCTGGCGGACGAAAGGGCGGCGGCCGTCAAACCGGATGACGTCAGCGACATCCTGTTCACCTCAGGTACCACCGGCCGCAGCAAAGGCGCGATGTCCGCCCACAGGCAAGCACTCGACGTCGCGATGGCGTGGGCCGACTGCGCCGAGTTGACCAGTTCCGACCGCTACCTGATCGTCAACCCGTTCTTCCACAGCTTCGGCTACAAGGCAGGCATACTCGCCTGCTTGCAGACCGGCACCACGATGATCCCGCAGCTTGTCTTCGACGCCGGAGCCGCGATCAGGCTGATCGAGGCGGAACGGGTGACCGTGCTTCCCGGCGCGCCGACGCTCTACATCTCGATGCTCGACCATCCCGATCGGGACGCGCACGACCTATCCAGCCTGCGCCTCGCCGTCACCGGCGCGGCCGTCGTCCCGGTCGCGCTGGTGACGCGGATGCGCGCTGAACTGAGCTTCGACACCGTGCTGACCGCCTACGGCCTGACCGAGGCGGTGGTCGCGACCATGTGCAGGTCGGGTGACGACGACGAGACGATAGCGACGACATCGGGCCGGGCGGCAGCAGGCTTCGAAATCAAGATCGACGGAGCGGGCAAGCCGGGCGACGCTGGGGAGATCTTGCTGCGCGGGCGGAACGTGATGCTCGGCTACGCCGACGACCCGGCAGCCACCGCCGAGGCGGTCGATGCTGACGGCTGGCTGCACACCGGCGACATCGGGCATCTGGACGAGCGCGGCTACCTGACGATCACCGACCGGCTCAAGGACATGTACATCTGCGGTGGATTCAACGTCTATCCGGCCGAGGTCGAACAGGTGCTGGCCAGGCATCCCGCGGTAGCCGAGTCGGTGGTGATCGGCAGGCCCGACGACCGGCTCGGCGAGGTCGGCAAGGCTTTCGTCGTGCTGCGGCCCGCCGCGCAGGCGTCGGCGGCTGAGCTCATTGAGTTCTGCGAAGAACGGCTCGCGAACTTCAAGGTTCCTAGGCAGATCGAGTTCCGCGCCGATCTACCTCGCAATCCGGCGGGCAAGCCGCTCAAGCGAGTGCTCAGAGGAGAGGGATGAATGACTGAGGCCGAACCGACAGTCCTCTACGAGCGCCGGGGCAGCACCGCGCTGATCACGCTGAACCGGCCGCGCTACCGGAACGCGCAGAACTCGGTGATGACCTACGCACTCGACGCGGCGTTCGAGCAGGCGGTAAACGACAACGACGTCAAGGTGCTCGTGCTTGCCGGGGCAGGCGACCACTTCTGCGCCGGTCATGACATCGGCACGCCGGGCAGAGACGTGCACGTCAGCTACGAGCGCAAGGCCGTGCTGTGGTGGGACCACACCGACAAGGAGGGAGCGGACGCCAGGTACGCCAGGGAGATGGAGGTCTACCTCGGCATGTGCCGCCGGTGGCGGGAGATACCCAAGCCGTCGATCGCGATGGTGCACGGGGCCTGCATCGCCGGCGGGCTCATGCTCGCCTGGGTCTGCGATCTCATCGTGGCCTCGGACGACGCGTTCTTCGCTGATCCGGTGGTGCGGATGGGGATTCCCGGCGTGGAGTACTTCGCGCATCCCTGGGTCCTCGGGCCGAGATTCGCTAAGGAGGCGCTGTTTACCGGGGACAGGTTCGGTGCCCAGCGGGCGTATGAGCTTGGCATGGTCAACCGGGTGGTGCTGCGTGATGAGCTCGAGGACACGGCATTCGCTCTGGCCGACAAGATCGCCGCCATGCCATCCTTCGGCTTGTCGCTTGCTAAACGCGCCGTCAATCAGTGCGAGGATCTGATGGGCATGCGCACCGGCATGGACTCGGTGTTCGGCCTGCACCACATGGCGCACGCACACAACGCCGAGACCTCGGCCGACTCCCTCGCCGGCATGGACGCCAAGTCGATGAAATCGTCCACCGCGCAGTAGCCGGCGCTACATCCAGTCGGCGTGCTTGGGCCAGGCCAGCATGGTCTCCACGACCTCGGGCGGACCTTCCGCGGCCGGAATCGCCGACGTTCCGTATCGGCCGCGATAAAAGAGCAGCGGCCGCTGCCGGCTGATCTCGCCAAGCTCGCGCACCTGGCCGATGACGACGTAGTGGTCGCCGATGGTGTGCACGTCGACGATCTGGCAGCTCACCCACGTCAGCACGCCGTCGATGATCGGAGATCCCGCCGAGTCCGGCGCCCAGTCGACCTTGGCGAACCGGTCAGGGTTGCTCCGGCCGAACAGGGTAGCGAGGTCGCCTTGTTCGGCCGTGAGCACGTTGGCGCAGAAGACGCCAGCCTGCTGGATCTTCGGCCAGGTCGACGACGTGCGCGCCGGACAGAAGAGCACAAGCGGCGGCTCGAGTGACAGCGCGGCGAAGGCTTGGCAGGCGAAGCCGACCGGCTCGCCGTCGTCGGTCGCGGTGATGACCGTGATGCCGGTGGCAAAGTGCCCGAGTACCTGACGAAACCGCTCGGCATCTAGATCGAACCTCACTCGCGCGCCTTCGTCGTCCACGACATGCCGAGCGCCTGGAAGCGACGGTTCATTCCCGACCAAGCGGCCTGTCTACCGCCGCCTCGACGCGGCCACCATGCTGGCTGCAGAATTAGCGTGGCCTGGAGGGGGTGGAATGAGCGAAAATTTCGCCAGGCGCTCAGCGGCTTCAGTCCTGGATCCCGAGTCGCTGGCTACTTGCTCGAAGAGCAGATCGGCCACGGCGGGATGGCCGTCGTCTTCCGTGCACTCGACGAGCGCCTTAACCGCCACGTGGCGCTCAAGCTCCTGGCGCCGGCCATCGCGGCCGACGAGGCGTTCAGGCGGCGGTTCATCAGGGAGTCACAGGCGGCGGCAGCCGTCGACGACCCGCACATCATCCCGGTGTACGAGGCTGGTGAGGTCGCCAACGTCCTGTTCATCGCGATGCGCCTGGTTCGCGGCGGGGATGTCACGACACTCTTGCGGCGGGAAGGCCAGCTCTCACCGAAGCGAGTAACGGTGATCATCTCGGCGATCGCCTCATCGCTTGACGCGGCGCACGAGGTCGGCCTCGTGCACAGGGACGTCAAGCCGGCCAACATCCTGCTCGACATCCGCCAGGGCCGACCCGATCACGTCTACCTGTCCGACTTCGGGCTGAGCAAGTCGGCGCTTGGCCGCAGCGGAGTCACCGCCACCGGGCAATTCCTCGGCACGCCGAACTACATAGCTCCTGAACAGATCAGCAGCAAGACGATCGACGGCAGGGCCGACCAGTACTCGCTGGCGGCGACGGCGTTCGAGTTGCTCTGCGGCGGTCCGCCCTTCCGGCAAACGCAGCCGATGGCGGTGATCTACGCCCACATCTCTGAACCACCGCCGGCGCTGACCAGCCGAAGGCCGGGCCTGCCTGATGCCGTAGACGCCGTGTTCGCCCGAGCGCTGGCCAAGGACCCCGCCGATCGCTTCGGCACCTGTCAGGAGTTCGCCGACCAGATGCGACGAGCACTCGGGATCGGCGGGTACGACGCCAGGACCGAACTCTCCCCCGTTACGCACTCCCATCCGCCGACGGCCGCGGTCGTCATGCCAGGCGGCCCGCCAACCGAAGCCGGGTGGCAGACCCCGCTACCCACCCCGCAGCGAACTCCGGTGCAGCCGTTGCCGGCCCCGGCAGGTTCCTACCCCTCGAATCTGTCGGCATTGCCGCAGCCGACGGCGTATCAGCCGCGGCGCCGAAGACGTGGCCGTGCCGCCGCCATCGTCGCGGCGTTGATCGTTGTGCTTGGTGGTGCCGGTGCGGCGCTGTACGCGATCAAATCGACAGGCCTTCCCAAGGTGAAGACCGTGGGCGATTGGTCGGGCAAGCACTCATCTCGTCCGCTTCTCGTGCTCGGCAACGGCGCGAGGCAGAACATCGTGGAGGGCGTGGCGTTCAGTCCCGATAGCAGGACACTCGCGGTCGCCACAGCGGGCCGCACCTTCCTGGTCGACGTCGCCAGCGGCCATCGACTCGGGTCGCTGACGGACACGAACGGCAGCGAGGTCAAAGCGGTGGCGTTCAGCTCCGACGGCAACGAGTTGGCCACCGCCGACAAGAACGGCCATATCTATCTGTGGAACGTCGCTGGCGGCGCGATTCCCAGCGCCCCGACGAGCACCCTGCCCGATCCCTCGGGCGCCAGCGTCTACGCCGTGGAGTTCAGCCCAGACGCCAAGACGCTCGCCGCTGGCGATGCCGGCGGGGTCACCTATCTCTGGCACGTTGCCGGAGGCGTCGTGTCGGCTACCCCGTACGGTCACCTGGCCGATCCTTCTGGCACAGGAGTACAGGGAATCGCGTTCAGCCCGCAAGGGGTGTTCCTGGCAACCGGCGACGCCGGCGGGCGCGCTTACCTGTGGAAGGTGGGATCGGGCGCCGTGCCCTCACACCCGAGGGCAACCCTGATCGATCCGTCGAGCGGCGGCGTCCAGGCGATCACCATCGGACCGCACGGCCACACGGTCGTGACAGCGGATGGCAACGGCGACGCCTACCTGTGGCCCAAGGCTACGGTCGGCCTGTCGTCCACCCCAGAGGCGATCCTCGCCGACCCAGGCGCCGCCGGCCAGTTCGGCGTCGTCGCCGTCGCGTTCAGCCCGGACGGCAAGACGCTGGCTACCGGAGGCTACACCGGGCAGACCTACCTGTGGAACGCTTCCAACGCATCCAGGATCGCCACGCTCACCGACTCAGACATCGCCGGTACCGGCTCCGACGTGCAGGCCGTTCAGTTCAGCCCAGACGGCGCGTCCCTGGCCACCGGCGACACCAGCGGCGGCACCTACCTGTGGACGCATAACTAGCCAAGCGACTGTTCGCCGAACGCGAAGACGTGCCCCCACTCGCTGACGGCGGTGGTGAACCGGCTGACCCAGGTCGCGTCGTCAACGAGCAGCCCGTCGGTGCCGTACTCGATGTCGAATCCGGCGGGCGTTCGCAGGTAGAACGAGACCATGTGATCGTTGGCGTGCCTGCCGAGCGACGCGCTCTGCTTGCCGCCCCGTCGCGCGCACCTGTCCATCGCGCGACCGACGTCGTCGATCGAAGCGACCTCGACCATCACGTGAACGCAGCCGGTCGGGCTTGTCATCGGCGCCAGCGCGAGCGAGTGGTGCCGCGGGTTGCAACCCAGGAACCGCATCATCGCCGGCCGCCCGCCAGCCGGCCGCCCGAACAACTCGGGCGCCATCGCCATCGTGTCGCGGAGCCGGAAGCCAAGCAGCCCTGCGTAGAACTCCATCGACGCGTCGTCATCGGCCGCCGGGATCACGACGTGCCCCATCCCGTATTCGCCGGTCACGAACCGAACACCATAAGGGCAGAAAGCAGGCCGGTTGTCGAGTGCCGCTCCCCAGAAGACCTCAAGCGTATGGCCAGAAGGATCGTCGAACGTGATCATCCCGGCGACCCGGCGTTGTGCGAGCTCATCGGGCGTGCCCGCCTTGACAGGCACCCCAGCGACCTCAAGGCGAGCGCCGAGCGCGGCGAGATCAGCCTGGGACGCCACTTCCCAGCCCGAGGCGACCAGGCGGTCGGTCTCGCCTCCGGTTATGACGAACCTGGCGGGAAAGTCATCCATCCGCAGGTACAGCGCGGCAGGCTCGGGACCACGGCCCTGCGTCATGCCGAGGATGGCAGTACCGAAGTCACGCCACGCACCGAGGTCGGTCGCCTCGATGCGCAGGTAACCAAGCGACCGGATCTCGCTCATCACGCGCCTCCGAGGAAACCTATGGATAGGCGATTGAACTCGTCGAATTTTTCTAGCTGTGCCCAGTGACCGCAGCCGGAAAAGACATGCAGCTGCGCCTTGCGGATCTGCTTGAGCGCGATCAGGGCACCGTCCAGCGGGTTGACCCGGTCTTCGCGGCCCCAGATCAGCAGGACCTCGTTGCGCAGCCGGTGCACCTCGCGCCAGAGCATGCCGTCCTGCGCGGTGGCCGGGTCGTAGAAAGACATGCCGAGCGCCGCCATCGCGGCGAGCCGCTCTGGCCTGCTGGCATGCTCGTAACGCTCGTCGACTAGCTCGTCGGTGATCAGTTTCTTGTTGAACACAAGCGTCCGCAGGAATGCCGCCATCTTCTCTTTGCTCGGGCCAGGCGGGGCGCCGAACTCCGCCAGCCGGCTGACGCCCTCCGTCGGATCGGGCGCGAACAAGTTGAGGCTCAGCCCTCCTGGACCCATCAGAACGAGCTTGCCGGCTCGGTCGGGGTAGCTCAGCGCGAATCTGACGGCCGTGCCGCCGCCGAGCGAGTTGCCGACCAGGTGCACGCGGTCGATGCCGAGATGATCGAGCAGGCTGGCCAGGGCGCGGGCGGCGAACGTGAAGTAGTTGCCTTCCACCGCCGGTGAGTCCGACTCGCCGAAGCCGGGCTGGTCGAGCATAAGCGTGCGGAACCCGGCGCTGAACACGGGCAGGTTGCGGCCGAAGTTGGACCAGGCGGAGGCGCCTGGGCCGCCTCCGTGCAGGAGCACGACCGGCGGGGTGCCGTCTTGTCCCTTGCCTGACTCGTGGTAGTGCAGCCGCATCATCGCTGTGTCGGCGAACCGGCTGGTTGGCTGTGCTCCCGCCGCGGGGCCGGTCACAGCATCGCGTCCGCGGCGGGCGGCAAGCCGAACTCGCCCCGGCCGAACATCGAAAGCGCGCGTTCTGGGTCGTTGATCGCGTGGGCGCGGCCAGCGTGCACGTCGCGCCAGAACCGCTGGATCGCCGTGCCGTTGCGCAACGCGCGGCCACCGGAGTTCTCGAACAGCATGTCCACGGCGCCGACCGAGCGCTCCGTGCCGAGCACCTGGTCGCGCCTGATCCGCAGCCGCAGCGGCATGGGAATCGAAGCGCCGGCTCGCGCATGACCGATGAGCTCGGTCATGTTGTGCTCAAGCGCCAGCCAGGCCGCGTCGATCTCCGCCGCCGCCCGCGCCACCCGGACCTGGGCGAACGGGTCCTCGGAAGTCTTCTGGCCGAGGTACGCGGTGCTCACCCGGTCGCGCTGGTAGGCCACGTGCGACTCGTACGCGCCGGTCGCCATGCCGATGATCGGGGTCGTGATCGCGACGGAGAACACCGAGCCGAACGGCACCTTGTACAGCGGCGCGGGATTGGCCTCCTGGCCAGGGCAGGCGCACTTGGTCACGTCGGCGAAGCCCAGCGATCGATGCTCGGGGACAAACGCCCCGTCCACCACGATGTCGTTGCTGCCCGTACCGCGCAGCCCGACGGTGTCCCAGACATCGTCGATGCGGTAGTCGCTGATCGGCAGGAGGAAGGTTCGGAAGTCGATCGGGTTCGCCTCGGCGTCGGTGACGATCCCGCCGAGCAGCACCCAGGTGGCATGGACACAGCCGGAAGAAAAGCTCCACCGTCCGGCGAGCCTGTAGCCGCCATCGGTGACCTGAGCCCGGCCGGTCGGCGCGTACGACGACGACATGCGGGTCGCCGGGTCATCGCCCCAGACCTCGTCCTGGGCCGCGGGCGGGAACAGCGCGAGCTGCCACGCGTGCACGCCGATGACCGAGGCGACCCAGCCGGTCGACCCGCATGCGCTGGCGATCATCCGCACGGCCTCGTAGAACGTCACCGGGTCGGCTTCGATGCCACCGAATCTGGCCGGCTGGAGCAGCCGGAAGAACCCGGCCTCAGCTAGCGCCTTGATCGACTCAGCCGGAACCGACCGGCCGTCCTCGGCCTCCTGCGCACGTTCCCGCAGCACAGGCAGCAGTTCGGCGACAGCGTCAAGCACCGGCTGCCCGGCTCTCTCCCTCACAGCGCCTCCTTTGCCACAGCGAACGTCAGCCGCCAGCATGACGCTCGCCATGGCTGGCCCCTAGACTAGAACAGGTTCTAGTTCATGTTCTAGTCTAGGGCTATCGCTAACAGGAGGGGCGGGCCAATGAATGACCGGCTCGGCGTCAGGTCGATCGATGCCGGACCGCCGCCAACCCGGTACGCGCGCGGCTGGCACTGCCTCGGCCTGGCCGAGGCGTACCGTCAGGGCGGTCCGCACGCGGTGCAGGCGTTCGGCACCAAGCTCGTGGTCTTCGCTGACTCGGCCGGCGCGCTCCACGTGCTCGACGGTTACTGCCGTCACATGGGCGGCGACCTGACGATGGGCACGATCAAAGGCGATCAGGTCGCCTGCCCGTTCCACGATTGGCGCTGGGGCGGTGACGGCAGGTGCGCCAAGATCCCCTACGCGAAGCGGGTGCCGCCCGCGGCCAGGACGAGGTCATGGCTGACGCTCGAGGAGAACAAGCAGCTCTTCGTCTGGAACGATCCTGAAGGCAACCCGCCGCCCGAGCACATCACGATCCCGAGGATCGATGGCGCGTTCTCTTCCGAGTGGTCGAACTGGACCTGGGACTCATTGCTCGTGGAGAATTCCAACTGCCGCGAAGTGGTCGACAACGTCGTCGACATGGCGCACTTCTTCTATATCCACTTCGCGTTCCCTACGTTCTTCAAGAACGTGCTCGAAGGCCACGTCGCCGCCCAGTATCTGAACACCAGGTCGCGGCCCGACGTGCCGGCCGGGTCGAACTACAGCGACGGCGTCGAGACCACGCTGCGCTCGGAGGCCGCCTACTACGGACCGTCGTACATGATCGACTACCTGTGGCACGACTACCACGGCATGACGATGGAGAGCGTGCTGATCAACTGCCACTACCCGGTGACGCCGAACTCGTTCCTGCTCCAGTGGGGCATCGTCGTGAAGAAGCCCGCAGGCGTCACCGACGCCCGCGGCGACAAGATCGCGGCGAAGTTCGCCGAGTTCATCGGGCTCGGATTTCAGCAGGACGTCGAGGTCTGGACGCATAAGACCAAGATCGACAACCCGCTTTTGTGCGCCGAGGACGGGCCCGTCTACCAGTTGCGCCGCTGGTACGAGCAGTTCTACACCGACGTCGACCAGGTCACCCCCGACATGGTCGAGCGGTTCGAGTACGAGATCGACACCACCCGCGCGATCCAGTCCTGGGAAGCCGAGGTCGCCGCGAACATGGCCGCCAGGGCCGGCCAGCCGGGCTGATCATGAGTTTCGAGGCGCGGCAACGACAGCAACGGTCCAACGCTGCTCACCTGGCGGGCCGGCCAACTACAGCAACGGTCCAACGCCGCACACTCAACTACAGCAACGGTCCAGCGCTGTCGTCCGGCACTAGGCCACAACTACAGCAATGGTCCAACGCTGTTGTCCGGCATTGAGCTATGGGCCATCACGAGGCTTCCGGCACCAGCCGCGTTGACGAGCGCCTTTGGCACTACGCCGATGTGGAGTGCGCTCGGTGCGGGGTGCATGTGCAAGTGACGAAGTTCAGCCCGCAGCACACCAGCGTGCAATGGACGGCCGGCGCCGTGCTCGGGTGCGCTGAGTTCGCCGCGAAGGTGGCGGCCGGCGGCGACTCGGCGCTGATCCCGACCTGCGTCAGCCTGCGGGACAGCATCGATGACGCTGTCGCGGGTGGCCGGATCGAGGTACTTCCGCCGTGAGTTCAGGGCGGACCTTTTACCGGGTGCCGGTCGCTGAGGTGGTCAGCGAAACCGATCAGGCGTGTTCGGTGGTGTTCGATGTGCCGCGCGAGCTGGCTCGGGAGTTCGCCTACCGGCCCGGCCAGTTCCTCACGATCCGGGTGCCTACAGCGGACGGCGGGTCAGTGGCCAGGTGCTATTCATTGTGCAGCTCGCCGCTCACCGGTGAGCCGCTGGCGATCGCGGTCAAGCGGATGCCAGCGGGGATCGCGTCGAACTGGATCGCCGATCACGTCGCGGCCGGAACCGTGCTCGAGGTGCTGCCGCCGGCCGGCACATTCGTGCCGCGCTCGCTGGACGCCGACTTCCTGCTGATCGCGGGCGGCAGCGGAATCACCCCGGTGATGTCGATACTCAAGTCCGCGCTGCGGGCAGGCCGCGGCCGGATCGTGCTGATCTATGCGAACTCCGACGAGCGATCGGTGATCTTCGGGTCCAAGCTGCGCGAACTGCACGGGGCCGCAACCGGCCGGCTGGTGATCGTGCACTGGCTCGACGCCGTGCAGGGCCCGCCGAGTACGGCCGCGTTGCGCGAGCTCTGCCGACCATATGTCGGCCATGAGGCGTTCATCTGCGGGCCAGACCCGTACATGGCGGCGGCGAAGCAGGCGCTGACCGAGCTTGGCCTGCCCGCTCCGCGCGTGCACATGGAACGGTTCTTGTCGCTGGCGGAGAACCCGTTCGAGGCCAGCGCCGACGTCGGCGGCGTCGCGGCCACCCTCGAGGTCGATCTCGATGACGAGCAGCACAAGCTCGACTGGCCAGCCGGGCGGCGGATGCTCGACGTGATGATCGACGCCGGCCTAGACGCGCCGTACTCGTGCCGGGAAGGCGTCTGCGGCGCCTGCGCCTGCCGCCTGGTGAGCGGCGAGGTCGAGATGGCGCACAACGAAGTGCTCGAAGACGCCGACCTGGCCGACGGCTACGTGCTCGCCTGCCAGTCGATAGCGCTGACCGACCAGGTCAGCGTGGATTACAGCTAGTGGAGCTTGATCCTGATCATCCCGAGCTGGACCACGTGGTAGAACAGCAAGCCGAGACCGGTCGCCAGCGCGGGATCAAGCACCCAGAGTTCCGGGCGGGTGCCCGTGGTGAAGGCGAGCGGCCTTGGCAGCAGCCGGTAGTGCTGCTCGGTGAACGGATAGAACAGCGGACAGCCTTCGTCGGTCAGCATGTCGCCGACGACGTGAGTGGCGCACCCCACACCGACCGCGGTTGCCAGGTGCGACAAACTCGTCCCCGTGATGACCAGGCCGATCGAGGCGGCGATCGCAGCCAGATCGGCGACATGGCCGCGCACCCCGAACGCGTAGAGCCCGCTGGCGATGAGAAGCGACAGCAGGACGACCAGGCCCGCCTTGCCGCCGATCTCGCGTGAGTACTTGACCGCCAGCCAGGCAAGGCCTTCGAATCCGGCGACGCCGAGTATGGCGTGAGTCAGATGCCGGTGCCCACCGGAGATCTTCCCGGCCAGCCAGGCGAAGCCCTTGGTCAAGAAGCCGAAACAGTGCGCCAGCGTCGAATTCGGGTGGTCTATGTCGGGCAGCACGGCAGCGCCGGCCGTCAGCCCGGTAAACAGCGCGAGCTGCGCCGCCGACTGGTGCGTCAGGTAGAGGCCGGCCGCCAGACCGGCGACCGCCCCGGAGAGCGCATGAGTATGACCGAGGCACACAACACGGACATTAACCGCCGAACCCGGTATCAGCGGCAACGACACGCGCTCAGTTAGCCAAGCTCGTCCCGCGCCTGGGCGAACGCCTTCGCGGCGTGCTCTAGATCCTCCTCGCTGTGCGCGGCCGACACCTGAGTCCTGATCCGCGCCTTGCCGATTGGCACGACCGGATAAGAAAATCCGATCACGTATACGCCCTTGGTGAGCAAAAGATCGGCCAGGCTAGCCGCGCGGGCCGCGTCGCCGATCATCACCGGGACGATCGGGTGATCGCCTGGCAGGATGTCGAAGCCGAGCGCGGTCATCCGCGCACGGAAGAACGCGGTGTTGTCGCGCAGCCTGGCCCGCAGGTCGCCGCCGTAGACCAGGATGTCCAGCACCTTGAGCGAAGCGCCCACGACCGCCGGTGCGACCGAGTTGGAGAACAGGTACGGTCGAGACCGCTGCCGCAACAGGTCGATGATCTCCTGGCGGCCGCTTGTGTAGCCGCCGCTCGCCCCGCCAAGCGCCTTGCCGAGCGTGCCGGTCACGATGTCGATCCGGTCGGCCACGCCGTGCAGCTCAGGAGTACCGCGGCCGGTCGGGCCTACGAAGCCGACCGCGTGCGAGTCGTCGACCATCACCATCGCGTCATGCTTGTCTGCCAGGTCGCAGATCTCGCGCAGCGGAGCGACGTAGCCGTCCATGGAGAACACGCCGTCGGTGGCGATCAGCCGTCGCCGGGCGTCTGAGGCGTCGACAAGCTGGGCTTCGAGGTCGGCCATGTCCCTGTTCTTGTACCGCTTGCGCTTCGCCTTGCACAGCCGCACGCCATCGATGATCGACGCGTGGTTGAGCTCGTCGCTGATTACCACGTCCGCTTCGCCGAGTATGGTCTCGAACAGGCCGGCGTTCGCGTCGAAGCACGAGGAGTACAAGATCGTGTCGTCGGTGCTAAGGAAGTCGGAGAGCTTGCGTTCTAGCTGCTTGTGCAGGTCCTGCGTGCCGCAGATAAAGCGGACGCTAGCCATCCCGAAGCCCCACCGGTTGAGCGCGTCCTTCGCGGCGTCGATGACACGCGGGTCGTCGGCTAGCCCTAGATAGTTGTTCGCGCACATATTGAGCACCCGCGTCCCGTCCGCGACCACGATGCTGGCGCGCTGCGGGCCGGCGAGCACGCGCTCGGTCTTGAACAGGCCATCCGCCCGGATCTTGCCGAGTTCCTCGGTGATCTGCGGTTGGACGCTGGTGAACATCGTCGGCCTCCGTTCTCCGCGGCGGGCTGCGTGAGTTCGTCCCCCGGGCTGGCGCGCGCCGCTACCGTTCCGCCCAGTCGAGTACTACCTTGCCGCATTTGCCTGTCCGCACCGTGTCGAATGCGGCAGCATAATCGGCGGCATTGAATCGGTGCGTAATGACCGGGCTGATGTCGACGCCTGACTTTGTCAGGACGGACATTTCATACCACGTCTCGAACATCTGCCGACCGTAGATGCCCTTGATCGTGATCATGTTCAGCACGAGATGCGCCCAGTCGATCGCGAAGTGCTCGGAAGGCAGGCCGAGCATGGCGATCTTGCCACCGTGCGTCATCGCGCCGAGCATCTCGCGCAGCGCGATCGGCTTGCCCGACATCTCCATGCCGACGTCGAACCCCTCGCGCATGCCAAGCTCGGCCATGATCTGCTCCAGTGAGGTCTGCGACACGTCAGCGGCCAAGGTGACGCCGACGCTCCTGGCCAGTTCGAGCCGGTATGGCGACACGTCGGTGATGACCACGTACCGCGCGCCCGCGTGCCGCGCGACGATCGCGGCCATGATGCCGATCGGCCCGGCTCCCGTGATCAGCACATCCTCGCCGAGCACAGGAAATGTCAGCGCCGTGTGCACCGCGTTTCCGAACGGATCGAAGATGGAAGCGACCGCGAGGTCGATGTCGGGCTGATGGCGCCAGACGTTGGTCGCCGGCAGCGCGATGAATTCGGCGAACGCGCCAGGATGGCTGACACCGACGCCTTTGGTGCGCGCGCACTGCACCCGGCGCCCGGCCATGCAATTGCGACACCGGCCGCATACCAGGTGGCCTTCGCCGCTGACCAGATCGCCGACTACCAGATCATGCACCTCTGATCCGATCTCGACGATCTCGCCTACGAATTCGTGCCCGACGACGAGCGGCACGCTGACGTTTTCCTGCGCCCAGCCGTCCCACTCGTAAATGTGCAAGTCGGTGCCGCACACGCCAGTCCGCAGCACCCGGATCAGCACATCATCCCTGCCCACCTGGGGCAGGGGAACGTCTTCGACCCAAAGCCCTGCCTCAGCGCGGGCTTTGACCAGAGCTTTCATCGCCTCGCTCGCTCCCCGCTCGCGATTCGACCCGCACCGGCCCCATTACCGGTCGGGACGCATGCGACTGTACCGCAGCCAGAACTCTTGAGCCGGAGGGAAATACTGCCATCAAGAGACCATCACGATGACAGGACGGAATCATGACCGCTCGCGTTGACCTTCGATCCGACACCGTGACGCGCCCGACCGAGGCCATGCGCCGGGCGATGGCCACCGCCGAGGTCGGGGACGACCATTTCGGCGATGATCCGACTGTCATCCGGCTTGAGCACCTGGCCGCCGAGTTGACCGGCAAGCAGGCTGCCGTGTACCTGCCCACCGGCACGCTGTGCACTCAGATCGCGCTGCACGTGCTGGTACGGTCCGGCCACCAGGTCATCTGCGACCAGTCGGCCCACATGTGCACGCTTGAGATCAGATCGGCGGCGATGCTCTCCGGGATCACATTCCGCACGCTGCCTGGCTCGCGCGGATTGCTCAGCGCGGAGCAGGTCGCGGCCGCGCTCGGACCAGGGGCCGTCGATGTCCGTTCGGTCGACCTGGTCGCCATCGAGAACACCCATCAGGTGGGCGGCGGGGTGCCTGCGCCGGTGGTCGACGTAGAGGCGATCGCCAAGGCCTGCGATGACGCGGGCAAGCCGCTATACCTCGACGGTGCCAGAATCTTCAACGCCACCGTGGTGACCGGCGCGCGCGTGTCTGACTACGCCGCGCACGCGACCGCGATGATGTTCTGCCTGTCTAAGGGGCTCGGTGCACCGGTCGGCTCACTCTTGGTCGGCGACGCCGACTTCATCGGGGAGGCAAGGTTGCTGAAAGTGCTGTTCGGCGCGGGCTGGCGGCAGGCTGGCGTCCTCGCGGCGGCCGGACTGGTCGCCCTTGAAGAGGGGCCGAAAAGGCTGGCCACCGATCACGAGAACGCTCAGATTCTGGCGCGCGGCGTGGCCGACCTGCTGCCTGGCTCGGTCGACCCGTCGACGGTCGCTACCAACATCGTGTTCGTCGATGTGGCGGGAACCGGCCGGACGCCGGCCGAGTGGACCGCCAAACTCGCTGCCGAAGGCCTGCTCACAACCGTAGTGGCCGGCAGAGTGCGGATGCTGACCCACAGGGACGTCGACGCGGCCGACATCGCCTCAGCACTCGCAGCCTGGAGGCGCGCCGCCGCGGCCTAGCCCG
>Ga0134126_10005250_pt1 | contig 16192 bp, 12 predicted proteins | sample KB31752_FD_96881 | JGI IMG/M metagenome (GOLD analysis project Ga0134126, IMG submission 96881) | Terrestrial soil microbial communities with excess Nitrogen fertilizer from Kellogg Biological Station, Michigan, USA - KB3-175-2 | ecosystem: Environmental > Terrestrial > Soil > Unclassified ...
GATCTCTCTTTGCAAACATATATTACCAGGGTGTAAAAAATCCTATACAGCGGGTAAACAGCATTTATAACGATTCAATTCTCAACCGTTTATTTACCAATGCAGGGCAGGCTCAATCTCTAGGTTTGGAAATGGGTAGCAATTTACAAATAACCAATTGGTGGAGTTTTTATTTAGGTGGCACCGTTTATCATTATCACATCAAAGGCGATCTGACTATTTTAGGAATCACCTCGTCCATCAATAACCAGTCATGGGTTTATTCAATTAATAGCAATACTAATTTTCAATTGGGCAACAAATGGAGCCTCCAGGGGAATTTGAATTATCTTTCTAAAAGGGCAACGGCGCAAGGAATGGACTCGAGATTTTTATCTCCCAATTTATCGCTTAAGAAAAGCTTTATGCACAACCGGCTTTCGGCGACTTTGCAATGGCAAAATATTGATTTGGGAATGCATGAAAGTAACCGGCAAAGGATCACTACCAGCGGCACTGATTTTTATACCACGACCAATTATATTTACGAAACAGATGTTTTAATGCTGAACCTGGGCTTTAACCTGAATAAATTTACAGCAAAAAACAAACTTCCTAAAAGCGAATTTGGTGAAAAAGAGTTTTAGCAGATGCTTTCAACATATGCCTGGTTAAGGAGACAAGCATTAATCCTAACTGAATCTTAAAAGGCCGTAATGGAATATAGAAAGTTTAAAGTTTGTCTTTTTTTTCGATTGGTATAGCGGTGCTGCAATTTTTTCATTTAAACATTATAGCAGGTTGTTAGTTTAGAATATAGTAAACTAACAAATAACACAGATTTTCATTTTGCCCGGATTTGACATTTCCGGAATAGAAAAATGATTTACGGACAAAAATGATCAGTAATGCAACAATTTGCCGTGTATTTAGTATTCATTTTACGCAACCCTTAAAATCTTTTCCAATTTTTTCCCTTTGGCTAACTCATCCACCAGTTTGTCTAAATACCTGACTTTCCTGGTTAAAGGATTTTCAATTTCTTCGACCCGGTAGCCACAGATTACTCCTGTGATCAATTTAGCGTTGGCGTTTAATTTCGCTCTCTTGAAAAATGCTTCAAAAGTTACTTTTTCCTCAATCAGGCGTTGCAGCTTTTTATCGTCAAAACCTGTCAGCCACTCTATTATCTCGTTTAATTCTTCTTTTGTCCTGCCTTTTCTCTCGACTTTGTTGACTAAGTACGGATACACTGATGCGAATGTCATTTTTGCGATTCGCTCATCATGTTTTGGAGTTGTATTCATGCTTTATTCTTTTTTATTAAGTTCTTCTGCCAGTCCAATAAGAAGCCCTTCACATCCGCGAATGTAACAAAGGCGGTACGAATTTCCATACTGAACCACTTCTCCCACAAGCTCAGCGCCAAGCTTTGTGAGCCGGGCTACCAATTCGTCAATGTTGCTAACGGTGAACATTACACGTAAATAACCGAGAGAATTTACAGGTGCCATACGATGGTCTGAAATAGTTGCTGGCCTCAAAAATTTTGAAATTTCAAGCCTGCTGTGCCCGTCAGGTGTAACCATCATCGCAATCTCTACGGACTGGTTTCCAAGCCCGGTTACCACGCCTGCCCAATCCCCTTCTACCATCGCCCGGCCTTCAAGTTTCAATCCTATTTCTGTGAAAAAAGCAATGGCTTTGTCAAGGGACTCCACCACAATACCCATGTTATGCATCTGTAATAATTTACTTTTTGTCATAGCAATCTTTTTAAAATTATGATTTATTCAATTCTTGCCAGGGTTATAAAAGTGAAGGCAGTTGATAACCACCGTGGTTGCTTCGCCATTTAAAATTTCCAGCCACACAATATTACATGAAACAAAAACTTCAGAAAAAAATCATTAGTGATTATTATTATTTCCCTATTCGTATTTAATTCCAAAGAAGAAGATGGCAAATAAACAAAATAGTAGAAGGAAACCAGGAAGAAATGATTTGGGCGGATAAATAAAAAAATATTATTTTGAACGGCAATCCGAATGTAACAATATGTTCAAGGATAGCAGCCTGCCGGGAGTAGAATTTTTTGGCGATCGGGTTTTTGCAGTCGCTTTAACTTTGTTGTAATTGCAATGGCTATCACTTTGATATGGATTATGCGGGTAATCTGGAGTTTGGAATTTAGAGAAAGGCGGGTAAAAAACGGGCTTCGCACCGGATCAAATTAAACAAACCAAACATAAAATACAATGGAATTTTCACCGTCAAATAATGTTGTAAAACTTTGCCTTCAAGGGATGAATATGGAAGAAGCGGGGAAGCCAGAAGAGGCAAACAAGCTTTTTTTGCAAGCGTGGAACGAATCAACAAACGATTTTGAAAAATTTCTTGCAGCCCATTATGTAGGCCGGCAACAAAAAAAAGTGTCTGACAAATTAAACTGGCTGGAAACAGCCTTAAGCTTTGCTTTAAAAGTAAATGATAACACTGTCAAGAGCGCCTTTCCTTCCCTGTATTTGAACATTGCCAAATGTTACCAGGATTTAAATGAGCCGGAAAAAGCAATGGAATTTTCGGAATTAGCCAATTCTTATAAATACAACCCTTCTGACGACGGGCCGTTTTATCACGGGACGAAAGCAGATTTACAGATTGGTGATTTGCTGAAAGCAGGCGGCAATTCTAATTACAAATCTGAATTCAAAATGAACCACATTTATTTTACAGCGATAGTTAACGGTGCGGGGCTTGCGGCAGAACTGGCAAAAGGAAACGCGGAACCCAGAGTTTACATAATTGAACCGACAGGCCACTTTGAAAACGACCCAAATGTTACTGATAAGAAATTCCCGGGAAACCCGACACGCTCCTACCGCAGCCAGGAACCATTGAAAATTATTGGTGAAAAAACAGATTGGGTAAGGCTTACACCGGTAGAACTTCAAAACTGGCGGGAAAAGTTGTCGAAGGTCAAAGGAGAAATTATCAACTGATTTACTTAATTTTTCATTTTTGTCAGAATTAAAATTTTCAGGAGTAGAGGATTGCAGGATTTTAAGAACTTAGAAATTCTGGCGCAAACAATAATTTACAGTAAACCCATAAATAAGAAGGATTTTTATTTTGGTGCGGAAAATAAAGCTTCCGTTCGGTGGCTCCTGATCTTTCTTATGAGCAACAGCCTTTCCCATTTTTTATCCTAATTTCGATAACATAAATGAATTGATCAAGGTTCATTGCAAAATATTTAAATAATAAGAAGTGAAACGAATAGGATTTTTATCTTTCGGCCATTGGGGCAGCCATCCCTCCTACAAAACCCGGTCTGCCAGCGATACGCTGCTTCAGTCAATTGAGTTGGCTGTTGCCGCAGAAGAAATTGGCCTGGATGGTGCCTATTTTCGCGTACATCATTTTGCTGCGCAGTTAGGTTCTCCATTTCCGTTGCTTGCTGCTATTGGTGCAAAAACCAACACCATTGAAATTGGAACTGGTGTAATAGATATGCGCTATGAAAACCCTTTGTACATGGTGGAAGATGCCGGCGCTGCTGATTTAATTTCCGGCGGCCGGTTGCAATTGGGCATCAGCCGAGGCTCGCCGGAACAAGTGATTGACGGTTGGCGTTATTTTGGGTATGAGCCGGCAGAAGGCGAAGATGACGCAGCCATGGCGCGAAGAAAGTCGCTCGAATTCCTGGATAAGTTAAAGGGCGTTGGATTTGCTCCGCCAAGCCCCTCTCCTATGTTTCCAAATCCTCCGGGATTATTGCGGCTGGAACCTCATTCTGCAGGATTGCGCGAGCGTATCTGGTGGGGAGCTGCATCCAATGCTACGGCTGTGTGGGCAGCCGAACAAGGAATGAACCTGCAAAGCTCGACCCTCAAATATGATGAAAGCGGTAAACCATTTCATATACAACAGGCAGAACAAATCAGGCTTTTTAAAGAAGCCTGGAAAAAAGCAGGGCACCAACGCGAACCAAGGGTTTCGGTAAGCCGCTCCATATTTGCATTGGTGAATGATCAGGACCATTATTATTTTGGCCAGGATGCCCGCGGGCAGGATCAAATCGGCTATATTGAAAATAACAGGCGTGCGATTTTTGGAAGAGGATATGCTGCAGAACCCGGCCAGCTTATCAAAGAACTGGCAGAGGATGAAGCAATCAAGGAAGCGGACACACTATTGCTGACGGTCCCCAATACCTTAGGCGTCGATTATAATGTTCACGTTTTAAAGGCTGTTTTGGAGCATGTTGCGCCGGGGCTTGGCTGGCGGTGATTAGGTGAGAAACTAATTAACAATCTCATCTTTATGTCAGAATCAGGATTCTAATCAGTTTAATTTGAAATACCTGTATAATTGAACGGTGTTATCGCTTTAAGTTCTTTTTTTAAAGCTGAAGAAATTTTTAATGAATTAATAAAAGAATGGATAGCATTTTTATCAATTGAACTTTTTCCTCTTGTGAGTTCCTTTAAAGTTTCATAAGGTTTTGGATAATTTTCCCTTCGCAAAATTGTTTGAATGGCTTCCGCAACGACAGCCCAATTATTATCCAGGTCTGAATGCAATTTTTGTTCATTTAAAATTAATTTACCCAAACCTTTTTCAATAGATAAAACTGAAAGAATGGTATGCGCAATGGGCATTCCAATATTCCTGATAACGGTAGAATCCGTAAGGTCCCTTTGCAAACGGGAAACAGGCAGCTTAGATGAAAGGTGCTCCAGCAAAGCGTTTGCTATTCCAAGATTACCTTCTGCATTTTCAAAATCTATTGGGTTTACTTTATGCGGCATAGCGCTGCTGCCAATTTCCCCGGCTTTAATTTTTTGTTTAAAATAATCCATGCCGATGTATGTCCAGATATCGCGGCACAAATCAATTAGGATCGTATTGATTCTTTTTATAGCATCGAAATGAGCTGCCAATAAATCATAATGTTCAATTTGAGTGGTATATTGCTGGCGTTGTAAACCTAATTTTTCTTCAAGGAAATTATTGGCAAATGCAATCCAATTTGTTTTCGGGTAGGCAACAACGTGAGCATTAAAATTTCCCGTAGCACCACCAAATTTTCCTGTAAAAGGGATATAGCTGAATTGCTGAATTTGATTGTCAATCCTTTCTACAAAAACCATTATCTCTTTTCCTAACATCGTCGGAGAAGCAGGTTGACCATGGGTCCTCGCAAGCATTGGTATATTTTTCCATTGCATGGCCAAATCATGAAGTTTATATTGCAGATTAATAATCGCTGGTAAATATTCGTGTTCAACAGCATCCTTCCACATCATAGGAACGGCAGTATTATTGATATCCTGCGAGGTTAATCCAAAATGAATCCATTCCTGTAAATTCTCTGCGTTTAACTCCTTTAATTTTTCTTTCAAAAAATACTCCACTGCTTTTACATCGTGATTGGTTATTTTCTCTGTGGCTTTTATTTTTTCCGCATCAGCAAGAGAAAATCCGTTTTCAATATTTATTAATTCGCTTTTTATTTTGGGTGATATTTTAAAAAACTTCTTTTCTGCTAAAAAAAGAAAATACTCCACCTCCACTTTTACGCGGTATTTTATCAAAGCGAATTCAGAAAAATATTGATCAAGATGTTGTAGTTGGTTACGGTATCGCCCGTCAATGGGAGAAATGGCAGTAAGTGGCTGAAGTTGCATGATTTTTTTTGTTCAAATATTTAAATAAAACTGACTAACATAGTAAACCAACAAATAATTAAGTTTTCTATTTTGCTACGAGCAATCAGCTTTTCGCCTTTTGCATTCAGCATTCTGTCCTAAATTTGCGGCAAAATTAAAGTAATCTGTGCAAAGAAAAGTAAGAGTGGGCGCGGTAAGTTACCTCAATACAAAACCGCTGATCTATGGAATTGAAAAAGGAATGATAAAAGAGGAAGCTGAATTGTTAATCGATTATCCTTCTAAAATCGCATCAATGTTATTAAAAGATGAAATTGATGTTGGCCTGGTGCCGGTAGCGATAATTCCGGAAATGAAAGAACACCATATTATTTCTGATTATTGTATTGGAAGTATAGGTAAAGTAGCCAGCGTATGCCTTTTCAGCGAAGTAACATTGGATAAAATCAAAACTGTTTTACTCGATTATCAAAGCCGGACTTCTGTGGCTTTATTAAAAGTATTAATTAAAAACTTCTGGAAGATAGACGTTGCATTTGAGGAAACATCCGGGAATTACCAATCGAAGATATCAGGAACTACAGCCGGGCTGGTAATCGGCGACAGGGCGCTGCAACAAAGAAAAATATCTTCTTTTATTTACGACCTGGGCGAAGAATGGGAAGAGTTTACCGGGCTGCCTTTTGTGTTTGCCGCATGGATAAGCAATAAGAAGCTGGATGAAGATTTTATAAAAAAATTTAATGAAACCAATGCTTTTGGGTTACATAAAATTGATGAAGTAGTAAAAGAAAATCCTTATGACGTTTTTGACCTTCATCATTATTATATTGATTGCATCAGTTTTGAAATGGATGAAAAAAAGAAGAAAGGATTGGAATTATTTTTGAAAAAATTGGTACAGTAATTAATTGTTGTTTCTGAAACAGAAAATATTTAATTGCAAATCATATTCGCCTGAATAATTTTTTGAGTAAAAAGGCTGATCAAAAACGGAAGCCGCTTCTTTAATATAAAATTTAAACCCTTTCTTTAAAATGATTTCAAAAATTTCCAGCAACTCTTTATTCTGGTTGAAAGTTCCGTGATATTCAATAAACATTTTCTCTACATTTTCTAACTTTTCAGAAATATCTTTTAGTACTTTATATTCTGCACCCTCAATATCCATTTTTAAAAAATCAACTTTTTCATCCAGGTAATCTTTTAATCTTGCCGCTTTAACTGTGACAGCGTGTGAAGATGTTGTTTCACCAATTTTACTTCCCATATTTCCATCCTGGATAAAATTTAGTGAAGTATTTTCGTCCCAAATGGCTTCCTGTTTTGCATCGACATTTTCTAAATGATGAGATAAAATATTTTTTTGCAGAAGGCTAAAGTTTTTTTCATCAGGTTCAAAGCAAATGATACGTGCTGTTGGACAAATATTTTTCAAATAAATAACGCTTAAACCTATATGCGCGCCACAATCAATGATAAATGAATTTTCCGGTAGTGTTTGCTTGTAAACTCCCTCAAGAAATATTTCTTTCAAACCATGCAAATATTCTGAACCGCCATAAAAATAAGTTGGATGCTCTAATAATTGATGCGAATGAATTTTATCAGCAGGGACATGTTTTAAATATTTCAAAGAAAACCAGTTGACATTAATTTCCTTATATGGATTACTAAATGATTTTTTTATCCTTAAATTAATGCCATTAATTAAATTCTTATAAAATGATTTCGATCCATCCATTTAAGATAATTTTGGGCAAATATACATCGCATAATACCTAGTAATGATTTCTGTTCTTATATGTTCTGCAAATCCTGAATTTTTAAAAAATGTACAGGAAAACATTCGTGATTCAATAGGAATTCCTTTTGAGATTTTGCATTTTGACAATAGGATTAAAAATTATGGAATTTGTAAAGTTTACAATGATTTGGCGGCAAAGGCAAAATTTACTTATTTATGTTTTCTACATGAAGATGTAATTATCAAAACAGAAAATTGGGGAAAGAAAATTATAGAAATATTTTCTGAAGATACTAACATCGGATTGGTAGGAATTGCCGGAAGTAAATATAAATCTGCTTATTTTTCCGGCTGGTATTCACGGGTTAAAGAATTGGATTGCGCCAATTATTTTCACCAATACCCTACAGCAACCGAACATGTTTTTTTGTCTCCAAATGATACTAAAATTGCAGAGGAAGTTGTTTGTATTGATGGAGTAATGATTTGTTGCAAAAAAGAAATCTGGAAAGAAATTTTATTTGATGAAGAATTGTTAAAAGGTTTTCATTTTTATGATATTGATTTTTCGCTTCGTGTTTCACATCAATTTAAAGTAATGGTAACTTATGATATTGATTTAATACACATCACTACTGGCGGGGATTACAGCAATAATTGGGTTGAAACTGCCATCTTATTTCATGAGGGAAAAAAAAACAAGCTTCCATTTTCAAAAGTAAACTTGAATCGGGGGCAAATAGACAAACGTGTTATAATAACTACTATGGACCATCTTAAAAATTATAAAATTTCTTTCAGGAATAAGAAAAGATGGATTGTGTTACAAAAATTATATTTGAATCCGTTATTTTATTATCCGATTTTAAAATTCATGCTTTATCAACCTTTGGGCTTGAAAAAAATCCATTTAAAATCTAAAAAATAAATGAAAGATTCTCCACTTATTTCCATTTGCATTCCTGCCTACAAGCATGTAGATTTTTTAAAAAGATTATTGGATTCTATTTTCACTCAAACTTTCAAGAATTTTGAAATCGTAATAACTGATGACAGCCCTGACGATGGCGTAGAAAAGTTGTTGCAAAATTATTTTTCAGAAAAAGAAATCCGGTATTATAAAAATCTACAACCGTTGGGTACGCCCGAAAACTGGAATGCAGCCATCAGAAAAGCGAACGGAGAATGGATTAAGGTAATGCACAATGATGATTGGTTTGCTTCTGAAAATTCATTGAAGTTATTTTTTGAAGCAATTAAACAAAATCCAGGTTCTCATTTTTTCTTTTCAGCTTTTCAAAATGTAGAAGTTTCATCCGGAAAAAAAGAAGTGGTGAGGTTATCAAAATCCGATAAAGCATTTTTAAAATCAAACCCTTACCACCTTTTAAAAAAAGTCTATATCGGAAATCCAAGTTGCACATTGGTGAGGAAAAACCTTGGTATTTATTATGATAAGCGCTATAAATTTATTGTTGATTTTGAATATTATATCCGTGTAATTCAGCAAACGGGAATGCCCGTTTATATTGATGAAGTGCTTTTGAATATTGGGGTTCACGATGAGCAGGTTACAACTTACACTAAATACAATCCTAAAGTTCAGGTTCCCGAAAACATAATTTTTCTTAATGAACAAAAAAATAATATTTTGAAAAACGTTTTTGTATTTGACTATTACTGGCGCCTCATGCGTAACCTGAAAATAAATTCTAAAGAAAAATTATTTTCTTACCTGGGCGAAATAAAACCAAAGCCACAGATAATTTCTATGTTACAATTTCAAAAAAAAATACCGGCCTCTTTATTGAAGATTGGCGCGTTTTCTAAGTTTTTTATGATTATAACATATTTGAAAAATAGATTGTAATTAGCCTGAAGCAGGTTTAAGTCATTTGTATTAAGTTTGTTTTTCTAAAAACTCACCTGAAAACAACTTCGAAAAACGTATTCATTATTGTTGTTTTCTCAATATTAATTCTTTATGAACCAGAAATTCCGAATTATCTATTTTCTTGTTTTTATAGGCTGCTTTTTTTCATTTAAATCACTCTATGCCCAAATTAATATCTATCATGATGGCTGGATAGATTTTAATAAAAATGGAAAAATGGACGTGTTTGAAGATCCACACCAGCCTGTTGAAAAAAGAGTGCAGGACCTATTATCCCAAATGAATGTAGATGAAAAAACCTGCCAGATGGCTACTTTATATGGTTATAAAAGAGTGTTGAAAGACAGCCTGCCTACGCCGGAATGGAAAGATGAGATATGGAAAGACGGCATCGCTAATATTGATGAACAATTGAACGGAGTTATCAATGGGCCGCAAAGATATTATTCGAGCAACCTTACTTTTCCTCCATCCAACCATGCAGAAGCTATTAATAAAATACAAAAATGGTTTGTGGAACAAACGCGTTTAGGCATACCTGTTGACTTTACTAACGAAGGAGTTCATGGATTAAATCATGACCGCGCTACGCCACTTCCCGCACCGATAAGTATTGGAAGTACCTGGGACAGAAAATTGGTTTTTGAAGCTGGCCAGATAGAAGGCACCGAAGCAAGAGCTTTGGGCTACACAAATATTTATGCACCGATCTTAGACGTAAGCCGCGACCCTCGCTGGGGAAGGGTTGTAGAAACATATGGGGAAGATCCTTACCTGATTTCTGAGTTGGGAATTCAAATGGTAGATGGCATTCAAAGCGAAGGCGCTGCTTCAACGATAAAACATTTTGCTGTATATAGTGTGCCTAAAGGCGGACGAGATGGAAATGCACGGACTGACCCGCATGTTGCACCTAGAGAACTTCATGAAATGTTTTTATACCCTTTTAAAAAAGTAATTGAAAAAGCTCATCCAATGGGCGTAATGGCGAGTTATAACGATTGGGACGGCGTGCCGATAATTGCCAGTCATTATTTTCTTGCCGAATTGTTGCGTGAAATCTTTGGCTTTACGGGTTATGTAGTGAGTGACAGCCAAGCAGTGGAATATGTTTTTAGCAAACATCATGTGGCGGGCGATTTGAAAGATGCCATAAAACAGGTGGTGGAAGCAGGTTTGAATGTTCATACCAATTTTGACCCGCCGAAAGAATATATTTTACCCCTTAGGGAATTGATAAAAGATGGTAGCGTTAATTTGGAAACGATTAACAGCCGTGTGGCAGATGTGTTGCGAGTAAAATTCAGGCTGGGCCTTTTTGACCATCCTTATGTAAAAGATATAAAAGCTGCTGATAATATTGTTGGAACAGCCCATCATGAAGATTTTGTAATGCAAATGGAAAAAGAATCTTTGGTGCTTCTGAAAAACGAGAATGAAGCTTTGCCTTTAGATAAATCAAAATTGAAAAAGATTTTTATAACCGGGCCACTTGCTGCCGAAACTAATTACGCTATTAGCCGTTACGGCCCAAATCACATTAAAGTGACATCTGTTTTAGATGGAATAAAAGAATACCTCGGCAAAAATGTTACAGTAAATTACCTGAAAGGTTGTGAAGTAGTTGACAGCACCTGGACACAAAGTGAAATTATTCATACGCCGCTCACCGCCGCAGAACAGTCAGGCATAGGCGAAGCGGTAAATGAAGCGAAAAAAAATGATGTCATCATCGCGGTTTTAGGCGAAGATGTAGCACAAGTAGGCGAAGGCCTTTCCCGCTCGGGGCTTGATTTACCGGGAAGGCAGGAGCAATTGCTGGAAGCTTTGCAGGCAACCGGAAAACCTGTCGTTCTTGTTTTAATTAACGGCCAACCATTAACAATTAATTGGGCGGACAAATATATCCCGGCAATCCTTGAAGCATGGTTTCCTAATCAATATGGAGGTAAAGCAATTGCTCAAACTTTATTTGGAGATTACAATCCGGGTGGGAAACTGCCCATCACTTTCCCTAAATCCACGGGGCAAATTGAACTGAATTTTCCTTTCAAACCGGGCTCACAAGCGGACCAGGATAACGGCAGTTTTAGTTATGGCAACACCCGGGTAAATGGGCCATTATACCCTTTTGGCTATGGCTTAAGTTATACAACTTTTAATTACAGCAATCTTGAGGTAACTCCATCTACTCAAAAACAAAATGGCGATATACAGGTTAGTGTAAATGTAACGAACATGGGTAAACGAAAAGGAGATGAAATTGTACAATTATATGTAAAACAAAAAGTAGCGAGCGTTACAGTTTATGATTCGCGATTAAGAGGCTTTGAAAGGGTTCCTCTAAATCCCGGAGAAACCCAAACTGTTCATTTTACTTTACATCCGGAAGATTTGCAGATATTAGACAGGAATATGAATTGGACGGTGGAACCCGGTGAGTTTGAAGTAAGAATTGGCGCTTCCTCATCAGATATAAAACTGAGAAAAGATTTTACCGTTATTAAAGCAGATTAGCAGAATAAGAATACGTGGTATTTGTCGCTTTACTATGGAGAAATTATGCGGGGAACCCAAAATAAATATTCCTCTTTTTTGTTCTTTTACTGTTCAATATAACAACTCATTATCTATCTTTACCCCAAAAATGGCCATGAAGTATTTTTTCTTTTTCCTTTTATTTTTTTTATTGATTACGGGCTGCAAGCCAAAGGTATTATCCGGAACCGCTTTGCAAAATAAGCTGATGGAAACGATGGGAAATTATCTTGATACAACATTGAAGCCCGGTGTTCATGTTACTGTTAAAGATGTTGCTTTTTATCCTGAAGCCTCGAAAAGCTTTTATAATTGCCGGTTCCATGTAAATATGAAATTTGGAAATAAAGACACGACGGGAATAGTTGTCGGTACTATTACTAATGATTTTAAGACAGTAACCAGAAGCCAATAAATTTCTTTAAGCCAAAAAATCAATATTTTTATTTTTCTTGTCAAATTTGGAATACTCAATCAGTATGCCTTGTTTCTATTTTGATAATACATTAAAATAATAATTAATTTTATACCTTCAATGAGCGTCTTAATAATTTGTTAACAACTGAGTGCAGCGAAAAGTTATCAAAAATTGCCTAGAGTTGTTAATAAAAACTTAATGGCTTTGAAAGTATTTTTTCCTTTCTTTGCCGCTAAACTTAAAAAATTAAATCAATAACTTATGAAATTAAAAAGGATTTTGCTTTTATTATTTGCTGCTTTTTTATTCCCATTTATGGCGAATGCGCAAGTAACAACAAGTAGTATTAGTGGATTTGTTAAGTCAGACAAAGGAGTACCTCTGGACGGAGCTACTGTCACCGCTATTCATGTTCCTTCAGGAACAAAATACGTTACTCTGACAAAAAAAGACGGAAACTTTACTCTCCCAAATACAAGAATTGGCGGGCCCTTTACATTAACTGTGGAATATGTTGGTTATGCACCGCAAACTATTAACGACATCACGCTTAATTTAGGTGAGCCTTTCGTAGCGGATGTAGTATTATCTCAAAAGGCGCAGACTTTAAATGAAGTAACTATTACTGCCGCGGGGCGTGGCGCTATTTCAAAAACAGGCGCAAGCACAATTTTAAATTCAAGGGAAATTGCCACTCTTCCTTCGTTAACAAGAAGTATAAGTGACTTTACAAGGCTAACTCCACAAGCCAATGGTAATAACTTTTCTGGACGGGACGGAAGGTTAAACAACCTTCAGATAGATGGAGCTAACCTGAATAATAATTTCGGATTGAGTAACGACCCAACACCGGGTGGTGGCGCAAGCCCAATCTCAATCGAATCATTTGATCAAATCTCAATAAATATTGCCCCTTACGACGTAAGGCAATCGGGATTTACCGGTGCCGGATTGAACGTACTTACTAAAAGCGGAACCAACACGTTCCATGGATCTGCTTATGGATATTATCGCGATCAAAGTTTTAACGGTACGCACGCAGGTGATGTGAAAGTAACTTCTCCTACGCAAAAAAATAAAGTTTATGGTGTTACTTTAGGTGGGCCAATTATTAAAGATAAATTGTTCTTTTTTGCAAATGCCGAATGGGAGAATTCCGCAGTCCCTAATGGCAATGACTATGTACCAAAAGGCTCTAATGCTTCCGGATTGCCTTCTGCTGCTCCGATAGATTCTTTAAATAAATTCAGGGATGTTTTAAAATCAAAATATGGTTACGATGCCGGAGGATATGATAACCGGCCTAACTATATTACCAAAAACCGTAAACTTCTTGCAAAAATAGACTGGAATATAAGTGATAAGCACAAATTAGTCCTCAAGTATTCCGACTTCAGGGGCTCAGACCAATCACCGCTTAATTCGAGCAGCGTACCGAATGGTGGAGGGTTTATTATTACTGATTATGACCACGCTGCTGACACAATTATCAGCGCATCTAAACCAACTTCAAGATTACCGAATAATAGAAATGGAGACCAGTCTATCGGCTTTACCAATTCTGATTATGGAACAGATCACGTAGTACAGTCTGCTACCCTTGAGTTAAATAGTAATTTTAGTAATAAAATTTCTAATCAGCTATTATTTGCTTATACTCATATTGATGACAAAAGAAACAGCCCTGGAGGAATTTTTCCAACTATCGAAATATTTAATGCAGACGGGACTGTAGACGGAGTTACTCAAGGCAGAAATTATATGAGCGCCGGCACAGACCCTTTCACGAGGAATAACGAAGTAGTTAATAACATTGCCGATATCACGGATAACTTTACCTATTTTGCCGGAAGGCACACTATAACAGCCGGAGCTACTTATGAATACCAAAGATTAGGTAATGCGTTTATGCAAGGTTCTGAAAGTTATTACATATACAATACTTTAAATGACTTTGTTACTGATGCGCCACCCGCCTTTTATGCTTATACTTATTCATTGGTTCCTGGCCAGCCAAAAGTATTTTCTGCAAATTTAAAATTAGGCCAGCTAGGTGTGTACGTTCAGGATGAATATAATATTAATCAAAATTTTAAACTTACTTATGGAATCAGGGGCGATGTACCTACTTACCTGGAACAGCCGATTGAAAATCCAGCTATTACTGCATTGCAATTTCCAAATAAAGACGGTAAGATGGAAAATTTCAATACCGGTAAATGGCCAAACGCCGCTTTACTTTTATCTCCCCGCGTTGGGTTCCGTTGGAAAGTACCTAATGAAAAAGGATTATTAGTCAGAGGTGGAACAGGAATTTTTACCGGTAAAATTCCTTTTGTATTCTTAACTAATATGCCAAGCAACAGTGGAGTCTATCAAAATGGAGTGACAGTTACAAAGTATGCTGATCTTGCCGGATATACTTTTAACCCTAATCCTGATGCTTACCTTTCTAAATTTCCAAGCACTATTACCGCAAATGCGCCAAGTACTTTTGTCCTGATAGACCCAAAATTTAAATTCCCGCAAGTTTGGAGAACCAACCTCGGTATTGACAAAGAATTGGGTGATGGATTTAAGGCTACAGTAGATTTGCTTTACACCAAAGACCTGAATGACGTAAAAATGCGTAATGCCAACTTAAAAGAACCAACCGGCAATTTGACCGGAGAGGATACAAGAAGTTATTTTACCTCATCTGATAAATATTTATATCCCAATTTAGGAGAGGTTATTGTACTTGAAAATACTCACAAAGGTTATTCATATTCTGCCACAGCCCAGGTTTCTAAATCAATGAGAAATGGGTTTTATGGTTCATTAGCTTATACTTATACACAGGCCAAAGAAGTAAGCCCCAACCCAGGTTCCAGGGCAAATTCAGCCTGGGAATCTATCGCTAACGTAGGAACCTCTAACGATGTAGAATTATATTATTCTTCCTATGCAATACCTCATCGCGTAGTGGGTAACATATCTTACAGATGGGAATATGCAAACCATTTGGCAAGTACCATTTCTTTATTTTATCAGGGCTCTTCACAAGGAAATTATTCCTATATAGTTGGAGGCGACCTTGACGGAGATGGAAATAATAAAACTGACCTGATGTACATTTATGCAAAAGGGGCAGATGTGCCATTTACTGACTTTTTAAACAAAGATGCTACTGTAAAATATACAGTTGCCCAGGAACAGGCCGCTTACGATCAATTTATAAGTAGTTCTCATTACCTGAACAAACATAAGGGGCAATATGCCGAAAGGAACAGCGCATTTTTGCCATGGTACAATCGTGTAGACATGCGTTTTTTACAGGATTTTTATTTAAAAACCGGAAACACCACTCATACACTTGAATTCAGTTTGGATATTATCAATCTTCCAAACCTAATCAGCAAAAATTGGGGTATCCAGGATTTATATACTATAAACAATCCTCTTACTTTAAAATCGGTTACTTCCGGAACACCGGTTTATACTATGTCAGAGTATAGCGGAAAATTAGCAACCGATGCGTTTGTAAAAAGTGTGTCCCCCGGTACTACATGGGGTATGCAACTTGGTTTGAGGTATAAGTTCTAATTGAATTAGAATTCTTAGCAATTTTAAATATTCTGGCCGGGTCATATTGATCCGGCTTTTTTTATGTCGACACTCTTTATGCCTGTTAGAAATTTTACTCAATTAAATTATCGCTCGCTTTTCTTCAATGTATCGTTCTTTTATTTTTTAAACATTTTACTAAAATAAGAATTGATAATAATTGTTTGTTTACTGGGATGAAAAAGTTGTTAGGAAATTTTTCCGTTCATAAAAATCATAGCTTCTTATCTTCGCATTCCTTTTGGTAAAAAACAAACCACAATTATAATTTTAGATAAATGGAGAAGCATCCCGTTACGCAGGCAGTGCGTATTCAAACACAAAGTACACAACAA
>Ga0134126_10005253_pt1 | contig 16187 bp, 12 predicted proteins | sample KB31752_FD_96881 | JGI IMG/M metagenome (GOLD analysis project Ga0134126, IMG submission 96881) | Terrestrial soil microbial communities with excess Nitrogen fertilizer from Kellogg Biological Station, Michigan, USA - KB3-175-2 | ecosystem: Environmental > Terrestrial > Soil > Unclassified ...
CACGTTGAGGCTGGCGATCAGCCACTTGGTGGGATCCCACTGCCACCAGCGCACGCCGTTGCGGTAGTCGTGCGCGAAGTTGTGGTGGAAATTGTGGTACCCCTCGCCGAAGGTGAGCACCGCGAGCACCGGATTGTCGCGTGCGGTGTTTTCCTCGGTGTACGGACGCTCGCCCCACATGTGCGCCAGCGAGTTGATGAAGAATGTGAAGTGATGGCTCAGCACCAGCCGCAGCACGCCGGCGAGGAGGAAGGTGCCCCAGAGATCGCCCACCAGCCAGCCCGCGAGGAGGGGCAGCCCGAAATTGGTGGCGAGCACCAGCGTCACATAATGCCGGTGCTGGAAGGCGAGCAGGCGATCGCGCCGCAGGTCCGGGATGTTGCTGAAGTCTTCGTGGCCGCTCGGGTACTCCCGCACCATCCAGCCGATGTGCGAGAACCAGAAGCCGCGCAGAGCGGAGTACGGATCACGGTCCACGTCGTCGACGTTGAGGTGGTGCCGACGGTGGCCGCTGCACCAGGCCCAGGCGCTGTTCTGCAGCGCCATCGATCCGAAGATCACGAAGAGCAGGCGCACGGTCCAATGCGCCTCATAAGTACGATGCGCCCACAGCCGGTGATATCCGGCCGTGATGGACATCTCATTGGCGACCAGGAAGACGCCCAAGAAAACCCAGGCCGAGGTCGAGAAACCGCGGCTCAGGCCGTACCACGGGACGAGTACCGCCGCAGCCAGAAATGTCAATAAAAACAGAAGGGTATTCGTCCAGATCAGGGGCGCCCGAGTGGCGGCTGTGGACGAGGAGCTCGGTGCGGTGGGACTGGGCGGCATGGCGGTCGGGGGCTCCACTGGGTGGCCGGTAAAACCGGCTAAACATAGCACGGTTCCCGGCCCCACAGGCAACGGCGGCGGGCGTTTGGGATGGGTGCACGAGCGCGGGCCGGAGCGCCCCACTGCCATGGACGCCCCGGCAGGTCCGACCCAAGCCACGGCAGGTCCGACCCAAAGCCACGGCACGGCCCGACCCATGCCACGGCACGGCCCGACCCATGCCACGGCACGGCCCGACCCATGCCACGCCACGCCACGCCACACCACGCCATGGCACGGCACGGCCTAAGCCACGACACGGCCTGTCTCCCGGCGGGCCCGTGGCTGGTCCGTCCCTGAGGGTGTCGCGCAATGTGCCGATGCGGCCCGCGCGGATTCCGACGGAGCCCTTTGCCCTCGACGCGGTGACGCTGAAGCTGGGGCCGGTTCCCCACTCGTGAGCTGGTGTTAGACGCGCATCACTCGCGCGACCTTACAGGCGCGTAATGTCAGGTCCCGCGCGAGAGACATGGCGTTCCATTGTTGACACACTCGCGCGACACATTGTGCCCTGCATTGCGGCGGAGCGCATTCCGGCCGTGTTTGCGGTTGCAGGGCGTTATCGCCGGGTGTATTCATAGCCCCCGACAAACGCAGACGTGCCCGACATGCGTCTTAGAGCCATGTCCGCCCTGGAGGGCGCCGCTTCCCCTGTGCGTTCTGGTGGAGGAGCGCTGGAGGCAGCGACGTATTTCCGAAAAACCAAGAATTTGGAGGAGATATGAGCCATCAGTTCCGGTCCTTCTCACCTATGGGGGACATATGAAATCACCAAATTGGCGCAGGGTGCTCGCGCCGGCAGCAATCATCTTGGCGGCGGGCTTGGCCTGCGGGACGACGGCCTTTGCGCAAGGGTCGGACTCCGCGGCGATGCAGGCGAGCGCCAACCCTGATCTGTGGCCGTCGATGGGGCAGAACTTTGCGCTCGATCGCCACAGCAAACTGACGCAGATCAATCCGCGGACCGTCAAACACCTGCAGATGATCTGGTCACAGTCGACGGGCGCGTTGCGTGGCCACGAGGGCCAGCCGATCGTCGTTGATGTCAACGGCAAGCCGATGATGTTCTTCGTCAGCGCCTGGCCGAACATCGTGCAGGCGTTGGACCTGTCGGATCCGGATCATCCCGTCGAAGTCTGGAATTACGTCAAGAAGACGGATCGCGATCTTTCGGCCGTGCCGCGCGCTTGCTGCGATACGGTCAACCGCGGTCTGAACTATGCCGACGGCAAGGTCGTTTTCAACACGCTCGATGGTTATCTCATCGCGCTGGACGCCCTGACCGGAAAAGTCGATTGGGAAGTCAAGCATGCCTGGCCCGACCACGGCGAGACCGTGACCAACGCGCCGCTGATCGCCAATGACAAGGTGATCACCGGTTTCGGCGGCGACGAGTTCGCGGCGCGCGGACGGATGGAGGCTTACGATCTCGCGACCGGCAAGCTGGTCTGGAGATATTGGGACAACGGCACGGACGACGAGATGGGCTTTACGTCCGCGACCAACAAGGACAATCCGCAGTACGGCACCGCCGGGCACAACCTCGGGTTGACCTATCCCGGCGACGAGTGGAAGCGCGGCGGTGGCGCGGCCTGGGCCTGGTACAGCTATGACCCGGAGCTCAAGCTCGTGTATTACGGGTCAGGTAACCCCGGTCTCTGGAGCCCCTCGTATCGTTGCGGCGCCAATCCACCCACGCAGGAAGCCTGCAACTCTGGCAAGTGGGACAACAAATACTCCATGAGCATCTTTGCCCGGAATGTCGATACCGGCAAGGTGGTGTGGGTGTATCAGATGACGCCGTTCGATCAGTGGGACTATGACGGCGTCAACGAGCCGATCCTGGTCGACATGAAGGTCGACGGCAGGATGCACAAGGCGCTCGTCCATTTCGACCGTAACGGCTTCGCCTACGTTCTCGATCGTACAGACGGCACGCTTCTCGAGGCGCACAAGTATGTGACGGTGAACTGGGCGGAAAAGGTCGACATGAAGACGGGCCGCCCCGTCAAGGTGTACGAGCACTCGCCCTTGCTGGTGAATCAGATGGCGCAGGCCTGCCCGTCGGCCATGGGCGGTAAGGATCAGCAGCCGGCGTCCGTCGATCCGAAAGACCCGCAGATCTTCTATGTGCCGACGAACAATTGGTGCATGCAGGATACGCCGCAGACTCGCACGAGTATGCAGCAGGGCGTGGTCTACGTCTTCGCAAACGTCTACATGTACGAGGACAAGGCTGGCGTCTCGGGTCGGATCAAGGCGTTCAACGTAGTGACCGGAAAGACGGTTTGGGACGTTCCGGACAAGTACCCGAACTGGGGTGGAACGCTGAATACCGCTGGCGGCCTCGTGTTCTACGGCAGCCTCGGCGGTGACTTCCGCGCCCTCGACCGCAAGACCGGGAAGATCCTCTGGTCGCGCAAGCTCGGCTCGGGAATCATCGGCAATCCGATCACCTATCAGATCAAAGGACACCAGTACGTGTCGGTCTTCTGCGGAATCGGCGGCTGGATCGGGCTGCCCGTGACGGCAGGGCTCGATCTTAACGATAAGTACGGGGCGATCGGTGCCACGGCGATGGCCAAGGCAACGGGTCTGAACCATATTCCGCAAGGTGGCGCCCTGTACACCTTCCGTCTGCAGGACTAGTTGCCGAAGAAGAGGATAGAGACTAGCCTTTTTGGTACCCCGCGGCAGCGCGGACTCCGGCTCCGCGGGGTACCATGATCGCCTTCGACAAGGATATGCGATGTCCTTAATGCTCCTTGGCCGCTGCGCGAGACCGGCGGCCATTTCGTTGATCGCCGCCGTCCTCCTCGTTCCTCCCGCATTTGCTGACACCAAGCCGCCTCACTCGCAGACCAACCCTTCCGGGTTGCAGGGGCCCTGGGAAGGCAAGAACTTCGATGAGCTCGATCAGGCCGAGATAGACGCCGCCAAGCAGGCCGCCCGCAGCACGCACTTCAACACCCTTCGTGTCTGCGCCGATCCCGGCAACATGCCGCTTTCCGATCGCGCGAGGGAGGGGTATCAGAACAAAATTCTCGATGTCCTCGCCAAGGCGATGGGCGCCACGCTGAGCTACTACTGGCGTTCCTACACCGGGAACATCGTGGGTCAGGCGTTCGGACAGGCAGATCAATGCGACCTGCTCATGGACATGCCTTCCAACTATCCGGACTCTTTGTCCACTGTCCCGATTTACCGCACGACCTACGTGTTCGTGTGGCGGAACGATGAGAAGCTTTCCATCAAGAGCCTGAACGATCCGCGTCTGCGTCAACTGCGCCTCGGCGTGTTCCAGATCTCGGCATTGCGCCAGGCGCTCTCGAACCATGGGATCGTCTCCAACGTCCAGGTCTGGCCGGTGAGCACCGACACGGAGTGGGTCCCGGCGCATCAGCCCTGGCGGCAGGTCGAGGAAGTGGTGGATGGCAAGCTCGATGTCGCCGCCGCGTGGGGGCCGATGGCCGGGTGGGTGAAGACCATGAAGGGTGCGAAGGTCACCATTCAGCCGGTGAACCTGATGGACAATGTGGTGCCGATGGAATTCAGCTTGGGGATAGCCGTGCCGCAGAGTGCCGTGCTGCTGAAATTCGCGCTCGACGACGCGCTCCAGGCTCATCACGCCGAGATCGAAAAGATCCTGAGGGCGTACGGTGTGCCACTTGTGAGGTGCGCCGACTGTGTCGTTCCCGGTGACCTGCCCACGAACGGAGGCTACACCGCCCCCACGTCCGTGGCCTCGAACGAGAGCAGGCCGATGCACTGGACGGTGTCGCGCTCGGAAGTCGACAAGTGGCTCGCCGACGGCTCGAACGTCAACAAAGAGCTCGCTGACGCGGTTGTGTCCAACGATGTGGATCGGGCCGCGTATCTGATCGGCAAGGGTGCCGACGTCAATAAATTGGACAACCTGGGGACACCACCCCTCGAGACGGCCGCCCGCGCCGGATGCATTCCGATGATGCAGCTCCTCGTCGCGCACGGCGCAAAAATCGATCGGCACGACAGCGACGGACAGACCCCGCTCATGGGCGCGACCATGCGCAACCAGGCGCCGGCCATCAGGTTTCTGGTGGCGCACGGCGCGGGCATCGAGACCGGAGGGCCGACCGGCTATACGCCTCTGTCGATTGCCATCGAGGAAGGCCAGCTCGACGCCGCCTACGAGCTCATTCAGGCCGGGGCGAACGTGAACACCCCTGCAAGCGAGCACCGGCTGACGCCGCTGATGGTGATCGCGAGCCAGCTGCCGCCGCAGAGCCGGGACGTCAAGTTGCTGCAGAATCATGGGCCGATCGACATCGCTCGTGCCCTGTTGGCCCGCAAGGCAAATGTGAATGCGACCGACGCCGACGGCGTCACCGCGCTCATGATCGCGGCCGCGCGGGACAATTCCCAGATGATCGGCCTGCTGATTCAGGCCGGCGCGGACCCGCACATCAAGTCGGCGGCGGGCGAGACCGCGCGTGACATCGCCGTCGAGAACGACAATCTCGGCGCCATACGGATCCTCGATTTGCTCGCTCGCCGCTAGGTGGGCGACACACCGTATTTCAAACAGGCGGAGGCAACCATGAGACGCTTAGCAGGCGTAGTCGTTTTCACTTTGGCGCTGCTCGCCGCGGGGTGCTCGAAGGCTCCCGCCGGCTCCGCCGGCGCCTCCGACACCGCTAAAGCGAATGGCATCACGGGCAAGCCGCCGCTGGAGGTGGTTGCGAAAGCTCCCAAGGGGTCGCTGCACAACCCATACGATGGCAACGCAAAGGTCGCCGAGGAAGGACACAAGCTGTTCTTCAACTACGGGTGCAACGGTTGTCACGGCGGCGGCGGCGGCGGCGGCATGTGTCCGCCGCTGATCACGGGCGTCTGGATCTACGGCGGTGATGACGACACTCTCTTCCGGCTGATCTCCCTTGGATCGCAAAAGCTTCAGGCCGACGGCTATACGGTCAAAGCGCTGGTGACCGTGGCCGGTCCGATGCCCTCGATGGGCCCCCTGATCAAGAGCGATGACGATCTATGGAAGATCATCACCTGGATCCGATCGGCTTACACCGGGCCGCCGGAGCACAAAGAGAAATAACCGGCGCCTGGCATGCGGCGCGCTGTCGTAGGACTCGGGCTGCTCATGCTGAGCCTGTGGCTCGGCGTGAGCAGGCCCTGCGATGCCGTGGCCGCAGGCGCTGCCGCGCCGCGCGCCTTCCCGATCGTCTACCTCAGCGAAGCGTATCCTGAGCCTGGGATCATGCCCTCGCTCCTGGAGACCCACCCCGCGGACGAGGGACTGGCAGGCGCACGGGAGGCGACGGCGGAGATCAATACAACCGGGAAGTTCCTGGGGCGGAATTTCAAGCTGTATGTCGAGATCCTGCCGGCGGGCGCCGATGTGGCTGCCCAGTCGCGGCGGCTGTTCGCGCGCGGGCCATTGGTCATCGTGGCCGACCTGCGTGCGGACGATCTCCTGAAGCTCGCCGATGCCCCGGCCGCGAAGGGATCATTGATCCTCGACATGAGGACGACCGACGACAGTCTGCGGCAGCAGGATTGTCGATCGAGCGTCTTTCACGTGCTTCCAAACCAGGCGATGCGGGCCGACGCCCTGGCGCAATTCCTGGTGGAGAAACGCTGGACCCGATGGTTTCTCCTCCAGGGGCCGACGCTGCAGGACGCTGTCTATGCGGCGGACGTGCGCCGCTCCGCCACTCGCTATGGAGCCCGCATCGTCGCCGCCAAGAGCTACGATTACAATCCCGGCTCACGCCGCAGCGACACCGGCTATCAGCAGATTCAAACGCAGATGCCTCTCGCGACGCAGATCGGGTCCGACTACGACGTTCTCTTCGTCGCGGACGAGACGGATCTGTTCGGCGATTATCTTCCCTACAACACGTTTGCAGCGCGCCCGGTCGTGGGGACGCAAGGCCTGATCGCGGCCGCCTGGACCCCGGCGTTCCAGTCGTATTCCGCCCTGCAGATGCAGCACAGGTTCGATCTCTTCGCTCATCGCGCGATGACCGAGCGCGACTACGGCGGCTGGCTTGCCGTCAGTATCGTCGGTGAGGCCGTCATGCGCGGAAGACAGATATCGCCGGCCGGAATACGCACATACCTCAGGTCGGACAACTTCCTCGTCGCCGGCTTCAAGGGGCAGGGCCTGACTTTCCGCTCCTGGGATCAGCAGCTGCGTCAGCCGGTGCTCATCGCGCAGCCGCTGATGGTCATCTCGATGTCGCCGCAGAACGGCTTTCTCCACCCCGGGAATACGACCGACACCCTGGGCTTCGATCAGCCGGAGACACAATGCCGTCTCGCGCAATGACCGGTGGCCGCACCGCGCTGCTCGTATCGGCCGTCCTCTCGTGCTCCTTCGCCGCAAGGGCGCGCGCCAGCGAGCTCTTCGTCTCGAACGAAGTCGACAATACGGTGACCGTCCTCGACGGCGACAGCTACAGAATCATCGCCACGATCCCGACCGACCAACGGCCCCGGGGAATCGTGGAGACTCTGGACCACAAGGCCGTTCTGGTATGCGACGGCGACTCGAGCAACATCGATGTCATCGACACGAAAACCCTGAAGGTGATACGCAGGATAAATACCGGCCCGGACCCCGAAACGCTGGCGATGTCGATCTCCGGCGACAAACTCTATGTGTCGAATGAGAACAACGCTCTGGTCACGGTGATCGACTACGCCACCGGCAAGTGGATCACGCAAGTCCAGGTCGGGATAGAGCCTGAGGGTCTCGCGGTCAGCAAGGACGGGCGTACCGTGGTGGTCGCTTCGGAGGAGACCAGCATGGCCCATTTCATCGACACCAGGACCTGGCAGGTCGTGGCCAATGTCCTCGTCGATACGAGACCGCGGGTTGCGGTTTACACTCCGGATCAGCGGTACCTGTGGGTATCCTCGGAAGTGGGGGGCACGGTCTCGGTCATAGACCCGAAAAGCCATCAGATCGCACACGTCATCAACTTCGATATTCCCGGCGTCGACAAGCAGTACATCGGCCCCGTCGGACTGCAGTTCACGGGGGACGGTCGCACGGCTTTCGTGGCCCTGGGCCGCGCCAATCGGGTGGCCGTAGTCGATGCCAGGACGTATGAGGTCAAGCAGTACATTTTGGTGGGACAGCGGCCGTGGCAGCTCACGTTCAGCCCGGACCGCAGCAAGCTCTACGTCGCAAACGGCCTCACGAATGATGTGACCATCATCGACGTGTCGTCGCTCAAGGCAGTGAAGTCGGTTCCGGTCGGCCGCCTGCCGTGGGGTATCGCCGTAATCCCGTGAGCTGACCATGCCTGCGACTCATTCGCCTGACCTGCGCGTCCGCCTGTGGGCCCTCTTGCTCGTCTTGGCCAGCGCAGCCGGACCCGCACTCGCCCGGGCGGACCCCACGCTTCATATCGGAGTCCTGAAGTTCGGCACCGTGAGTTGGGTCATGGATGTCATCGAGCATCATGAGCTCGACGAGACCTTCGGCCTCAACATCGAGACGTTGGAATTGGCGAGTAACCAGGCGACGCTGGTGGCGCTGCAGGCGAAACGTGTCGATTGCGTGGTGTCGGACTGGCTGTGGGTCTCGCGCCAACGCGCGTCCGGCGCCGATTGGACGTTTTTCCCGTTTTCCACGGCGGTGGGCTCCCTGGTCGCGGCGCGCGGCGCACCCATCCACGTGCTCGCCGACCTGCGGGATCGGCGGCTCGGTGTGGCTGGCAGCCCGCTCGACAAGAGCTGGGTGATCGTGCAGGCGCTCGCCCGGGAGCAGCACGTCGACATCGCGCGCGACGCACGGCTGTCGTTCGGCGCCCCGCCTCTTATCAACCATGAGTTGCTGGCGGGCCGCCTCGATGCCGTGCTGACCTACTGGAACTTTGCCGCGCCGCTGGAGAGCCGTGGGCTGCCGGCCGTCCTGTCGATGAGCGATGCTTTGCGGCAGCTCGGCTTCAAGACCGCGATTCCGCTCGTGGGGTATGTCGTATCGGAGCGTTGGGCGCGGGAGAATCCACGTGCGTTGGCCGCCTTCGTGAGCGCCACGCGCGAGGCGGAGTCCATCCTGGCGACTTCCGATGCCGAGTGGAACTGGCTGGGAGCGAGGACGGGTGCCCACAGCCCTGCGGAGCTGAAGGCGCTGCGCGATGCATTCCGGGCCGGCATCCCGGCTCATTGGGGCAAGGAAGAACGGCGTGAAGCCGCCGCGCTGTATGCAGTCTTCGCGAAAATCGGCGGCCAAGCGCTGGTCGGCTCCAGCCCCACCCTGCAGCCGGGCACGTTTCTCGATAGCGTGAGTTACTGAATGAGCGCGGCCACCACCGCACAGCGCGCCTCGTCCTGGATCGCGGCATCGTCGGTGGCACAGCGCCTCGGCTCCGTCGCCCTGTTCATCCTGGTGTGGCAGGTCGTGGCCGATGCGGTTCACAGCCGGATGCTGCCTTCGGCCAGCGCCGTGTTCGTGGTCCTGGCTGAGGAGTGCGTCCATGGTCCGCTCCTTTTCCATCTCGGCGTCACACTGGCACGGGTTGCCGTTGCCTTCGTCGTGGCGATGGTCATCGGGACCGCGATCGGCATCGTGATGGGTCGCTCGCGGACCGTAGACGCTCTCTTCGACAGCTGGCTCGTGCTGCTTCTGAACCTGCCGGCCCTCGTGATCATCGTACTGGCTTATGTCTGGTTCGGTCTCACCGAGGCGGCGGCGATCGGTGCCGTGGCCGTCAACAAGATCCCGAACACCGCCGTGACTTTGCGCGAAGGCGCCCGCGCGCTCGACCGCAGCTATTCGGACATGGCGGCGAGCTTCCACGTCGGCCGCTGGCGGACGCTGCGGCATGTGATCTTGCCGCAGCTGTATCCTTACGTGTTCGCGGCCGCGCGGTCGGGCCTGGCGCTCGTGTGGAAAATCGTGCTGATCGTCGAGCTGCTGGGACGAAGCAACGGCGTCGGCTTCGAGATCCAGCTCTACTTCCAGCAGTTCGACGTAACGCACATCCTCGCTTACAGCATCGCTTTCATGGTCGTCATTCAGCTGATCGAGTGGATGATCCTCCAGCCGCTGGAGCGGCGTGCTTCGGCGTGGCGCCAGTGACCCCAGCCCTGGCGGCGGAAATCCGCGAGAAGCGGTATGCGCGTGCGCGCGGCGCGAACTCTCACGTGGCGCTTGCCGGCCTCTCGCTCGAAGTGGCCGCCGGCGAGTTCGTGGCCCTCGTGGGCCCATCGGGCTGCGGCAAGACGACGTTTCTCAACATCGTGGCCGGGCTCGACCGCGATTTTGCAGGCGAGGTTCAGCTCGCCCTCCGTCCCGACGGGCGGCCCGCGCGAGTGGGCTACGTCTTCCAGGAGCCCCGCCTCCTTCCGTGGCGGACGGTCTACGAGAACATCGCCCTGGTGCTGCCGACGCATCGCGCCGATGCCGTCGCCAGAGACATGTTGAAGGCGGTGGGCCTGCCCCAGGCGCAGGATCTCTATCCGCCGCAACTGTCAGTGGGAATGAGCCGCCGCGTGGCCATAGCCCGGGCGTTCGCGATCGAGCCGGACCTGCTGCTGATGGATGAGCCCTTCGTGTCGCTCGATCACGATACGGTGGAGCAACTGCGTAACCTCCTGCTCAAGCTGTGGACGGCGCGGCCCACGACCGTGCTGTTCGTGACACACGACATGCGCGAGGCGCTGGTGCTCGCCGACCGCCTGGTACTGCTCTCCGGCACGCCGGGCCATGTGGTGGCGGACGTCCCGGTGAGCCTGGCGCGCAACCGCCGCCACGGCGGCGCGGAGATCGAGCGGCTGCGTGACGAGATCCTGCGCCGTCACCGGGAGCTGATTGGTGCCGCCGCGACGGCGACGCCCGTGGAGTGAATCGTGCCGCCCCGTTGTGGCATATTGGCGTGGCCGGCATGAGGCGGTGACGGGCGCAACGTTGGACCTCACGACAGACACCGCGGACCGAAGAGCAATGGGCGCGCCGGGCGTGGAGGCCCCACCGCTCGTCGTCGCCGGGCTGAGCCACGCGTTCGGAGAGCGGCAAGCGCTGCGCAACGTATCCTTCGAGCTCAACCGCGGCGACCGCACCATGCTGCTCGGCCTCAACGGCGCGGGCAAGACGACGCTCTTCTCCCTGATTACCCGGCTCTATAATCACCGCGGCGGCTCGATTCGGATTTTCGGCTGGGAAATCAAAGAGAAGCCCTCCGAAGCACTCGCCCGGCTCGGCGTTGTGTTTCAGCTGCCGACCCTGGATCCCGACCTTTCGGTGACGCAGAATCTGTCCTATCACGCCGCCCTCCATGGACTGCCGCGTCGTGAGGCCGCGGTCCGTATCGAGCGTGAGATCGAGCGCGTCGGCCTGACCGATCGGATGCACGAGAAGGCGCGCACCTTGAGCGGGGGCCAGCGGCGTCGCGTGGAGATCGCACGCGCTCTGATCCATCGGCCGAAGATGCTGCTCCTCGACGAGCCGACGGTTGGGTTGGACATCGCCAGTCGCCAGTTCCTGCTCGATCATGTCCGCATGCTGTGCCGCGAGGAAGGGCTCGCCGCGCTCTGGGCAACCCATCTGATCGATGAGGTCGACTCCGAGGCGCGTGTCATCGTGCTGCACCGGGGCCGGGTGCTGGCCGAAGGACCGGTGCCGGACGTGGTCCAGCGCATGAATGCCGCATCGATTCGCGAGGCGTTCGACAAGCTGACCGGCGAGCGCGGCGAATGAAGGCGGTCCATTATTACCGCTGCATGCGCGGCATCGTCTGGCGGGAGGGCCTGCGCTTCCTCAACCAGCGCGGTCGTTTCATCGGCATTGGTGCGGCCGCTCGTGTGGCTGGTGATCTTCGCCGCCGGCTTTCGCTTCGTGCTCGGCGTGTCGATCATTCCGCCCTACCAGACCTACATACCTTACGAGGAATACATCGCTCCCGGCCTGATCGGCATGATCCAGCTCTTCCAGGCCATGCAGAGCACCTTGTCGATGGTGTGGGACCGCGAAATGGGCAGCATGCGCACACTGTTGGTGAGCCCGCTGCCGCGCTGGTACCTCCTGGTCTCGAAGATGGTTGCGACGGTGGCCGTCTCCGTCCTGCAGGCGTACGTTTTCCTGGGCATCGCCTATTTCTGGGGAATCCAACCGCCGCCCATCGGGTACCTCACTGTGCTCCCGGCCCTGATCCTGTCGGGCATGATGCTGAGCGCGCTGGGCCTCTTCATCTCGTCGGCGATCCGGCAGCTCGAGAATTTCGCCGGCGTCATGAATTTCGTCATTTTCCCGATGTTCTTCGCCTCGTCGGCACTCTACCCGCTCTGGACGGTGCGGGAAGCGAACCAGAAGCTCTACTACATCTGCATGGCCAACCCGTTCACCCATGCAGTCGAGCTGGTCCGCTTCGCGCTGTATGAGCAGTTCAACGGTGAGGCGTGCGCCATCGTCCTCGGCGCTCTCATCGTTTTCATGGCGTTGGCGATCATGGGCTACGATCCCGGGCGCGGGCTCATCGCCCGCCGGGTAGGTGCCGAATGATCAGAACTTGTAGACGCCCTGCACCGCGAGCTCCGTCTGGTCGTCGCTGAAGAGCGACGTCGGCGTGATGGATTTGAGGAAGGTCGCCTCGCTCGAGGTGTCGTAGCGGCCCTCGAGCCGCAGCTCGAAGCTGGCCACCGGGTCGTAACCCAGGGTTAACGTACCTTCCTTCAGGTTCTGCCGCGCGCCGGTCACGAGCGTCGCGCCGTCCTTGTCGTCGAGATATTCCGCGCGCAGCGAGACGCGCCACTGGCCGCTCAACTGATAATTGACATACCCGGCGATGCCTTCCCAGCCGCCGCTGGTGAGGCCGGCCGGCGTGGCCGGACCCGCCTCCTGCCTGCCCCAGTCATAGCTCACTACGAAGGACAGCGCGGACGTCGCATTGAAAGTCGCGACGGTGTCAATCAGCGTCCGCTCCGCGCCATAGACCGGGTCCTTGCCGGCGTAGAGTTGCGCGGTGAGCGAGAAGAATTTGTTGGGAGTCAGGGATATTCCGAGCTCGCCCGTCTTCGAGCCATAGTTGACCTTCGTGTAGTTCCAGCCGTTGTTGACCCCTACGATCACGCTCAGCTCGCCGGTGACCGCAATAGTCGCGCGCAGCCCCGTATGGGTCATCGGCTCCGCGAAGAAGAGGAGCGAGCGCGAGAAATTCGCATTCCCCGACGGCGCGATGACCTCGGCGCCCGCCAGGGTGGTGAACTTGCCTGCCTGCACGGTCACGGGACCCGCGGCGTACTGGACGAATCCCTGCAGGATGTCGAACGAATTTGCGCTGGAGCCGGCGCTCTCGGCGGCATCGATGATCTTTGCGTCCTCGCCGGCAATCACATCCACGACGGCGCCGAATCCGGATTTCGGCTGGTAGGCGAGCTGCAATGCCGCCTGATCGAGCTGGAAGCTGTCGTGCGAGGTATCGAACTGATGATAAGAATCGGTCCCGGAGGAATGGTAGTAGGAGGTTGCCAGATACCCTGACTCCGTGATGCCGGAGTTGGCCAGCAGCTGCGACAAGGTGGTGGCCGGCGAGTCGGCCGCGAGCGCGCCGGCCGGCATCGCGCCGGCGGCGGTGAGCAGCGCCGCGAAGGGAATTCGCTGCAACAAAGGCTTCTGCATGGGGACCCTCTGATTTGCCGATGGGTTCGTGGGCACGCGGCTCAAGCATGGCCCATGCCAGGTGAGTTTCTCGTTAATAATCATATGCTTATGTATGATCGAGGCGCCACGGGAGCCGTGATTGCACCAGCGCGGTGCGCGGCGCCGTGAGTCCCTCCCAATCGGGTGCGCCCGATCACCGCGCGCCGTGCGACCTCTCTCCCACGAGCGCTGTGGCCGCCGCCGGTGTCATACTTTCCGTTTGGGCGTCAGCCACGTCCGACACGTTTTTCAGACACGACAAATGAGTTACCCTGCCAGAATCCCTCCGGACCTCACCAAAGCAGAGCTAACGGACTGTCGCTCGATGGCGACAGGGGGGCTCTGTTTGTGCCGCGACGACCGGGCGCGGCATGAGCGAATCGCTTGAGCCGGATAGCCCGGGGAGCCTTGGTGTTACTGTTTCAACGAACGCAGGTGGCCGCCGCCGCAGTCGCGCTCCTCTTGCTGACTTCTGCGATCGGTCAGACGGCCAGCACTCCGCAGCAGCCACAGGCGCCTGCCTTCACGTTCGCTACCGTCCAGCGGCTGGCGCAGGAGCGTGCGGCGCGCCCCTACCACATCCGCTCGACACCACTGCCGCGGGCATTGGCGACTCTCTCCTATGATCAGTATCGGCAGATCACCTTCCGGCCGGCCGCCGCCTTGTGGCACGGCCAGTCGATGTTCGAGGTGCAATTCTTCCATCGCGGTTTCAATTTCGACCGGCGGGTGAATATCTACGAGGTGCTGCCGTCGGGCGTGCGGCCGGTGGTCTACAACCCCGCGATGTTTCAGTTCGGGAAAGGCGTGCCTCACGTACAGATCTCGGGCGACCTCGGCTTTGCAGGCCTGCGCGTGCACTACCCCTTGAACTCGCCCGGCTACAAAGACGAGGTGATCGCCTTTCTGGGCGCTTCCTATTTCCGCGCACTCGGCCGCAATGAGGGCTACGGCGTCTCGGCTCGCGGACTGGCCCTGGACACGGCCTCACCCGCGGGCGAGGAGTACGCGTATTTCACCGACTTCTATCTGGTCCGACCGGAGCCCAATCAGCGGGTCCTCACCATCTACGCGCTTCTCGACAGCCCCAGCCTCGCCGGCGCTTATGAGTTCGACGTGCGACCGGGCACCGTGACCCAAGTGCAGGTCTCGGCGGTGCTCTACCCGCGGCGGGCGATAGCCAAGCTTGGCATCGCGCCACTGACCTCCATGTTCCTCTATGGCGAGAGCTCGGAGGGTCGTCCCTTCGACGACTGGCGCCCCGAGGTACACGACAGCGACGGCCTGATGATGCAGACCGGCACGGGCGAGTGGCTGTGGCGCCCGCTCGATAACCCGTCGAAGCTTCAGGTCAATCGCTTCATGGACGAGAACCCCAAGGGTTTCGGCCTCATCCAGCGCGATCGGAATTTCGCCGATTATGAGGATCCGGACTCGCAGTACGAGCGGCGGCCGAGCTACTGGATTCAGCCGCTCGGCAACTGGGGCAAGGGCGGCATAGAGCTCGTCGAGATCCCGAGCGACGAGGAAATACACCAGAACATCGACGCTTACTGGGTGCCCGCGGCCTCCGTGGTGCCGCACTCGCCGATCCGCTTCTCGTATCTGATGTCGGCGTACATGGGCTCCGGCGGCGGCTGGCCTCCGGGCGGCAAGGTCGTCGGCACACGGTTCGGCCCGGTCTTGAACGGCACCACCCCGGTGTCAGGCATGCGTCTTGTTCTCATCGACTTCGCCGGCGGTGACCTCGATTCTCTGTTGCCGTCGCAGCCAGTGCATGCGGACGTATCCGCGGACGGCGGTACTATTACTCATGTCACCGTTCAGCGACTGCCAGAGAACGGTGCCTGGCGCGTCACCCTGCAAGTGAAACCTGGGGGCGACCAGCCGGTCGATTTGCGTTGTTACCTCGATTTGTATGGCGAGGCCTTGACCGAGACGTGGACTTATCAGTGGACACCGGCGGGAACATAGGAGTGGACACCGATCGACGGTGGCGCCGCGCCGGCCATTGGCGCCGGGCGCTCTTCCTCTCGTTGACCCTGCTCACGGCAGCGGCGGCGACCGCGATGATGTGTGACATTCTCGCCGCCAACGGATTGACCGGCCTGAAGTGGGCAGGCCTGGTGCTCTTCTACATTCTTTTCGTCTGGATCACGGGCGCATTCTGGACGGCGATCGCCGGATTCGTGGTCCGCCTGCGGGGCGGCGACCCGGTGTCGCTCAAGCCGGAGGCGCTCGCCGGCCGGCCCCTCACGGGCCGCACGGCGATCGTCATGCCGATTTACAACGAGGAGACCGCCCGCGTCATCGCTGGACTCGATGTCATCTGGTCCTCGCTGGCGCGGCTGCCGGAGCAGGCGGCATTCGATCTCTTCATTCTTTCGGATACCCGTAAGCTCGAGATCGCGGCGGCGGAGGAAGCCGCCTGGCGCGAGCTCGCGGCGCGCCACCACGCCCGCGGGCGTATCTTTTACCGCCGCAGGGCGGAAAATGCCGGACGCAAAGCCGGCAACATCGCTGACTTCGTGCGGGCCTGGGGCGGCGCCTACGACTACGCCATTGTGCTCGATGCGGACAGCATCATGTCAGGCGAGGCCCTGGTCATGCTGGCCAGACTCATGGATGCGCATCCCCAGGCCGGCATCGTCCAGGCGCTGCCGCTGCCGGCGGG
>Ga0134126_10005254_pt1 | contig 16187 bp, 15 predicted proteins | sample KB31752_FD_96881 | JGI IMG/M metagenome (GOLD analysis project Ga0134126, IMG submission 96881) | Terrestrial soil microbial communities with excess Nitrogen fertilizer from Kellogg Biological Station, Michigan, USA - KB3-175-2 | ecosystem: Environmental > Terrestrial > Soil > Unclassified ...
ATCTCCACGTCGTCCTCGCGGACGTTCACGTAGGGGTAGGTGTCGGATCGGCTGACCGTGTCGATCAGCAGCGCGTCGCACCTGACGATGGACTTGGAGTGGGCGGCCCCGTCCTGGACCTGGACTAGCCCGCGGTAGGAGGTGCGGCCGCCGGCCCTGGCCACGGACTTGGAGATGATCTGGGACGAGGTGTTCGGCGCGCAGTGCACCATCTTGGCCCCGGCGTCCTGGTGCTGGCCGGCGCCACGCGACGGACCGCTTGGTGACGAGGTTGTAGACGTTGTTCGACCAGTTCTGGATGGTGGTGTACCGGCGACCCGGCGCGGCGGCCGGACGCTGCCAGCCTGAGTGCCTTAACTGCGCCGTCCGGGCTGGCGTCCCGAGGATCGCAACTTCCGGGCCGCCACTCCCAGCGGGCTGGCCGCAGGAATCTAGGACGCCGGAGCCGGAACGGGCCGTCCGGCCACTCTCGCGCCGCCCGTGGCTTGCTCTACGCTGGAATACACCGGGAAGACATCGATCAGGCCGGTAATCTCCAGGATCCGGCTGACCCGATGCTGCGGGGCGGCCAGGGACAGGTCACCACCGCATCCCCGCGTCCACCGCAGCACGCGCACCAGCACGCCCAGGCCGCAGGAGTCGATGAACTCCAGTTCTGCCAGGTCCACGATGATCGACGGGCCGTAGGCCGCCACTGCCGCGATCAGGTGTGTTGTGACGCCCGGGGCTTCGAGCAGGTCAAGCTCCCCGGACAAGGCGACAACCGCGTGACCGCCGAAGTCGCCGACCCTCAGATCCGCGCTGAACATGGGCCTTCCCTCCTGGTCCAGCAGGCAGGGTCCAGGCCAGACAGCTAACTCGTGCAAACTTGAGATCCCGGCCGATCGTATCCTTGGCCATAGCCGATCGCGATTAGCCCGCTGTGGCCGGGCCGACAGCGGCTACACCCTCACGTATTCCTCTGGCCGACGGGACAGCCTGCCGTTAGCAGCAGACCCGGCGGCCGGCGCGGTTTCCTCGTCACGGGGCCCGCGCCTCGGCTAGGCGCTCACGCACCGGCTTCTAGAGTCTTCTCGGCAAGGATGTCGGCGGCCAGGGCGGTGCCCGGGCCGGTGGCCGCGGTATCCATGGCGGCCGCGGCGATTCCCGCGGGAGTGCCGGGGGGAACCACCAGCAGCGTGATCGGTAGCCGGCTGCCGACCGTGGTCACGCTGACAGTATGGCGGCGAATGGTGGTGAACCAGCCGACCCGGACGACACGGCCAGCATCGGTTCTGAGCCGGCGCGGGATCTCCTCCCACTCGTCGCGATGGACGGCCACTCGCGCCACTCGCACGCCCGGCCGGGTGTCCAGTGCCGCGATCAGGCCAGGCAGCTCGGTCTGTGCGTTGCGGGAGTGCGGCCACCACCCGCCGTCGACTGCGCCATCCCGGCTGAGTGCGGGGTCAAAGCTGACTCGCGGCGATGGCAGCCCGGCGGGGACCGCGGCAGGTGCGTCGGCGGCGGATGCCGCTGGGATGCGGGCAGCCTTGCCGCCTTCTCCGTAGACCACGGAGGCCGCCGCTGGAGCGCCGTCGTCGTCGAGCCGCGACAGGGCCAGCCGGTCGGCCGCCTCAACGTCCAGCGGAGTGAGGGTGTTCATGATGTCAGCGCTCCTGTGTTCGGGGCGCCAGCGGTCTCGCCGTGCGGCGCGGGGGGCCGCCGGCGTCTGGTACCTGCTCTCAGGTTACATAGGCAGCAAGAAACTAGCAATGTTATTCTAGTTTCTGCTTGCAATCTTTGGGCGCGCCCACTATGAGCCGGGTAGAACGTGTCGCCCGTTGACGAGGCCGCTCCCTACCGCATCGGGCATGCGCGCCCGCCCGCTCCGTTGCGCGCAGGCCTCCGCCCGATGTAGCCGGGGGCCCTCGCCTTCCGTCATTCGGCCCATTACCCGTGCTGGGCGTTCGCCACCGGCGGGGACGCCAGCAAGCCGGGCGACGGACAAGGGCGCCGAGGGGGATACTGGCCGCATGGTTGACGACACCGCACGGGACCGGGCCGTCTATCACGCGCCAGCCCGAGGTCGGCAAAGCCGACGCCCTGGCCCCACAGCAGCACCACCGCCGCGACGAGCCCGGCGAACGGGCCGAGTACGATCGCGGCGGTCACTGCGATCTGGATGACTCGCTGCGACGTAGGGCGGGCAGCCACATCACGTGCCGGGAATGAGCTAATGCCGTCATAGAGGACTGGCGCCGAGCGTGCCGTCATCGTTCGCCTCACGATCCAGAAGGCGCAGCACGGCGATCTCAAGATCGGCGCGTGGTCTGGACCTGATCGCGAACTCGTTCAGGCTGCCTGAGCAGATACAGCCACGATACGCTCGCCCCAGGCCTGCCACTAACCGGGCACAGCCCGGCGTTGGAACTAGTCGGCGCGTACAGCCCGGCTCGGGCTGGGTCCAGCCCGAGCCGTTACCCAGGGCAGCGCCGGTCTCGGCTATGCTGGCGGCGCGTCCGCTACGCGAGGCCGCGGAGGACGCTCAGCCACTGCCCGGGACATCTGCGGGCACGCGAGGCCATTCGAGCCAGCCTCGGGCCTGCTATGACGATCTCGCTGAACGATTCCGCTCCGGAACCACAGTCTCCGGGGCTCGCCCGTGCATGACGGCGCAACTGGCGCCCGCTTCACTCGAAGATCCGCTGGCGCTGCAGGCTGCGCCGACAAGGAGCCGCTCATGCCCACGAAGTACGCAGTGCTCAGCACCTACCCGCCCACGCAGTGCGGGCTGGCCACATTCAGCGCGGCGCTGCTCGCCCATCTGCCGCGGCCAGGCGATGACATTGCTGTCGTGCGCGTACTCGACGAGCCAGCCCCCCGGGTTGCCGATGAGGTCGTACACGATCTCGTGAACGGCTCCGCCGTGAGCGCGGCAGCTGCTGCCGGCGTGCTTAACGGCTTCGACGTGGTGATCGTGCAGCACGAGTACGGCATCTACGGCGGGCCGGACGGCCGGGATATCATCTCGCTGCTCGAGGCGCTGTACGTGCCGAGCATCGTGGTCCTGCATACGGTGCTGTCACACCCAACGCCGCGTCAGCGCATGATCCTGGAACGGGTCATTGCCACCGCCAGCGCGGTCGTCACGATGACGCAGACGGCGCGGTCGCGACTGCTCGATGTCTATGGCGCGCGACCCGAGGACGTCTCCGTGATACCGCACGGCGCCGCCGACAATCGGGTGGCGCTGTCATCGACCGCGAAGGCGGGGCCGCCCAGGGTGCTGACCTGGGGGCTGCTCGGACCGGGCAAGGGGATCGAGCACGCGATCGATGCGATGGCCCTGCTGCGAGATCACGGGCTACAAGTGGACTATCAGGTCGCCGGCCAGACTCATCCCCGGGTACTCGCCCGTGATGGCGAGACCTACCGGCAGTGGCTCCAGGGGCGCGCACGGGCCCGCGATGTCGCGGACCGCGTGCACTTCGATCCGCGGTTCCTGCCCGCGGACGCCCTGAGCCGGCTGGTCAGCTCGGCGGACGTGGTGCTGCTGCCGTATGACTCGCTGGAACAGGTGACCTCTGGGGTCCTGATCGAGGCGGTCACTGCCGGCAGGCCGGTCGTGTCGACCTGCTTCCCCCATGCTGTGGAGCTTCTCGGCGGCGGCGCGGGACTCCTGGTCGAGCGGCAGGACCCGGCCGGCATCATGGGTGCGCTGCATCGCGTGCTCACCGAGCCCGGCCTGTCGGCGCGGATGAGCCGCCATTCGGCGGCCCTCGCACCGCAACTGCTGTGGCCTGCGGTGGCGCGCTCCTACCGGGAACTCACGTCTGCCCTCACCACGACCCGGGCCGGAGCGGCGGTATGAGCTACCCGGCTGCGTCGTTCCGGCACCTGCACCGGCTGACCGATCAGATCGGGATCCTGGAGCATGCCAAGGGGATCATGCCCCGGCACGAGCATGGCTACTGTGTCGACGACGTCGCCCGCGGCCTGGTCGTGGTGTGCCGGGAGCCGTCACCCCCCCCGGAGCTGATCACCCTCGGGCGCCGTTACCTCTACTTTCTCGGGCAAGCGCAGGCCCCTGGCGGGCAGTTCCGTAACCGCCTCGGCTACGACCGTCACTGGCGCGATCAGCCCGGAACAGAGGACTGCTGGGGCCGCGCCCTGTGGGCTCTCGGCACCGCTGCGGCACGGGGACCCACCGAGGGGATCCGCGAGCAGTCCTTCGCCCGGTTCGACCGCGGCGCGCAAGTGTCCTCCGCGTGGCCGCACGCCATGGCTTTCGCGGCGCTCGGTGCCGCGGAGATACTCGACGGGTGGCCCGACCATTCCGGCGCTCTGACGCTCCTTGACACGGCCGCCGTTGTTATCGGCGAGCCGCCCGCGGACGCGGCCTGGCCGTGGCCAGCACCCCGGCTCACCTACGCCAACGCGGCCATCGCCGAAGCCGTCATCATCGTGGGCTGGAAGCTAGGCCAGGACCGGGTTCTGCGCAACGGGCTGCGCATGCTCGAGTGGCTGCTCGCCGGCGAGACCCGAGACGGTCACCTGTCGGTGGTACCGGTCGGGGGCTGGAGCCCGGGTGAGGCCCGGCCTGCTTTTGACCAGCAGCCGATCGAAGTGGCCGCGCTGGCGGATGCGTGCGCCCGGGCGGCGACGGTCACCGGCGACAGCAGCTGGCTGGCCGGCGTCAGCATGAGCGGGGCCTGGTTCCTCGGCGACAACGATGCCAGGGTCCGGATGCTCGACGAGCAGACTGGAGGGGGCTGCGACGGTCTCAGTGCCACCGGCCGCAGTCGTAACCAGGGCGCCGAGTCGACGCTCGCGATGATCTCCGTGATGCAGCAGGGCCGCCGCCTGGCCGCGTCGCCGCGATGAGCGACGCCAGCCCCGCGGGCGCGCTGCTGGCCCGAACGCGGCACCGGCTAAGGCCAGACTCCTCTCGCACGCTCTGCCGGCTGTTCGTGCCTGGTCAGGAAACCCTGATCCGGGGCGGATCGCGGGCGATGGCCGTCATCGACCGCGTCCTCGAACTGAGCGAGCAGGAGACGGAAGCAACGCTGGCCCGCACGCTGGCCCGGTTTTCCGGCCGGCATCGCGACCTGGCCGAGACCTTTGAGCAGAACTTCGAGCTCGTCGCGCACCGGCTCGGTGCCGGGATCAGGATGGGGCGCTCCCGCCGGCAGCTCATCGGGGCCTATTTCACTCAGGAGTACGCGCTTGAGGCCGCGGCCCTGTTCAACCCATCGATCGTGGCGCATCCCGACCAGGAGGGCTGTCTCCCCGGAGAAGTCCGGTTCGTCATGAGCCTGCGGGCGGTCGGGGAAGGACACCTGTCGAGCATCGAGTTCAGGACCGGCACGATCGGCGCCGAGTCCGAGATCTGCCTCGACCCGCCCGGGCGCTTCCTCGACACCGGCCGCCACCGGCCCGTCTCCTATGACCGGGGCCTCTTCGCGGACAAACTGGCCGAGCTGGGCCATGCTGACGAGAACGCGCGATTCCTCTGGAACTGCCTGCCGTCCCCGTTCACCGCAGCCGAGCTGGATGCAGCGCTCACGGAGCTTTCCCGACAGCGTGTGACGCGGGAAGACTCCGCGGTACTCGCCGACCGGGCGCGGTGGATTGCGGCGTCCAGCTATACCGTCGAATTCGATGAGGACCGCGCTCTCTCCGAGCGGGTTCTGTGGCCCGCGGGGCCGGCCGAGAGCCACGGCATGGAAGATGCGAGATTCGTGCGCTTCACCGACGGTGAAGGCCCGGTCTACTACGCGACCTACACGGCGTTCGACGGCTCGCAGGTCGCGCCGCACCTGCTGGAAACCAGCGACTTCCGGACCTTCACCGTCTCCCCGCTCTCCGGCCCCTCGGCCAGGAACAAGGGCATGGCACTGTTCCCCCGGCGGATCGCCGGGCGCTACGCCGCGCTCTCGCGCTGGGACAGGGAAAGCAACGCCATCGGCTACTCAGACGACGGTCATCGCTGGTCGAAGGCCGTCACGGTCCAGGCGCCAGCTCGCCCGTGGGAGCTGATCCAGCTGGGCAACTGCGGCTCGCCGATCGAGACCCCGGAGGGCTGGCTGGTCCTCACCCACGGCGTCGGGCCCATGCGCGAGTACGCCATCGGCGCCATCCTCCTCGACCTGGATGAGCCCGATCACCTGATCGGCGCGCTACCCGAGCCGCTCCTGATCGCCGACGCCTCAGAGCGCGAAGGCTACGTCCCCAACGTCGCGTACTCCTGCGGCTCCATGCTCCACCGCGAGACAGTCGTACTGCCCTATGGCTGCAGCGACTCCTCCGTGCGGATCGCCACCGTCAGCCTGAGCCTCCTGCTCGACCGGCTCACACCCGGCTGAAAGCCCCGAGAGGACTTCCATGCCACACCACGCGACGACGCCCGCCGGGCGGCGGATCGCCCTGATCGCGCACGACAACAAGAAGCGCGACATGCTCGAATGGGCGGAATACAATCTGGACCTGCTGACCGGTCACGAGCTGTTCGCGACCGCCACGACCGGTCACCTGCTGGAGGAGCAGCTCGGACTCCCGGTCACCTGCTTTCGCAGTGGTCCTTACGGCGGTGACCAGCAGATCGGCGCCCGGATCGCCGAGGGCGAGATCGACCTGCTGGTCTTCTTCTGGGATCCGCTGGAGCCGCATCCGCATGACCCTGACGTCAAGGCCCTGCTGCGAGTCGCCGTCGTCTGCAACATCCCGGTGGCCTGCAACCGGGCAACCGCGGACTTCATCATTTCCTCGCCGCTGATGGACCGCAGCCACCAGCAGTGGGACCCGGCCTCCGACCCGGCCGGTCACAATCAGGCTGCCCTGACCGTGGTCCGAGCCGACTGATACGTCGGGCCTGCATGGCCTATCGGATCTCTCGTCCGTCCCAGGCCGGGCCCGCGGTCAGCCGGGGCCCCAGCCCGGCCGGGGTCAGGTCGGCGAGGGCTGCTGACCCGCCGGCGCGGGCCCGGGCTGCTGGCCGGCCTGCAGGCCGGCCAGGATGGTGTCGAGGCCGGCGGTGAATCGCTGGTCGCGGTTGCCGGCCCAGACGTGCTCGCCGAGGACAGCCAGGGCCGGGAACTGGCCGGCTGGCAGTGTCCGGAAGAAGGCGTGCAGCCGGCGCCTGGTGGCGGCGTCGCGGATGCGCTGCTCGTTGATGGTGGTGCGGTCGGCGAGGGTGAAGCCGAGGGTGTAGTCGGTGACCAGGGAGTAGGCCAGGGCGGTCTCCCGCGGGGACAGCCCGGCTTGCTGGAGTGCGGTGAGGAATGCGTCGGCCAGGGCCAGGGAGTGCGGCCCGAGGGGGTCGCGCGTCTTAAGCATGGCGGCGACGCCGGGGTGGCCTTCCAGGACCGCCCGCAGCCTGCCGGCCAGAACCCTGACCCGCTCAGTCCAGCCGGGGACGCGGCCGGGCCGGGTGTCGACCTCGGCCAGCACTCCGTCCACGGCCAGGTCGCAGAGTTGTTCCTTGCTCCGCACGTGGCGGTACAGCGCGCCGGGGACAACGCCCAGGCGGGCGGCGAGGGTGCGCATGCTGAGGGCGGCCGCCCCGTCGGCGGCGATGATGGCAAGCGCCTCGGCGACGACCCGCTCACGGGTCAGCGCGCGGCGGTGCTGCTCATCGTCGTCAGGCTGAGTGAACCACAGCCCGGAAGGGTCAGCGTCGGCGGCGTTCTGCGGTGGGCGGGCCATGGTCGCCTCCGGTACCGAGCTTGACTGTGAACACTGTTCACCGTATAGTAACACTGTTACTCGGAAGCGAATGTCGTTCACTAGAATTGCATTTTTTCCCGGGGTCACCGGGCCGATGGACCGGCGAGACACGCGAGGGAGAACGACATGACACTGACCAGCTGGGATCTATTCGATGACCTGCGCGCCGCACAGGACGAACTGGCGCGGATGAGCAGGATGCCCGGCCACTGGGCTGCCCAGTTCGGCCAGCAGCCCGGCACCGGCCCCGCGCTCCAGGCGTGGGCGCCCGCCCTGGACATCACTGAGCGCGAGAACGACTACCTGGTCGAAGCCGAACTGCCCGGAATCAGGGTGGAGGACCTGGAGATCGCCTTCCAGGACGGCCTGCTGACCATCCAGGGGGAACGGCACCCCGTCGGCGGCACGCCCGGGGAGAAGGTCCACCGGGCTGAACGCCGCTACGGCGCTTTCCGCCGGTCCATCAGCATGGCCCGCCATGTCCAGGCCGACAAGATCGAGGCCTCCGCCCATGACGGCGTCCTGCAGATCCTGGTGCCCAAGGTCACGGAAGCGCACGCCAAGCGCATCCCCGTGCGGAACGGCCAGGACGATCGCGTCATAACCGGCAAGGCCGCCAGCAACGGGGCCTGACGCGGTGCGGGCCCGGCGGCATGGAGCCGCCGGGCCCGCACCACCGTCTAGGCCAGTAAGAGCTAACCGAGGACTTCCGCCGCAGCGGCACCGATTCCGCCCAAGACGCATGATGACACCGTCCCCGCGCCGGGGACGGGGACGGGCCCTGTGACATGGCACTGACGAGCATCCAGAACATCGAGTCCGCGGTCACGGGACGCCGGGGCTGAGCTTCCCGGACTCATCACAGGGCTGAGCACCCAGGCCGGGCGGGTGAGCCGGGTGGCGCTGCAGGCCGACGCCTTCGGCAATATTCCCCATCAGCTCACCGTCGGCGGGCACAAGGTGCATGTGGCCTGGTTCAGGCATATGAACGTGCATACCGTCAGCCTGACCATGGCCGCCCGCGACTACGTCACCCTGCTGGTCATCCCACCGGACGCCAGCCCGCCGAGGACATGGGCCGCTAATACACGAGCACCAGGCACGCAGCGCTCCGGACAGTCGCAAGTCTCCCAGAAGCTGAACGGCATGCGGGTGCCAGTCTCGGCGCAGGCAGGAATTGGTCCCGTGGGGGTATCTTTGAAAGAGACACCCGCCCGGGCACCGGCGCTTCCTTCTCAGCGCGGCCGCTGCCCCGGCGGCCGCCGCTCCGGACCCCTGGCGGCGCATCATCAGTCGGCTAAGATGCGTTTCTGGAGCTGTCCTGTGCGATCCCCCGAAGCAGGCGCCGCCGTGACCATCCGGCATCCCCGGCCAGTTACGCACCCGCCACGATCATCGCGCGGCAGTCAGTACGCCCAGTTGTCCCGGCAGGTCAGGCAGGCCGGGCTGATGGAGCGCCGCCCGGGGCACTACATCTGGAAGATCACGATTACTGCCGTGGCGCTGGCCGCCGGATGGGCGGCCTTCCTCCTCGCAGGCGACTCGTGGTGGCAGCTGGGCGTGGCCGTCTTCCTGGCCGTGGTGTTCACCCAGGCCGGGTTCCTGGGTCACGACGCCGGGCACCGGCAGATCACCGGCTCCCGCCGGGCGAGCTACCTCCTGGGCGTCCTGCTCGGCAACCTCGGCATCGGGCTGAGCTACGGCTGGTGGGTCGACAAGCACAACCGTCACCACGCCCACCCCAACACCGAGGGCGCCGACCCCGACATCATGATCAGCGTGCTGGCCTTCACCACCGCCCAGGCGCGCGCCCCCCGGGCCATGACCCGGCTAGTGTTCCGCTGCCAGGCCTACCTGTTCTTCCCGCTCCTGCTCGGCGAGGCGATCAGCATTCATGTCGCCAGCATCCGCGCGCTGACCCGCCGCACCCGCCGCCTGCATCACCGGCCAGCAGAGACGGCGCTGCTCGCCGCGCACCTGGCCGGCTACCTCACCGTCGTATTCCTGGTGCTGTCACCGGTCAGGGCCGTCGTGTTCATCCTGGTCCAGCAGGGCCTGTTCGGCGTGTACCTGGGCTGCTCGTTCGCCCCCAATCACAAGGGCATGCCCGTCCTGCCCGCCACCGACCGCAGCGACTTCCTGCGCCGCCAGGTACTCACCTCCCGCAACGTCCGCGGCGGCTGGCTCACCGACCTGGCGCTGGGCGGCCTGAACTACCAGATCGAGCACCACCTGTTCCCCTCCATGCCCCGCCCCAACCTCCGGCACTCCCAGGTCCTGGTCCGGGCATTCTGCGAACAGCACGGCCTGCCCTACTGCCAGACCAGCCTGGCCGGCTCCTACGCCCAGGCCCTCCGCCACCTCAACACCGTCGCCCGGAGCTGACCCAGGAAGCTCCGGCCCCGCGGCGTCGCCGGCCAGCATGGCCAGGACATCGCCGATGGCAGGTTCCCGGCTGGCGGGCTCGGGCAGCGGCAGGTGTGCCTGGATCTGGTAGCGGTTGCGGCGGCCGTGCTTGTGCTTGACGACATAGCCGGCCGTGGTCAGGTCGGCGCGACCACGGCGCTGCCACCGCAGTCATCCAACGGCACATCCCCCCAGCTGCCGCCCGCGGTCCCGCCGCCCAAGTCCGGGCGGATGCGCACCCGGGTCGCCCTCCTGCCAGTGCCCGGCGGCGATGAGCCGCGCGACGACGTCGCGGACCTGGGCGGCGGTGGCCTCGGTGGCGTCGTCGGCCGGGCCGAGCCGGACGGCGTCCAGCGGCAGCGTCCACGACGTGCGGCCGGGCTCCAGCGCCACGACCCAGGAGTACGGCCAGTCCGGGATCATCTGCGCGTTCCCTTCCCGCCCGCGTAGCAGTGGCAGAACAGGCGCTCCGGGCTGGTCTCCGCGTCCGGCCGCAGCCAGTTGCTCACGTCGCAGGCCAGCCGGATCCGCCCGTCGTCCCATCGCCGCGGCGGGATCGCGGCCACCGCCCGGCGGAGTCGGCCGATCCGGACTTCGCCGCAGTTCAGGGCGTCGTAGACGCCGCCGTGCCCGCCGCGGCACTCCGGCTCCTGGCACAGCTCCGCCAGCATGTGCACCCGCTCCGGCCGGCACGCCAGCGCGTCGTACGCCTCGAACAGGGCATCGCGGCGCATCCCCAGTGAGCAGTACAGCCCGCCCCGGAACCCCGCCAGCAGGCCCATCCCGCGATCCGCCCCGTCTCCGCCCGCCTGCCAGGACATAATGAAAGCCACGGCCACCGCCTTGCGTCTTCAAGTTCTGTGGAAGGAACCCGAAGATCATCAAGCGGTGGCCATCTCATGTCACCACGACACGCCGGACAGCACAAGCAACTCAGGACAGCCGAGACAACAAGGGTTAAATAACAAGCTTAGAGCCTGTTGATAAAGGATCCCGGTCCCGGATGTGGACGGCCATCATGATCTTCCCGGAGGCGGTCACGAGCATGGCTTCATAGATCTGACAGAGAGTGGCCGGATTGGCCGGGTGGTGCCTGCGCCCATGCTGCCGGTTTCGAGCGGGATGGCGGGGGCGGGTGCGGCCCGCCGGCGGCCCGCCGGGCTGGCGGGGTGTGGTGTTTCATGCCGCGCCGGGCGGCTGGTTCTGGAGGATGTTCTTGAGGGCGGCTAGTTCGGTGTCGATGAGCGCGGCCTGGCGGTCGAATTCGTCGTCGTCGAGGGCGGGGGGCTGGAAGAAGGTGATGAGGAACTCGGCGCCCCGGCCGTTGGGCACGACGCGGGCCGGGACGGTCCAGCTGGCCTGGGGGTCGCGGAAGTCGTGGTCGAGCAGACCGGTGGCGGCATCGGCGCGGATGCGCAGTTCGCCGGGGCCGCGGGGGGTGGTCATCTGCCACCAGCCGGGATGGGTGCCGGACTCGATGGCGAGTACGTTGACGATGGACCACTGCGGCCAGTTCCGCGCGTCGGACAGGTAGGAGTGCACTTCGGAGGCGGGCCGGTCGATGGTCACGGACTTGGTGATCGAGCGGGCCGGTGCGGTGTCAGTCATCACAGGGCTCCGTGACGGTGGTGGCTGGGGGAGCAGGCGGCAGCAGCTGCCGGAGTAGCTGGACCAGGGCTGCCCGCTGTGCGGGCGGGAGCATGCCGAAATAGGCGGCGTCGTTGGCGTCGGCGATGCGGATCAGGACCGGGACCAGCGCACGCCCGGCCTCGGTCAGGCTGAGCCGCAGGCTCCGGCGTGAGGCCAGGTCGGCGCGCCGGGTCATCAGGCCCTTGGCGGCGAGCCGGTCGACGAGCCGGGAGACCGCGCCTGGGTCGATGCCGATGAGCCGCGCCGCTTCGGCCGTTGTGGTGGCCTGGCCGTGGTAGACGGTCACCAGCACGTTCCACTGCGCCGCGGTCACCTCGTGGCCTGCGAGCTGCCGTTCGAAACTGTGGTGCACTTCGTCTGACAGCCGCCGGAGCCAGTAGCCGGCATGATCTGTGAGACCGCTTTCCGCCATGCAATAATCATGTCATGACAACTGTTGTCATGTCAATACCGTCTCCTGGGCGGTAGCCGCGCGTGAGGCGCGTCAGGCGCCGTCACAGGCGCCTTCAGCTGTCACGTTTCACGTTTCGTGACCGGGCTGGCCGCCTCCCGGGCAGCTCCTGATGGCCGCAGCGGGCAGATTCCTATGACCGCCGACACCGGATGACCCCGGCGAACCGGTATCAATCAGGTCACACGTGGCACAGTTGCCGTGCCGAGGTCAGGCCGGCCCTGGTAGCCGAGAGGTGTCGAGCCATCTCCTGCCGCCAGGGGCCTGGATGCCTGTTTACCTGCCCGCGACCGCGGACGCCAGTTGCGCCTCGCCGGGGTGCTGGTGCCGGGACCGCCGCCCGTGCTACCCGTCAGACGTGACCGATGGGCAGTGGGCTGTGCTGGAGCCGCGGGCGCGGCAGGTGATGGCGGACCTGACGATCGCGGTGGGCCGGCCGATGGTCCATGACCTGCGGGCGATGTGCGACGCGGTGAACTATGTGGTCAAGAACGGGATCGAGTGGCGGGCGCTCCCGGTCGATTTCCCGCCGTGGGAGGCGGCGTACGTGTTCTGGGAGCGGTGGAACAACCGCGGGCTGCCGCAGGAGCTGATCCGCCGCCTGCGGGAATTGCTGCGCCAGCATCAGGGCCGGGCCGCGCAGCCCTCGGCGTGCATCGTCGATGCCCAGATCGTCAAGGCCCACGACACCGTGAGCAGGAAAACCAGCGGCTACCACGGGGGCAAGAAGATCACGGGAAGAGGCCGGCACCTGGCCGTCGATGCCGAGGGCTGGCTGCTGGCCCTGGTGGTCACCGCCGCCAGCGTCAGCGACAAGACCGGCGCCAAGATCCTGCTCATCAAGCTGTTCAACGCCTTCAGCACCCTGAAGATCCTTTGGGCCGACAGCGGTTACGACGAAGCCCCGCTGGCCCGGTACGCCAGGGCCGCCGCCGCGATCACCATCGAGGTCGTCCGGCGCACCGCCCCGTACTCCTTCCAGGTGCTCCGCCGCCGCTGGGTCATCGAGCGCACCTTCGGCTGGCTGATGCGCTACCGCAGGCTCGTCCGCGACTACGAGCACCGCACCGACCACGCAGAAGCCATGATCTACTGGGCCACCGTCATCATCATGACCAGGCGGCTGGCCCGCTACGAGACCGGCCAGCCACCGGGCCACGCTGGGCCGGAGAACGCAAACGGCCAGGCCAGCCGGAACCGGAGCAGGCGACGCAGGTGGGCTATGCAGGCGCAATCACGATCGGGCCGGTGCTAGCTGCCCGGATGGGGCTGCGGCGAGGTGAGCTGGGTGGTCGTTGACCCCGTCGACCCCGTCGCGTACGGTCACCCATCACGTCGTCGATCCTGAGCACCGTCACGGACTGGGCCGGCTTGTCCCGCTCGATCTGGTCGGCGCCTGGCCCTGCTGCAGCCTCTGCGGCGGGGCACGGAAGCTGATCTTGGCAACCGCGGAGCGACTGGCATAGGCGCGGCATTGGACGCCAGCGCGCTGGCCGGGTAGCGTGACATTGCCGCTCCGGACCCTGGTAGCTGCCCCGGTGAACATTTCGGGGGTAGCAGGGATCCGGAGTTTTGCTTTCGCAGGACCGGCTGCTCGCATGTCTCTTCTTCACAGCCTGAGGAGCCGGTCATGAGTATCGGATGGAGCGCCTCCAGCCCCCCTCCGGGACTTATCGTCAGAAGGCTGGCTGGAGGCGCCAGGGTATCGCCCGGACTGATCCTCACCAGCACGGGGCCACGCCCGTGAACCGTCAGGCGGGCACATCTGTGTCCGCAGAAGGCGTCCCGGCAGCGGCCATCCTGCCTGGTCGGCCGGCCATCGGTGATGACGGCGCGGTGCCATTCCCTGAGGTTGACCCCCCGCAGCGCATCCTCCGCGGACGGTGGTGGCCGCTTAGTGCCCTGTCCTGGCGGTGGCGCAGGCGCAAGGTCTTCCGGCTGTTCGCCTCGGCGGTCCTGGTCGCTGCGATCTTCGGGCTGGCGCTGCCACATTTCGCCTCCTACCGCAGTGTGTGGGTCAGCATGCGCGGGATGACCTGGGCGTATGACCTGCTTGTCGCAGCAGCGGCGGCCGGGAGCATGGCCTCGTACTGGCTCCTGATCTGCGCGGTGCTGCCGTCGGTACGGCTGCGCGAGGCGGCGGCCGTCAACCTCGGCTCCAGCGCGGTGGCGAACACGCTGCCCGCCGGCGGTGCGCTGGCCATGGGAGTGAGCTGGGCGATGCTGTCCAGCTGGGGGGTCAGCACGGCTGACTACGTCCTGTACACCCTGGTGTCGGGAATCTGGAACGTCTTCGCCCGCCTGGGCCTGCCGGTCCTCGCGCTGCTGGCCTTGCTGACGGTCCGCAGGCCAGATACCGTCCTGACCGTCACCGGGGCCGCGGGCCTGGCAAGCCTTGGCGCCGCTACCGCCGGGCTCGGCCTGCTGCTGCGCAGCGAGGCCTTCGCGCTGCGCGCGGGTCGGATGGCCCAGAGCACGGCCGTGGCTGCCTGCCGTCTGGCCCGCCGTCAGCCGCCCTCCGGTGTCGCAGCGGGCCTGTCCGGCTTCCGCGCACGGGCCCGCGGCCTGGCCGCCGCCCGGGGGTGGCGGATCACCGCCGCGACGGCGGCCAGCCAGATCATCTTGTGGCTGGTGCTGCTGGCATGCCTGCGCGGCACTGGCCTGTCTCAGGCCCAGGTGCCCTGGCAGACCTCACTGGCGGCCTTCGCGTTCGTCCGGCTGCTGACCATCCTGCCCCTCACCCCCGGCGGTGTCGGTATCACCGAACTCGGCCTGGTGGGAGTCCTGGCCGCCGGGGCCGGGCACCGGGTCAGCGCGCAGGTAGCCGCCGCGGTGCTGCTGTACCGGGCGGTCACCTACCTGCCGCCGATCCCACTCGGCGCCGCGGCCTGGCTGGTGTGGCGGCACTTTCCCGCGCTCGGCCGGGCCGACCGGGCGGCACCGGCGCTGCCAGTCCGCCAAGGCGCACCCCGCGGGCAGCCAGACGGCGGGAACTAGGCGGCCCGGCCGTGGCGCCACAATCGAGGGCCATGGCCTCAGGGATGTGCAGCGTGAGCGGAGAATTGCTGAGGTCGCGCCGGTAGCGCAGCCATGACGCTAACGGGCATTGGAAGGCAGGTCATGACCGAGGAGGCCCCTTCCGGTACAGGCGGTCGATCTGGCCGACGATCTCTGGGTGTGCCAGGGCTGACTAACGTTAGCTCCGGCGATCCCGGCTGCCCTACATCGGCACCAGTCAGGTGCATGGCCGGCAAGCCCTCTAGCTGCATCTTTTAGCCCGATGTCACGCTGTGTATAGCCATCGGCAGGGTCACCCTCATGCCGCACATAAGGAGAGGATGGGCATTAGCCGACGGCTCCTTCCATCTGCAGCTCGATCAGGCGGTTGAGCTCGAGCGCGTACTCCATGGGCAGTTCGCGCGCGATGGGCTCGACGAAGCCGCGCACGATGGTGGCCGCGGCCTCGTCCTCGGTCATGCCGCGGCTCATGAGGTAGAACAGCTGGTCCTCGGAGATCTTGGAGACGCTGGCCTCGTGGCCTATCTCCACGTCGTCCTCGCGGACGTTCACGTAGGGGTAGGTGTCGGACCGGCTGACCGTGTCCACCAGCAGTGCGTCGCACTTGACGGTCGACCTGGAGTGCTTGGCTCCCTCCTGGACCTGGACCAGGCCGCGGTAGGAGGTGCGGCCGCCGCCCCTGGCCACCGACTTGGAGATGATCTGGGACGAGGTGTTCGGCGCGCAGTGCACCATCTTGGCCCCGGCGTCCTGGTGCTGGCCGGCGCCGGCGAACGCGACCGACAGGGTCTCGCCCCGGGCGTGCTCGCCCATCAGGTAGACCGCCGGGTACTTCATCGTCGCCTTCGAGCCGATGTTCCCGTCCACCCACTCCATGCTCGCCCCGGCCTGTGCGACGGCCCGCTTGGTGACCAGGTTGTAGACGTTGGCCGACCAGTTCTGGATGGTGGTGTAGCGG
>Ga0134126_10005255_pt1 | contig 16187 bp, 10 predicted proteins | sample KB31752_FD_96881 | JGI IMG/M metagenome (GOLD analysis project Ga0134126, IMG submission 96881) | Terrestrial soil microbial communities with excess Nitrogen fertilizer from Kellogg Biological Station, Michigan, USA - KB3-175-2 | ecosystem: Environmental > Terrestrial > Soil > Unclassified ...
CCGCCGGCAGCGAGTATAATCGCGCGAAAAACCTCGGCGTTCCGTTTGGGGGCGCAAAGAATATCAAGCCGAAGAAGGAATCTCCGCCGGAAGTTCCAAAATAGCCGCTGCCGGGAACGCGGATGCCGCAGCGCCGAAATGACAAAAGCCGAAGCACTTTACCATGGCCCAGTTAGCTGGAGCCGCCCGGTAAGGTGCTTCGGCTTTTTTTGTGAGGAATGAGCTCTCACAAGAAAGAAAGGGTCTATTGCTCTGTGGCGCTGGCGGTCAAGGAAGCGCCATTCGATTGCTTAAGGCTTTTCGCCATCGAAAGATGGCTCTCGAGCACCGGCACCGCTTGAGACGCGAAGTTCTTTATGTTGGCATGCGTGCCGTTTTGCGCCTCATTTTGAAACTCCTTGATGTCTTTTTGGTGATCTTTTACTGCGTTTTTGATAAACGCTTTATCGAAAGCTTCACCCGAGAGTTTCGAGAGTTTATCCACGGTCTTTTGGTGTTTCGAGTCCAGGCTGTCCGGAACGGGCAACCCGTCCTGAGCCGCAGCTTGCTTTAATTGCGTGTTCGCCTTGGTGTGATCCTGTTCGAGCTTTTTCCCAAATTCTTTGATCGCCTCGCTGGATGACTTCTCCTGGGCAAGTTTCCCGACTTCGACTTCGGTCATTCCACCTAAAGCGGCTTCCTTCACGAATTTCTTGTCGTCCGCCTTCACAGGCATCTGCATGGGGCCTGTCTGCATCGGCCCGCTCTCCGTCGGGCCCATGGTCCCGGTGGAGGGCGATGTGCGAGGCTGCTGTTCGCTCATCGGGGGGCCACCGGATTGCGGTGTGCTCTGGGATTGGGCCATGGCCGGTGTCGTGTATAGGAAGCAAAGGCTGGCGCCCGCAAGCACCAGAGTAAATAGTGAATTTCGTCGCATCGATTGCTCCTCAATTCTGGCTGAGCTCTTGTCTCGCGCCGGTTGATTTAGGCGGCCAGTCACCGGCTGGACAGCCGTTGGAAGCCGGCCGCGCTTTTCCTATAAATAGGAGGAAGAGCGCTTCCGGATGGTTTCCCTGGGACACTTGCGAGATTGCGGTATTGGACGAATTTGCCGTGCATGTATGCTGAATATTCCGAAATATGATCTTGCGACAGGGATTATCGGCCGAAGGAAAGGCGCACGCCAGAGCAGTCGGCCTGATTGCACTTTTGACAGTTCTTCCCCTCGCGGCCCAAAAAAACCCGCACCGCGTTCCAATGCCGGCTTCTGAGCAGGACCCGATGGCGGCGGAGACCGCGCAGCGCGGCCGGAAGGATTTTCTCCAGTACTGCTCCTTCTGCCATGGGACAGACGCAAATGGTGGGGCGGAAGGACCGAACCTCGTGCGTTCCGGCGTTGTACGCCACGATAAGGACGGCGATCTGATCGGGCAGGTAATCCGTGATGGGCGGCCCGATAAAGGAATGCCGGCGCTTCCACTGACGGCAAGCCAGATTGCGGATGTCGTCGCTTTTCTACATGCCAGGCTTGCGGAGTCGGACCGTACCAGTCCCCGAGGGCCATCGAGTGAATATGCGCTGAAGCTGCTGCTGACCGGAAATGCCCAAGCCGGCAAGGCTTATTTCAATGGAGCGGGCGGATGTACCGGGTGTCATTCGCCCGCTGGCGACCTTGCCGGCATTGCCAGGAAATACCCGCCCGCCGATTTGCAAACACGCTTTCTGTATCCGAAGGGGCCGCCCCGCACCGCCATCGTCACGTTGCGCTCGGGGGCGCGTGTCAAAGGCGAACTGTTGAATAAGGATGCGTTTACTGTGTCGATCCGGGATGAAAACGGCTGGTATCGTTCCTGGACCCTGGGCGACGTGGAGGCGGAGATTCACGACCCCCTGGCGGCCCATCGCGAGCTTGTTCGCAAATACACCGATGCCGACGTTCACAACCTTTTCGCCTATCTGGAGACATTGAAATAGTGAAGATGCTGCTGCTACTGCTCACGATTGCGGCCGGTCTCTGCGCGCAAGGGCTCGACTCAGCTACCCTGTTGAAGCCGCCCACCGACACGTGGCCAACCTACAATGGCGACTACTCAGGCCGGCGGTTCAGCACGCTCGCGCAGATCAACAAAGATAATGTCAAATCACTGGCGCTTGCCTTTTCGTTCGACACGCGTTCCACAACGCTGAAATGCACGCCTCTCGAAGTGAACGGTATCCTGTATCTCTCGGCGCCTGATAATGTTTGGGCAATCGACGCGAGGACGGGCCGGCAGATCTGGCATTTCAATCGTCCGTCCGAGGGCGATCATCTCGCTTCGCGAGGCGTGGCCATGTACCAGGACCGCCTCTATTTCGGCACGCCGGACGCGCACCTGATCTGCCTGAATGCGAAGGACGGAAAAACGATTTGGGACGTCGAGATTGCCGACGTTGCATTCGGCTACTACCTGAGCGTCGCTCCGGTGCTCGTGAAGGGCCGCTTGATCGTCGGGACGTCCGGCGACTCCGCCGACGTGCCGCATTTTCTCGAAGCCATCGATCCGGAAGATGGAAAAGTAATCTGGCGATGGAACAGCATTCCAAAACCTGGCGAGCCGGGCTCCGAAACATGGCCGAACAAGGAAGCGATGGCCCACGGCGGAGGCCCTATGTGGATGCCGGGAACCTACGATCCCGAATTGAACCTCTTGTATTGGGGCACCGGCAATCCGCATCCGGTGCTAGCGGGCATTGACCGCGCCGGCGACAACCTGTATACGTGCTCCATTGTGGCGATCAATCCGGATACCGGCAAGATGGTCTGGTATTTCCAGCCGTCTCCACACGACACTCACGACTGGGATGCGGTGGAGACGCCTGTGTTGTTTGATGGCGAGTTCCAGGGCAAGCCCCGCAAACTGCTCGCGCAGGCGAGCCGTAACGGCTACTTCTTCGTATTGGATCGGGCGACGGGAGAGAATCTGCTAACGGCCCCGTTTATCGATACGAATTGGGCGTCGGGCATCGACGCGAAAGGCCGCCCTATTCCGGATCCGGTAAAAGAGCCTCGGACCAATGGCTCGCTCGTGTACGCCCCGGCGGGCGGAGCGACGAACTGGATGGCGCCGAGCTTCGATCCCGAGACTAAGCTGTTTTACGTTAATGCACAGGAAGGGTCAAGTCTCTGGTATCTGACGCTCGGCCCCGATGGGAAGCCCGAAGGGCACCAGGGCGGCGCTACGGTTTCGTTTTGGTCCTCTTCGAAGATTGTCGCCCTCGATTACCAGACCGGCAAGGCCCGTTGGACACGGAGTATTGGCGAAGGTGAAAATAACGCCGGGATACTGACTACGGCGGGACATCTGCTGTTTACGGGCGATATTTCGGGCAATCTCCTGGCGCTCGATCCTTCGAATGGAGAAGTGCTCTGGCATAATCGCCCAGGCGGTGTCATGAGTAGCTCACCAATGACGTACTCAATCGATGGACGGCAGTACGTATTGACGAGCGCGGGCAGCGTCCTCTATGCGTGGAGTTTGCCGCCGCATCCTTAATCTGAATCTGCGTGAGCAGAGGAGTGCGCATGAGACGATAGAGTGTCCCGAGACAGTTAAGCCGATTTCCATTGGGCCTTTATTCCGGGGCGTCGCGAAACGAACGACTGTTGCCGCTTCGAAGAAGTCGGCATTTATCCTGAAGTATGCGGTTGTGCGCCGCCAGAGAACCAGGCCGAAAGATACCGCCCAATGAATCCGCCACACGGGAGACTTGCGCTCAAACCACCCTTACGCGAATCGCGAAGATGGCTCTGAGCATCTCACAATTTTGCCGGAGGGCCTCCGGAGCGAACGATGAGACATTTACGCCTTCGAATGATTTTAAAAAATGCGGCCGCGTTGGTTCCGGCGTTACTGCTGACACTATCGCTCGCGGCGATCACGAGTTGTAGCAAGACCGAGGCGTCCGCGCCGCAAGCGCCGCCTCCTCCGGACGTGCAAGTTGTTGAGGTGGTGCAAAAGGACGTTCCGATCTATGGCGACTGGGTGGCCACGCTGGATGGTTACGTCAATGCACAGATCCAGCCGCAGGTATCGGGTTATCTAATCAAGCAAAATTACAAAGAGGGCTCGCTGGTTCACAAGGACGACGTGCTCTTCGAAATCGATCCGCGCCCCTTCCAGGCGGTGCTCGATCAGACAAAAGGGCAGGTGGCGCAAGCGAGAGGACAGTTGGCCCAGGCGACGGCACAACTCGGGCTGGCCGAGATTAACGTAAAGCGGGACACGCCCCTCGCCGCCGCCCATGCGATCGCGCAAAGCCAGCTCGATAACGATATTCAATCCAAAGCGGCCGCTGAGGCATCCGTCGAAGCCGATAAAGCTTCCATCGTGGCTGCGGAGGCGGCGGTCGAGACGGCGCAGTTGAATCTGGGGTTCACCAAAGTCCGGTCTCTGATAGACGGCATTGCCGGCGTGGCGAACACGCAGATGGGCAACCTGGTCAACGCCTCGACGGTGTTGACGACCGTTTCGCAGGTGAATCCGATCAAAGTGTATTTCCCAATTAGCGAGCAGGAATATTTAGAATTCGCTCAGCGAAAAACCGGTTCGATGGAGGATCTGCTCCGCAATACGCGAACGCTTCCGCTACAGTTGACACTTTCGAATGGCAACCAATACCCGCGAGCCGGTCACATCATCTTCGCTGATCGGGAAGTCAATCCGCAGACCGGGACAATCCGTATTGCGGCCGCATTTCCGAATCCAGGCAACGTGCTGAGGCCCGGCCAGTTTGGCCGCATTCGGGCGATGACCACAATGCGAAAGGGCGCTCTTCTCGTGCCGCAGCGCTGCGTGACGGAGCTGCAAGGCACTTATCAAGTCGCTCTGGTGGATCAAAATCACAAGGTCACCATCAAGGATGTGACGCCCGGCAATCGTGTCGGGTCCATGTGGATTATCAATACCGGGCTGAAGCCCGGCGATACCGTCATTTCGGAGGGAGTGTCGAAAGTCCGGGATGGCATGACCGTCAATCCCAAACCGGAAAACCCGGAGAGCGAAAAACAGGAAAATCTGGACTCGGGCCAATAAACGATGTCGAAGTTTTTCATCAATCGTCCTATCGTCGCGATCGTCATCGCCATCATCATGGTCATGGTGGGTCTGGTCACAATGGTGAGCCTGCCCACAGCGCAGTTCCCCGATATTGTCCCGCCTGAAATCCTGATCCGCGCAACGTATCCGGGCGCCGATGCCCAGACGCTCGAACAGTCCGTCGCCACGCCGATTGAAGCGCAGCTCAGCGGCGTCGACAACATGAACTACATGTATTCCGTGAACGCCAACAATGGTCAATCCACGATCACTGTTAACTTCGATGTGAAGACCGACCCGAACATCGATCAGGTGTTGACGCAGTTGCGATACTCGCAGGCCGCCTCGCAGTTGCCGGCCGAAGTGACCACCGCCGGCGTCACCGTTCAGAAGTCGCTCTCGGCTCCGCTGCTACTGGTTGCGCTCTATTCGCCGAAAGGCACGTATGACAGCACGTTCCTCGCGAACTATGCATACATTCACGTTGTCGATGAACTGACGCGCGTTACCGGAATCTCGAATGTCCAGGTCTTCGGCGCCGGCCAGTACGCCATGCGGGTCTGGGTGAAGCCGGAAAAACTCGCAAAACTCGGCGTGACCGTTCCACAAGTCGTGCAAGCTCTCCGAACGCAGAACACGGTGAATCCCGCCGGACAGATTGGCGGCCAGCCTGTGCCGCCGGGCCAGCCGTTCACCTACACCGTGCGTGCCCAGGGCCGTCTCGTGTCCGCGGAACAATTCGGAGACATCATTCTGCGAGCGAACCCGGATGGATCGATGGTGCGTCTGAAGGATGTTGCGCGTATTGAGCTCGGAGCGCAAACCTACAATCTCACCGGCCGCTACAACGGAAAACCATCGGCGATTCTCGCCATCTATCAGCTTCCGGGAACAAATGCCGTCGATGCCGCAAACGGTGTGCGAAAGCGTATGGCAGAGCTCCAGCACACCTTTCCGCAGGATCTCGAATCTCAGGTCAGCCTGGATACGACGAAAGCTGTAACGGCCGGCATGCAAGAGATTGAGTACACCCTGTTCGAGGCGCTTGGACTCGTCGTTCTGGTTGTGTATATCTTCCTGCAGGGCTGGCGCGCCACCCTGATCCCGCTGCTGGCCGTTCCCGTGTCGCTGATCGGGACTTTTACTGTCTTCCCGATGCTCGGGTTTTCGATCAACACCTTATCGCTGTTTGGACTTGTGCTTGCCATTGGCCTTGTAGTCGACGACGCGATTGTTGTTGTGGAAGCTGTCGAACGCCATATTGAAGAGGGTCTTACGCCGCGAGATGCCGCCCTGAGGGCAATGGAGGAGGTGTCGGGGCCAGTTGTTGCGATTGCGTTGATTCTGGCCGCGGTTTTTATTCCGACGGTCTTCATCTCGGGCATTACGGGCCGTCTCTATCAGCAGTTCGCCGTCACCATTGCGATCTCAGTTCTGTTTTCCGCTTTCAATGCGCTGTCGCTTAGTCCCGCTTTGGCCGCTCTTCTGCTGAAGCCACGCAAGAAGAGGCGCGGGCCGCTGGGGGCTTTCTTCCGCTGGTTCAATCGCGTATTCGGGCGCGCGACGAACGGATATGTCGGCTTTTCCGGTTACCTCATCCGCAAATGGGGATTCAGTCTCGTGTTCCTGGCGCTGATCACCGTTCTTGCGGTTTTGGTCGGCAAACGCCTGCCTACTTCCTTCATTCCCGATGAAGATCAGGGATATGTTTTTGTGGCGATGCAGTTGCCGGACGCAGCTTCGTTGCAACGAACCAGTGGCGCCGCGCGAAAAGTGGAGAACATTTTGATGCATACACCCGGCGTGCAGGGCGTCACGTCGGTTATCGGCTTCAGTCTGTTGAGCCGGGTGCAGGCTACCTACAATGCCTTCTTCTTCGTGACGCTGAAGCCCTGGGATGAGCGGACGCAGCCGGACGAGCAATACACGGCGATACGGACGAATGTCGGCCGCTCTCTTTCGCAGGTGCAGGACGGCATCGTCTTCTCTTTCACTCCCCCCGCGATTCCCGGAGTCGGTACCTCCGGCGGCGTGACCTTTATCCTGGAAGACCGTTCCGGAAGCGGCCCCGAGTTTCTCACGCAAAACGTCAATAAGTTCGTTGCGGCGGCCCGCAAACGGCCAGAACTGGTCGGCGTGACGACAACGCAATTGCCGAACGTGCCGCAACTTTTTGTGAATGTCGATCGCGCGAAGGTGATGAGTCAGGGCGTCGATATCGGAGACGTCTACGAGACCATGCAAGCCTTCATGGGCGGCTATCTGGTGAATTATTTCAACAGATTTGGACGCCAGTGGCAGGTCTATGTGGAGGCGGAAGGTGATTCCCGGACCGATCCTAGTAACGTCGGCCAATTCTATGTACAGAACAGCCGCAATGAGATGGTGCCCTTGAGCGCCGTCACGAATATCAAGAGCATCACCGGCCCGGAATTCACGATGCGCTACAACGAGTACAGCGCTGCCCAGATCAATTGCGCCGCCGCCCCCGGCTACAGCTCGGGACAGGCGACGGCAGCGCTGGAGCAGGTGTTTGCGCAAACCATGCCGCGGCAGATGGGCTTCGACTATTCCGGAATGTCTTACCAGGAACAGCAGGCCGCCCAAGGCATTTCGCCGAACATGATCTTCGGCCTGTCGCTGTTGTTCGTGTTCCTCATTCTGGCGGCGTTGTATGAGAGCTGGTCGTTGCCATTCAGCATTCTGCTGGGCGTGCCGATCGCGGTCTTCGGCGCATATCTGACGCTCTGGCTGCGGCACTTCGATAACGATGTGTACGCGCAGATCGGTCTCATCATGCTGATCGGTCTATCGGCGAAAAATGCCGTTCTGATTGTCGAATTCGCCAAAGCCGAATATGACAAAGGCAAGAGCATCCGGGAAGCCGCGCTGATCGGTGCCCGCATCCGGTTGCGGCCTATTCTGATGACCGCTTTCGCGTTCATTCTAGGATGCGTTCCGTTATGGCTGGCGTCCGGCTCTGGAGGCGTCTCACGCCAGGTCCTGGGTACTGTTGTGATCGGAGGCATGCTGGCCGCGACTTTGATCGCTATTTTCCTGATCCCTGTCACCTTCGATGTGATAGAAACGCTTGCGGCGCGCTTCAAGCGATCGCATCCGGCTCCGGCCATCGCACAAACGGAGACCGAAGGAGGAGAAGCTTAATGCGGCGGGTAGCGGCGCTAACCGCGGCGTTTCTCCTGATGGGGCTTGCCGGCTGTACTGTCGGCCCGAATTATAAGCGGCCGGTTGTGAATGTGCCAACCACATACCGGGGAGAGCCGCCGCCTGGCCAGTCCGCGGCGGCGATTGCGGCGTCGCTGGGCGATGAAAAATGGTGGGCCGTTTTCCAGGACCAAGAGCTTCAAAAGCTGATACGGACGGCGCTCGAACGAAACTATGATGTACGCATTGCAGCCACCCGTGTTGTCCAGGCGCAAGCGCAACTCGGGATCACCCGCGCGGATCAGTTTCCTTCCATCAGCGGTGGGGCGGGCATTAGCGGCACGCGATCTCCGGCGGTTCCCGGCGTCTTCAACGGTTATCAATATCTCGCGGACACATTGAATCTGTCGGCATCCTGGAATTTGGATTTCTGGGGCCGATATCGTAGGGCAACGGAAGCTGCCCGCGCGAACCTTTTGGGCTCGGAGTGGGGGCGCCGGGCCGTGTTAAGCACAGTTGTCGCGAACGTGGCGGCCGCGTATTTCCAGCTTCGCGAACTCGACTTGGAGTTGAGCATCGCGCAGGGGACGTTGGCTTCGCGGCAGCAATCTCTCAAACTCACTGAAACGCTGGCCAACGGCGGCGCTACATCGATGCTGGACGTGCGCCAGGCGCAGCAGCTTGTCGAGACTGCGGCCGAGGCTATCCCCGAGACGGAACGTGAAATTCAAACCCAGGAGAATCAGATCAGTATCTATTTGGGCGAAAATCCTGCCGGAATACCGCGCGGCCGGGCGTTGACAGAGCAGCCGCTGCTCCCGTCAATCCCTGCGGGGCTTCCCTCATCTCTCCTGGAACGCCGTCCGGATATTCGGGCAGCGGAACAGAACCTGATCGCCGCGAATGCGGAGATCGGAGTGGCAAGATCTCAGTTTTTCCCGCAGATTTCGCTGACCGGCAGCGGAGGTGTCGAAAGCATCGGTCTGGGCAATCTCTTCACGCTGTCCAACGGCGTGTGGAGTTTTGCCGGCCAGGCCACGCAGCCTATTTTTGAGGGCGGAAGACTTCGCTCGAATTTGAAACTGGCCGAGGCGCAGCAGCAGCAATACCTACTGACTTACGAGCAGACGGTTCAGCAGGCGTTTCGAGATGTCTCGAACGCCCTGATCGCTTATCGCAAGTACCGCGAATATCGCGAGCACCAAGAGGCGCTGACCAACTACGCCCAGGATGCGGACAAGCTGTCGCATACGCGGTATCAGGGAGGCGCGACTAGCTATCTCGAGGTGCTTACCAGCGAGACGAACTACTTTTCAGCCGAGCTTAATCTCGCCCGCGCTCGCCTCAATGAACGGCTCAGCCTTGTGCAAATCTATAGCGCTCTGGGCGGCGGCTGGCAGCAATAGCCAAAGCGCCTTGAACCGTATTTGTCCGAAGCTGATCGCCTGAACGGCGTGGTCCGTCTCCACTGCGAAGCCGTCTTCTACCGGATATCGCCGAGGATTATCGATCTCGGCGCCCGCTAAATTCAACCGCAAGAAGCGGATAGCGACAGCAATTCCAACAGCCCTACCATCGAATCGTGAGGCCTCCGCAACCTGCTTTTAACCGCACCGGGTCGGACCGGCGCTACATCACAAAAGGAAGTAATCTCCGCGGAGCTGGCCTATAGGAGAAGCGTTATGTTGAATCAGGAAAACTGCTGGGAAGCCGTGCTCGCGAAAGATACAGCGCAAGATGGCCGGTTCTATTTCGGTGTACTGACGACCGGTGTTTATTGCCGCCCTTCGTGTCCGGCGCGCAAGCCGCTTCGCAAGAACGTCCGGTTTTATGAGACGCCGGAAGCAGCCGAGCGGGACGGACTGCGGCCGTGCCGCCGTTGCCGGCCGGCCGATGCGCGCGCGTCCGCACCAAACGGCGCACGTATCCAGCAACTCTGCGATTACATCCGGGGCCACATCGACGACGGGCACGCGCTGACGCTCGAGAACCTCAGCCGGCAAGCGGGGTTGAGCCCTTCCCATCTGCAACGGACGTTTAAATCGATTGCCGGAGTGAGTCCCAAAGAATTCGTGGTTGCTTGCCGCCTTGAGAAGTTCAAGAACCAACTTCGGGAAGGCGGGTCAGTGACCAATGCAATCTATGACGCAGGCTTCGGATCGAGCAGCCGTGTCTACGAACGGGTCGATTCGCGGCTCGGCATGACGCCGTCGGAGTATCGCGCGGGCGGCGAGAAGATCTCGATTTCGTACGTCTGCGTCGAGACTCCGCTCGGTCTCATGGCGATCGCCGCCACGGATCGCGGCTTGTGTTCGTTGCAATTCGGCGACTCTCGCGAGCAGTTACTCGCGAACCTTCGTGGCGAATTTCCCGCCGCCGCAATTGAGCAGGCGAAGCATCCGCATTCCGAGCAACTGGAGCTTTGGATCGGCGCTCTTTCGCGACATCTGCAGGGCGAGCAGCCGCGGCTGGACGTTCCGGTCGACGTGCGTGCCACGGCATTCCAAAGCAGGGTGTGGAACTATCTCCAGTCCATTCCTTACGGTGAGACGAGGAGTTACTCCGAAATCGCCCGTTCGCTCGGCAAGCCGGGGGCCGCCCGTGCTGTCGGCAGCGCCTGCGCTTTGAATCGGGTAGCAATTGTTATTCCATGCCATCGTGTGATTCGTGGCGACGGAAACCTGGGCGGCTACCGCTGGGGACTCGAACGCAAACGGCGGCTTCTCGATGCCGAAAAACGGGCATGATTCGCGAGAGCTGGAAGAATCTCTGGCCGTTTTCCGCAGCCGAAACGGCCAGAATGCCCGCGTTCAATCCACTGTGTCTTCCGAAATGCCGACGCTCAGGTTTTTGCCCATGGGTGGCCCGGAATCCGTTCTAAAAGCCGAGCCGTAACCCGAAGCGCATCTCCCTGGATCGGCCGAATGCATCCGCCGATTGTGTGGAAAGGATCTTCCCGAAATTCGAACTGTTGATGTTCGAGGTCGGATTTGAAAAATGCGGAGTATTCGACAGGTTGAACGCCTCCCCGCGCGCTTGCAAATTGATCTTCTCCGTTATTTTGAACGTGCGGAACAGGCTTAAATCGGTGTTTACCACGCCGGGGCCGCGCATGGTGTTCCGGCCGACATTACCGAATCGTACGCCAGTGGGCCGTGCAAATGCGCTGGTGTCGAACCAGACGCCATCGTCTCCAACCTTCCCCACCTTGGCGACCGATGCCTTGACCAAATCGGCGGTCTGCAGGTTCCCGGGCATATTCAATTCGGAGCCGGAGGCCGTAATTGTAAACTGCCGTCCCTGGTAGGCGCTAAACGTGCCGTTGATCTGCCATCCTCCCAGCACGGCGCTCGACATCCCGCTGTTGGCCCATTTTTTGCCGGCCCCGAAAGGCAGTTCGTACACATACCCGAGCTGAATTACGTGTGGGATGTTGTTCGAGGCCGAAGCCCGGTTACGATCGAACACCATAGGCGCATTCCAATTAAATGCTGTCCAGTCGCCATAATCGGCCATGTCGATGGCATGCGAATACGTGTAGGCGCCCTTGAGGAATAGGCCGCCTTTCACGCGCCGGTTTACGGTGACTTGCAACGAGTGATAGCTGCTGTGTGTACGCCCATCCCACTCGCGCGTCGTCGCGGTGCGGCCGAATTGAGCAAACAGCGGGCGCCCATCATCGCCGGAACCGGGTATTTGCGATGCGTTGATGTCCAGGAAGGCAAAGCCATTCACCGACGCTGTTCCTACATATCCGACGGACGTCACAAACTGACCCGGCAATTTTCGTTCGACAATAAGATTCCACGACTGAATATAGCCGCGATGCAATTCCTGATTGGCCGCCGGATAACCCATCTCGTCCGACGAAGGCAGTGGAATTCTTCCCTGGCTGATGTCGGGACAGCAGATCGGCACAATGCCAACGTCGGGACCCAGCGGTTGGTTCGGAACTCCCGCCGCCACGTAATTGGGGCCGGTTGTGACCGGCTGGAAGCCATTGGGACCCGCGAACTCTGAAGCGATCGTCAGTGGATACCAGCCGCGCAAGGCCTGCGCGCCCCACGGGTGCGGATGATAGGTGATGCCATAACCACTTCGAATCACGGTCGAATCCCCCAATTCGTAAGCGAAGCCGATGCGTGGCGCGAAGAGTTTCTTGCTGAAACCCACTCCGTTGTCTCTGGGGATGCCGCCTCGTCCGCCAATGAGTACCTCGTTTGTCGTGGAGTCGTACGACTCAATTCCCATGCCGGCGGAGCGTGTCCGGTTCGGGTAGAGTTCCCATCGCACGCCAAGATTGAGGGTTAACTTGGAAGTGGCGCGCCACCGATCGCGAATATAGAGAGCATACTGGTTCTCCATGCTGTTCATTTTGATGAACTGGCTGCTCTTTGCGGTGGACGTTGGAGTACCGAGCAGAAATCCCGCAAGCCCGTTCCATCCGTTCTCAAACGAAGGCGTGTCTCCCTGGAATCCGACAGACGATGCAATGGCTGCCGGATTCAGGGCCGCAACGCCATCGTCGAAATAGAACGCGCCGCGGGGGCCGTCGCCTAGTTCCGGCTGCCAGTGGTTCATCAGGTGGTGCATAAAATCGAAGCCGAAGCGGATTTCATGGGCGCCCTTCATCCAGCTTGCGTTGGCATTGAACGTAAAGGATTGGTCGTTGCGGAACAGAGGATTCCATCCTTCGGTATTGCCGAGAGTCGAGTAGTCGGAGCCGATATTGAAAGCCGGTATCCCGCTTTCTCTCGGGTCGGGACCGTTTGTGCCGGGAAGTCCAAGGACCTCCGTTCCGAAGTTGGTTCCGAGGTCGGGCGATTTCACGTTCTGGCCGAACCGCGTCCAGCCGAGCGTCCCATCGATCAGGAACGTGGGTGAGACAGTATAGGTTTGGCCGATGGCGGCCAACTGTACGAGCGTATGGCCGTCGCCCACCCCGCCGTCGCACAAACATCCACCGCCCGCTTCACCCAATCCGAAGTCTCCATGCACCAGCGCGTCCATCACGCTGTATTTCACCCAAATTTGATGCTTATCGTTCCGGTTCCAATTGACTTTGGCGTCGAGATTGTTGCGGTTGAGCCGCTGCGTGCCGGAGTTGAAATAGTTGCTTAGATCTCCGGGTAGGTTTGGCTGAGGAACCAACGACAGCATTTTCATCGTCGGGCCGTTGAGCCGCGACGCCGGAATAACGTTGAGTCGTCCGTTGTTCGAAAATACCGAGCGGCCCGTGCCGTCCGGATTGCCCGTAAACGGATCGAAAATCATGCCATCCCGAAGCGGTACGGACGCGCCTTCGGTGGTGGGCACTAAAATCGCATTGCCTCCGCTATCCAGAATGGGAGCTCCCAGTTTTCTGCTGAAATCTCCGGCGCGGAAATCGTCCGTCGGTACGGAAAATAGAGCGGAGCGACCCACACGTTCGAAGGTCCCTTCCCAATCGGTGAAGAAAAATAGCTTGTCTTTCTTAATTGGGCCTCCGAGGCTGGCGCCATCGATGTTCCGGATGCCTTTGGGTTTGGTCTTCACGCCGGCGCGATTTTCGTCCCACAGAAACGCGCGAAAGGCATTGTTCGAGTGCATCGCAAAAGCGCTGCCATGAAATTGATTGGTTCCAGATTTCGTCGACACGGTGACGGCGGCGCCGCCGGTCATTCCCTGTTCCGCATCGAAGCTGTCGGTGGAAATATCAACCTCATCAATGCTCTCCACCGGAGGGACGTACGCCATATGATGGGGCATCGTGACCAGAATATTAGCCGCGCCATCCACGCGGGTGTTGGTGTCGCCTCGATCCTGGCCGTTCACATTCGTGGTCAAGTCGCGCTGGGGTGTGTCGATAACCGCGTTTTGAAAGCGCACCGGCGTGGCGCCTGGAACCAGGTTCATCAAACTTTGATAATTCCGGTAATTCGAGAGCGGTAGATTTCCAATTGCCCGCGCCTCCAGATTGACATTGACATCCGATTTCGTCGTTTGAAGGAGAGCGGCGCTCGCCTCCACCGTGACGGACTCGGAAACGGAACCCACCTCCAACTTAATATCTGCCCGGGTGGCTGTATTGATGAGAACGTTTACGCCCTTTTGGATGAGCGGCCTGAGCCCGCTTGCGCTGATCGACAGATCGTAATTGCCTTGCGGCAGATTTGGAATCGAATAGTAGCCAACGCGATCCGTCTCCACCTGTCGCGATAAGCCGGTCGATGTTTCGGTTGCGGTGACAACCGACTTTGTCACTACGGCGCCGCTTTGGTCCGTTACCGTGCCGTTGATCGATCCGTATAGAACCTGGGCCGATACATCCAGCGCTCCGGAAGCTATGAAAATGAATGCGGCGATCAGATGCGACGCCGCCTTTTTTGCTCTATCTATCCATTTCACGGTTCACCTCCCCAATTGTCCCTTCGTGTTATGGTTTCGGGAAAGTTATCACAAATATCATTAGTGGGTCAACCATGATAGTCGAACGATAAGTATTTATAGAGAAATAATTGGCTGGTGAAATCAATCCGGGGGAGCCGCGGTTTGCGTCGGGTTTCGAGGTAGGCCCGGTCCGGCGAGTTCCTATCCATTGGACTTTCCTGGGAAATGGCTTGCATCCGATTATTCGAATGATTTACAAGCCGGATGCGTTGGAGTTTATTGGAAGCAAATTGATAAGCCGGTTAGATTCTTCGCTGGGGAAGTCAAAAGAAAAGATTCCGATGTTACTGTCCAGAAAGAAAGAGCTAGCCGAAATTCGCCACTAATCGCTACCTTGCGATGGTGGCTCAGGAAGCGCTTTCACGGTTTACCGAGCCGCCACCGCGAAGAAGTGGTTTCAATACTCAACATGATGAATTTCAACTAGCGGCAAGGCGATCCCCCAACATTTCCATAGAGTTGGCCGCTTCACCTGAAATTGCGATCCAACTTGTTAGGATCGATCGGCTCTCGACGACCTCCGGATCAATTGGCCGGAGTGCCGCCACGTTGCGATCGACTAGGTAAGGTAGTGAATCAGCAACGCTTCGTTGCCCTTCTCATTAAAAAGCAGTTCATCCACTCCGCGTTCGGCAATCATAAGGCCGTAGCCGCCGGGGCGCATTCCGTGAGAACTGCGGTATTCGAGATGATTGAATGGCTGGCCCAGCGGATTCGCCGAAGCGGCGTGCGGTATGGCGTCGCGTCGGAAGCCGCCTCCTTCGTCGCCGATGCGGAGCAAGATCATGCGGGTCGTTCGGACGTATCCGACATAGATTCTCTTTTTCGAGTCGAAGCCGCATCCGTGTTCCATGGCGTTCGTTAGAATTTCCCGCAAAGCGATGGAGAGTTTTTCGCGCAATTGCTCCGCAAGATCGCACATCAGGTTGTCAACCAGTTCCAGAACACATTCCCCAAGCGCTGGCTGGCAGTCGAAGCGCAGGCTGATCCAACTGGGTGTGGCGGATAGTATTTCGATGTGACCGTCAACGCCGGGCGACGCCAGCAGCGCGTTCAGCAGCCGAGTGATTTCCTCCTTGCCTGGAGTGCTTTTCCGGTCCATGAGCAATTTTGCCGAAGGGGGCTTGTTGCTCCATCATATCGGCAGCGGCGCGAATAGAGGCTCGCTCTTTCCGGAAAGCGGCCTCAATTGCCGGATAGCGTGTTCGGTTTTGTCGCCATGGCCATCACGGTCTCGAAATGCGGCGCCTCTTCCTCGCGGTGTACAACGGCGATATCGGCGGGAGAAAAATGGGCCTCCGCGAGCATCTGGCTCAACTCCACATGAGAAAACCCGAGCCACACGTCGGCATAAAGATCGCGCGCCTGTTCAAACCCATGTCTTCTCAGGTCGAGGATGACGATGCGGCCGCCCGGTTTGAGAATCCGCCAAGCCTCCTCCACCGCCTTCCGCGGGTGCAAGGCGTGATGGAGGCTCTGGTGCAGCAACGCGATATCCGCCTCGGCGTCGTTGAGGGGCAGTTCTTCCAAATCGCCCAG
>Ga0134126_10005256_pt1 | contig 16186 bp, 9 predicted proteins | sample KB31752_FD_96881 | JGI IMG/M metagenome (GOLD analysis project Ga0134126, IMG submission 96881) | Terrestrial soil microbial communities with excess Nitrogen fertilizer from Kellogg Biological Station, Michigan, USA - KB3-175-2 | ecosystem: Environmental > Terrestrial > Soil > Unclassified ...
AATCATTCGTTCTGTGAGGCGGGGCCCGGTGGCTATAGTCCACCCCACTATGGGTGAGCGACTCAATCTGGATCTCGAACAGAAGGCGGTGGGCGTGCGCGAGCGCCTCACCGCCGCGGTGCGGGAGCACGGTCGGGTGGTCTACTCGAACAGCCTCGGCGCCGAGGCCATGGTGCTGACCGACATCATCTGGACACACGTGCCCGAGATCGACATGTTCAGCATCGATACCGGTCGGCTGCACCAGGAGACCTACGACCTGCTGGAGAAGCTCGAGCGCCGCTACAAGCGCTCGCTGCATCTGGTCTTCCCCGACGCACAGGCCCTGCAGCAACTCGTGTCCGCCCGGGGCATCAACGGCTTCTATCACAGCCTGGAGGCACGCCTCGCCTGCTGCCACGTCCGCAAGGTGGAGCCTTTCAAGCGCGCCATCGAAGGCTATACGGCATGGGTAACGGGTGTGCGCCGGGAGCAGTCGGCGGCGCGCGCCCAGGCTCAGTCCGTGGAGTGGGATGCGGAGCACGGCCTCTACAAGGTCAGCCCGCTGCTCGACTGGAGCGAGGCGGAGATCTGGCAGTACATCCGCGCACGCAAGCTGCCGTACAATTCTCTCCACGATCGCCAGTTCCCCAGCATCGGCTGCTTCCCCTGCACCCGCGCGATTCAGCCGGGCGAGAGCCGCCGCGCCGGGCGCTGGTGGTGGGAGCAGCCCGAGTCTCGTGAGTGCGGCCTGCATCCCCGAGTGCGCCATGCCGCCGCGCAAGCCTGAGAGACGATTCAGCCCCGATGGACTATCTGCCGGTCTTTCTGCAGCTACGTTTTGCACGTGCGATCGTCGTTGGTGGCGGACGCGTCGCGGCACGCAAGGTGGATCTCCTGGCGAAGGCTGGGGCGCGCGTGACAGTCGTCGCACCGGCGCTGCACGAGGATCTGCGTAGCGCCGTCGCGGCTGGCGAGCTGACGCATCTCGCCGAGAGCTTCACTCCCGCGCACCTGGACGGCGCCGCCATCGCGATCGCGGCAACTGGCTCGAGGGACGTGAACTCTGCGGTCTCGGAGGCAGCTCGCAGACGCAACGTGCCCGTCAACGTAGTTGACGACGCTTCGCTCTCCACCTTCATTTTTCCCGCCATCATCGACCGCTCTCCGGTCATCGTGGCGGTCGGCTCGGCGGGGCAGGCGCCCGTGCTCGCCCGTTGGGTGCGCGAGCGGATCGAGGCGATTCTGCCGGCAGGCCTCGGCGCGCTCGCGCGCTTCATGGGCGAGCAACGCAGGAGTGTGCAGCGGGTGCTGGGCGCCGCGGCGCGGCGCGCCTTCTGGGAGCGCATCGTGCGCGGCAAGGCGGCCTCCCGTCTGTTGGCGGGTGATGAGCGGGGCGCGCGACGCGCGTTCGAGGCGGAGCTGTTGATCTCACAGCTCACGACGTCGGCGGCGACCGGCGGCAGCGCGCTCGGTGAAGTCTATCTCATCGGGGCCGGACCCGGCGATCCGGACCTCCTCACGCTGCGCGCGCTGCAACTGCTGCAGCAGGCCGACGTGGTTCTCTACGACAGGCTGGTTCCGGCTGAGGTGTTGGAGCGCGCGCGGCGCGAGGCGCGCCGGATCTTCGTCGGCAAGAGCCATCGCCCGCACGAGTCCCATACGGCCCAGGAAGACATCCACGAGCTCATGATCCGCTTCGCGCGTCAGGGGCTCAAAGTGGCGCGCCTGAAAGGCGGCGACCCCTTCATCTTCGGACGCGGCGGCGAGGAGGTGGAGGTGCTCGCGCGGCACGGCATCCCGTACCTCGTCGTACCGGGTATCACCGCTGCGCTAGGTGCGGCCGCCGGCGCCGGCATCCCGCTGACGCACCGCGGACTTGCCCAGAGCGTGACGCTCGTGACCGGACATCTTCCGCAGGACGACTCGCTCGATTGGCGCACCCTCGCCCGCCCGGGTCAGACGGTCGTCTTCTACATGGGTGTCGGCAACCTCGCGCCCCTCGTGGCGCGACTGCTCGCAGCGGGCGCAGCCGACACGCTCGCGGCAGCGCTCGTCGAGCGAGCGACCCTCCCCGAGCAGCGGGTTCTCCGCGGTACACTCGGTGCGATCGCCGAGCTCGGCACGCGGGCGGGTATCTCGGCCCCGGCCCTCCTGATCGTCGGCGAGGTCGCGGCGGCTTCGGCAGCGACCGAGCCCGCGGCGACGCCAGTGGCCGGCGACACCGCCGCCGATCTGATTCAGCCCATTTGAAAGGGGATTGAGCATGCGCGAAGGGTTCGTCGGGTCGGTCGGCCATACGCCGCTGATCAAGCTGCGGCGCCTGAGTGAGGAGACCGGCTGCCAGATCCTCGGCAAGGCCGAGTTCATGAACCCCGGCGGATCGGTCAAAGATCGCGCCGCGCGCGCGATCGTTCTCACCGCCGAGCGCACCGGCGAGTTGGCTCCGGGCGGTACGGTCGTCGAGGGCACCGCGGGTAACACCGGGATAGGTCTCGCTCACGTGTGCAACGCACGCGGCTACCGCTGTGTCATCGTCATGCCCGACAACCAGTCGCCGGAGAAATACCGTCTGCTCGAGACCCTGGGCGCCGAAGTGCACAAGGTGCCGACGGTCCCCTACAGCAATCCCAACCAGTACCAGAAAGTGTCGCAGCGGCTCGCCGCCAGCCTGCCGAACGCCATCTGGGCGAACCAGTTCGACAACACGGCCAACCGCCAGGCGCACATCGAGACCACGGGGCCGGAAATCTGGGAGGAAACGGCGGGACGCGTGGATGCCTTCGTCGCCTCCTCCGGCACCGGCGGCACCCTTGCCGGCGTGTCCGAATACCTCAAGTCGCGGCGCCGATCCGTCCGCTGCGTGCTGGCCGATCCGCCCGGCAGCAGCCTCTATGAGTACGTGCGCAATGGGACGCTGAAGGCAACTGGCTCAGGCTCGATCACCGAGGGCATCGGTATCGGGCGTGTCACGGCAAATCTGAAGGATGCGCCGCTCGACGATGCCGTGCACATCGAGGATCCGGAGACCGTACGGTTCGTGTATCGGCTGCTGCGCGAGGATGGCCTCTTCCTCGGCAGCACGAGCGGCATCAATGTCGCGGCCGCCGTGCGGGTCGCGCGCGAGCTCGGCCCCGGCCACACCGTCGTCACGCTGCTCTGCGACGGCGGTGCGAAATATCAGTCGCGACTGTTCAATCCCGAGTGGCTGCAGGCGAAGGGCTTCGCCGCCGAAGCGGCGCCCCTGCCGCCCGCTGCGCCGATCACCCTCGAGAAGGTCATGGTTGCCTGAATGGGCGCCGCGGCGCTGTCGCAGCAGTTTCTCTGGCTGATCCCGGTGGGTTTCGCGGCCCAGATGGTCGACGGCTGCGTCGGCATGGGCTACGGCATCTCCGCAAGCTCCATCCTCGCGACGCTGGGAGTTCCCCCCCTCGTCACCAGCGCGACGGTGCACGCCGCGGAGGTCGTCACCGCCGGCATCTCGAGTGCTTCGCATGCCTGGTTCCGCAATCTCGACCGGAAGATCTTCCTGTCTCTACTCGCGCCGGGAGTTGTCGGTGGCGTTGTAGGCGCGACGGTTCTGGCGCACGTACCTACTCATGCCATCCGGCCGTTCGTGTGGAGCTATCTCATCGTTACCGGAATTTGCGTCGTAGGTCGCGTGGTCCTCAAGCGTGGTCCGCGCCTGACGGTTGGCGCGCCCGGCCCTGCCTTGGGATTGATCGCGGGATTCCTCGATGCCATCGGCGGCGGCGGCTGGGGAACCATCGTGACTTCGACGATGATCGCCCGCGGCATCGCACCGCGTTACGCGATCGGCACGGCCAACGCCGTGGATTTCTTCGTGGCGCTGGCGACCAGTATCGCCCTTTGGACGCAGATGGGTCACATGAGGTACGACATGGTCATTGCGCTGCTGATCGGCGGCGCGGCGGCCGCCCCCCTATCGGCATGGGTGACCCGTCATGTGCCGGCACGCGCGGCGGCGACTGCCGTGGGACTCGTCGTCGTGGTCCTCGGCGCCGCGGGGCTCCTCAACGCCCTGTACTAGGCGATGTCCGGGCGCCGCCCTCAGGCCGCCGACGTCTCGGCCTTCTCCTTCTCGGGGGCTCTCGCCGCCGGCTTCTGACTCTCCGTCGGCGGAGCCAACGCCACCTCCAGCGCCTCCGACACACGCTCCACCCATACGAACTCCAACATGGAGCGGGCGCTCTGCGGTATGTCGTCGAGGTCGCGCCGGTTGCGCGCCGGCAGGATGACCTTGCGAATACCGGCGCGGGCCGCGGCGATCATCTTCTCCTTGATGCCGCCCACCGGGAGGACGAGCCCACGCAGACTGATCTCGCCCGTCATCGCCACGTCGGGGCGCACCGAGCGGCGCTTCAGCAGCGAGGCGAGAGAGACGAACATCGCGACCCCGGCGCTCGGTCCGTCTTTGGGGATCGCGCCCGCCGGCACGTGCACGTGGATGTCGCTCTGATCGAAGTGCTTGGCGTCGATGCCGAGCTCGGCAGCCTGGGCCTTCACCAGGCTGAGCGCCGCCTGCGCCGATTCCTTCATCACATCGCCCAGCTGCCCCGTCAGGATCAGCTTGCCGCTGCCCGGCATGCGCGCCGACTCCACGAAGAGGATGTCACCGCCGACGGGCGTCCAGGCCAGCCCCGTCGCCACGCCCGGCACGGAGGTCCGTTGCGCGACCTCATTCTCGAAGCGCGTCGGTCCCAACACCTCGGCGACGTCATCCGCTTCGAACCTGACGCTCTCGACCTTGCCTTCGGCGATGCGCATCGCGGCGCGGCGCAGCAATGCGCCGATCTGCCGCTCGAGGCTGCGGCAGCCGGACTCGCGGGTGTACTCGCGGATGAGCCGGGTGAGTGCCGCGTCGGAGAGGCCCACCTGCTCGGCCTTGAGGCCGTTGGCCGTCAGCTGACGCGCGACCAGATAACGCTTGGCGATCTCGAGCTTCTCCTCCTCCGTGTAACCGGTGAGCTCGATGATCTCCATCCGATCGCGCAGCGGGCCCGGAATGGTCTCGAGCACGTTGGCGGTGGCAATGAAGAGAACGTGGCTGAGATCGAAGGGCAGTGCGAGATAGTTGTCGCGGAAAGTCGAGTTCTGCTCCGGGTCGAGCACCTCGAGCAACGCCGAGGCGGGATCGCCCTGAAAGCTCGCTCCGAGCTTGTCGATCTCATCGAGCATGAAAACCGGATTGCGGCTGCCGGCCTTGCGCAGGCCCTGGATGATGTTGCCCGGCAGCGCACCGACGTAGGTGCGGCGGTGGCCGCGAATCTCCGCCTCGTCGTGCACGCCGCCCAGGCTGGCACGCACGAACTTCAGGCCGAGCGAGCGCGCGACGCTCTGGCCGAGGGAGGTCTTGCCGACGCCCGGCGGACCGACGAAACAGAGGATCGGGCTCCTGCCCTGCGGGTTGAGCTTGCGCACCGCCAGATACTCGAGAATGCGCCGCTTGACCTTCTCCAATCCGTAGTGGTCCTCATCGAGCACGCGCCGCGCCTTCTCGATGTCGATGTCCTCCGCGTCCGCCTTGCTCCAGGGCAGCGCCACCAGCCAGTCGAGGTAGGCGCGCACCATGCCGTGCTCGGGACTCGCCTCACTCATGCGCTCCAGACGCTTCAGCTCCTTGCGCGCCTGCTCCTCGACCTCGCCGGGCATGTGCGCCGCAGCAACCGCCTTGTCGAGCTCGGCGATGTCGCCGCCCGCATCGTCGCCCTCACCGAGCTCCTTCTGCAGCTGGTGCAGCTGCTCGCGCAGCACGGCCTCACGCTGCCGTTCGCCGAGGGCGGCCTGGGTCTGCTCGGTGATGTCGCGGGTGATCTTCAGCACCTCCACACGATGCGCGAGGAGCTTCACCACCTTGTCGAGGCGCTCCTTGAGATCGAGGGTCTCGAGCAGCTCCTGCTTCTCCTGCGCCTTCACGTCCATGAAGCTCACGATGAGATCCGCGAGCTGCCCCGGGGAGTCGATGCCGCGGATGGTTCGCGCCAGCTCCGTGGGTACCTGCGGCAGCAGCGACAGGGCTTCCACGGCGCGCTGCTTGAGGAAGTCCATGCGCGCTTCGATGTCGGCGCCCTGGGTCTGCGGTTCCTCCATGGCCTCGATCCGCGCCGCGAGAAACGGAGTCTCACGCACGATCTGCAACAGGCGGAAGCGGCTTTCCCCCTGACAAACGAGGTGATGCGCGCCGTCAGGCGCGGTCACGTACCGCACCACGGTGGCGAGGACGCCCAAATCATAGAGATCCGTGGGCTCCGGCTTCTCCAGGGTGGGGTCGCGCTGCAGCAAGAGACCGACCTTGCGGCCGGTGCGAACCGCTTCCTGGGCGGCGGCAATACTCTCCTCACGGCCCAGCGTCACCGGCAACACGATGCCCGGAAAGAGCACGACGTTGCGCAGCGCCACGATCGGCACGGCGTCGGCCGGCAGCGGTGGCAGCTCGTTGCGCGAGGCCGCAGGGGTAGTCTGGTCGGTATCCGCCATAGGTTTCATCTCTCTCCCGCCTGGCCCGCATCACGGGTCAGGTGGACTTCCAGGCAGCCGTTCTCGTAACGCGTGGCCGCCAGCTTGAGCGGCACGCCACCCAACGGAATCCGTCGGAAAAAGCGTCCGTGGGGAATTTCGAGCCGTCGGATCACGGCGTTCGGGTGGGCGAGCTTCAGCGGACGCATGGCGTTGAGGGTCAACTCCGTGGGCTCGAGCCTCAGGCTGATTTCCTCGGGCACAACACCGGGAAGCGCGAAGAGCAATATCAGTCCATCGCCGGTCGCCTGGATATCGACGGGCGGCTCCCATTGCGCCGCATCGGCCCCCGGCCCCATATAGCGCAGGAACTGGCGTTGCAGGCGCTCGGCCCGATCCAGGACCTCGCACGCCTCCGCCCACATCCAGCCGTATTGCCGCTCGCTCTTCATGTCGCCCACCAGGTCCGCAAAGACCGCACCCAGGGGTGGAGATGCGGCCGGACGGGAGGCAAGTCAAGATGCGGATAGGCCGGACGATGCGTTAAGGTCCACGGGTACCGGCTGAGCCACGCCCGAGTCCAAGCAGCAAAGCCCATCCATGCCTTCAATGACCCCCGCCGAGCTCGACGCGCTTCGCCTCAGTCTCGAGATCGCGCTGCGCAGCGTTGCCTTCAGCCTGCCGCTGGCCGTGCTCGTGGCCTACCTCCTGGCACGCAGCCGCTTCCCCGGTACGCTGGCGCTCGATGCCTTGGTGCATCTGCCCCTCGTGCTGCCGCCGGTCGCCGTCGGATACCTGTTGCTCGTGTCTCTCGATGCCCGCAGCGCCGCCGGCCGGTGGCTGCAGGCGCATTTCGGCATCGAGCTGCCCTTCACCACCGCAGGCGCCACGCTGGCCACGGCCGTCATGACCTTTCCCCTCATGGTGCGCGCCATCCGCCTGGCGCTCGAGAGCGTCGATCAGGGGCTCGAGGCGGCGGCCCGCACGCTCGGCGCGAGGCCGCTCGACCGCTTTCTGTCCATCACTCTGCCCCTGATGCTGCCCGGGATTCTCGCCGGGCTCCTGACCGCGTTTGCCGCGGGTCTCGGCCAGTTCGGCGCCGTGATCACGTTCGCTTCCAACGTCCCCGGGGTTACCCGCACGCTCCCCCTCGCCCTCTACACCGCCATCCAGGAGCCGGGCGGCGAGGCGGCGGCGATGAGACTCGCGGTCCTGGCCATCGCGCTCGGCCTTCTCGGGCTCGTGCTCGCCGAGCTCCTGGCCCGGCGCGTCTACCGGCTCCTCCGGCGCTGAGCCTCATGCTGAGCCTGTCGGTCATCAAGTGTTGGCGGGGCTTCAAGCTGCGCGCTCAGCTCGACACGCCGACACCCGGCGTCGTGGCGCTTTTCGGCCGCTCCGGCTGCGGCAAGACGACCCTGATCAACATCATCTCGGGTCTGCTCGAACCCGATGAGGGCCGGGTGGAGCTCGATGGCGTCATCCTCACGGACACTCGCGGGCGCATCCGCATCCCCGTCGAGCGCCGCCGCATCGGTTATGTATTCCAGGACGCGCGGCTCTTTCCGCATCTCGGGGTGCTCGCCAACCTCCGCTACGGAGAGCGGCGCGCGCCCAAAGAGGCGCGCTCCATCGGGCTCGATGAGGTGCTGGCGCTGCTCGGGCTCGAGCCGCTGCTGACGCGGCGGCCGTACCAGCTCTCGGGAGGCGAACGGCAGCGGGTGGCCCTCGGGCGTGCCCTGCTCTCGCAGCCGCGCCTGCTGCTGCTCGATGAGCCGCTGGCCGCCATCGATACCGCCCGCCGCGAGGAAGTCCTGCCCTACCTGGAGACGCTGCGCGACAGGCTGTCGATCCCGATGGTTTTCGTCAGCCATCAGTTGGATGAAGTGCTGCGCCTCGCGACGCACGTCGCACTGATGGAGGCCGGCGAGATCGTCGCCTCCGGTACGCTGAGCGACATCAGCGTGCGGCCCGAGCTTCGCGCCATCGTCGGTCCCGAAGCGGTGGGCTCCATTCTCGATGGCACGGTCACGCGCGTCGATGCCGCGGCGGGCATGGCGGACATCCAGCTCGGGGCCGGTGTCCTGCATGTCAGCCTGCAGGACGCGCGCGTGGGAGCGCGCATGCGCGTGCAGCTGCTGGCGCGCGATATCATCCTCGCCATCGAGCCCGCGCGAGGATTGAGTGTGCGCAACGCGCTGCAGGGCGTCATCACTGAAATCTCACCTGACTTCGGTCAGGCGGTCCTGATCAAGGTCGACATCGGCGCGGGCGCCGCCGTTCTCGCGCGCATCACGAAAAATGCGCTGGCGGCGCTCGAGCTTCGAGTCGGCATGACCCTTTGGGTGTTGGTCAAAGCCGTCTCGGCGCGCGGACACACCTACAGCGCGGGCACGATCACTCCCCGCTGACGCTCGTCGGATGCGCCGGCAGCGGCGGCAGATGCGGATGGTAATTGAGCCAGGCCGGACGCTGATAATGCGGCTGCGGGTGGGCCTCCAGCTGCTGCACGGCGACCGCCACCGCACGCTCGAGCTGCGGGTCGTGCCCCTGACGCATCAGCGCCGGATCCTGCCAAACGGTCACGTCGGGGCCGACACCATGATTTTCCACCGGGAAAGTGCCGTCCAGACCCTCGACCGCGACCCGCGGTGACGTGATGCTGCCGCCATCCATCAAGGGAGGATAGCCGTAGATGCCCACCAGTCCGCCCCAGGTGCGCTCGCCCACGAGCGTACCGACGTGGTCCATCTTGAAGTACCAGGGCAACGCGTCACCGCCGGACCCCGAGAACTGGTTGATGACCATGACCTTGGGTCCGAATATCGCCTCGGGCGGGGTGATCTGGGACTGTCCCCATCGCGACACGACCAGCGCCATCGGCCGCCGCTCCAGGTAGTCGATGATGTAGTCGGAGATGTCACCGCCGTGGTTGAAACGCTCGTCGATGACGACACCCTGCTTGTCCACCTGGGAGAAGAAATAACGGTTGAAATTGATGAAGCCGCCCCAGGCGGTGTCGGGCAGGTACACGTAACCGATCCGGCCGCCGCTCAGCCGGTCGACGAGCTCCTGGTTGTGCTCGATCCAGGCGACGTGCCGCAATCCGGCCTCGCTCGGAATGGTGTTCACGACCACGGAGTGCGCGCCCTGCAGGGTGGGATCCGGGCCCACGGTGAGCGTCACCGTCCTGCCCGCGAGGTCCTGGAATGCCTGGTAGAGACTGATGCCGGCATCGATCGGGTTGCCGTTGACGGCGAGCAGGTAGTCCCCCTCCTTCACCTTCAGTCCCGGCTGCGCGAGCGGTGCGTAGATACTCGGGTACCAGCGGCCGCCTCTATAGATGTGCGCGATCCGGTAACGGCCGCGCTCGATGCGATAGTCCGCTCCCAGCAGGCCCACCTTGATCTCGTCCATCCTGGGCACGTAGCCGCCGCGGATGAACATGTGCCCGACGGAGATATAACTCATCATCTCCTGGAAGAGGAAGGACAGGCCATCACGGTTGGCGATGCCCGGCAGGTAGTAGGCGAACTCCTTCTCCGCCGCATCGATGTCGAGCCCATCGAAGGTCGGGTTGTAGAAGAACGCCCGCTGGATCCGCCAGGCATCGCGGTACATCTGACCCCACTGCTCGTGCGGCACGACGAGTATGCGCATGTCACCCAGGTTGAGGTGATCGGGCTTCGCGTGGGGCGCAGCGTCCGCGATGAACCAGTCGTCTCCCTTGCGGTACAGCAGCTTGCCGTGGTCCGCCGCGAACGCGCCGGCCGTGATTCCGTCGATCACGTCCGTGGCTTTGCGGGTGTCGAGACTGAACTGCAGCACATCGAGCGGCGGCCCATGCGGGGCGCCCGCCACGGAGGGCTCGAGCAGCTGCGGTCCCCTCACCAGGTAGAGGATCCCCGCTTTGCCGGCGTCTAGCTCGACATAACTCGCAGCCGGCAGGGGCAGCGGCACGGCGCGCGCCTGCAGACCCTGGAAGTCGATGGCCACGGGCTTGGGCGGCTCAGGCTTCTTCGCATGCGCGCCCTTCGCGTTGTCCTTGTTGTCTTTGTCGTCCTTGCCGCCACTCGCGTCCGGTTGCGGTTTCTCGAAGTCGGCTCGCGGCGCGATCGGCGAGGCGGTCGCGGCTTGCAGCGTCGCGACGTATACGGAGCGAGTGATCGGCCGCTCCAGGGAAGTCATGCTGAGCCAGCCGTAGGCGAGGCCGGTATCGGTGCTCGAAGTGAAGTAGAGATACTTGCCGCCCGTGTCGAACACCGGCGTCAGGCAGTCGCTCGCGGCGTCGGTGACCTGATGCGTGGAGCCGTCCGCGAGGGAATAGATGAAGATCGCGTGCAGGTAATTGGGCATGAGCTTCGTGTACGCGATCCAGCGGCTGTCGGGAGACCACCGGGCCGCGAAATCATGCAGCGGGATGTCGTAGCTGTCAGTCGCGATCTTCCGCGGCCGCGCGCTCGAGCCGCTGGCATCGACATACCAAAGCTGCAGCTTCTGATCGGTGAAGACGAGCTTCTTGCCGTCAGGCGACCATTGCGGGGCATAGTAGAAGGCGTCGTCCTGCCCGAGCGGGATGCGGCGCACGGACCCGGTCCCATCCTGGTGGCGGATATAGAGGTCATATTCTCCCGCCGCATCCGAAAAATACGCGATCGACTGGCCATCGGGAGACCAGGTCGGCTCGCGGTCCATGGCGCCCGGGCTGTGGGTGAGGTTGCCGGTGCTGCCGTGCTTCGCCGGCACGGTGAGGATATCCCCATGAGCCTCGAAAACGGCCCGCAGGCCGTTCGGCGAAACGTCGGCGCTCTGGATGTCACCCGCCACAGCCTCGAAGTAAGGACGCCGCTGCGGAAAATCGCCCGCCACGGTGACCGGTACGGCGTGAGTCGTGCCCGTCGCGATGTCGTAGATGTTCAGCTCGCCGAACTGCGAGTACACGATGCCACCGGGACCGGCGGTGGCCGCGGTGATGTCGAATCCCCGATTGTCGATCACGCGCTTCACCTGGCGAGTGTCCGTATCGTAGGCGTACAGACTGGCCGGGCCATCACGGTCGGAAAGGAAATAGATCGAGCGGCCGACCCACATCGGGTCGCCCTCGTTGGAGTTGAGGTTCGGGATCCGCTCCGTGCTGGAGTCCGACAGCCGCGTGATCCAGATCTCGGTGTGCTGGCCACCCTTGTAGCCCTTCCAGAAGGGCTCCCACTGAAAACCCGGAACATAGGCGATGTGGCTTCCATCGGGCGAATACGATCCCATCTCGCCGCTCGGCAGCGGCAGCTCGGTCGGAAAGCCGCCGCTCGCGGGCACGGTGAAGAGCTGATCGGGGTCGGAGTAGCTGTAGCGGCGGGAGCTGAACAGCACGCTCTTGCCATCGGGCGTCCAACCCAGGGCGACATCCGGGTCCGGGTGATATGTCAGGCGTCGCGGCTGTCCGCCGGCCGCGGGGACGACGTAGACATCGGTGTTCTTGTCATAGGTGCCGCTGAATGCGATCTGCGATCCGTCCGGTGAGAAGATCGGGTCCGCCAGCAGGTCCACTCCGCTGGCCAGCACGTGTGCCGTGCCGCCGGCGCGGGGCACGGTCCAGAGCTCGCCGCCGTACTCGAAGACGATCTGCGTCTTCGACATGGCCGGATGGCGTAACAACAGCCGGTCGGCTGCGTTGGCAGCACCACACGAGACGAGAGCGAGCGTCGCCGCGAGCCATAGGCGCATGACACTGACCTCCGGTACCACCAAACGTCAAAAGTCCGCGTAGGATACGCCTGTCCGGGCGGACCGTTCAGGCGCCCGGCACCGCTTTGTCGCTCGCGCCTGTCAGCACGTCGTAAGCGGCGGCCTTCCCGACGGCTTTCGATTATTCGGTCACCACACTGGTCGGCGATGCCGGCAGCGGCGGCAATTTCGGGTGGTAGTTGCGCCACGGCGGACGCTGATACTGCGGCAACGGATGGTCGTTGAGCTGCTGCATGGCGATCGATACGGCGCGCTCGAGCTGTGGATCATGACCCTGCCGCACGAGCTGCGGATCCTCCCACACGGTGACGTCGGGGCTCACCCCGTGATTTTCCACTGGGAAAGTGCCGTCCAGACCCTCTACCGCAATGCGCGGCGCGGTGATGCTGCCGCCATCCATGAGCGCCGGATAGCCACCGATGCCGACCAGCCCACCCCAGGTACGCTCGCCCACCAGCGTGCCAACGTGATCCATCTTGAAATACCAGGGCAAGGCGTCGCCGCCCGAGCCGGCGAACTGATTGATGACCATGACCTTGGGTCCGAAGATGGCCATGGGAGGAACCACCGCCATGCGGCCCCAGCGCGTCACGTTGACGGTCATGGGCCGCTGCTCCAGGGCCTGGATGATGTAGTCGGAGATCAGGCCGCCGTGATTGTAGCGCTCATCGATGATCGCGCCTTGCTTGTCGACCTGGTTGAAGAAGTAGCGGTTGAAACTGGTGAAGCCGCCCCAGGCGGTATCCGGCAGATAGACATAGGCGAGCTTGCCGCCGCTCAGGCGATCGACGGTCCGCGCGTTGCCCTGCAACCACGCCGCATGGCGCAGAGGCTCTTCGCTCGGGATGGTCTTCACGCTCACCTGATGCGAGCCCGTCATATCGGGATTCGGGCCGACGGTGAGAGTGACCGTCCTGTTGGCGAGATCCTGGAAGGCCTCGTAGAGATTCGTGTCGGCGGCGAGCGGATTGCCGTTGACCGCGAGCAGGTAGTCGCCCTCCTTCACCTTCAGCCCCGGCTGCGCCAGAGGCGCGTAGAGCTCGGGATTCCAGCGCCCGCCGTCGTAAATGTGCGCGATGCGGTAGTGGCCGTGTTCGATCCCGTAGTCGGCCCCGAGCAGCCCGACCGTGATCTCGTCCATCTTAGGCACGTAGCCGCCGCGGATGAACATGTGACCGACCGCGAGGTAGCTCATCATCTCGCGGAAGAGGAACGACAGGTCATCGCGGCTCGCGATGCCGGGCAGATAGTGGGCGAACTCCTTCTCGGCGGCCGGCAGATCCAGGCCGTCGAAGGTCGGGTTGTAGAAGAACGCCCGCTGCATGCGCCAGGCATCCCGGTACATCTGCGCCCACTGCTCGTGCGGCTGCACGAGCACGCGCATGTCGCTGAGATTGAGGTGATCCGGTGCGGCGTGAGGCTTCGCATCCGCGATGAACCAGTCATTCCCCTTGCGGTAGAGGATTTTCCCGGCCTTCGCCGCAAACGCCCCAACCTGGACGCCGTCGATGATGTCCTCGACCTTCCGCTCCTTGAGGTCGAAGCGCAGGACCGAGAGCGGCGGCCCGTTGGGACCGTCGTGCGACGGCAATGGAACCAGGGGCGCCCGCACCAGGAAGAGAATCCCGGCCGTGTTACCGGCGGTCATGTCCGCGTAATTCGCGGCCGGTATGGGCAGTGGCACTGCGCGCTTTTGCAGACCCGCGAAGTCGATGTTCACTGCCGGCGGGACTGGTGGTGAGCCCTTCGCCGCCGGCGCGTGGGACTTCTTGGCGTCCTTCGCGCCCGCCGGCGATGACGCCTCCTTCTCGAACCCATCGCGCGGCGCAACCGGCGATGCCAGCGCGGCTTGCAGCGTGGCCACGTAGACCTGGCGGGTCACGACGCGCTGCAGACGCGTCATGTCGAGCCAGCCGTAGGCCAGCCCGGTATCGGTGCTGGAAGTGAAATAGAGGTACTTGCCGCTGGCGTCGAACTGAGGCGAGAGGCAATCGCTCGCGCCGTCGGTGATCTGGTGCGTCGAGCCGTCCCTGAGATCATACACGAAGAGGGCGTGCTGATAGTTGGGCAGCACCTTCGCGAAGGCGATCCAGCGGCTGTCTCCCGACCAGCTCGCATCGAAGTTGTGCAGCTCGGCATAATCGTCGGTCGCGACCTTTACCGCCTCGGGATGCGCGGCGGTCGTATCGACGTACCAGAGGTTGAGCTTCTGATCCTCGAAGAAGACCTTCCTGCTGTCCGGTGACCATGTCAGAGAGTCGTAGAAGGCGTCGTCCTGGCCCAGCGGGACACGGCGCATCGGGCCCGTTCCATCCTGCGCGCGAATCTCGAGGTCGTACTCTCCCGCCCGATCGGAGAAATAGGCGATCGACTTGCCATCGGGCGACCAGGCCGGCCCGCGGTCCATCACACCCGGGCTGTGAGTGAGGTTCGCGACGCTGCCGTGCTTCGCCGGTACGGTGAGAATGTCGCCGTGCGCCTCGAACGCCGCGCGCACACCGTTCGGCGATAGCGTGGCATTGGCGATGTTGTTCGCTACATCCTCGAAATACGGTCGGCGCTGCGGAAGATCGCCCGCGACCGTGATCGGCACGGAATGGGTCGTGCCCGTCGCGAACTCATAGATGCTCACCTGGCCGAACTGCGAGTAGATGATGCCGCCCGGACCCGCCGAGGCGGAGGTGATGTCGAATCCCCTGTTGTCGATCAGCCGCTGCACCTGGCGGGTGGCGGTGTCGTAGGCGTACAGGGTCTGCGGACCGTCGCGGTCGGACAGGAAGTAGACCTTGCCGCCGACCCACATGGGGTCGCTTTCGTTGGAGTTGAGGTTCGCAATGCGCACGGTGCTCGCGTCCGCCAGGCGCGAGATCCAGATCTCGGTGTGCTGGCCTCCCTTGTACCCCTTCCAGTAGGGCTCCCACTGGAAGCCGGGAACGTACGCGATATGGCTGCCATCGCCCGAGTAGGAGCCCATCTCGCCGCTCGGCAGCGGCAGCTCGGCCGGGAAACCGCCCGTGGCCGGCACGGCGAACAGGCGGTTGGGGTCCGAGAAGCTGTAGCGATGTGAGCGCAGGAGCACGCTCCTGCCGTCCGGCGTCCAGCCAACGGCGATATCGGGATCCGGATGATAGGTGAGGCGCCGCGGCTGTCCGCCGGCAGCCGGGATGACATAGACATCGGTATTCTTGTCATAGGTGCCGGTGAAGGCGATCTGCGAGCCGTCGGGTGAGAAGATCGGCTCGGCGAGCAGGTCCATGCCGCTCGCCAGCACGTGCGCCTGACCGCCGCTGCGCGGCACGCTCCAGAGCTCCCCGCCGTAATCGAAGACGATCTGCGTCTTCGACATTGCCGGATCCCCGAGGAGCGCCCTTTCGGCCGCCCCGGCAGAAGAACAGGCAGCCAGAGCGAACGCCATCGCGAGCAGCATGCGCATGACAGTGATCTCCCCGAAAAGCATCGAGTCACAGGTCGCGCCAGCATACCCTTGTATGCCCGCGTGATCGAGAATCTGACAGTGCCGCAGGCCGCGCGGCGGTCAAGTCGGCATGGCCTGCTCGCTCACCATCGTCAGGACGTCATAGGCGGCGACCGCCTCGCCGTCCTGGTTGGTGATCAGCGCGTCCCAACGGACCTCGCCATAGCCCTGTGCGGCGCGCAGCGACTTTTCCTTGCACGTGATGCGCACCTTGATGCGGTCGCCGGGCTTCACCGGCTTGGTGAAGCGCAGCGAGTCGATGCCATAGTTGGCGAGGACCGGCCCCAGGGGCGGGTCGACGAAGAGGCCGGCCGCCGCGGAGATGAGGAAATAGCCGTGGGCCACGCGGCCGCCGAAAATCGGGTTGCGGCGCGCCGCTGCTTCGTCCATGTGGGCGTAGAAGTGATCGCCGGAGAGATCTGCGAAGCGCTCGATGTCCGCCACCGTGACTTCCCGCTCCCCGGAGTTGAAGGCGTCACCGATGACGAGCGCACCGAAGGGGATGCGGAAGGGATG
>Ga0134126_10005257_pt1 | contig 16183 bp, 15 predicted proteins | sample KB31752_FD_96881 | JGI IMG/M metagenome (GOLD analysis project Ga0134126, IMG submission 96881) | Terrestrial soil microbial communities with excess Nitrogen fertilizer from Kellogg Biological Station, Michigan, USA - KB3-175-2 | ecosystem: Environmental > Terrestrial > Soil > Unclassified ...
CAAACAGCGAATTTCAACCTGCAAATCGCATCGGTGAATGGATTTTCCGGCGCGCCATCCCTTTCGTGTACTAGCCCAATTCCTTTGGCCAATTGCAGCATTACGCCGGCGCAAATCACGGTCACTTCGAATCAGACTGCTCCTTTTGCCGTGACGTTGGCGACAACCTCCCGCGCCGTAGCTCCGCTTTTGGGGCCGCGGCCGCAGCATAGGATTTTCTTTCCTCTCGCGACAATTCTTGCGCTGATTGTTTTGTTTTCGCGAAAAGGCCGCAGGCTGCGGCTCGTGGCCACACTTGCCTTCTCAAGCGCCATTCTGCTGTGCGCTTGTGGCTCAACCGCAAGCTCGTCGATGAAGGGAACTCCAGCAGGCAATTACACGGTGACAATCACCGGCGCAGTGTCCGGCTCAACGCGCACAATGAATCTCTCGATTGTCGTGAAATAGGTTTGCGCACGCCGTTCAGAACTGCTTAATTGCCAAATCCTGCGGCTTGTGCCCGACCGGAACCATCGCGATTAAGCACCCATCCGGACTACCCGAAGCTTGCGAGCATCCCTGCGTGCGAATGACAGCGAGCGCGTCCGAGCCGCCATCCACGGCGAGCAGCGTGTCTCCCAACGGCGCGAATGCTATCGTTTCCGGGCGCCTCCCGGTGCCGATCGGACGCATGACCTGCCGCTGCGATACATCTACAGGAACAATTTGCGACGCGCCGGGGTCAGACACGTACAGCACATGTCCATCCGGAGAGAGGACGCCATCGTCGGGCGAGAGGCCAAGCATGAGGTAATCCGATACATTGTTCGTCCATGTGCTGACAATGATCAATCCATGTGCATCCGGAGAAGGTATGTACAGTTCGCTGGCGTCGTTCTTAAGCGCGAAAGTTCCCGGCGTTCCGCCGACTTGCAGATTCGCCAGCAACGAAGGCTTACGAAGATTGACTACCGATATTTCTTTGGAATTTCCGGACGAAACGTAGGCCTTCGAGCTATCGGGAAGTATTAGGATATGCTCGGGTTCGGAAATAACGTGAATCGAAGCAACGAACGCAAGCGTTGTGGAGTTGAGCAGGGATACAGTGGAATCAGCGCGATTGCTCACCACCACGAGCTTGCCATCGGGGGTAACGCGCGCGATCCACGGTTCGCCTCCAACACTTGTTTGCGCAACCACGCTTCGCGAAGCGCAGTCGATTTCTGCAACCGTGCCGGATCCGGAGGATGCCACGTAGGCTCGCGAACCGTCAGCCGTGAAATCCAATGCATACGGCTGCGCGCCGACTGGGATGCGCGCTACTATGCGACCCAGGCGTGTATCGAGAACCCAAACATATCCGCCCGAAGTGCTCACCCCCCAAATTTCATCTCGCTTCGGATTGGCCCGAATTCCGCTCGGCGAAGGACCGACGGGTATCGTCGCTTCCGCGCGAAGCGTTACGAGATTTATACCCGTCAGTGTTCCGTCCGCCGTGTTGCTCACGTAAGCGAAGAGATGCAATCCGGGGCGCAGAAAGGAAGGGCGGTGCTCAAGAGCGATTTCGCGTGCGGCGATGCCAAGCAGCACGATAAGCACGGCGGCCAGTCGGATATTCCATTTGCCCCTGCGTGCTGGCGCGGAAGCTGGCCACGAGTGCGGCATGCGCGCTCCTAGTTCAGCGTCCGATGAACAACGCCTGCAATGCCGCGGACTTCGCTCATCAGCAGCTCAAGTTCCTCCGGAATGATGGACTGCGCGCCATCCGACAAAGCGCGATCCGGGTCATTGTGAACTTCGACGAGCAAACCGTCAGCGCCAACAGCCACGGCCGCGCGCGAGAGTGGCAGCACCTTGTTCCTGCGCCCTGTTCCATGGCTCGGATCCACGAGAATCGGCAGATGGCTCCGAAGCTGCACAGCGGGAATAATGCTGAGATCGAGCGTGTTGCGCGTGTGGTCCGAAAATGTGCGCACGCCGCGCTCGCACAAAATCACTTTGTAATTCCCCTCTGACAAAATATATTCCGCGGCCATCAGAAATTCATCGAGCGTTGCAGACATGCCCCGCTTCAGCAGTACCGGCTTGGAAGCTTTTCCCGCACGCTTGAGCAGCGAAAAATTCTGCATGTTGCGCGCGCCAATTTGAATCACGTCGGCGTATTTCTCGACGAGATCAATGCTTTCATTGTCTACGGCCTCAGTTACGATGCCCAATCCGAATTCGTCGCGAATTTCCGCCATCAGTTTGAGTGCCGGCTCGCCGAGTCCCTGAAAACTGTAGGGAGAAGTGCGAGGTTTATAAGCGCCACCGCGGAAAAGCGGAACTCCGGCAGCCTTCACGCGCGCAGCAATGGCTCGCGCCTGCTCGCGTGTTTCAACGGCGCATGGTCCTGCGATGATCGCCAGATTCGAGCCGCCGATGGGAACCTCGCCTGCGGGCGTCTTAATTTTGATGACTGTGTTTTCCTCTTTTGCATCGCGGCTGACCAGCTTGTACGGCTTGCTGACAGGAATGCATTCCACCACGCCGGACATCGCTTCCAGCGAGCCGACGTCAACCGCGCCTGAATTGCCGGTGATTCCAATCGCGGTGCGGTTCGAGCCCGGGATTGGATGGGCGCGCAATCCGAGCGACTCGATGCGCTCGCAGACCGCGCGGACTTGCTCTTCTGTGGCATGGGCCTGCATGACAACTAACATTGCGGAATTCTCCCGTTAAAATGGACACTCGTGTGCTGCATCGTTATCAGAGTGACGCTTTCACTGAGAAGCGAACCATCGAGTGTACTGCATCGCGCAACGATGGTGCAATTCATGCGCGACAGAAGGGAATTCTGGCCGGAGCAGCATTTCATTTCGCCACCTCGCTCAGCGATTCAGAGAGCAGTTCGGCGGTAACGCGCCGCGATTCCTTCAGCACCGTGCGAAAAATCGCGCAAAGGGCGTCGCCATCCAGCGGCCCAGGATTCACCCGTTGGATGTGCCGCAAAATGTTTTCCTCGCGCGCTTCATCCCGCGCCGGCAATCCCACATCACGTTTCAATTGCCCGAGCTGAATCGAAATCTGCGCTCGCCGGTTGAGCAGGCGCACCACCTCGCGATCCAACTCGTCGATCCTTCTCCTATGATCATTCAGCGTCATCTTCGTTCTCCTTGGAATGGCCCTGCGTCTCGGCATCTGGCTGCTTCCTCGAACCAAAAAAAAACCGCAAACCCCGTTTCAGGATTTGCGGCCAATTTCGGTGTTTTTGCGCTTTGCTTACATTCGCGGGTCCCTTGCGCGCTCGCGCTTCACCGTGGCCGCCATCCCATAGGAATAGCGGTAGGTATAGCTAAAATAATAAAATCGCTGCGCGTATACGGGACTCATTTTCGGATCAAAGTCTACGGAAGAATCAGGCGCTCGTCAATAGCTAAGTTGCTCTTCATTGCGCATGCCCTGGCTCGCATTGCGCAAGCCGCGTGAATCCACTACAATAGGCCTTCGCTTCTTACAGAAGACTTCAGAGGGAATGGAAGAGCCACAGCACAGCTCATCGCAGCCGTATCTCCCCTGCGATGAATACCGTCCCGAACCTCCCATAATACCGCAGCTGCCCGCATGGATGGACGGCAGCATTCGCATCGGAATACACACCTCGATTGCCGGAGAAATCACCTCAGCGCTCGAAATCGCCAGTGATCTGGGCGCGAATGCGCTGCAGATTTTTTCGGCGAGTCCTCGAATGTGGAGCCGTGGCGTGGATGGCTCGAAGATGGCGAGCGCGTCCATGCACCGTTTTCGCGAGCGCCGCACGGAGCTGAGCCTCGGTCCGCTCGTGGTTCACGCCAATTATCTGATTAACCTGGCCTCGCAGGAAAGAGTCCTGCGCACTCGTTCGATCCAGGCATTTCGCGATGAGCTTGTGCGCGCAATTGCTCTGGGCGCTGACTTCCTCGTTGTCCATCCGGGCTGTGCAGTGGGCGCGGAAATGAATGCGGCAATCGCATCCGTTGCCGAAGCTCTCAAGCACTCCGTGCGCGGAGTGAATCTCGGCTCGCTGCGCATTCTGCTCGAAAACACCGCCGGTCAGGGGACCGCCATCGGCTCGCGGTTTAGCGAACTAAAATCCATTTTGAATTTGTGCCCTTTGCTTCCACTTGGAATCTGCGTGGATACTGCGCATCTTTTCGCAGCAGGCTACGATTTGCGCCGCGAGGAAGGTCTCGAAGGCGCCCTGGCTGATATTTCTGCCACCGTCGGGCTTGAGCGCGTGTTTGTGATTCATGTGAACGATTCCAAAACGGCGCTCGGCTCGCGCGTGGACCGCCACGAGCACATCGGAAAAGGCAAAATTGGGCGCGACGGCTTCCGCAAGGTCCTGAATCATCCGCAACTCGCCGGCCGCGCCTTCATCCTCGAAACGCCGATTGACCGTCCGGGAGATGACCGCCGCAATGTTGCCGCGTTGTGGCGCTTGGTCGGCATCACACCGCGCCAAGTCCGCGGCGCGCGCGACGGTTTCATTCTGCGACGAAACGGCAACTCGCGCTGCAAGCATCCGCGCGCGCGCAAGGCCCGAGTGCTGCGACGCATCACAAGGGAGAGCAGGTAACCAAGTGTCTGAATACGAGCCGCAGCAAATTGAAGCCAAGTGGCAGAAAGTCTGGGAGGAGCAGGGAGCGTTCAACGCGGACGCCGATCCCAATCGCCCAAAGTATTACGTGCTCGAAATGCTGCCGTATCCGTCGGGCACTCTGCACATGGGCCACATGCGCAATTATTCTATTGGCGACGCTGTCGCGCGTTTCAAGCGCATGCGCGGATTCAACGTGCTCCATCCGATTGGATGGGATTCCTTCGGCCTGCCCGCTGAAAACGCTGCGATAAAAAACGGCATTCCGCCGCGCCAGTGGACGAACTCGAACATTCAGCAGATGAAAGCCGTCTGCAAGCGCTTTGGCTTCAGCTACGATTGGCGCCGCGAAATTTCCACTTGCGAACCCGAATACTACCGCTGGAATCAGTGGTTTTTTCTCCGCATGCTCGAGAAAGGGCTCGCCTATCGCAAGCTCAGCAAAGTGAACTGGTGCCCGCAATGCCAAACAGTGCTCGCCAATGAGCAAGTCGTGGATGGCTGTTGCTGGCGGCACGAAACCACGCAGGTCGAAGCCAAGGAAATCGAGCAGTGGTTCCTGCGTATCACAAGATATTCGGACGAGCTCCTCGATGATATGAAGGAGCTTCACAGCGGCTGGCCCGAGCGTGTCCTCGTGATGCAGGAAAATTGGATTGGCAAGTCACGTGGCGCACGCGTTCGTTTTGGTGTTATGGATCTTCCCAACGAGTCGATTGAAGTTTTCACCACGCGCATCGACACCATATACGGCGTATCCGCAGTGCTGCTTTCCGCGCATCACCCTGTGCTGTCGAAATTGATTGAAGGAATTCCCGGCGGCAAAGCTATCGAAAAGCAGCTCGATGCAATGCGCAAGGTCAATCTGCGCGCTGCCGATCTTGCCACAGCGGAAAAGGTCGGCCTATTCACGGGACGCTTCGCGCTCAATCCATTTTCCGGCGAGCACGTTCCAGTATGGGTCGCGAATTTTGTCCTCGCGGAATACGGCACCGGCGCCGTGATGTGCGTCCCTGCGCATGACGAGCGCGACTTCGAGTTTGCGCAAAAATATCGTTTGCCGCTGAAGGTCGTCGTTCAGTCTCTTCAGGGCGCATCTCTTCGCGCAGACCAAATGGAAAACGCCTACACCGAATACGGTCGCTCAGTTGCTTCCGGCCCGTACACGGGCATGGGCTCCGCGCAAGCGATCGAAAAAATGACTGCCGATGCGGAGGCCAACGGCTTCGGCAAAGCCGAGACAACTTATCGCTTAAAAGATTGGGGCATTTCTCGCCAACGCTACTGGGGCACGCCCATTCCCGTTATTTACTGCGAAAAATGCGGCGTAGTGCCTGTTCCGGACGATCAATTGCCCGTGCGTCTCCCGGAAAACGTCGCGCTGACAGGCGAAGGGCAGTCGCCCCTCGCGAGCGTACCGGAGTTTGTGAATACGAAATGCCCAAAGTGCGGCGGATCTGCGCGCCGTGAAACAGATACGATGGACACCTTCGTCGATTCATCCTGGTACTTCTATCGTTACACCGACGCGCACAACGAGCGCGCGCCCTATGATCCTGCGAACGTCCAATACTGGTTTCCCATCGATCAGTACATCGGCGGCATCGAACACGCCATTCTGCACCTGATTTACTCGCGATTTTTTACCAAAGTAATGCGCGATTTGGGCCTCGTTCGCCACAATGAACCGGTACGCCGGCTTTTTTCTCAAGGAATGGTGCAGAAGGGGGGCCGCGCAATGTCCAAATCGCACGGCAACGTGGTCGGCGCCGCTGAAATGGCGCGGAAATACGGTTGCGACACCGCGCGCATGTACACGCTTTTCGCCGCTCCTCCTGCGAAAGACCTTGAGTGGAGCGAGGAGGGAATTGAAGGCTGCTCGCGCTTTTTGAACAAAGTGTTTCGCCTGATTGATCGTCATGCGCCGAATCTTCGCGGCGTCAGCAACGTGTTGAGTGAATCCATCGATTTTGCGAATGCCGCGCCGAAGGAAAAGCTCCTGCTTCGCAAAGCTCATCAGACTCTGCGGCGGGTGACCAGCGACTTTGAAGTCCGTTGGCATTTCAATTCCTCCATCGCGCTTATCATGGAGTTTTATAATGAGATGCAGAAGCAGGAGCCACTCAGCGAGGGCGTGCGGCCGGAAGTCGCCAAGCGCACTCTCGAGTTGCTCGTGCTGATGCTCACGCCCATTGTTCCACACATCTGCGAGGAGCTTTGGGAGATGCTGGGAAATTCCGGCGGCCTCAGCCGCGTTTCCTGGCCCGAATTTCGCGAGGATCTGGCCAAGGAGGAGCAGTTCGAAATCATCATCCAGATTAATGGCCGCGTGCGCGGCAAAATTCTCGCGGAAAACGGGCAGGGCGATGATGAAGTTGCCGAGAAAGCTGTTCGTGACGCGCGGATTGCACATCTGTTGCAAGGCAAAACAATCGTGAAGACAATCGTCGTGCCGCGCAAACTGGTGAACATCGTCATTCAATAGCTTCACAAGGAAAATCGCATGAGCGTGCAGGGTGGAGTCGTCGTTCTCGATTTCGGCGGACAGTACACGCAATTAATCGCGCGCCGCATCCGCGAGCAGGAAGTCTTTTCCGCAATTCTGCCTTGCAACGCCTCCATGGAAGAAGTTCGCCGGATGCATCCTTCCGGTGTTGTTCTCTCCGGCGGCCCCAGCTCCGTTTACGACAAGGGCGCGCCGGTTTGCGACGCGCAGGTTCTGCGCCTCGGCTTGCCAGTTCTGGGAATTTGCTACGGCATGCAGTGGATGGCGCATTCGCTGGGCGGCAACGTTGTCCGCGCCGAGCGCCGCGAGTACGGTCCGGCTACTCTCGAACGTGAAAAGGATTCCACGCTTTTTCGCGGCCTGCCCGCGCGCCTGAAAGTGTGGAATAGCCATGGCGATCATGTGATCGGCCTTCCCGCCGGTTTTGAAACCGTCGGCCGCACGAATAATTCCGTCGCGGCTATCGAAGATCCCTCGCGCCAGCTCTATGGCGTTGAATTTCATCCGGAAGTCTTGCACACGGAAAGTGGCTCGGAAATTCTGCGCAACTTCGTTTTCGAAGTGTGCCAGGCGCCAAAAAATTGGAATCGCAGCGCGTTTATTTCCGAAACTGTCGCGGCCATTCGCGTGCAAATCGGCGAGTCGCAGGCACTCTGCGCTCTGAGCGGCGGAGTGGACTCGGCTGTGGCAGCCGCGCTGGTGCATCAGGCCATTGGAGATCGCCTGACCAATGTTTTTGTCGACACGGGTCTACTCCGCAAGAACGAATTTCGCGAAACTCTGGAACTGCTCGAAGACCGCCTCGAATTAAGAGTGCGTGGCGTAGACGCTTCCGCGCGCTTTCTCGCGCGACTTAAGGGCGTCACCGATCCCGAGGAGAAGCGCAAGCGCATCGGCGCAGAATTCATCGCCGTTTTCGCAGACGAAGCGCGCAACCTGGCGTCTTCCGCGCAGTCCATGCGATTCCTTGTGCAGGGCACGCTTTATCCCGACGTCATCGAATCTGTTTCTGTGAAAGGCCCGTCCGCTGTAATCAAGACTCATCACAATGTCGGCGGCTTGCCAAAAGATCTTCCTTTTGAACTTGTCGAGCCTCTGCGCGATTTATTTAAGGACGAAGTTCGCAGGATGGGGAGGGAACTCGGTCTGCCCGACGAGATCCTTTTGAAACATCCGTTTCCCGGCCCCGGATTGGCTGTGCGCCTGCTCGGCGAGGTGGATTCTGCGAAGCTCGACATTCTCCGCGCTGCAGATGCCATCGTCGTGGACGAAATTCGCAAGGCGGGTTTATACAATGAGGCGTGGCAGGCGTTCGCAGTTCTCTTGCCGGTGAGAAGTGTCGGCGTGATGGGCGACTATCGCAGCTACGGATACACTATCGCTGTGCGCGTGGTGAAGTCCGAAGACGCGATGACGGCAGACTGGATGCGCCTGCCCTGGCCCGTGCTCGAGCAAATCTCCGCGCGCGTCGTGAACGAAGTCCGCGATGTTACACGGGTGGTGTACGATGTCAGCTCGAAGCCGCCGAGCACCATCGAATGGGAATAAACGCAGGCTTTACTTGGCGAAAACTGCTCTACCGATGCGAAGCCATCTTCTGCGCCATAAAGAACAGAAGTTTGCGATCCGCTTCGTCGATGCGTCCAAGGACCTGGCGAAAACGCCCGAGGAAACGCGCCTCTTTGCCGCTGCTGCCCCATGCGATATCATCCGAAGACTTCCGCTTCGGAAGATTTTGCAGTTGGGGCGGCTCCTCTCCGTCGTAGAATAGCTGATAGAGAGGAATTTCCATGGCTCTCGCCAGCTTTTCTAGCGTCTCGATGGCCGGAACAGTATGGCCGTTCTCAACGCGGGAGATGTAGCACCGGAGCAGGCCGGTACGTTTCTCGATGTCACCCTGTGATAGTTTCTTGAATTCGCGCAGTACGCGCAAACGCTCTCCGATTATCATGGGCGAATTGTTGCACAAAAGGTTCACTAGAGCAAGGGCTAACTTAACGGACACCCCGTTGCGCAGGATGTAACCGAATTCGTATGGATCACGTCCCAAAATACGTGGCAGCAAGCGCAGCAGCGATTGCGGTTTCGGCCAAAGCCCGCGCCGGAAAGCCGGACGAGCGGGAACTGGTCACGCAGGCTCAAAAAGGCGTCGCTTCGGCCTTTGAAGAGCTGGTTCGCCGTCATCAGCAGCGCGTGACCGCGGTCGTCGGCGGCATTTTGCGGCGGCGCGAAGATATCGAAGACGTCGCCCAGCAGGTTTTTTTGAAGGCTTATGTCTCAATTGGCCGCTTCGATATGCGCTCCGCGTTTTCGACGTGGCTTTACAAGATCGCTGTCAATGAATGTTGGGATTATCTGCGGAAGAAAAAAGTGCGGCCTTTGACTTACGAAGCGGATTTGAGCGAAGAGCAGGTCCGCCACGTCGAGCAGTTCGTGAATTCCGGCGCGGAAGGCGGAGACGCCAGTGAGCGCGCCGAACTCCGCGAGATTGTTGAACGCCTGCTGGCTGATTTGAGCGAGGAAGACCGCACTATGCTCGTGCTGAAAGAAGCGCAGGGTTTCGCGGTTGATGAGATTGGGCGCATGCTCGGCCTGAACGTAAATACGGTGAAAGTGCGGCTCTTTCGCGCCCGCCGCAAGTTGGCAACGAATTACCGCCGGAAAATTTCGAATGCCCAGGGGAATGCCGGTAAACATGCCCAACATGGAGGTTCAGAAAACTCATGATCTCCGAGCAAAAAGACGGCCATTGCGAGAAGTTCGAAGCTCTCATCGAAGACTATTTGAGCGGCGAGCTTCCTCGCGCGAAGGCGGAGCAGCTCACCGCTCATTTTGACGCGTGCGGCAATTGTCGCAAGGCTCTCGATGACGCCCGCATTTCAGCCCGGCTCGTTTCCGCCTTTGAGCCTGTTCCCGACCCCGGTGCCGGTTTCGCGCGCATGGTCATGGCCCGCATCAACGTGGCCGAACGCTGGATTAAAGAGCAGCGCTCGTTCTGGCGTCCCTTTGAGGCGCTGGCGTGGCGGCTGGCATTTTCGGCGGTGCTGGCTTTGGCATTTCTGTTCGCTTATGGAATTCGCGTGAGCCATCAGACATCGCCCGCCACAGCTACAGCGATCTCGGCGCAGCAGCCGGATATTTTCACTGTTCCAGTCTCGACAGCCCCATCGAATGGCGATGACGTTTTGGTCGCCATCGCCGAGCATCATCGTGAGCCGTAACCGTGAGATATAAACCATGACCGACAAACGCAAAGCCATCATCCTGGTGATCATTCTTTTCGTCCTGGGCATCGCGCTCGGTGCCGTCGGCACGCACATGTGGGATGCCCACGTTGCCGCGGCTCAGGTCGCGGCCCAGACCCATCACCCTGTCAAGGATTTGAAGGCGCAGCTTAAAATGACGCCGGCTCAAGAGCAGCAATTTGATGCCATCATTAAAGATGATCATACGAAGTTCCGCGATTTGGCGAAGCAGCGCGATAACGAGTGGGATCCCAAGTATGATCAGGTCCGCAAACAGGGCCGCCAAAATATCCGCGCGATTTTGACGCCAGAGCAGCAGGCGATTTTCGACGCCTTCCTAAAGCATCTCGATCAGGAACGCCGAAGGTAGCAGCCACGGCCAGAAAACCAAAATCCCATGACATACGGTGCAACGATTCCCGAAGAAGCTGACATTCTCAAAACGCCTTCCGGCAACGCGGTCATTGTCCTGGACAATGTCCACAAGACCTATGACCTTGGCGAGGTGCAGGTCCACGCGCTTCGCGGCGTTTCGCTCGAAATTCGCCGCGGCGAATTTGTCGCCATCATGGGCGCCTCCGGCTCCGGCAAATCCACTCTGATGAATATTCTCGGCTGCCTCGACCGCCCTACGAAAGGCCGCTACCTGCTCGACGGCACGGACGTATCGCAGCTCAGCAAAGTCGAGCTCGCGCATATTCGCAATCGCAAGATCGGATTCGTTTTTCAGCAGTTCAATCTGCTCTCCCGCACCACCGCTTTGGAGAACGTCGAGCTGCCCACCCTTTATGCGGGCATTCCGCCGGAAGAGCGTGTCACGCGCGCAAAGCAGTCACTTGAGCGCGTAGGATTGGCTCAGCGCGCCATGCATCATCCTTCGCAGCTTTCGGGAGGTCAGCAGCAGCGCGTGGCCATCGCTCGTGCGCTGGTAAATCGCCCTTCCATCCTGCTCGCAGACGAGCCGACTGGAAATCTTGACAGCCGCACCAGCGTGGAAATCATGGATATTTTGCAGCGGCTCAACGAAGACGAAGGGCTTACCGTCGTATTGGTCACTCACGAGCCGGACATCGCGGCGTATTCGCAGCGCGCCATCGAATTCCGCGATGGCAAAGTGCGCCGCGACGTGCGCATTGAAAAGCGCATGATTGCCCGCCTCGTTCTGCCTACAATGAAGTCGATGGAAGATGAAGACGCGGAAGGTTCTGCCGAATCCGCCCCCGAAGCTTCGCAGCCGAAGTAAAAGCGCAAATCCGGGAACTTCACATCAGAAGGGAATATCTTCGTCGGAAACTTGCGGCTCCGGCCCGCCTGTATCTTCGGAGCCTATCGCTTCGTGCTCCGCTACATAGGAAACCATCCCGCCGCCCGCGCTCGCGCCGGCTGCAGTTCCTTCGCTGCGGCCGCCGAGCATCCGAAAGTTCGTGGCCACGATTTCGAAACTGGTGCGCTTTTGCCCCTCTTTATCCTGCCACTCGCGGGATTGAATCCTCCCCTCGATAAATACCAGCGAACCTTTTTTCAGGTACTGCTGCGCGATTTCCGCCTGCTTGCCCCAGACGACAATCTTGTGCCACTCCGTGCGCTTCTGCCGCTCGCCGGAGCGGCTCTTGTAAGATTCGTCCGTCGCCACTGAAAAATTCGCCACGGCCTGACCGCCTCCCGTATATCGCGTCTCCGGATCGCGGCCCAATCTACCCACCAGAATCACTTTGTTCACAGACATGCGGAAATCCTCTCGCTTTCGTGTGTGATCTGTTGCGGGAAGTATACCTGAAGCGCTGCAGAATGAAACGCGCTCGTTGTTGCGCGGAGAAGCGGGGAATTACCGTGAAGAGGATAGGCTGCGCAGGTTGGCCGAGGCCTTCTTCGCTTCATCCGAGCCGGGAAAGCGCCGAATCAGTTCGCGAAATTCCCGCTGCGCGCTCGCTGTTTTGTGCGTCTGCATCAGCGCTCGCCCTTTCTCCAGCATCGACGGCGCCACTCTCGTACTCTTTGGGTAATTCAGGATCACGTGATCATAGCCGGTGATGGCGGCGTCATAGTTGCCCTGCACGTAGGCAATTTCCGCGATGTAGAACTGCGAATTAGCCGCAAACGACCCGTCCGGAAAATGTTTCAAGTAATCGCTGAATTCCTGATGGGCCAGGTCGTAGTGCCCGCTGCTCATATCGCGCACGCCATTGGAATAGAGCGTGTCGCCCGAAATCGGCTGAAAGCTCGAGGGCGGCTCCGCCGCGCTTGACGATGCTGTATTTGGCGGGGCCTGCGCCGAACTTGGCGGCACCTGATTCGCTTGGCTCCCCGGATCCGAACTCGTTCCCGGATTGCTGCTGTTAGTCGCTTGCGGATTCGTTGCCGGTGCACTCGACGCCGGCGCGGACGAAATATGCGCATTGATCTGTTGCAGCGTGTTCTGCATGTCCGTCATCTGCTGCGCCAGCTTCTGTATGCGCGCCTGCATGTCCTGCATATTGTCGGTCACGCCCTGCATCTGCTGTGAAATCGAAGTGTTGTTCGCGCCATTGTTCGCCGAAGCATCTTGCAGCGTTTTCTGCAGCGCGCCCATCGTCTGGTTCAAATGGTTGGAGGCGTCGAGCGATTGCTGCACCAGCGTCTGCATGCCCGCGACCTTCGTATCCAGGTCGGTGCGCAGATCCTGCTGGTTCTGCAAAATTTCGTTCACCGTCTGCTGAATTTGAATGATTTCCCGTGAAACCGCGTCTGCCGCCGGTGGCGTAAGCATTGTTCCGCCGATCGCTCCCAGCAGCAAAACCCCCAAAAACATAACAACCGTTCTTGCGCGCATGATTGGACCTCCTTACGTTGCGCCAGGGCGCCGCAACCTTCGCTGCAGCGCCCGGGCCTATTTTCAGAATACTACTGCTGTGGTGCCATCACAAAATGAGCCCGACGGTTCTGCTGCCAGCACGATTCATTGTGTTCTGTGCAGAACGGATGCTCCTTGCCCCAGCTCATGGTCTTCACGCGGTCGGCGGAAATTCCCAGCGATACCAAATACTGTTTCGCCGCATCCGCCCGCCGCTGTCCAAGTCCAAGGTTGTACTCCTCCGAACCCCGTTCGTCGCAGTGCCCTTCGAGCGTCACGCTGATCTGCGGATAAGAACGTAAAAACTCCGCGTCCTTCTGCAGCGCCGTTCGGGCATCGCCGCGAACTTCCGATTTGTCGTAATCGAAGTACGCGTCCTGAATGTTTTGATTGAACAAATCGCTCATACTCGGCGCCGGTTTTGTTTCCTGAGGTGCCGTAGCGGCAACCGTTATCTCCGCATTCGCCGTCGCCGTGCCGCCCGGCCCCGTCGCCGTAATCGTGTACGTCGTGGTCTGCGTGGGGCTCACGTTCGTCGAGCCTTCTGCCGCCACTTTGCCCACACCCGGCTCCAAATCCAGGTCGGTGGCATCCGTTGATGACCACTTCAAGGTTGTGCTCTGGCCGCTCTGGACGGACGTAGATGACGCCGTTAGCGTGACCGTTGGCTGCGGCGCGGTCTGTTGCGGCGCCGGGGTCTGCGCGGGCGGCGCGGGAGCAACCTTCTTCTTGCAAGCTCCGACGTATGCCAGCACGGACAACATCCCTGCAAAAAGCATCACTCTGCGAATCGTACTGCTCTGCATTCAATTCCTCCTTCGCGCCCTGGGCTGCGCGAGTAGAAACAGATCAGGGCCGATATATTTAGTTGAATTCGAACAAGGGCACCTTTGCTGCAATCAATTCGAAAAACAACATTGCCGTAACGAAACCACACTTATTAACTCCGCACACTCGAAACAATCGAAAATTCCCGCCTGACGAAACCGATGCGTTCCGTTCGCCAAGCTCGCGATTTTCAAGCGAATCAACTGATGTCATCTAATGCCACGACCAGTTCGGCGATTCGTTTCTTCCCGTCGTTGTCAGTTGCCGCGCTTCGCTTCCATCCGCCAGCATGGACCAAACCTGCAACGACCCGCTGCGCGTCGACTCAAACACAATATGACGTCCGTCCGGCGCCCAGCTTGGCCGTTCATTCTGCCCCGAATCGCGCGTCAACTCAATCAATTGGTGGCTCGCCAGGTCCATTACGTAAATATCATAATTACCCGCGGGCCTTCGCCAGCTGAACGCGATTAGCTCTCCATTCGGCGACCACGTTGGATCAATCACGTATCCGGTCGCTGGCAAATCCTTCGCCGCGACTCCGGTCGCAGCAGACATGGGGATTTTCTGCATGCTCGAGCCATCCGAATTCATTTCGAACAAGTCCGGCAGCCCGCCGCGATCGCTCACGAATATAATCTGGTTTCCCGTTTTTGGATTCCACGTCGGCGAAGTGCTTACTGCCACCGAGTATGTCAGCCGGTGCAGGTTTCGTCCTGAGGTGTCCGAAACATAAATCTCCGGATCGCCGTTCAGGCTGGCCATGAACGCCAGTTGATTTCCGTCAGGAGACCACGCCGGCGACGAATTCGTCCCCGGAAAACGAGGAAAATATGTCACGCGATTCGTGAGAGTCGAATACATGCAAATCTGCGCGGACACAATTTTGCGGTAAGCCTCGAAGCACGTGAACGCGATGTGCGAATCATCCGGCGACCACCGCGGCGTCAGCGAAATCGTCCCGAGGTGCGTCAGTTGATGCTCATTGGCCCCGTCGTAATCCATTTCCCAAATTTCCTTGTGCCCGCTGCGATTGCTCACGTACGCGATTTTCGTCTGCGCAATTCCCGGCACTCCGCTGCTTAGTCGCGAAATAATATCATCCGCGAACTCGTGCGCCAATTGCCGTGCGCCATCCTGCGTCGCCGCTCCAGTATAGATTTTTTCGAGAATGGATAGCGAAGGCGTTTGCCGCACGTCGTACAGATAACCCGAAAGCGAAAGGGAAGTACCGGTCGCGGTCAAATTTCCAAAAGCCACCATCATCGCGTTCGCGGGAGCCTGGCTCCATTGCTGCCCCTGCAATTCGTTCGGCATGCTCGGCGCGTTCAGCGGATAAAAGCTTGTGCTCACCATGTCCACGATGCCCGAATAATTCAAATCATCCATCAGCACTTGATGAAAGACCTGCTCCAGCGGCGTGGTCTGCGCATTCCGCGCCGCGAACTGCGGCACGGCCAGCCGCACTTTCTGCACGCCTAAGCCTGTCCCCGTTTTGAACCAATCCTGCCCGCCCTGCGCAAACGTTCGAGGCGCGCCGAGCATCAACAGCGTTGCGACTGCTGCTCCAATTTGCACAATCCTTTTCATCCCCGTTTTTATCCCCTGTCGAATCTCAATTCCAATGATCTGTTTCGATTCCCTTGTTTCCGTTGACTCACTGCCGGTGAAAATCAAACCAAAATTCCACATTCACCGATGACCCGTTGTATCCCCCGGGCAAACGATCCAGCGGGCTCGAACTCTTCACCGCGCGCACCGCTGACATATCCACCGATTGATTACCGCTCGACTGCGTGACCTGAATGTTCGTCACACTGCCATCGCGCAAAATTGTAAACGTCACAACGCATCGCGGCGCAAATGATATGGACGGATCCACCGTAGATTCCAGCCAGTTGCTGCTCACTCTCCGCTGCACCGCTTCCACATACCACGGAAATTGCGAGCCAAAACTTCCGCCGCTCGATCCCGAAATCCCCATGCCGCCCTTCGTCGATTGATTCAGCATGAACGTCGATGTCGGCACTTGCGGCGTTCCGCCCTGACCGTAAGGAATTGCATTCTTCGGCGGCGGTACCGGATTCGGCAGCACTTTGGACGGCTTGCCTACATACTCCGGCTGCTTGTACTTTTCGAACTTCGGCAGATACATGGCATTGGATTCGTCGGGAGGC
>Ga0134126_10005258_pt1 | contig 16182 bp, 8 predicted proteins | sample KB31752_FD_96881 | JGI IMG/M metagenome (GOLD analysis project Ga0134126, IMG submission 96881) | Terrestrial soil microbial communities with excess Nitrogen fertilizer from Kellogg Biological Station, Michigan, USA - KB3-175-2 | ecosystem: Environmental > Terrestrial > Soil > Unclassified ...
GAAGGTGAGATTGCCGCTGACTGCGGTATAGTCGGTGCTGGCGAGGGCAGTACCATCGCTGCTCTGGTAGTGTACGGTCACCGACTGGCTTGAGTAAGCGCTGAGCGTGGCCGTGATGGTGACTAGCCCCGCCGTCTCTGAAACGCCGTAGTTGGACGAACTGAACTCCACCGTTCGGGTCGGCGTGGGTGTTGGGGTTGGTGTGGGCGTGGGCGTCGGGGTCGGCGTGGGCGTCGGGGTCGGTGTGGGCGTCGGGGTCTGAGTGAGAGTACTGTCTGCCTGGCTATTACCGCTACCGTTGAGAGCGGTGGCTGGGCTGACCGTCAGCGTTGCCGCGTCCTGGCTGCTGCGGAAGTGTTTGTCGCCCTGGTAGACAGCGGTGATGTTATGGCTGCCGACCGCCAGGCTGGAAGTGGCAAAGTTGGCCACGGCGTTGGAGCCGCTGGCGACGACGGCCTCGACGGCCAGAGTAACGGAGCCTTCCTCAAAGGCAACCAAGCCGGTGGGCGCGCCTTGAACTGACGACAGGGGCTTGACCATCGCCACGAAGGTCGCCGACTGACCATAAATGGACCGGTTGGGCGACGAGGTCAACGACGTCGAGGTGCCCGACAGAGACTCGTTCGCCGCAGGTAAGGAGCTTTCCGTGCCGCTGGGGGTGAGCGTGCCGCTGGTCGAGGACGGCGACGATCCCGCCGTCCCAACCGCGGGGGTGGCGGCTCCGGCGTTGTCCGCTGGCAGCGGGAGAACGGCCACGCCCGCTTGCTCGAAAGCTAACGCGGCGGGTGCGGCCGCGGCGAGAGCTGCCATGTTCGCTGCCGGGACTGCGGGTGCGGCCGCGGCGAGAGCTGCCATGTTCGCTGCCGGGACTGTTGGTTGAGTGGTGCCCACCGCAGTCGCGTTGCCCGACGCCGTGCCCGCTCCACCCGTCATCTGCGCCAGAGCGGATTGGTCCGGCAGACCGTGGTTGCCTCCACCTCCTCCACCTCCTCCACCTCCTCCTCCACCTCCTCCGCTGCCACCGCCGGTACTCTTTCCGCCCACACCAGCGCCTCCGCCTCCGGAACCGGCGGGATTGGGACGGGCGGGAGGAGGACTGGCAGGCCGCGGAGCCGCTTGCCGGCGTGGATCTCCGGGAGCGAGCGCGGCACCCAACGGATCGGCCGACAACTCGTCGGTCGCCTCGCCGAGCCGCTGGACGCAGCTGAGATCGGTGTCAAGGAAGGGACGGTTCGTAGACGTATCCCAACCGGACGCGAACGCTTCGGGCGGTTGGCTGTCCGTCGTCACCACGAAGTGCAACGCTTCCAGGTTACGAGCGGTGAACAGACGCGCCCACTCCTGCCCGCTGTACTCCCTCCGGTCGGCCGGCTCCGCCGCTTGCTGGAGGGAGGAGACCGGATTGCCTGCCGGGAGCGTCTTGCCGCCCAGCAGCACGCTCAACGGGCTGACGTTGCTGCCGCGTAACAGCACCAGCCCGGACACCGCCAAGGGCACTTGCGCCGCGGAGAACAAGTCGTTGGGCGTCCAGCGATCTTCCAGCACTTCCAGGGCGGGATGGAAGCCACCGGCATTCTCGCGTGGGGGCCGCCGCTTGGCTACGCGCCAGGGACGAGGTTCCAACAGGAGCAGACGGCTCAGCCAAGTGTGCCTCAGCCAGTGGCGGGCGGCGGAGCGGCAACGCGTGAAGAGAGCGGCGGCGCGAGTCTTCATGGGGCTGTCCTTCCTGGCTGAGAGGAATGTTGGCGTTCCTCTTTTGGTCGCGTTTTGCGGAGAGCAAGTCGTAGACGGCGCTGGCGCCTGGCCGCATTCGTGTCCGGAATGGGTCCGAGCGCGGTATCTCCGCCTCTACAGAGAAATGGGTGGTCGCGACCATTTATCTGAAGGAAAACTGGAATTAACGTAGCCGCCGGCATTCCGAAGGCAACATGCGAAAAGTTAATTATTCGCAATGTTTGACACCCGCCGCGCGCGCGGGTACCGTCCCGCCTTTGAACCTGAGCCGTTTTCCGGCCGACGAAATAGGCCAAAAATAGGCAAAAATCGGCTGATTCTGGCTGCCCCGCCCGACGAAGACGCTGGCGAACACCAAGCGAAAACAACGGTGACAAGAGCGCCTCTTGCGATCTGCATTTTCTAGCCCTACAGTAAGGGTTCCCTGTATCCGGTTGCTTCGCTCTCTTCTTGGAGAATCCCTCCGATGAGCGTGCTCACCGCTCGCTTGGCCGCCGCCAAGGATCACCACCGTGCCGGCCGGCTCGTGGAAGCGGAACCCCTCTATCGTGACATCCTGCGTCAAGACAGCGACCAAGCCGAGGCGTGGTATCTGCTGGGCGTCGTCCTACAGGAGCGCAGCGCGGACGCCGAAGCCGAGGACGCCTTGCGGCAAGCCGTAAGGCTGCGCCCCGCTTGGGCGGCGGCACGTAATCATCTGGGCATCGTACTCGCCCGCCAACAATGTCCCGACGAAGCCGTCCAGCAGTGGCGCGAGGCCATTGCCGTGCAAGCCGACTGTGCGGACGCCCATTACAACCTCGGCCTGCTCCTGCGCCAGCGCGGCGATTGGGCAGGGGCCGAGTCCAGCTTGCGCCAGGTTCTGCGTCTGCGGCCCGACCACGCCGATGCCCATCACCATCTCGACCTGCTCCGGCACCAGCGGTCCAACGGCCGCTCCCACGATACCGAGAGGCTGCTCGGCGCGGGCCGGTCTCAGCTCTCGCGAGGACGACTGTCCATATCCCAACTGCGTCGAGCCGTCCGCCGACAGCCCGACTGCGCCGCCGTCCACAACAACCTGGGCCTGGCCCTGCTCGAAGGCGACGATCTCGACGGCGCCGCGTCCACCTTGCAGCAGGCCCTCTGCCTCCAGCCCGACTTGGCCGACGCCCACAACAACCTTGGCGTCGTCCATTGGCGGCAAAGCCGGCTGAAGGAGGCGTTGGCCAGTATCCAGGAGGCGTTACGCTTGCGGCCCGACTTCGCCGAGGCCTTCAACAACCTGGGCACCGTGCAACACAGCCACGGCGAGCCGGCGGCGGCGTTAGCCAGCTTCGAGCGGGCCCTGGCCCTGAAGCCGGATTACACCGAGGCGCACGTCAACCGAGCCTTGGGTCTGCTGCTGCGAGGCGAGTGGAGCGAGGGCTGGACCGAGTACGAGTGGCGTTGGCAATTGCCGACGGCCGCCCGCCGCCCGTTTGCGCCGCCGCGTTGGGATGGTACACCGCTGGAGGGCCGCACCATCTTGTTGCACGCTGAGCAGGGTCTGGGCGACACCTTGCAGTTCATCCGCTACGTGCCCTTGGTCCAGGCACGCGGCGGTAAAGTCGTCGTCCTCTGCCCCCAGCGGCTGCGGTGGCTGCTGTCCACTTGTCCTGGCATCGACCGCCTGCTGGCCTTTGGCGATGCTTTGCCCGCCTTCGATGTCCATGCCCCGCTGCTGAGTCTGCCACGGCTGTTGGGGACCACGCTGGATAACGTGCCGGCCCGTGTTCCCTACCTGCATGCCGACGAGGAGCGCCAGCGGCAGTGGCGGGCGCGCCTGGACGGCTATCGGGGCTTTAAGGTCGGTATCGCCTGGCAAGGGGACCGCCGCCACCGCGCCGACCGACAACGCTCGGCGCCCCTGGCCGCCTTCGCGCCCTTAGCGGAGATACCCGGTGTGCAGCTTATCAGCTTGCAGAAGGGACCGGGCAGTGAGCAACTGGGGACGTGTCCGTTTGCGGTGACGACTCTGGGTCAGGGGCTGGATAACAGCGACGGTGCCTTTCAGGACAGCGCCGCGCTGATGAAGCACCTCGACCTGGTGGTGTGCGTAGACACGGCATTGGGCCACTTGGCCGGCGCCCTGGGCGTGCCGGTGTGGCTGGCGCTGCCCTTGGCGCCGGACTGGCGTTGGCTATTGGAGCGGCCCGACACGTCCTGGTATCCCACTATGCGGCTGTTCCGCCAGCGGCGGCTGGACGACTGGATAAGCGTCTTTGCCGACATGGCGGCGGCGTTGCAGCAGCGGCTGACAGACGCCGCGTCCGCGAGCGTCTCCGTCGAGATAGCTGCCGCGGAGGTTCGGGACAAGCGCCCTGTCGGAGTCGGTGATCCAGCTCCGGCCGAGAGCGTGCCGCCCTCACAGGGGTTGCCGGAAGTCGAGCGGCGGCGTCAACAAGGTCTGGCGTTGTTCCGCCGCGGTCAACTGGCTGCGGCCGAGGATTGTCTGCGGCAAGCGCTGACGCTCCAGCCCGGCGACGCCGGACTGCACAACAACCTCGGCGTCGTCCTGGCGGGCCGCGGCCGCCCCACTGAGGCGCTGCCGTGCTTTGAAGAGGCCCTGCGGCTGCGGCCCGCTTATGCTCAGGCCCACCACAACCGTGGCAACGTCCTGCGCGACCTGGGCCGACACGCCGAGTCCGTTCCTTGCTACGAACACGCCCGTTGCTTGCGGCCCGGCGACGCCACTATCTGCTTCGACCTGGGCGTGACTCTGCTGGCTCTGGGCCGCGACCAGGATGCCGTGGTCGCTCTGCGTCAGGCCATCAACCTGCGTCCGGAGCACGCCGACAGCCACAATCGACTGGGCCAGGCGCTGGCCCAAGCGGGACGCTGGGCCGAGGCGCTGGAGAGTTACCGACGGCTGACAGTCCTGCGGCCGGCCAGCCCCGATGTCCACCATAACCTGGCCGTGGTGCTGGCTCGCCTGGCCCGCCACGCCGAGGCCGCCGCTGCCTACCAGGAAGCCCTCCGCCTGCGGCCCAATCACGCCGAGAACCACAACAACCTGGGACTGGCTCTTGTGGAAATGGGCCGGCGAGAAGAGGCGGTGACGGCTTTCCGCCAGGCCATCCGCCTTAATCCCGATTACGCCGAGGCGCACAACAACTTGGCCATCACGCTGGTGGCGTTGGGAGACGTCACAGATGGGCTGGCCTCCTTCGCCGAGGCGTTGCGGCTGCGTCCGGACTATCCCAAGGCGCGGACCAACCGGGCCTTGGCCCTGTTGCAAACGGGCGACTACGAGCAAGGCTGGGGCGAGTACGAGTGGCGCTGGCGGACGGATGACTTCACGCCCCGCGACTTCGGCCGACTGCGATGGGACGGTACACCGCTGGCGGGCCGCACTATCTTGTTGCACGCCGAGCAGGGCCTGGGCGATACCTTGCAGTTCATCCGCTATGCCCCTCTCGTCAAAGCGCGAGGCGGCGTAGTCTTGGTCGAGGCGCCGCTGCGGTTGCTGCCACTGCTGGAACGTTGTCCGGGCATTGACCGGCTGGTGGCACGGGGAGTGTCGCTGCCGGAGTTCGATGTAGAAGCACCGCTGTTGAGCCTGCCGGGTCTCTTGGGCACCACCGCGGCGACCATCCCTGCCCCTATTCCCTATCTATCAGCCGATCCGGAGCGAAGAGAGCGCTGGGGCGTTGAACTGCGGGCGGTGCCGGGATTCCAGATCGGCATCGCCTGGCAGGGCAGTCCCAGCTACCGGGGCGACCGCCAGCGTTCGATCCCCTTGCGGCACTTCGAGCCGCTGGCGCGGCTGCCGGGAGTGAGGCTGTTCAGCTTGCAGAAGGGGCACGGCAGCGAGCAACTGGCGGCCGTCGCCGCCGACTGGGGTCTGGTGGATCTGGGCCGGCGGCTGGATGAGGGGGTCGGTGCGTTCGTGGACACGGCGGCGGTAGTGTCGCAACTGGATCTGGTGGTCAGCTCGGACACGTCGGTGGTGCATCTGGCAGGGGCGTTGGGAGCGGCAGTGTGGCTGGCGTTGCCGCTGGCCTGCGACTGGCGTTGGGGGTTACAGGGTGAGAACACACTTTGGTATCCCAGCATGCGCTTGTTCCGGCAACGGCGGGCGGGCGATTGGGACGAGGTGTTCGCCCACCTGGCCGCGCAACTGCAAGAGCAGCGGATCGCGACCGAAGGCCCCGGCTCCTGCTGAAATCGACAAGGAATCCAGAATCAAGGTAAACGCGAGCGAGGATTGCCGGTCCCCGAAGGATCCGCTCGGACCTGTACGAAGGCCCATTTCTGTGCGGGGCAGAACGACAACACCTGCTCTCGCCATCCCCAGGGTAGCCGGACGGCGTATGACCGTTTCCTGTACAAACGCTACGCGGCTCGCTATATCTCGCCGTAGGTCGTGTAGCTCTCGTAGAAGCCGTTGTCGAACACGAAGTTGGTGAACGTCATCGTGATGGTGATGTCCAGTCCGCGGACGTAATGCCACCAACCTACCGGCAGGAAGAATAGGTCGCCCGTGCCGAGGACCACGTCGAAGATTTTGACGTTACGGAACCGTGGGAACTGCTCGTAATCGACGCGATCCAGATCCACCCGCGAGAAGCAGTGCCGGTGGTTGTAGAGGTCGGCCAACTCGTAAGGGGCGATCAGGCGGACCAGCTTGCGACCGCGGACCATTGCCATGAAATTGTTGGTCAAGTCGTGATGCAGCGGCGTTACCGTACCCTGCGGGCCGTACCAGAAGAAGCCGCGATTGGTAGGATCATCGACACGCAGGTACTCGGGAACCTGGCGGATGTCGTCCCACAGCTCTTTGAGCTGCTCCTGGTTCGTGCCGCCGTTGCGGGCCGTGATGTACCAGTCGTTGCTCGGGCCGAGCGATTCCACCAACTCGACGAAATCCCGAAAACGCATCGTCTTCTGATGCTTGGTCGCATTGATTTCGTAGTCGGGATCAGCGTGGCGATTCGCCTGAACTTCGACGAGGCGATCACCGAAACGCTGTTGGAAGTACTGGCGGGTCCAGCGTGTCAAGGCCGGCCAGTCGTCCAGGGCGCCCTCGATCACCACAGGTTCGTTCCGCGCGTAATACTTGTCGAGAAACTCCTGGCGGGACGGCTGGCGGACGCGCGGCACCTGACCGAAGGCGCTGGCTTGCCGGGCCGAGCGGCGATAGATCTCCAACACCCAGTCCCGCTTGTTGATCTTGCTATCCACCGTGTCGGTCGCGGCGGGCCTGGCCGAGACGGAGGCGATCGCGCGGGCGGCCTCCAGGTAGGGGTGGTTCTGGGCCGCCGTGATCTCCTGCCGGACGGTCTGCTCGTCGAAGCCGTTGCGGAGCATGGCGGCTACAAGGAGTGGAAGGTCGTTGCCCAGCAGCAAGTTCTCAGCGATCCAGTGTCGCCACTGGGACGTGACCGGACGGCTGGTGGGAGAAGCCGCGACGTTGCCAGCAGCGCTCTCGATAAGAGATGGCCCCGTGTTCTCGTTGGACATGGGATGTACTCAGTACTCGTTGTTTAGCAGGGGAGCCGACGGCCTCGTGGCGAGGTTGCAGTCTATCATCGGCCGCTCGGATCGACAACCGGCCGATCCGAGCGGCCGACGGCTACGCCCCTTCGGGTGGGCGAACCGGCGAGGGGAAGCCATACTCCTGCCAGGCCGGGCGCTTGCCTTTTCTTTGCCGACCAGTAAGATGCACCGACGGCAGGAGAAGGTCGGAAAAACGGGCACGCCCCGCCGTCGGCCGACATTCGCGGAGCAGCCATGTCCCACCCTCCCTTCGAGATCCGCATCTATCAAATCGCCGACGACGTCACCTTCCAACGCAATCGCTCGGACGGCACCGGCTGGGACTGGGGCTGGGCCCCGCGGCAGCGCGAGTGGATGGACGCCACCCCCAGCCATCACGCCTATCGCTGCCTGCCCCTGACCATCGCCAACCAGACCGGCTGGTGGGTTCGCAACCCCGTCGGCTTCACAGCCGTCTGGAACGGCGGCAAGCAACCCGGCAGCATTGACTTCTGGTTCGACGCCGCCGCCGAGCTGTGGTCGGGCTGGATCACCAACCAGTTCGGCGAAGGCATCATCACCTGGAACACGCCGTTTTTGTTCCGCACCAAGCCCGCCGGCTCGCGACTGCTGGTCGGTGGCCCACTCAACTATTTCAAGCCTAACCTGCACCCACTCACGGCCCTGATCGAGAGCGATTGGCTCACCATGTCGTTCACCATGAACTGGAAGGTGATGTGGCCCGATGAGCCGATCCGTTACGATGTGGGTGAGCCACTCTTCCAGGTCATCCCGCTGGCTGGCAATGTCTGCGCCGACCTGGAAGGGGCGGTGGTCCACTACGCACGGCTAGCTGAAGATCCGGCGGCAGCCGATGCCTACCATCGCTGGCAGCAGGCGCGGGACCAGTTCCATCAGGGCAAGGCGCGGGGCGAAGTCCGGCCCGACGGCTGGCAGAAAGACTACTTCCACGGACCGGACGCAACGGGCGGTGCCGTCACCGCAGACCATCGCACCAAGGTTATCCCCCCCAAAATCAACTTCAGCCCAGGAACCGCCGGCAACGCCCCCGAGAACTTCGCTTAGTTCGCTGCACCCTTACCGTACAAGCTACCGCCATGCATCGCATCGTCTACCTGTCCTGGCCAGCCCATGAGATCGCCGGCGGCATTAAGATGGCCTTCCGCCACGTCGAGGCCCTTCAGGCTGCTGGCTTCGACGCCTGCGTCGCCACCCCCGACGCCAAGCCGCCGCACTGGTTCGAGACCAACGCCCCCGTGCTATCTCTAGAGGCCATCGCTCCCGGCACCGACGTACTTGTCTTCCCGGAGAATCATGCCGGCTTCCTGCGCCGCTTCGCCAACTGGACCAACCACAAGGTCGTCTTCTGCCAGAACCAATTCATGGTCTTCCGCGGCCTGGACGGACAGTACGACTATGCCGACTTCGGCGTCTGCGACGTACTCTGCCCCGCCCAGCAGGTGGCCGCCTTCTGCCGCCGTCGCTGTCCTCGGCTGACCGTCCACCTCGTCCCATACCCTCTTGACAACGGCCTCTTCCGACCACTCCAACCCAAACGCCTGCAAATCGCCTTCGCCCCTCGCAAACGGCCCATGGAGGCGGCCTTTATCCGCGACCTGTTCCGTGCCGACAACCCACCTCTGGCTGCCGTCCCGTGGGTTCCCCTGGCCAACCTGTCCGAGCGGGAAGTGGCTCGCATCCTGGGCGAGTCGGCTCTGTACCTGTCGCTGTGTCGTTTCGAGGCGCTGTCGCTGTCGCTTTTGGAGGCGTTGGCCTGCGGCTGTGTCGCAGCCGGCTTCACCGGCTGGGGCGGCCGCGACTACGCCACCTCCCGCAACGGCTTCTGGGCCGCCGAGGACGACTGCCTGGACGCCGTGGCGCAGTTGACGGCAGCGGCGCGGCTGGTCGTCGAGGGTGGCGACCGCCATTGCCATCTGGTCGCCGACGCCGTCGCCACGGCCGCCGGTTACAGCCACGAGCGCTTCCTCGTCCACCTGGCCGATTGCTGGCGGAAAATCCTCCGAGAGACCTAGGCTCGGCAGCGGCGAGCGGACGCGGATCAGGTACCGGCGTAGGACTTCTCTTCGATCAGCGTTGAGCCGCACAACTCATTGAGGCGGCGTTTCAGCCGTGCCCGCTCGTCGTTGAACCGGTAGACGGAGCGAGCCAGTTCCACGAAGGCCGGGCCGAATTCCTGCTGCGCCTCGCAGCGCCGTAGCTCGTCCTCCACGTCCCACAACCGCTCGTTGACCCGCTGAAGGTCCGTCACCAACGACGCCAGCGCAGGCGACTCGTGCAATGCCCGCGCCCTCGCCTCCTGCAAGACGCCCAACTCGTTCAGGACGTTCTCCCGCTTGGCCGGATTGGCGATGCGTACACGCTTGATCTGGAGGATGGTGATCTTGTCCAGCAGCTCGCCGGGAGAAACCTCGATGTGCAGCGGCCGGCGCAGCGCGACGTGGGACTGACGGTCGCGGATGGCTAGAGCAATGCGGGCGAACACTTCATCCCAGTCGCCCCAGTACTTTTGGCGGAACAGACGCATGGTCGGATACCAGGGGCAGTCCTCGCGCTCCAGCAGCCAGCGCCAGTCGCGTGCCACCGGCAGGGCCAGCCAGGTGGGCACCGCCAGCGCGCCGGCTAGGTGAGCGATAGCCGTATCGGAGGTGACGACCAGATCGAGATGCGGCAGGATGGCGGCCGTATCCATGAAGGCACCGCCGGACTCATCAAGGCGATCCGCCAGGTCCAGAACGCCCCAATCCGCTGCCACCTCTGCCAGCGCAGCGCGGCCGTCGCCCTTCTGCAAGCTGATCAGCCGCACGCCCGACAGCCGCGCCAGCGGCTCAAAGGACCGCAAGGAGATCGAACGCTGACGGTCGCCGGTGTACTTGCTGCTGCCTTGCCAGGCGATGCCGACCTTGAACTCGGGGATGGCATGCAGCTCTTGTCCCCAGCGCTGGCTGAGGGCAGGATCGGCGGACAGGTAGGGCACGTCGGCAGGCACACGGTCCAGCGTGGTGTGTAGCAGGCCGGGCAGGCTCAGCAAGGGCGCCTGCACGTCAAAGTCGGGCAAAGGGGCGCCGGCCGGCAGCAACTGATCGATGCCGAGGCAGGAACGCAAGAGTGGCAGCAGCGCCGGCTGTACCTCGGCCAGCACCATACCGCCCCGCTGACGCACTAGCGTCGCATAGCGGATGAACTGCAAGGTGTCGCCTAGCCCCTGCTCGGCATACAGGAGGATCGTCCGCCCCTCCAACGCGTTGCCGTCCCAACGCGGCTGCACAAACGGGCGGCGGGGGAAGTGCTTGGTCTGCCAACGCCATTCGTACTCCGGCCAACCGCGCGCAAAGTCGCCGCACAGTAACCAGGCCAGGGCCAGGTTCTTGCGTGTATCGGCGTGACTGGGGTCCAGGCGGATCGACTCCTGGTAGGCGTGGATGGCCTCTGGCAGGCGGCCTTGCTGCTCCAGGGAGACGCCCAGGTTGTTGTGCGCCGGCGCGTGCTCGGCCTGACAGCGGATGCTGTCCCGGAAGCATGCCTCGGCGTCCACGGGTCGCCCCTGTTCGATCAACGTGATGCCCAGGTGGTTGTACAGCGCCCCCGAACTCGGCTGCTGCCGCAGAACCTGACGGTAGCAGTCCTCCGCCTCTGCCAACCGCTCCAGACGGCGCAGCGCGTCGCCGCGCTGCGTCAGCGCCTCCACGTCCTCGGGGCATTGCCGCAAGACCTCCTCCCAGCAGGCTGCGGCTTCTGCCGGCTCGCCCCACTGTAGCAACGTCCGGCCCAGCTGAAGCCGGGCCTCGGCATGATCCGCTTGCAGGGCCAGGGCCAACCGGCAGGCGGCCACGGACTCGGCGAAGTTGCCTTGCCGCAGTCGCTCGCCTGCCAACTGTAGGTACGCCGAAGGATCGGTGTACTGGCCCCATAAGGCCTGCTCGTAGTGGCGAACCGCCTCAGTACGCTGGCCGAGCTTCTCCAGGGCCTTGGCCAGGTTGAAGTGCGCCAGCGGAAAGTCCGGCTGCTGCCGTAACGCCTGCCGGTAATGCTCACAGGCGGCGAGTATGTCCTCTTGGGCGGTCAGCAGAGCCCCCAGGTTATTGTGCGTCTGGGCCAGTCCCGGCTTGAGATACAACGCCTGTTCGTAGCAGGCGCGGGCCTCGTCGAAGCTGCCCTGCTGCTGCAAGACTTCGCCCAGGTTGTGGTGAGCCTCGGCGTACCGCGGCTGTAGCTGTAACGCCTGCCGATAGACGCGGCTGGCTTCGGCCAACTGGCCCTGCCGCGCCAGCGCCACCCCTAGGTTGTTGTAAGTACGCGGCGAGCCGGGCTCCAGCTGCAAGGCGCGGCGTAAGTAGCCGATGGACTCTGAGTAACGCCCCTGCGCGCACAATTGCCGGCCCTGCCGCCGTAACATATCGGCATCCGCAGCGACGGCAGCCGGAGGGCACGCCCCCCCGCTTGTCGGCCGCTGCCGGGCCACCTCCGCGGCGAGGCGTTGGAAGACCTCGGTCCAGTCGCCCCAGCGGCGTTGGCGGAAAAGCCGCATGGTCGGATACCACGGACTGTCCGCGCGGTCCAGGAACCAACGCCAGTCGCAGGCGGTCGGTAACGCCACCCAGACGGGCACGGCGAGGGCGCCGGCCAGGTGGGCGAGAGCGGTATCGGAAGTGACCACCAGGTCCAGATGCTGCATCACCGCTGCCGTGTCCAGAAAAGCGCCGCCCGACTCATCCAGCCGCTCTCCCAGATCCACCACGTCCCAGCTTCGTGCCACTGCCGCCAACTGCTCGCGTCCGAAGCTTTTTTGCAGGCTCACCAGACGCACCTCCGGCAAACGGGCCAGCGTCTCAAAGTGGTAGAGAGGAATCGAACGCTGGCGATCTTCGGGGTAGTGGCGATTACCTTGCCAGGCGATGCCGATTTTGAAGCCTTGCAGGGAACGCAATTCCTCGCCCCAGCGTGTGGTCCGATCAGCTTCGGCGGCCAGGTAGGGTACGCCGGCGGGTATCGTCGCCAACGTGGTGTGAAACAAGCGGGGCAAGCTCAGCAAGGATGCCTGCATGTCGAAATCGGGCAAGGCGGCGCCGGCTGGCAGCACATGATCGATGCCGGCACAGGAACGTAACAGCGGCACCAGTGCCGGTTGCACTTCGGCCAGGACCACACCGCCCCGCTGACGCACCAGGGCAGCGTAACGGATCAGGTGCAAGGTATCGCCCAGGCCATGCTCTGCGTACAGCAGAATGGTCCGCCCATCCAGAGGCTCTCCTTGCCAACACGGCTGTCGGAAGACACTCGCTACGGCCTCCGGGCTCCGGCAGTAGCGCTCATGCTCCGGCCAGCCGCGCACGAAATCGCCCTGTAACAGCCATGCCCAGGCCCGGTTGGCCCGCGCCGCAGCCAGTTCGGGCTTCAGACGCAAGGCCTCGTCGTAAGCGGTCAACGCGGCCTCCAGATTCCCTTGCTTGAGCCGGACGATGCCCAGGTTGTTGTACGCCTCGGCGGAGTGCGGGTGGCGGTGAAGCACCTGCTGATAGAGGTCCGCCGCCTCGTCCAGCCGCCCCTGCTCAACCAAGTCCACCCCGTGGTTGTTACAGGGTTGTGTAGGCTCGGGCTGCTGCCGTCGCAACTCGCCGGCCCGCTGGTTTCTCTCCGCCACGGAGGAGGACGGGGCCGAGTCAGGAGAGGGACGGTCGGATGGGGGCGTCTCCATGCGAAACTCCTACTGGACAAGTCGAGCGGGCAAAACGGGAACCGGCTCGAGCGTCCCTACGTGCAGGTAGTCAGGTATCGTCAAGCCCGCGCAGAGTGCGCGGCGCGCCGACGCGGTGGTGTCGTCACGGCCCAGCAATTAAGCACGGTTTGGCTCATCCTGGCGTCGGGCGGGCATCGCCCACGACAGGAGGGATGAAATCCTTGGGTTGAACACATGAGGACATACTCTATGCGTCGGCCCCGCCGCCGACCACACCTCGATGACGGCTTGTTCAACTGCACGGCAATTCCGTTCCCAGAGGCGGGGAAAGGGCAACCGGTTCAAAGCCCTGAACATGGTACGGCCCGCCTTTGGGGCAGCACAGCATGTTGGTAGAGATGATCCGTCCGAAGACGTTGTCCGGGTTGCCGGCGAAGTTATGCGGGTTGAACAACGGGGGCCGATGCCAGAACAGCGTGTATCCCAGAGCGTCCAGGCTTCGGATGAGGGACGCCGACTTCTCGCGACGATCGTTCTCTATGTACAGCAGCGGTTTGCAGCGCCCAAGCGTGGCCACGGCTCCTTCCACCACCTCCTGCTCCATCCCCTCGACATCGACTTTGATTAGCGCGCACCGGGCCAACCCCAGACTATCAATGGTGAGGACGGGGACCGCCTCACCCGCCCGGGCGCCGCCCAATGCCACGCCGCCAAAGTTGTTGGGCTGGGTATAATCTATCGTCGGCACCCGCACTTCTCCGCTAGCCCGGCCGATGGCGGCATGCCAGCAGGTGACATTGGTAATACTGTTCAGAGCGAGATTCGCACAGAGGGTTTGGTACACAATGCGTTGCGGCTCGAAAGCGAACACGCGGCCCTGCGGACCGGCGGCTCGGGCCAGGAACACCGTATGCGCACCGATGTTGGCACCCACTTCGAGGATGACCGCACCCGGTTTCACGATTTGTCGGAAGACATCTACCTCGCCCTCGGAGAATTCTCCATAGAGGTCGAGCGAGCGACCAATGTACTGGTCGTGGACGTTGTAGAGCATCATCCCATAGCGGCAGGGCTTGCTACAGTGAATGGCAGGGAATTGGTACATGGTTGATTCCCGCATGGCATGGATACCTGATTCGCGCACGCGCGTCGCGTGTGACGGAGTGGGATCTCCACGGTTGCCTCGCCACACCGCCAGCCAGCGCTGGCTTCGCCGTTATCGTGGCCGAGGCGGGAGATCCAACTGGCAGATGGTGCCCGCAGGCGCACTTCCTGGTACACTGTAGCAGTTCGTCCGCTCTTGGCACGAGGGCCGCTGGCGAGTTGGCGTCCGGTCAGGGAAGCCATCGGGACTCATCCCAACATTTCCACCTCGACGCCGCTGGTTAGGCGTAATAACTCCTCAGGTGGCCGGCATTCGCCAGATCAAGCGCCGGTTTGAAAGTGAACTACGCGCCCGAACACGCGAACTCCCGTGGCGCGAGCGTTCGGAGCTTCCTCTGCCGGGTTCCTGGCGGATTCCCGGCTCGGGATAGCAGCCTTCTCCGTCTCATGAGGAGACGTTTTCGACAGGATTCCCTCCTTCGGGCAAGATACCTGGAGGGAATACCTCTACTGGTTTCAGCCTTTCCATCGGTCAACATTACGGAAAGTAGGACAATCCACAGAAGACGGCATCTCGACATGAGTGACAAACAAGTCTCCGCGCACATTGCGGCAGACGGTGACGACAAGAGCCTGCCCGTCGCGCGAAGACGCGCTTGTAGCCCTGCTGGTCGCGCAGCCTCCAGCCCTTGTCGGTGAGTTCGACGGAGTAATCGGAAAAGAGAATGCGATCGCGCATCGACAGCTCCAAAACGAAAAACCCTGAGTCCGTCGCGCGGGGAAAGGTGGACACGTACCGCGTACGTGCTCTTTCAACCGCTTACTCGGAACAGGGTCGCTGCTTTAGAGCCTGCTAACGCTGGCCCGCTGGTGTGACGCGCGTCGCATCGGGTGGGGCACGGGATTCTTGTCTGCGGGACCGCCCTTTGTTACCGGACACAAAGTTTTGCCGTCGGAACCGGACACATAGTTTTGCCGTGTTAGGAGGAACCTCGTCGTCGCGCGATGTTCAAACCCCGGATACGCTCCGTTGTCAGTTCCTCTGCCTGGCGACGACGCAACGGCCGACCGTCCGGGGCGCTGAACACCCATTCCCGCGAAGCAGCATCCAAGCGAACCTCCACCATCTGACCACCATACTCCTTACCAACCGCCAGACCACGGTCGTATACCGATACCTTACCGCTCGCCGATACCTTGCGATGCACCCGATAGCGTCCCAGGTACGCCAACGCTTCCTCCAGACACCAATCCAGCTTTTCCCATGCCTCCGTGTAGCTACGACCCGAATGCAACAACTCCGGGTAAGCAAGGCGGCGGCTCTGACCAGCAACACTGGGGTAGACCTCGAGCTGGATGTCGGGGGAGGCTCCTCCGTGGACCTGGCGGTGGCGTTTGTCGAGCGTCAATTACAGGGATTCGCGTATGTTCAGGCGCTATCTAAATAGCTACACGCAATAGAGAAAGTGCCCAAGCGCCGAACTTTCGGCGCCGACCGATCAACCGTGACTGCGACCACTTTCTCTATTGCGTGTAGCTATTTAGGCCCAACAGCAAGGCCAGGGCGCGGTTCAGGATGGGAAGCGCTTCGTCGTCCAGGATCCCGTTGCACGACCACGGCCGGTCTGGGCTTGCCGTAATCCCCTTGTGCGACGGCCAGGACAATGTCGCCCCGCTTCACGCCGGGCTGCCAGTATCTGCGGCGTTGTCGATGAACGTCAATGCCTCGCGCTCTCCAGCCTTGCGGGAGGCAAGCAGAGATTGCCGCCGGATTCAATGGTCACGGTGAGGTGCGTGTGTTCCCGGAGTTGCGGGGGCAGGGGCACTGCTGTGAAAACGATTGATACCTATAACATCTTGACCCACTTCAAGAGTACCTGACCGGCGGATCACGGGATTGACGGGTGAATTATCGTGGTTGGCATCTGTTCCATTCCTTCCTCGGAGGATGCCATCGCGTCCGATTCTTCTTCCCACGCCCGTTCGGACCCGGCCACCACCAAACGCTGGGCCGAACGCCTCGCCCGCTTCCACGCTGGCTCCCACAACGTCGCCGCCTTCTGCGCCGCCGAGGGCGTGTCCGAGTCCAACTTCTACTCGTGGAGGCGACGACTCGCCCAGCCTGTCCC
>Ga0134126_10005259_pt1 | contig 16181 bp, 16 predicted proteins | sample KB31752_FD_96881 | JGI IMG/M metagenome (GOLD analysis project Ga0134126, IMG submission 96881) | Terrestrial soil microbial communities with excess Nitrogen fertilizer from Kellogg Biological Station, Michigan, USA - KB3-175-2 | ecosystem: Environmental > Terrestrial > Soil > Unclassified ...
ACTCGGAAAGCCCCGTTTACGGGGCTTTCGACCTTTAACCCGGCCCCGAAACAACGAAGGAGCACGCGTGCAAGTTCTCGTTCGCGACAACAACGTCGATCAGGCCCTCAAGGCGCTCAAGAAGAAGATGCAGCGCGAGGGCATTTTCCGCGAAATGAAGCTTCGCGGCCATTACGAAAAACCCTCGGAAAAGAAGGCGCGGGAAAAGGCGGAAGCGATCCGCCGCGCCCGCAAGCTGGCGCGCAAAAAGATGCAGCGCGAAGGCCTGCTGCCGATGAAGCCCCGTGTGGTTCCCGGCGCGGCCGGCGGACCCGGTGGCCCCGGTGGTGGCAGCCGCGGTGGCCGTGGCGGCGCTCCCCGGTTCGGCGGCGGCGGTTCGGGCTTCTAACCCGACCTCGATTTGAATCTAACGCGGCGCGGGCCTTCAAACGCCCGCGCTATTGCTTTTTGGGACGCGCGTCGGCGGCAGATTCGGGCTTGGCTATCGGGCGTCTTAGGGCGCGGACCCAAAACCGCGCATCGGAAAGCCAATGCGCCGGAGCCAATTTTTTAAAATAACGCACATTTTCTTCGCGATGCGCGTTGACTTACATCAACGTACGCAAGGCCATTCAGCATTTAGATTATTCTGACAACCAAGACGCTGTTGACATCTAATTGTGAGCACGCCGCGAGTTGATGCAAAGGGATCGGCGTATATCGGTAATTCAATCAAGAAGAAGTGGTTCGGCACTTCGCGGTGGCCTGACAGAACGTTATCTAAGACGATCCACCGCTTCGCACTTTGAGCTACGAAGAGGCGCAATGTTCAGCTAAACCCTGCCAAAGGAGGTTAGGACCATGTCGCTCGGACTCATTCTCGTTATCATCCTCGTCATCTTCCTGCTCGGCGGCTTCAGTGGCCGCTTCGGCGGCTACGGCTACGGCTTTGGGCACGGCGGCGTCGGCGTGCTTGGCACCATCCTGATCATCGTTGTCGTACTGATGTTGCTCGGGCGACTCTAACCAGACAGACGGGGCATCGGATGAGCCGCCTTCGCCGGCATCCGGAGAACCACTTCGTCGACCGCGTCGGTTGGCTGCGTGCAGCCGTGCTCGGGGCCAACGACGGCATCATCTCGACCGCCAGCCTTATTGTCGGCGTGGCCGCAGCGGCGGCGAATCAGAACGCCGTCTTGATCGCGGGCGTCGCGGGACTGGTGGCGGGCGCCATGTCGATGGCCGCCGGCGAATATGTGTCGGTCAGCTCGCAATCCGACACCGAACGGGCGGACCTTGCGCGCGAGCGCAAGGAGCTCAGTGAAAACCCGGCATTTGAACTTGACGAGCTGACGGAAATCTACGTCCAACGCGGCGTCGAGCAGGCGCTGGCGCGGCAGGTTGCCGAGCAGCTGACAACGAAAGATGCCTTGACCGCGCACGCGCGCGATGAGCTTGGCATTTCGGAAATCACTACCGCACGCCCGGTGCAGGCCGCACTGACATCGGCCGCAACGTTCTCCACCGGCGCCGCCATGCCCTTGCTGATGGTGGTCGTATCGCCCGCCAGTTTGCTCGTTCCAATCGTGTCCGCGGCATCTTTGGGCTTCCTCGCACTGTTGGGCGCGATCGGGGGGCGCGCAGGCGGCGCAAACGTTCTGCGCGCCACGGTCCGCGTGACATTCTGGGGCGCCTTGGCGATGGCCCTCACCGCCGGAATTGGGAAGCTGTTCGGCACGGTTGTCTGACGATAGGCTCGGTCGTCCTGCCAACGGCGCGCGCCTTCACAGTCATCTGTCCGCGACCGGTCGGATGACAGGAGCCCATGTGACGTTGAGACAGACCGGAGTCAATCCGGAAATGCGAGGGCGCGCGCGGCCACTTGCGATAAATCGATAATTCTTCCGCTCATGAACGGGCCACGATCGGTGATCCTCACCACCGCGTATCACCCGTTTATTTGATTATCGACGTGGACCAGCGTCCCGAACGGCCGCGTCCGATGCGCGTCGGTAAAATCCTCGGCTTGGGTATCTTCCCCGTTCGTCGTCTGCTCGCTCACCTACGAATAGACCAAGGCAAATCTGCACTCGTCCGGTTTTCGATCGGCGGCGTTCATCGGGTCCAATAAAGCTGGCAGCAGCACCGCCGCCAGCAAACGCGATTGTTGTTCGAACGTCATCATGCTTTTGATCATGCGAAGTCAACGGGTTTTAGATGTTCCCGTCGCCTCAACAACTATTAATAGTCCGGAATCAACCGAACGCGCATCGACCTAGCGCAATTATCATCTCGATTTCGATGAAATGCGGTCGTGATAATTCGATGCCGGTTCGGATCAATGCATCGCGGCAGGTCCAATTTTATTTTGATTAGCGACAAGAAAATGGCAGCCGCGCCCTGCGCGCGCTATGACCATCGGTCAAAGTTCATAGTCGACGACTGCGGGCTTCAATCGCGTCGGCGGCAAGTTTAGGCGGCCCTACGAGGGCGTTTTAGCCGGCGCGCACGTACGCGGCCGGTGAAATCCGGCCTATCAGGCCGCCTCGAACACAAAGCGCGTGCCCACCGCCGAATGGATCACCTTGTCGCCGAGGGCGGCGCGCGCGAGATCGTAGAAGCGGTCGCCGGTGCAGTGGCCGACCATCAGAAAATCCGGGCCGATGTCGCGGAATTCGGCAATGGTTTTTTCGATGTAGTCGTCGCCGAGCGGCGGCACGACGTGGAAGCCGCCGATGACGGCGTGCACCTTGTCGATGCCCGAGGCGGCCATCGCCTGACGCACGGTATTGATCACGCCGCGGTGGCTGCACGAAGTGAGCACAACTAGGCCTTTGCCCTTGACCATGTAGACGGTGGCGAGTTCGTGTTCGAAATCGTCGGGGATGTATTTTCCGACGTTTTTCTCGGCCGGCATTTTCTCTGGGAAGCAGCCGAAGCCGTCGAAAATGCCGACAATCTCGTCGGTCGCCCGCAGCGGTGTCTCGAACGACGTCTGCCCGATGCGACCGGTGGTGAAGGCGTGATCGGCGACGATCGCCGGCTCCGCCGCCATCATCAGCGTAAGATCGGCATCCAAAATCGCCTTGCGATCGAGCGCGCCGAAATTGCCGCCCGGATTGCGGCGCAGGCAGAACGTATCCTCGCCGCCGACATAGAACGGCATTTTGCCTTTCAGCTTGCCCTTGGTGGCCTTGAGGAAGCCGACCATGCCGCCGAAATGATCGTAGTGACCGTGGCTCAACACCAGTGCGTCGAAGGTCGCTGGATCGATCTTGAGGATCGAAAGATTGTTGAGCAGGACTTCTGGCGTGTAGCCAAAATCGATCAGCACATTGCGCTCCTCGGCGCCGGCAAAAGACTGGGCGTGCATGGCGAGGCCCCATTCGCCGTTGAGGATGTTGCGCGGCGGCCTGTCGGGGACGGTGTTGCCGCTCTTGCGCTCGACGGTCACGCCGCCGCGCGTTTCGCTCGGAATGAACTGAATGACGATATTGTCGGTCACCATGCGCACCGCGAGCTTGTCCACCGCCGGCACGTCGCCGCGCAGCGTCTTCGCCGGCGCGGTCTTGGCGCCGGCGGCGAGTGTCGCGATGACCGCTGAGAAGAAGCCGGCGCCGCCGCCGCAAACGTGGGCGAAGTTCGCTACCAGCGCAGGACCGCAGTTGCAGACATTGAACAGCATGTAAAATTCCCCAGGCGCGAAACGTATTCCATTGATCATATGCAACGGGCGCCTAGCTTGTCCAACGCGATACGCGTGACGGCTAGCGCAGCTTCGCCAGAAACTCCTTCACCACTTTCGCCGCGCCGTAATCGTCCAGATTGACGTGGCCGCCCTGCGGGAAGCGCACCATGCGCTTGGGCTCGCGCGCCAGCGCGAACAATTTTTCGGCAAAACGGATCGGCACAATGGTGTCGCGCTCGCCATGCAGGACCAGGAGCGGCGCCGAGACGCGGTCGATGCGCTCGTCGGAGCGAAATGTGTCCTTTATCAGCCAGCGCACCGGCGCGAACGGATAGGCGGCGGCGCCGACATCCGTGATCGAGCAATAAGGCGCGTCGAGAATGAGCGCGCCGATTTCGTGCCCGGAGGCCAGCGCCACCGCAACGCCGGTGCCAAGCGACTCGCCAAACAGCACGATGCGCTTGGCCGGATAGCGCGCGCGTACGAAATCGTATGCCGCGCGCGCATCAAGGATCAGACCGGTCTCGGTCGGCCGGCCGGTCGAGCCGCCATAGCCGCGATAACACAGCGCCAGCAGGCCGGTACCGTCGGCGGTCAGCCAGGTGAAGCGATTGGCACGGGCGCTCAGGCCCTCGGCATTGCCTTGGAAATAGATCACCAGCGGCTTGCCCTCACGCGCCGGCAAAAACCAGGCGATCAGCGTTTCACCATCGGCACTTGCGAGCGTCACTTCCTCCGCCTGCGGCAAGCCGGCCTGCGCCGGAGCCACTCGGGTGGCGTCGGGGAAATACATCAGCGTGCGCTGGAACACATACATCAGCGCGAGCAATCCGCCGTAGCCGGCCAGAGCGAGAATGAACAGCCATTTGAGCGCGGTCATGGCTTCTCATAACACAGGCCTAACCGCGCGCGGGGTCGCCCGGAATACCGGCCTAATCGAGCGGAAATGCCATGGTGCTGAGCAGCGCCAGTTCGGCTTGACGGCTGTCGAGCCGCGTGTGCTGCACGACGACGGGCGCGCTCGAAACAATGACGCTGGAAAAGTCGGTGTTGACCGGGATCGGCGCCGGATCCCTGAACTCGTTGAAGCGTAAGTGGCGTGTACGTCTGGCGGCGACATTGAAAGCGTAGGGCCCCGCGGGGTCGCGATCGGCGAAATAGATCGTGATTTCGACGCGCGCATCGGCATCGGAGGCATTGAGGATGCAGACCGTCTCGTGACTGGTGAGCTCGCGGCTTTTGCCGGTGGAGGTCGGCGGGATATAGCCTTCCGCGATTGCCCAGGCGTAGCGTCCGATTTGTTTGGTCATGGCGCGGCACCATTGCCGCCTTTGGCGACGAAGCCGCCGACGCGTCCGGTGTGACGCTCGCGCGCGATGCCGGCATCGGCACCGAACGGATGGCCGCCAAATCCGTGGCGCATCATGGCGATGGCGCGCGACGCATCGTGCTTGCGGTCGCGCGAAGCGAGCAGTTGCATGACCGACTGCGTGATCACCGGGATGGCGACCTCCATACGCAGCGCGTCGTCGACCAGCCAGTTCACCTCGCCAGTGTCCTCGACATAAGGGGGAATGCTCTCCAGCCCGCCTTTCTCGCGGTACATGGTCTCCATCAATTCGACCAGCCATGAACGGATAACCGAACCGTGCCGCCAGCATTTGAGGATGTCGGCGATCGGGAGGCGGTCGCGATAACTGGTGAGCAGGTCCATGCCCTCGCCGATCGCCTCGAGCATGGCGAACTCGATGCCGTTGTGCACCAGCTTGGTGAAATGGCCGGCACCCGGTCCGCCGGCGCGGACGTAGCCGCCCTCGACTGCGAGCTTGCGCAAAATCGGCTCGACCATCGCGAGCGGTTCGTCCTCGCCGCCGACCATGAAGCAGGCGCCGTCGAGCGCGCCGCCCGGCCCACCGGACGTGCCGGCGTCGATGAAATGAATGCCCCTGGTCTTGAGACACGCCTGACGGCGGATGGAATCGCCCCAATAGGAATTGCCGCCGTCGGCAATAATGTCGCCGGGCTGCAAATTGTCGGTGAGTCCTGCGAGTACCGTGTCGACTGGAGGCCCGGCCGGCACGTACATTAGGATGAAACGCGGCGGGGTCAGCAGCGCGACGAATTGCTTTGCATCGGTCGCGGCTTTCAGTCCCTTGCCAGTCAAGTCGCTCGAGACCGCGTGGGTATCCATTCCAGCCACGCCGTAGCCATGGTGAAGCGCGTTGAGGGCGAGGTCGGCGCCCATCTTGCCGAGACCGATGATGCCGAAGCTGCGAATCGGATCCATGCGCATAATCCTCAAAAAAATATGGATTTGCCCCATGGAACAACGCACCAAGGAAGGCATGGTTGCATGAACACGCGGCCTCCAATCGGCCTGGAAAAATGATAGCAAAGCGTGCATGACCCTTGCGCCAACCATCCGGCCCGCCACGACTATTGACGACGACGCCATCTGGCGCATCCTGGAGCCCACCTTCCGCGCTGGCGAGACCTATCCGCAGCCGCGCGACATCAGCCGCGCCGACGCGCTGGCCTATTGGCACTCACCGGGACATGACGTGTTCGTCGCCGTGGAGGACGGCGACGCCATCGTCGGCACTTACTACCTGCGCGCCAACAACAAAGGCGGCGGTGCGCACGTGGCGAATTGCGGTTATGTGGTCGCACCGGCGGCAAACGGGCGCGGCGTGGCGCGGGCGATGTGCGCGGATTCGCTGGAGCGGGCGCGCTCGCGCGGCTTTATCGCAATGCAGTTCAATTTCGTGATCGCCTCCAACGAACGCGCGGTGCGGTTGTGGCAGGCTTGCGGTTTCGAGATCGTGGGGCACCTGCCGGGGGTGTTCCGGCATCCCCGGCTCGGCGACGTGGACGCCTATGTGATGCACCGCGCCCTCTAAGGCGGGCTCCCTATGACTGCCGTATTGAATTTGTTAAGAAAAATCCGCGGAAGTAACTGAATTTTCGAAGACTTAATGCAACCATCCGCGGGTCCGCGCGTTGGCTCGCGGGGCGGAATCCTTGCGGGCCCCAAGTTAGCTAGAAGCGCCACGCAGATTCGGGACGCGAGTGCACAACCCAATTGGCTTTCTGGAGAGCGAATGCGAGCGCGCTACCGCGGGTCGTAGCGGCGCGGCCGCTGTCGACAACGTAGTGTCGATCGCCGAACCAATACGCACGCAAGGAATATTGCGCGAAGGCGACCGCCGCTTTCGCGAACTACTCGATGCCCTGCCTGCGGCGATTTATACGACCGACGCCGCCGGGCGCATCACCTACTACAATGAGGCGGCCGTCGAGTTGTGGGGCCACCGGCCGATGCTCGGCTCAAGCGAATGGTGCGGCTCGTGGAAATTGTTCTGGCCGGACGGCACGCCGCTGCGGCACGACGAGTGCCCGATGGCGATCGCGCTGAAAGAAGACCGGGCCGTGCGCGGCATGGAAGCCGTAGCCGAACGGCCCGATGGCATACGCGTGCCGTTCATTCCCTATCCCACCCCGCTGCACGATGAAGCTGGGCGTCTTGTCGGCGCCGTTAACATGCTGGTGGACATTAGCGAACGCAAACGCACGGAAGAGCAACAGTCGCTGCTGGTGCGCGAACTGCATCATCGCGTGAAGAACACACTCGCTACCGTGCAGGCGATCATGGGCTCGACCGCGCGCTCGTCCGAAACCATCGAGAGCTTCAAGCACGCGCTGATCGGGCGCATCGGCGCGCTGGCCAAGACCCATCTGTTGCTCACCGACGAGGGCCATACCGCGACCTTCGCCGATATCCTGCACAGCGAACTCGACGCCTTCGATGACGGCAGCGGCGCGCGCATTCGCCTTAGCGGGCCGGGCGTTGACGTGCCGTCGCGGCTGGCGGTGTCGCTCGGCATGGCGGTGCACGAGCTTACCACCAATTCCGTGAAATACGGCGCGCTCTCGGTCTATGGCGGCAAGGTTGATGTCACCTGGACGGTAGTGATCGACGCCACACGCCGCACGCTCAATTTCGAGTGGGTGGAAAGCGGCGGTCCGCAGGTCGACGAACCGACGCGCAAAGGCTTCGGTTCGAGGCTCCTTGAATTCGTGCTGCCCGGGCAGATCCAGGCCAAGACCACGCTCGACTACCGGCCGGAGGGCCTGCGCGTGCATTGCGTGGTTCCGATGCCGGCGGAGAAGCCCATCTAAGGCGTAAAGCTTGCCGGCCTAGATCACATCGCCTTGACGATGCTCTCGGTCATCTTCTTGGCGTCGCCCAAGAGCATCATGGTGTTGTCGCGATAGAACAACGGATTGTCGATGCCGGCATAGCCCGATGCCAACGACCGCTTGATGAACATCACGGTACCGGCCTTCCACACTTGCAGCACCGGCATGCCGTAAATCGGCGAGGTCTTGTCTTCTTCCGCCGCCGGATTGGTCACGTCGTTGGCGCCGATCACGAAGGCGACGTCGGCCTGGGCGAATTCGGAATTGATGTCTTCCAATTCGAACACCTCGTCGTAGGGAACGTTGGCTTCCGCCAACAGCACGTTCATGTGGCCGGGCATGCGGCCGGCCACCGGATGGATGGCGTATTTGACCTCAACGCCTTCCTTCTTGAGCCGGTCGGCCATTTCACGCAGTGCATGCTGCGCCTGCGCCACCGCCATGCCGTAGCCCGGCACGATGATAACCTTCTGCGCATTCTTCATGATGTAGGCGGCGTCCTCGGCGGATCCCAGCTTGACCGGCCGTTGTTCGGCGCCGCCGCCCGCCGGCCCCGCCACCTCGCCGCCGAAGCCCCCGAGGATGACGGAGATGAACGAGCGGTTCATCGCATGACACATGATGTAGGACAGGATCGCGCCCGAGGAGCCGACCAGCGCGCCGGTAATGATCAGCGCGGAATTGCCCAGCGTGAAGCCGATGCCGGCCGCGGCCCAGCCCGAATAGGAATTGAGCATCGAGATCACCACCGGCATATCGGCGCCGCCGATCGGGATGATCATCAAAATGCCGAGCCCGAGCGAAAGCGCGACGATGATCCAGAATTCTACCGCGCTCTGGTGCAGATAGAAGCTAGCAATAAAGAAGATCAGCGCCGCCGCGATGGCGACGTTGATGACGTGGCGGCCGGGCAGCATGATCGGTTTGCCGCTCATGCGTGCCGACAGCTTGAGGAAGGCGATCACGGAGCCGGTAAACGTGAGCGCGCCGATCGCGACGCCGAGCGACATTTCGATCAGGCTTTGCGCGTGGATATGGCCCTCGCTGCCGATGTCGAAGGCGGCCGGCGCGTAGAACGCGGCCGCCGCCACCAGCACCGCCGCCATGCCGACCAGCGAGTGGAAGGCGGCGACCAGTTCCGGCATCGAGGTCATCGGTACGCGGCGCGCGATAACCGCGCCGATGCCGCCGCCGAGCGCGATGCCACCGATCACCAGCGCCCAGGCCAGACTGCCCGCCGGCGGATGCGAACCGAGCGTGGTCAGCACCGCGATGGTCATGCCGAGCATGCCGAGCAGATTGCCGCGCCGGCTAGAATCCGGGCTCGACAGGCCGCGCAGCGCCTGGATGAACAGGACGCCGGCCACCAGATAGAGCAGCGCGACGAGATTGGGGCTCATTGCGCGCTCACTTCTTTTTTTTCTGGTACATCGCCAGCATGCGCTGGGTGACCAGGAAGCCGCCGAATATGTTCACCGAAGCAAACACCAGCGCGACGAAGCCGAGCGCGCGTGCCAGGATGGTGCCGTTGTCGTCGGCAATCAGCGCGACCCCCACGGCCAAGAGCGCGCCGACCACGATCACCGAGGAGATCGCGTTGGTCACCGACATCAGCGGCGTATGCAGCGCCGGCGTCACCGACCACACCACATAGTAGCCGACGAACACGGCCAGCACGAATATCGATAGCCGGAACACGAAGGGATCGACTGCATTAGCGAGGTGTTCCATGTCGTTCTGCCTCAGCTCTTGGGCTTGAAATTCGGATGCACGATGGCGCCGTCGCGGGTCAGCAGCGTGCCTTTGACAATCTCGTCGTCCCAATTGATCGCGAGTTTCTTTTCCTTTTTATCGATGAGCGTTTCCACGAAGGTCAGCAAGTTTTTGGCATAGAGCGCGGAAGCCGAGGCTGCGAGGCGCCCCGGCACGTTGAGATGGCCGACAATCTTGACGGGACCTACCCGAACAACCTCGCCGGGCTTGACGCCTTCGACATTGCCGCCGCGCTCGACAGCGAGATCGACGATCACTGAGCCGGGCCGCATCGAGGTCGCCATCTCTTTTGAAATGAGCCGCGGTGCGGGCCGCCCCGGGATCAGCGCGGTGGTGATGACGATGTCCTGCTTCTTGATGTGCTCGGCCACCAACGCCGCCTGTTTGGCCTGATACTCTTTTGACATTTCCTTGGCATAGCCGCCGGCGGTCTGCGCGTTCTTGAATTCCTCGTCCTCGACCGCGAGGAATTTCGCGCCGAGGCTTTCGACTTGCTCCTTGGTGGCGGGACGCACGTCGGTGGCGGTGACGATGGCTCCGAGACGACGCGCGGTGGCGATCGCCTGCAAGCCGGCGACACCAACGCCCATGATGAACACCTTCGCCGCCGGCACGGTGCCGGCTGCGGTCATCATCATCGGCAACGCGCGGCCGTATTCCTCGGCCGCGTCGATCACCGCACGGTAGCCGGCGAGATTGGCCTGGCTCGAGAGCACATCCATCGACTGCGCGCGCGTGATACGCGGCATCAGTTCCATGGCAAAGGCCACCAGGCCCGCGTCCGCCATCTGCTTGAGCGCGGCTTCGTTGCCGTAAGGATCCATGATAGCGACGACCAGCGCCCCCTTCTTGTAACCGGAAAGCTCGTTGGCGGCGGGGCGGCGTACCTTGAGCACCACATCGGCGTCCTTGGTGACGTCCTCCTCAACGGTGGCGCCTGCCGCCTCAAACTCGGCGTCGGGAATGCCGGAAGCGATGCCGGCGCCGCGCGCGACCATGACATCGGCGCCCAGCGCTTTGAATTTTTTGACGGTTTCCGGGGTGGCGGCGACGCGCGGTTCTCCGGCATCGGATTCGCGCGCTACGACTATTCGCATTCCCGCCTCCCGTCCGGCCGGGTGAAAGGCTTCAGGAAAGTCCGGCGAACGCGAAGATCAGGAAACAGAGCGTGAAGCAAACATAACTCGGCGACTTCGACCCGCTCAGCAGGCTCGCGACCGCACCGATGATCGCCAGCAGAAAGACCGGTATCGCCATGAACCAGTGCCCCATCACGCCGCCGACCGTCAGGCCAAACAGCAGGCTGATCACATGGAGGATGCCCACGAAGGCGAAGAAGACGAAGCGCACATAGGTGTCTTCATGCGCGGGATAGTCATTCCCGGTCGCGGTGGCGTATTCGACGGTGCCGTGGTCGGCCATGGGGGAAGGTCTCCGGAATGCCCTGCGGCAGAGGGGTTAGCGCAATTGGCCGTTAAGGGCAACGCCCGCACGACTTAAGTAGTGGACGGCTTGAGCCCCACGTCGTCAAGCGCAGCTTGCTGGCGCGCCGCCACCTCACGCACCGAAAAACGGTCGATCGCCTCGTTGAATAATCGATAGAAATTGAGTTCCGCAGCCAAATGCAGGAACACAGCGCCGAGACCGATGGCGGCGCGGTCCATGAAGACGAATTCGCGCGGCACCGTCACCGACCCGAGTTTTTTCAGCGCCTGATGCACCCGGAAAGCTTCCTTGCGCCCGTATTGCGACGGCTTAACGCCGTCTGCGATGGTGCGCACCCGGTCGTCGAGCAACGGGCCGTAGATGAAGCCGGCCCAAATATTGAGCGCGTCGATCAGTTCGTGGGAAAGCCGTTTGAAACCCCAGGTTTCATAGGCATGCACCACCAGCGCGGCGTCGTCCTTGAGCAAGCCGCGGTAGAGATCGACCACGCCGCCGACGAAGCTCGGCGGGAAGATGCGGATGCAGCCGTAGTCGAGCAAATTGATCCCGGCGGGCTCGCCCTTGGCGTTATCGAACACCGTATAGTTGCCGAGATGCGGATCACCGTGGATGACGCCGAAGCGGCTGAAGGGAAACCACCACGCGGTGAACATGGCGGCGGCCAACCGGTTGCGCACGTCGAGGCTGGCGTCCTTATGCTCGAGCAGCTTGCGGCCGGTCATCCACTCCATGGTCAGCAGGCGGCCGGTGGATAGTTCGGGCCGGACGTCGGGTACGTGGATAGCGTTCTCGCCCTTGAGCATATCGCGATAGAGCGCGACGTGGCGCGCCTCGCGGATATAGTCGTGTTCCTCGCGCAGGCGCGCGGAAATCTCGACAGCGATTTCGCTGGCATCGATTGCCGGATCGAAGCGTTTGCGCAGCGACATCAGCAGATTCAACTGGCCCAAGTCGGCCTCGACCGCTGACTGCATGTCCGGATATTGCAGTTTGCAGGCAAGCGGCGAGCCATCGAGCGCCATGGCGCGGTGCACCTGGCCGAGTGAGGCGGCCGCCGCGGGATGATGTTCGAATTCCTTGAACTTGCTTTGCCAGTCGGGTCCAAGTTCGGCACTCATACGGCGCTTGACAAAAGCCCAGCCCATCGGCGGCGCTTGGCTCTGCAGCTTGATCAGCTCATTGGCGTATTCCGGCGGCAGCGCATCGGGAATGGTGGCGAGCAGTTGCGCCACCTTCATAATCGGACCTTTCAGCCCTCCGAGCGCCGCCGCCAGCGCCAGCGCATTGCCGGCCCGGCCGCCGGTCGCGCCGATCAGACGCTGCCCGGCGATACGCGCGGCCACACCGCCGACCTTGGTGCCGACATTGGCGTAGCGCTTGGCGCGGGCGGAGAAGCGGTTCTTTTCGCGGTCGGTCGGCATGAACCTCGGGGTACCAGTGTGCTACGAATATAGGAAGCAGTAGATGCGATACGAGTCATGCCGATACGAATGACCATCGGTGGTGTTGCCATGCTGATTTTGATGGCCGCGCCGAACGGCGCCTCCGCCGGCCGCAACGACTGCAACGACGACTAGCGCGCTTCGAGCGCGTCCAGTTCGTCGATCAAGCCGGCAATCACGTTCAAGCCGCCATCCCAAAATTTCGGGTCGCGCGCGTTTAGCCCGAACGGCGCCAGCAATTCGGAATGATGCTTGGTGCCGCCGGCCGCCAGCATCGCCAGATAACGTTCGGCAAAGCCACTCGCGGATTTCTCGTAAACCGCATAGAGCGAATTCACCAGGCAGTCGCCAAAAGCGTATGCGTAGACGTAGAACGGCGAATGGATGAAATGCGGGATGTAGCTCCAGAACGTCTCGTAGCCGGCCTTGAGCTCGATCGCCGGACCGAGGCTTTCGCTCTGCACCGACATCCATAGTTCGCAGATCTTGTCCGACGTGAGTTCGCCGTTGCGGCGTTCCAGATGCACCTTGCGTTCGAACGAATAGAACGCAATCTGCCGCACCACGGTGTTGATCATGTCCTCGACTTTGGCGGCGAGCATCGCCTTGCGCTGCTTTTTGTCGGTGGTCTGCGCCAGGAGCTTTTTGAACGTGAGCATCTCGCCGAATACCGATGCGGTTTCCGCCAGCGTCAGAGGCGTCGGCGCCATCAAGGGGCCGTTGGGCGCCGCCAGCACCTGGTGCACGCCGTGGCCAAGCTCATGCGCCAGCGTCATTACGTCGCGCGGTTTGCCCTGATAATTGAGCAGCACGTAAGGATGGGCCGACGGCACGGTCGGATGCGCGAAGGCACCCGGCTGCTTGCCTTCGCGCACTGGCGCGTCGATCCAGTTGCGCTCGAAAAAGCGGCCGGCAATTTCCGCCATGGTCGGCGAGAAAGCACCATAGGCGGTGAGCACGGTTGAGCGTGCGTCGCTCCATGGAATCGTGCGTTGGGCGACCTTGGGCAGCGGCGCATTGCGATCCCAAAAGGGCAACGATTTCTTGCCGAACCATTTCGCCTTCAAGGCATAATAGCGGTGCGACAGCCTCGGATAGGCGGCGCGCACGGCGGAGACCAAGGCTTCCACCACTTGGGGCTCGACGCGATTGGACAGATGCCGCGCGTCGGCAACGTCCTTGAAGCCGCGCCAGCGGTCGGAGATTTCCTTGTCCTTGGCGAGCGTGTTGGTGATCAGCGTGAACGGCCGCAGATTTTCCTTGAAAGTCTTGGCCAGTGCCTTGGCCGCCGCCTTGCGTTTTTTTTCGTCGGCATCCTGCAGCAGATTGAGCGCCGGCTCGATGCTGAGCGATTTTCCGTCGATCCTGAAGCGCAGGCCGGCGACACTCTCGTCGTATTGCCGGTTCCAGGCCGAATAGCCGGTGATCGATTTCTCGTGGAACAGTTCTTCGACCCGATCCTCGAGCTGGTAGGGCTTCTCCTTCCGAACGTCCTCGATCCAGGGCCGGTAATGACCGAGCGCGGGGTCGAGCATGGCGGCCTCTAATTTTTCATCGTCGACGCGGTTGAGTTCGAGGGTGAAGAACAATAGGTGCAGCGAGGCGGCGGTGATGCGCTCCTGCACGTCGCCATAGAACTTGGCGCGCACCGGGTCGGTACTGTTGCCGGCATAGACCAGGGAGGCATAGGAAATCAGCCGGCCGAGCCTGTCTTCAAGCGCCTCGTAGCGCTTCACCGCTTCGGCCAGCGCCTGACCGGCGCCCTGCCCCACAACCATCGCCTGCAAACGGCCCTTGAAGTCGGCCTCGAAGGCGGCGCAGCGGTTTTCGGCGTTTTCCAGATCCCACTTGAGTTCGGGGCTTTCAAGACCGGGATAAAGGTCGTCCAGATTCCACTCCGGCAGCGCGTCCAGCTTGGGCGTTTTGGCGGGCTTCTTGCGGGACAAACTTTTGGTCATGGCAGGACTTTTTGCGGGAAAAAGATCGGGGATCATCTAGGACGCCGGGGGCGCATTTAACAACCCATTAAGGCAGACCGGCGACATTGCACCAAATCGGCACAGCCGCCGAAGCGTTGCGAGGTCGCCATGCCCGAAACCGTGCTTATCGTCGACGACGAACCGGTCCAGCGCCGCCTGCTCGAAACCATGGTCCAGCGCTTCGGTTACCAGGCCGTGACCGCCGACGGCGGAGACGCGGCCATGGCACTGCTCGGCGGGGCGGGGCGCATCGACTGCGTGGTACTCGATCTGGTGATGCCCGACCTCGATGGACTGGGCGTGCTGGCGCGCATGCGCGAGGCCGGCCTCGAGATTCCGGTGATCGTGCAGACTGCCCATGGCGGCATCGACAATGTGGTGTCCGTGATGCGCGCGGGCGCGGCCGATTTTGTGGTCAAGCCGGCGAGCCCGGAGCGCCTGCAGGTTTCGCTGCGCAATGCTCTGGCCACCAAGGCGCTAGCGGGCGAGTTGCAGCGCATCAAGCGCCGCCGCGACGGCACCTTGAGCATCGCCGACGTGATTACCCGTTCCGACGCCATGCGTCCGGCGCTGCGCGCGGCCGAGAAGGCGGCGGCATCCGCCATCCCGGTGTTGATCGAAGGCGAATCCGGCGTCGGCAAGGAACTGATCGCACGGGCCATTCATGGCAGCAGCGCACGGCGCACGCGGCCATTCGTCGCGGTCAATTGCGGCGCCATGCCGGAAAATCTGGTTGAATCGATTTTGTTCGGCCATGAGAAAGGCGCCTTCACCGGCGCCACCGACAAGCACACCGGAAAATTCATCGAGGCCGACGGCGGCACGCTGTTCCTCGATGAGGTCGGCGAATTGCCGCTGGCCGCGCAAGTGAAACTGCTGCGCGCGCTGCAGGAGGGCGAAGTCGAGCCGGTCGGCGGGCGCAGAGGCGTGAAAGTCGACGTGCGCATCATTTCTGCCACCAACCGTGACCTGATCGCCGATGTGAAGGCGGGGCGGTTTCGCGAGGACCTATTCTACCGCCTGCACGTATTTCCTATTTTGGTACCGCCACTGCGGCAACGGACCGAGGACATCCCGGAACTCGCCCGTCATTTCTTGGCGCGTATCGCGGCCGAGGAAGGCAAGCGTGTGCGCGGCATCGACGCCGAGGCGATGGCCTTGCTCGCGGCCCATCGCTGGCCGGGTAACGTGCGCCAACTTGAAAATGCTGTTTTTCGCGCGGTCGTGCTGACCGATAGCGAGCAAGTCGGCGTGCATGAATTCCCTCAGGTCGTCGCCCGGATCGCCCCCGACGCAATCGCCGCCCAGCCGATGATCGATCCCTCGCCCGCCATCGCCGCCACTTGGCCGGACGCGCGCGAGGCCGGTCAGAACGCGGCGGCGTTAACCATGCACACACTGCCACTGACCGATGCGCGAGGCGAGGTACGCCCCCTCGAAGACATCGAGCGCGAAGTGATCCGCTTCGCCATTGCGCATTATCGCGAGCAGATGTCGGAGGTCGCGCGGCGCTTGAAAATCGGCCGCTCGACGCTTTACCGCAAGCTTGCGGGTCTCGGGCTCGACGACGCGCCGCAACAGGCGACGGAAAAGGAAAATGTGACGGCATAAGGCCGGTAAAGTACGCGCTTTAACCATAGTGCCCGGCATTAGCCGTGATCGAAGGCAACGCCG
>Ga0134126_10005260_pt1 | contig 16180 bp, 10 predicted proteins | sample KB31752_FD_96881 | JGI IMG/M metagenome (GOLD analysis project Ga0134126, IMG submission 96881) | Terrestrial soil microbial communities with excess Nitrogen fertilizer from Kellogg Biological Station, Michigan, USA - KB3-175-2 | ecosystem: Environmental > Terrestrial > Soil > Unclassified ...
GATTTGATTAGCGGGAAGATTCGTGAGAGGTTGGCAACTGCTTTACATTTAGTTGGAGGCCAAAATTGAACGAATCAGAAGAGAAATTGATCGAGGCAGCAAATCAAGCGCGGTTGCGCTCGGTGGCTCCCTTTTCAAACTTCATGGTAGGCGCAGCGTTGCGGACGAAAGACGGTAAGATCTATACCGGCTGCAACGTCGAGAGCGCGAATTACGGTCTCACGGTTTGCGCAGAGCGAATTGCGATCTGGAAGGCCCTGTCCGAAGGCGAGCGCGACTTTACCGATCTTGCGGTTGTTGTCGACACTGAGCATCTTACGCCGCCATGCGGTACCTGCCGGCAAATCATCTGGGAATATTGCAGGCAGGCGAAGGTTGTCCTGGGCAACTTGCGCGGCCAGCGTGAGGAATTATCGATAAAGGATTTGTTGCCGCGCGCCTTTGACGCGCGATTCCTTAAAGAAGCTACAGGTTCGCGCTCCTGAGCGCTGCCATTCTACCCAGCCGCGCCGTCCACCATGGCAAAAACAAGCTGAGCCTCACGCCATTGAGCCATGAAAGCGTAAAAGCGACGGTTACAAAACGTATGCCCCATCTAGGGTCGTTCCACGTCGCCCAATACCAGAAGGGTTGACCGCACAAGCCAAGGAGTGGCGCCCACTTTTTCCATTGCCTCCACTTCTCCCAGGAGTCTGGGATCCCCAGCAGCAAAACAGCTGAGCATCCAAAGAGCAAAATACCCAAATCTTGAAAGTCCATGAGGGTTCCTTCCCAAAGCCCGGGACGACTTCGCCGGACCCGGCTTATATGTAAGTTTTAAAGCACATCGTTGTCATCTTTCCTCATTTCTTAAAGAGAGAGGAGAGATTGCGGTTCTTTGACTGGCATAAATCTTCTTCATGAGGAGCAAAAATTCCTAACGAGGTAAATGACTCGGGGAATTTGTTCCTTCCCACGCGCGCTTGTTCAGGATTGAAAGAGAACAGAACGGAGTTGCCTAACCAGGCTCATCATCACTGTGCCCGCGAGTTCTGTTTGTAAGCGTTCCTTGCCGATCTCATTTGAAGCATCGAAGTCTACGACTCCCCAGATCGAACCATCCTCATTGCGGATTGGTGCCGCCAGCACGTACCCCAAATCAGGTTTGATCTTACCCTCGACGCCCTTGAAATCCTTTCCCAGAGAATCAACATCGGCGCCTTGACCTTCCTCTTCCTGCTTCGTCCTCCTCGTCTTTCTGTCGAGAAAACACCTGACGACGATGACCTTCTTGGCGGTCTCTTCGTCGATGTGAAACCGCGTAATTCCAACCTCCTCATCCGAAGGGTTCGGATCCCAAAAGTGACGGCAGACGAGTTCGTCGCCCTCTTTGCGAAAAATGAATAATCTCAAACTGGCCTGCTCTGGAGTGCTAGGCATTCCCATCGCCCTACACACGGTTTCGAGTGAATGTCGCACAAGAATATTCAGCACGTTCGTCTGGCTGCTGAGTTGGCTCTCGAGTTGTCTGGTAATTGAACCTGCAATTTGACGGCAGACAGGAGCCAGGGCCGCTCGAACATTATCGGTTCGCAAAGGGTCATAGTGTCCGGTATTGACTCCGGCCAAATCGCTCGGAAGGTGTAATTCGGCCGTTCCATCTGGACGAATTATGAAACTCCTCTCCTTGCCTAGTCGTCCTATAAACATTCCCAGTTCGAGAATCACATTGTCGCGAACAACATCCAACTGCTGTCCACGGATTGTGGCCTTATCGTCAGGTGAAATCACAAACACGCCGAATTTTGACTCCTCGCAATTACGCATCAGCCCATCGATTACAGTTTCTCCAATATGAATGGCATCCTGGTCCCAAACGGTAACGAACGCATGAGTCTCCAGGTTCTGTTGAACCGCATCGGCCAGATCTTTGGCCTCACGGGAAGACGCGACAAAAAGCTTGGGTTTTGATTGCATGACGTTTGGCTCCTGAGAATTGAGTGAGTTAGTCGCTAGTCATACGTTGTACTTGCGATCTTGTCCGCGAGAGCAGATAGCGCGTTGCTGTTCCGGCTACTGACCGTTGACGAGCAATTCATCAATGAGACTGGCTGGTACTGGTCATTGTTAAAGCAACTTCTGACGGGGCGACGCTGGAGTCTTCAGGCACGACGCGCTCGGATCTAACCCAGTGAAACCAGGTTCCCTGGGCCCACGAATAGGCGTACAAACCGGTCAGAATCAACACGCCCCACTCGCCTTGCTTGTAGGACATGTAAAACCAAAAGGGTTGACTGCAAAGGCCCAGGATATATCCCCATCGCCGCCACGATTCGGGACGCCCGATAAGCCAAACTGCGGTGCAGCCGAAAACCAAAATGCCTAATTGAGTAGCTAACTTGTCAGGGCTCATATAAACTCCAACTCCATCTGGGGATCTCTAATTTATTATGAAGTTGCGACCAAAATCATTTCATTGGTTGACGATCCTCCCTGAAGAACTTTCAGCGAGCCGGACGCGTCAGCGGGCAACGATCTTTACAACTGGCCCCTAAACGCGCTAATTTGCGCCTTCGCCGCCGTTGGGTTTTCAACTTTACAATTTCGTCGTGAGGGGCTTAGACGCCTGCGAAATCAGCGTCTTAGTTGCATCCTCAGGAGAATCAGCTCTGCTAGCCGCGCCTGTTAACAGGGAGGATGCCACCCGGAGAGTCGTCGATTTTGACGCATCGAAAAGGGTCGCTAAGAAACTTTTCCAAAATGAAAAGCCTTCCAGCACCGTTATTCATAAATCAGCTGAGACTGTTCGCTTTATCCAATGCCAAAGAAAATCATCATCGTTATCGCACTTATCCTCACCGTTATCGTCAACACCCTGCCAACAGTTGCGCAACGAAATAGAGGCCGTCGCATGATACGAGTAGATCTGCTCGTGCTTAACGGCACGCTCGTCACGATGGACAAAGAGCGTCGCGTCATTCAGGACGCCGGCATTGCGGTGGCGCACGGCCGGATTGTAGCTGTCGGTTCAAGAGCGGACATCGTCGAAAAATACTCTGCGCCCGAAAGGGTGGATGCGACCGGAAAGATCATTATCCCGGGCCTTATCAACGGTCACACCCACGTGCCGATGACCTTGTTCCGAGGTCTGGCGGATGATCTCGATCTGCAGGAGTGGTTGACGAAGTATATCTTTCCCGCCGAGGCGAAAAACGTTACCGAAGAATTCGTGCGCGCTGGAACACGTTTGGGGTTGGCGGAAATGATTCGCGGCGGGACCACGACCTACTGCGACATGTATTACTTCGAAGATGCGATTGCGGATGAAACTGAGAAGGCAGGTGTACGCGGAGTTCTCGGAGAAACGGTCATCGACTTTCCCGTTGCTGATAACAAGACGAACGCCGAGGCAATGGCTTACGTCGAACGTTTTGTTCAGAAGTGGAAGGGAAGTGAGTTAATTTCTCCGGCAGTTGCGCCCCATGCGCCTTACACGGTGTCGGAAGAGCACCTGAAAGCCATTCGCGCTTTTTCTGATCGAACCGGGGCCCCGATCGTTACTCACATCTCTGAAACAAAAAGAGAAGTCGACGACAGCCTCAAAGCCAAAGGTGCAAGTCCGGTTGACTACCTCTCGCGCATTGGCTTCCTGAATGATCGCGTGATTGCTGCGCACATGGTTTGGCCGACCGCTGGTGAGATTCAGATTTTGAAACGTGACGGGGTCGGTGTGGTTCACAACCCGCAGTCAAATATGAAGTTGGCATCAGGTGTAGCGCCGGTGCCAAAGATGATGGCGGAAGGATTGCGAGTCGGACTGGGGACAGACGGGGCGGCGTCGAACAATGACCTGAGCATGTGGGAAGAGATGGATACAGCCGCGAAACTGCACAAACTCATCAGCGGCGATCCTAAAGTCATGTCGGCTGAACAAGCCTTTGAGTTAGCTACGAGCGGCGGCGCCCGCGCACTGCACATGGAAAAAGAGATCGGCTCGATTGAAAAGGGGAAACGCGCGGATATCGTCCTGGTCAATCGCGATGCGCTCAATCAGATACCGCTCTACAACGTCTACTCCGATCTCGTATACGCCACCAAAGCTTCCGATGTGCAAACAGTAATTATTAACGGCAGGGTCGTGATGCGTGAGCGGCGCTTGTTGACGCTCGATGAGACCGCGATTAAGGAAGGCGCGCGTGTGTTTCGCGAAAAGGTCATCAAGAGTCTGGGCGCTTCCATCGGCCCTTGAATTGTGGTCGCGCTTCCAGGATCAAGCCTGGTGTACCTTTCTTTCAAAAGCAACGCTGATTAATAAAACCCACTTTCCCTTGCGGCAATCGTTCTCACGTGTTATCAACGTCGCGTCGAATACAGGTCCTTGGTTGAGAATCTCGCTTTTCAACATTCACCTCTACTCAACTTTCCTTTCCCCCTGACAGTTGATAGTGCCGGAGATCATTTCCCTCCTTCACTAATCCAGGATTAAAGCCATTGTTGGTGAAGGAAGGCCTTCCGGGCAATCCGCTCGCCGAAGCTTCGTCAGTTTATCTTTCTTGGCTCGCCCAGGAAGGGAGTGATCTGTGTCCAAAAGAAAGCGCCAACGGGAACGGGAACGAGAAGATGTTCGTCATAAAAGAAAACAACTAGCCGCTTTAGCCACGTTGTGTCTGGTCATTGCGTTAGGGGTTGGCACGGTCCTGGGCCCCTGGAAAACGTCGCTAATCTCCCGAAGGTTTCATGCTCTATTCCCCTCACCAGTACCGACGCCAACCGTCTCGATTAGTCCGTCCAAGGAATACATTTACGTGGGTGGGCGTCTGATCGCCACCGAGGAGCCGGGCTGTCTTTTGGGTTATGGCGGCACTCCTTTTGGCGGCACGGCTTGGTCGATCCCCAGCATCGTTCAGATAGAAAACTTCGACGAGGGTGGGGAGGGCGTCGGTTATCACGATGTTGACCAGGCAGGAAACGGCACCTACCGGCCAGGCGGTGTCTACATCGAAAACTGTAGCAATCCTGAGGGTGGGTGCAACGTCGGTTCGACCTGGGCCGGCGAGTGGTTGCGATACAGCGTTAACGTAGCTACGGCGGGAACCTACAACATCGACGTGCGGATTGCCTCCGGCAACGGAGGCGGCGGCAAGTTTCATATCGAAGTCGATTGCATAGATGTAACGGGTCAGTTGACCGTTCCCAACACAGGAGGATGGCAAAGTTACCAGACGGTCTCGAAAAGCGGAGTTAGTTTCGGCGCTGGGTTTCATTTGATGAGACTTGTCTTTGATGCCGCCGGGCCCGGAGGTGGCGTCGCGAACTTTAACTATCTCAGCATCAACTCGCCTACGAGCGGAAGCCCACCGTCGACTCTGGTAGCGACTACTCTAACCAGTACGCCCTCAGCCACACAGGTTTCGCTGACCTGGCTCGCTCCTTCGGGAACAATAGATCATTATGAAGTTGAGAGAAGCGAACGTATCAACGATTCGTTTATCCCACTCTCTCCAAATCCAACCAGTATCAGCTTCACCGATACGTCGGCGATAAATGGCAAGGCTTATCTATACCGGGTTCGTGCAGTTTTTAGCGGCGGAGCCCTCTCGCCCTATAGCAACACTGATTTGGCAACTGCCATCATGTTTGATGACGATCCGATAATCCGGCCCAACGATCCGCAGGGACGACCGGCTACCGCGATTCGCGCGGCCCACTTAATTCAATTGCATTCAGCAATCGATGCCGTGCGCTATGTCGCCCGGCTCGACCCCGCGGCCTGGAAGAATGATCCTGCGCCGCAGCTCCAGGGATTGATTTTGGCAATCCACTACACGGAGTTGCGTACCTATTTAAACCCGGCTCTGACTACGTTGAGCATGACAACTCTTGCTACCGATCCGGGGATAGCTGTCACTCAAACGGTATTGGGCCCTCACGTGCAGGATGTGCGTGACAAAGTGAAATGAACGTCTTTTTTGGCTGCCCTCCGGGCAATGGCTGTCCTAACGCCAGACTGCAGTGAATCGCTGAAAGGTCGAAAAAATTATGACTTACATCACACAACTAACTGGGCGTGGTTCAGTTCATAGCTACCGCTTCTTGACGATGCTACTGACCGGCTGCGCGTTGTTGGTTCTGCAGTCGAGTGCCGTTCAAGCGCAGTGGAGCACCGGCACGAATATTAACAATACCAACTCCGGCACCGTCAGCGTCGGCACCACCAGCCCCGGCGGAGACAAGCTCATTGTGTCTGGAAACACCATAAGCGGAAATATCAGCAGCCATACGCAGTTGTATTCCGGGTTTGACAGCGAGGCTAACCCAATCATGGAGTTGAGCTATGGAACAGCCACGGCAAACGTCACTCCCTATTCAACCCTTGTCCTGAGTAAGAACCTGACGAGTGCAAACCAACTGCTCGGCGTACTTCAATTTGCTAACAGGAGTATTGCTGATGGCAGTGACAAGCGAATCGCGCAAATCGCGGCATACACAGACGCCACCACAAATTCCGGGGCGCTGGCGTTTAGAACCATGAATGCGGGGACCGCAAACGAAAGAATGCGAATCACCAGCTCCGGCAATGTTGGCATTGGCACGGCGAGTCCAGCAACGCAACTGCATGTGGTTAATTCAGCAACAGCTCAAGCCAGAATTGAATCTTCAAGTGCCGCCGCGGCCGTCCTGGATTTCAAGAACCCCAACCGGCGATGGGTGATCGGAACAGGAGTGCTTGCAGGCGGTGGTGATTTTAGCATCTACGATGCGAACACCTCGCTTACGAGAATGTACTTTGACACGTCCGGCAATGTCGGCATCGGCACCGCTGCACCCGGAGGCAAGCTTGATGTGCAGCGCGGTGACGGAGCAGATATCTTGATCCGCGCATGGAATTCATCTACTTCCTCTGGCGCCGCCATCTTTCGTGCTGCTGCGTCAGCCGGCGGGAACGAATCCGCAAGGTTGGAACTCACTGATAACACCGGCTACAACGGCGGCATGTCCGCCGATCATACCAATGGATTGATCTTTAGAACTGGCAATCAATCTTTAACCTACGCGGCCATGGGCACACGGATGACCATTACACCCGGTGGTAGCGTCGGCATCGGCACATCCACACCATCAGCGACATTACATGTACAAGGAACTGGGCGAATCACTGGGAGCCTCACCGTTGACGGCAACATCGCCGCCAAATATCAGGACGTCGCCGAATGGGTTCGCTCATCGCAACAACTCTCCGCGGGCACAGTCGTTGTCCTCGATCAAACAAAATCAAATCAGGTTATTGCTTCGTCGCAAGCATACGACACACGCGTGGCGGGAGTAATTTCGTTACAACCCGGCATCTCTCTCGGTGAAAGCGGCGCCGGCAAAGTCCTGGTCGCGACCACCGGAAGAGTGAAGGTCAAGGTCGATGCTACTAACGGGCCCATACAGATTGGCGACTTGCTGGTAACGAGTGATCAACCCGGGTTGGCAATGAAATCGGAACCGATCTCCGTAGGAAAAAGAGCAATTCACTCGCCGGGCACTTTGATTGGTAAAGCGCTCGAGCCGCTTGCAAGCGGTAAAGGCGAAATTCTCGTTCTCTTGAGTCTGCAGTAGTCCGAGGTTGGGTAACAAGAATAGAAGTAAGTGACCGGGTTAGGAGACTACCGTGAAAGCACTGACACTTAATTGGCGCCAATCCTTCTTTTGCGTCACCCTGTTGTTTCTGGCCGCTCTGGTGATCTTTCCCTGCGTCGCGAGAGCGCAAAGCTCAACCACGACTGCTCGAACACCCGGGACACCGACCGGCTCATATCAATTGGGCGATGCCGACACAATTAATCTCTTCACCGGAAACCTTAATTATTATTTGCCGTTGCTAAACGCGGCTGGACGGGGAGAGGCGCAAGCGAGCCTCGGAATAGTGATCGAGGGCCAATGGGATCTGACGACATCGGAGACACCGCCTCCAAATCAGAGTTCTACGCACAACTATTCCTTCCGGTCCCAAAATGGCCCAGCACTCGTCGGTTCAGTAAGACTCAATATCTCATTCGCTGGGACCGGTCAGGATTGCGCCGGGGGTAGTAACGAAGTCCAATACCGCATGGGTATTGTCTATGTGGAGGCCGACGGTACCGAAAACGCTCTCCGAGACACTTTCGTGCACGGGCTCCCCTTCAACATCTGCGCGCTTGCAAGTCAGAATCTGGGCAGGGTGTTTGAAAGTGGCAGCGGCAATTTTGTTACCTATGTTAATGATACGGAGATTCATTCAAGCTGTACTGGCATCCCCGGGTGTACAAATAACGTAGATGGCTACTTGTACTTTAGAAATGGCGTGAAGTCTCGCGTTGTAGGCGAGCGGATCATTTGGACTCAGGATCGAAATGGCAACAAGGTTGATTACGCTTATGAAACACCGCCTTCCAGACGAGTGGTGCTGATTACAGACTCGCTGGGGCGATCGATCAATATCGACTACGACGTCACAGATCCCCAACCGTATGGTCTTTGTACCCGACTTCGATTCAGAGGCTTCGGCGACGTAGAAAAGATTATTCGTATTAGCAATGAAACCGATTTAGGCGTTGTCCTCAGAACCACACAGCCAGGCGACCCAACGGTGCCGATTAACCTGGTTTATGATGATCCAACCGACGATGTAATGATCACCTACAGTCAGCAAGCGGGGTATTTCATCAGGGCCGTGTGGCTGCCTGACGGTCGTAGCTATCAATTCAAGTATAACGTCCTTGCCCAGCTGGCCAGAGTGGTCTTACCCACCGGCGGAGCGCTTGAGTATGACTACTCAGACACTGCTCAGCTGCCTTTTGAGCACCCTCCAGGCCAGGGAGGCATCCCCACCATAACCAACGCGGTCTCGGAAAAAAGGATCTACAACACCAACAGTGTCCTGGTTAGCAAAACCGTTTTTTCAACACCCACGTCCTATACTCCCGACGTCAGTCCTCCTTCGCGTGCCGGAATGGTGCGAGATGTCGAGCTCTTCGAACCGGGCGGAGGTCGCTTAGCCAAGTCGAGACACTACTTCTACGGTTCACCGGACGCCAACTATGGTCTTGGAGTTCCCTGGTGGCATGGAAAAGAATTCCGGATAGAAACATTCGCATTGGATGGCTTGACGCTGCTGAGAATTGGCGAAAACAGCTGGGCTCAAAGGGTCCCGTCCTGGTGTGCGACACTCTGGCCTTGTTATTCAAATCCTACTGAGTATGCTCCGACTAACAGCCCTTTTATCGTAGAAACAAAATCAACTTTGGTTGACGGAAACCTGGTGACCAAGACTTCCGGGATCAATCCGAGCAATCCGAGCAATCTGGCGGCGTCGTTCGATAGTTACAACAATCAAACAGATGAGTGGCAGTATGCCTTTGGCACCGGACAACCCGGTGTTCTCCTGAAACACGTCCAAACCTCTTACATAAACAATGCTAATCCCTTGTTCGGCGGTATATATATAGTTGGATTGACAGGCACCACGAGTGTTTATGCGGTGGATGCTAATGGAGCGGAAACGCTAGCCTCCTCAAGTCAAACGCTCTATGACGAATACGATCAATACCCTCTGTATACATATGCGACCGTAACTGGTTGGCAGAATCCGGGCACTAGTCGTGGCAATCCGACGACGGTTAGACGCTGGCTCAATACGGACAATAGTTGGGTCGAGACCCATGCCCGGTTTGATCAGTTGGGTAACGTGCGACAGAGCTGGGATGAGCTAGGCCGGATCTCGGAGACAAGTTATGCGGACGCGTTTACGGATACTGTGAATCGGAACGCTTTCGCATTTCCAACGGAGGCTAAGTCTCCAATTCCAGACAGTACAAACGTGCATGCGGCAAACGCGGCATTTATTTCCACTGCAGTTTATGACTACTGGTCCGGGTTAGTTAAAACATCCACCGACGCCAACAACCAAACAACAACGCTGGAGTACGACAACGTTTTCAGTCGGTTAAAGAAAGTGATCAACCCTCCTGGAGGCGGCTGGACGAGTTACGACTACGGCGACAGCGTGGGTAACCTCTATGTGAAAACCACCACGACTTTCGATAACACTCGGAACATTGAATCGTATCAGTACTTCGACGGGCTGAAGCGAATGGTTCGCTCATTCGTACCAAAAGCGGGCGGCCTATGGATCATCGCGGACACTGTGTATGACGCAGCCGGCCGAGTCAAACAGGTATCCAAGCCTTATCAGGGGTCGAGTTTAGGCGCCGGTGTCAATCCGGCGGACAACTGGGTCTCGACGGAGTATGACTCCATGGGTCGCGTCACCAAAGTTAAGACTGCTGACGGTTCTGAGTTGGGAACCGCTTACAACGGGAATACTGCTACGGTCACTGACGCTGATCTCAAGACCCGCAAGACCGAAGTTGATGCGCTGGGCCGGGTAACACAGGTAATAGAAAACCCAGGTGGCGCAAATCTTATCACTAACTATAAATATGATATCCTGGGCAACCTCCGCAGAGTCGAGCAAGGCACGCAAAGGCGTTACTACAAGTATGATTCGCTCTCAAGGCTGGTTCGATCGAGAAACCCGGAACAGGAGATCAACCCGGATCTAACCGCGAACGATTCGATTGCCGGAACCGATCAATGGTCCACTGCAATCGATTACCGTCCAAACGGTGATGTTTCCTCCAAGACTGATGCACGCGGTATCCGAATCGACTATTCATACGATGACCTGAGCCGGCTCTATCAACGTAATTACACCGCCACCAGATCACTTCCAGCGGGCACCTACACGGCTTCACCATTGGTTGATATGTATTACGACGGTCGAGGCCTGCCAACGCAGCCTGCGAATTCTTTGGGCAAGATGACCAAGGTTAGCTCGGCAGTTTCTATCATGCGATATACTAGTTTTGACGCAATGGGAAGGCTGTTGAGCAGCGAACAGACTACCGACGGCCAGACTTACCAAATGCCGGCTTACACCTATAACCTGGCCGGCGCTCTGACTTCCCAAACCTATCCGGGTGGTCGCGTTCTGCAAAACTTCTTCGACGATGCCGGCAGTCTGTCGACTGTGACCGGCCAGGCGCCAAACCAGTCTGCAAAAACCTACGCAAGCAACTTTGACCATAGCCTCACCAACACCGGAGCTACCAGCCGGCTGCAACTTGGCAACGGGCGTTGGGAGAGCACCGTTTACAATAAGCGCTTGCAGCCGACCCTCGTTGGACTTGGCACGACGCAGGATGCCACTAACGTGATGAAGCTCGAATACGGCTATGGAACGACGAATAATAACGGCAACATTCGGACGCAGACCGTCACTGTTCCGACCGCCGGCGGTTCGCCAGGATTTACAGCCCTGCAAACCTACGGCTATGACGGCCTGAGCCGGCTGACTTCTGCGATAGAAACCGCCGGAGCACAAACCAATTGGCAACAGACATTCTCTTACGATGAGTTTGGTAACCGGTCGGTGGTTACGGGCTCCACGACCACTGCTTTGATTGGCGAGAATCCTGTCGTTACTGCTGGAACGACAACCAATCGCATCACGCCGCAGATGGGCGAGTATTACCAATACGATGCCACCGGAAACCTGATAAGAGATCGTGCCGGTAATGCTTATTCTTTTGATGGAGAGAACGCCCAATCCACAATCACTACCACCGGCGCAATGCAACCGACCGCACAATACTTTTACGATGGCGACGGCCGCAGAGTAAAAAAAGTTGTGGGCACTGAGGTTACAGTTTTTGTCTACAACGCTTTGAACCAAATGGTGGCTGAATATGCCTCGAACCCTCAACCAGGTGTGACCCCTACTACCTACGTAACGGCTGACAATCAGGGAACGCCACGAGTGACCACCAGTGAGTCCGGCAGCGTAATAGCAAGGCATGACTATCTTCCTTACGGGGAAGAGCTAAACGGTTATGGAGGACGGGCAAATCACGCGGAGTACAGCACGGATTCAGTGCGGCAGAAGTACACCGGTCTTGAGCGCGACGCGGAAAGCGGATTGGACTTTGCCCACGCGCGATACTACGCCTCAAAAGCTGGTCGCTTCACAAGTGTCGATCCACTCATGGCTAGCGCGAGGATTACCAGTCCGCAGACGTTCAATCGTTACACGTATGCATTGAACAATCCTTGCCGCTACGTTGATCCGTCAGGCATGGCGGCGCATGGATTCGATGATGAAACCGAATCGGCATTCAGCCACCTTAACGCCCAGATCGATCAAGCGGATGAGGAAAGAGAAGCCGCAGAAGAAGCGGAAAGAGAAGCTAAACGCAAACAACAACAGCAACAGCAAACCCCACAACAGACATCCGCCCAGAACGGTCAACAAGGTCAGGCTCCCACGCAGCCCGCGTCCAACCAGCCACGCGCGACCCCGCACAACACCTCGGTGATATTCGACAACGTGGAATTGTTGGGGGACCCCAGAGCCGGATACCCGCAAGGCCCACTTGGGACATTCCCGGAAACTTCGGTGGAAACCGGAACGCCAGTGGCTAATACTCCCTTCGGGAATACGTACGACTTGACCATAGACGACGCCAAAGTCGATGTGTTCTCGATACTGGCAATTAAGGTTACTTTTCACTCGGCAAAGGGTTATGTGATTGATCCCGAAAAGACAGTTGTGGAATCCGCGAGAGACGGGAGAAAGCAGTACAACGTCCTGGAGGAATTTCCACCGGTTCCCGGACGGAAGGCAACTCAGAAAGGCGACGGATACGTGATTTTCAGGGTACAAGCAACGCGGCAGGATGCAGTAAGGGACTATCCCGATGTTAAGATTACGGTCTCCACCGTAAAGGATGCTAAGTTCCTGGATTTGAACAACCCGAACTATAAGGCGGTCAATTACGAGACTCTCTTTATACGGCTCCATAAGGTGGAGTGACATAACATTAAAAAGCTACCCAAGGGTAGCGACTCTGATGCTGCAGGGGCCCGGCATCAAAAGGCGCCGTCCTGAATTCTCGTTTGCTCATGATTTGACGAGGGTCTCGGATTCCTTGAGGGCTATGGAGGAATTATGAAAAAGTTTACTGACGTCTTAGTGTTTACACTTTGCGCACTTGCCCTTGTCGCCGCGCAAGCAGGACAAGCGTCTTCAAAAGGTAGCCAATCTTATCCAAATGAACTACCAACTTTGAGGGTTTACGAACAGGCAAAATGGAGCTCTCTCCGGCCGTACGTTTCCACTGTCAATGATATTGAACGAGTACTCGGCAAGCCCGAAGCTGTCTATGACGAACTACTGCGTACCTATGTGGCCGGTTTCCAGGCTGATCCTGATTGGACCATTGTGATAGACGTTGTTCACGAGGGCGGAGATTTGCCGGATTCGCTGGCTGGACGTCTCTTGAATATTACTCTTTACCCCAAGAAGCGAATACCGTTGGCTGGAGCAGAACTTTCTGCATTTAGGGCGACTACCTATAAGGGCCGTGACGGAAGCAGCCGAGTCTACCACGATAACTTTGGCTTGTGGTATTCAGTGTACACTGAGGAATCGCCTGACGGACGGTTTCATGCCGACGACTTAAAGTGGATAATGTATGGACCATCCGAGGAAGACACTAAGAAGTATACAAGCATGGGGAAAGCGAAACCCTAACTGTGATATTACCCTCCCTGGCTTCGGGGACTGTTAGCATTTTTGACGGCACATACAGTCGGCACAGTAAGACCACGAAGATCAATTTTTGGATGATGCTGGGACTAGTACGTAGCCTTCACCACTTGCCTGGATCGAAATAACCAACCATAATAGGGCGTCAAAATTAGGTTAGTTCGTAAGCGAGCATTTAGGCTCGCTTTTGTATTTTTTGGGAGTTAAATGTAGTGAATCGTAGCCTGTCGCCCAGATCCCTTCGTTTTTTCAGTCGACTTTTCCTTGTCTCCGTCGGTTTCGTAGCATTCTCGGTTGTAGTTCAGGCCCAGGTTCCTGCGGAGCCGACCAAGCCCGCAGAGACAACGACTAGTCCAGCTGGAGTAACAAAAACTCCGGACGCCGCAACCGAGCCTTCCACAGAGGCCGCGCCGTCTCAGCCCCAAGCAGCCAACACCCCAGCCAACCCGCCCGCAGATCCAACCAAATCTGCCGAGGCCTTGCGCCTCCGGATCGAGCGTGCCCGCGCGCTGATAGCCGCGCACCGTCTGGATATTGCTGCCAGCGAACTTGAATCGGTAAGAGCAACGGCGCAGGACAACGCCTTCCGGAACATCTCCTCAATAATGTTGATGAACGTGTATCTGGAAGAAGGGAACTACGGCAGAGCCGAGGCGTTGCTCGAAGAAAATTTCAAGGCCCGCTCGACGCAAAAGGATGAATCACTCGGGAGCTACTTCGCCCTGGCCGGACAGGCGGTGAACGGCACCCGCACGCACCTGGCACGCTACCGAACCTTTGGCATTAGCACCGCCGACGGCAATCTGCCTGCAGAAGCAGTTGCAGATCTAAACCGGATGCGGTCGCTCCTCGAACGAATGATTGCTCAGGCGAAAGAAATCTCGAGTGCCCGAGCGGCCTACGATTCACTCTCGCTACTTGAAGACGTGCTCGGCCTGCGCTTGTCGCTCGCACGAGACGCTGAGGATCAAACCAAGTGGCAAAGCGAATATGCGAGCGCGCGTGAGGCTTTGGCCTCATCCCAAACGCAGATCGCTTCGCTCGGTGGAATCCCACCCTTACGGCCAGGCAAAACGAACGGCAACACTTCCGCGGCGCCATCTCCTTATTCTACCAAGCGACCGTCCGATACGGCTGTCGCAGACAAAGCGGCGGATAACGATCACGTGTCTGCTCCGACTCAGCCGTCGGTTGAGAAACCGAGCCAGTCCGAGAATAGCGATGCCGGATCGTTGAATGCATTTGCGACCAGGAAGGTAGTGCCAAAATATCCACCAATGGCAAAACAAACTGGCACTGCCGGGCTGGTTAGGGTGCACGTAATTGTAGAGGGCGGCAAAGTCATCGCGGTTTCACGCTCCGAAGGCCCGACACTTCTACGACAAGCAGCCGAAGATGCGGCCCGCCAGTGGATTTTTCAGTCAGTTTCGATTGAGGGCCGACCGACTCGCCTGAGCGGTTACATCGACTTCAACTTTAGCCTCTAACGACCATAACTCTTCCAACAAAATGAGGCGTAAGCACCTCGTCAGCAGCCCCGTCTCCTAAAGTTGACTTAAAAGTAAGGATTAGTTAAACTGCCCTCAACTGATGTAGTTGAGGAGTTTGGCAGGAGGCTGAAGAGATTGAGTCAATGAAGATATCTGCACAAGAAGAATACGGGCTACGTTGCTTGCTCCAACTCGCGCGCGCCGATTCGCAGGGCGAGTCGCTAACGCTGGCGCAGATTGCACAATTGGAAGGTATCTCGGTCGCGAACGCCGGCAAGCTGATGGGGATTTTGAACAAGGCGGGCCTGGTGCAATCGCAGCGAGGCATTAAGGGTGGTTACCGGCTGGCGCGTCCCGCAGCTGTTATCCACCTCAACGAAGTTATCAGTGTGCTGGATGACGAGAGTGTCGAAACTCATTGCAAAAGTTATGCGGGAGTTCTGGATTCCTGCGTGCACACCGGAGACTGTGGTATCAGACCGGTGATCGTGGAGTTACATCAGATTGTTGACAATGCGCTGTCGGAAATTACGTTGTCGCAGTTGCTCGGCACGGAAGCGACGGTTGATGCCGTGCTACATAAAATTCAAGGAGTGAAGCACCAGCGAAGTATCGAAAATCCCGCGCAGGTGTAAGGGAATCATAAATCCGGCGGTGGCTGGATAATTGTTCGGTTGGAAAGGCATAGGGATTAATAACAGATGAGTACAGCAGAACTCTTAGGTAAGCAGGAATACAAATACGGTTTCGTCACTGACATCGAGTCAGACGTTATTCCACGCGGACTGACCGAAGATACGATCCGTTTGATCGTTAAGATCAAAAATGAACCTGACTGGATGTTGGACTTCCGGCTGAAGGCTTACCGTCATTGGCTGACGATGACCGAGCCGAAGCACTGGCCAAATATTTCCTATCCTGAGATCAATTACCAGGATGTCATCTACTACAGCGCTCCCAGGCAAAAGGCCGTCAAAGCCAGTCTCGACGAAGTAGACCCTGAGTTGTTACGCACCTTTGAGAAGCTCGGCATTCCTTTGACCGAGCAAAAGCAGCTGGCCGGAGTGGCAGTTGACGC